>Ga0307479_10000034_pt1 | contig 156006 bp, 117 predicted proteins | sample atmos_gasesECM4C_FD_203743 | JGI IMG/M metagenome (GOLD analysis project Ga0307479, IMG submission 203743) | Hardwood forest soil microbial communities from Morgan-Monroe State Forest, Indiana, United States - atmos_gasesECM4C_515 | ecosystem: Environmental > Terrestrial > Soil > Temperate...
CACCCTGCTCGCGGTATCTCTCTAAGCTCAGCCGGACGCCAAGCGTAGACAGTAGCCAGCCAGTCGCACTGGCTGGAACGCCTTTCATTGCAACCACTTGCGTAGAAGAATCGAAAGGAAGTCCGGGCTAAATGTCAGACATGTACCTGAACCACACAACTCTCATGGCATTACGGCACACGGACCAAATCGGAATGTGGGAGCAGCTTCAGGAGATCGCTCGGGAGACAATCACGCGAGGCGGCAAGGTGGTATTGCAAGAGGAGCCGGTGAACGCGCCGCCGGTCGTGCTCGCGACCTACACCACCGAGGCCGAGGTGGACAGACTGTTCGGCGGTCTTTCAAGGGCCTCGTTGGCGTTGATACTCAACGAGGCGTTTCATGACCTGGGGTCAGTTACGACCGTCAGCGTCGCCAGCATCGTGCGCTTACGGACGCCCGACAGCAACGGCTGCAACTGGGACGTTACCCACTTGACAAACCGTGATGTGAGTCTCCGAAAGACGAACGCAGTCTTGGAGGTTATCAGCCGCTTTAAGATCACCCACCCGCGCATCGTATAGCGACAGGGCCGGCGTGAGCGCCTGGCAGGGGCGTATCTTGCCTTTTTGAATGGAGTCGCCCCCGCATAGATCGCGGTATGCATTTCACCTTCCGAGGCACGATTTCTCTACGCGAGATTATGGGGAGCGACTGGCAGGTGAGGATGTGAGGCGCAAGATACCGGAACCAGTGATTGCGGTAGTCGCCGACGTGCTAGGTCAACACTACTACAGTCACCGCAAACTAAACACCCTTTTCATGGAGGCCGGCGCGCCGGGTGACGCGCCCGAAGGTAGCTGCGTTGAGAAATGCTCGTCTTGGCTAAAACGCACGAACTTGGACTTGACGGCCGATCCTCTCAGGGTTCTTGGAGGCGTTGTTCTGCAGCTCTTGGAGACGGGCGGGGGCGGGGTTACCTACGAGTGGGATGAAATCAAACAGCGGCAGGATCGAATCTGCAGTATTCTTGCCCGCTTCGGCCTCGCGTATCACGAAGGGGGTATCGTCCTTGCGGGAGGACAGGCACCACCAGTTGCTAGCCTCAACGATATGCTGCGCCGCCGTGATCTCCCCGCTCTCGATCTAGAGTTCGGCCGGGCACTGAGTTCCCTTGAGAGCGACCCGCCTGCTGCTGTCACCGCTGCGTGCAGCCTGCTCGAATCGCTATTCAAGGTGATCTTGGACGAGGACGGTGTTCCGCTACCTGCCAAGGAGACCATCAAGCCTCTGTGGGCAGCCGTCCAGCACAACCTCGGTTTGAACCCGGCTTTAGTCGCCGACGACGACATCCGCCGAATCCTCTCGGGGCTGGCCTCGGTTATAGATGGCATTGGGGCACTATGGACGCGCGCTAGTTCGGCACACGGTCACGGCTCCCAGGGCTACGAGCTCGCACCTAGACAGGCCCGTTTGGCCGTTCACGCTGCCCACACCACACGCTGTGTCTGTTTGTGATCGAGACCTGGGAAGCACGAAAGAGCGAGGAATGAGTCGGGCTACGAGCCCCGCTGCTGTGCAGGGCGCTCATGCGGACAGCGCGGCGGCCAGGGTGCGTCTCCAAGGCGTCCCGACGCAGGAGGTCGCCTACATTGATCGGCACCCGCACTTCCAGCACCTCAGCCTCTACGAGCGGCTGATCGAAGTATCGCGGTTCGATATGCGGTGAGATCCGCAGAAAGCGGCCGACGCGGTATGGACTTGGGCTGGGCCGCTGAAGCGAGCCGGCCCAGGTGTCTCCGCCCCGCCCGGCTTCTCGCGCTTGCGAGGCGCCACACATGCATCGGCGAGGTACCTCGTTCAGTCGCCATCCTCGGCGGCTGATTCGGCGGTCCGAACACGGCCGCCGGATCGCAGATTGCGCAAGCAGCGGTCATAGAGAGCATCAACAATGGCAAAGGTCACGAGGTGAATCGCGTCAGCCTGCTCCTGATGAAGAGTGAGAGACTTGCCGGCGGCGTTGTGGCAGATTACATAGTTGCCATCTTCCCGAGCCTCCCAGACAAAGGACCAATGGGCCAGACCATGGCGGAACGTGACCACCGTTCCCTCAGACAAAAAGCGTCGCACTGCTCGCATCTGTTCGATGCTCCCGCCTCCCAGTCGCCGGAAAGCTTGGCTGCGTATGAAGCGGACTATCGGTCCGTCCACGACGAGCGCTGTCGGCAACCAGCGCCCGATGAACCAACCTCTCGCAGCAGCACCGCGGTGCACCACGGGCAAACGCCACCACTCCGAGCTGGCGGCCATCGCTATCGCAGCGAAGAACGTTTCCATGGCGCCGACAAGAGACGGCATGGACTGCAGTGCTGCATCTATGTCTTCGCAAACGTTCGGATCAGCAGCAGCTGCCGCGAGCGATCGGCGTAGATCCCTGTAGGGGGTACTACTCATCGTCCACGGACTCTCGCCCACTAACCCTCTGAGGCGTAAGAAGGCTGATGCGAGCTGGCGGTCTTTGTCTATCTCGCCGGCTTCTTTTTCGGGCCGGCGTGCCGACGGTACTACCCGGCGAGATCGGCGGCGGTTGGCATTATCGTTGCGAACAGCTTCCCAATTCGTGAGATGGCCAAGCGTCGCATTGGATACGACAGTCCCCTGAGTGTTCTCTTTTGGACTTTCCTGCTCGAACATCGCGACAGGAATAAGAACCACGATTCCCTCCTGCACCGGGACAACTCGGAAATCGGGCAGGTCAAAATCGGGCGGGGGCTCGCACGCCTCAGCGAGGCTCTTTCCGTGTACCAGGGGAAACGGACATTCTTGGATCATTGCCTTTTCGCCACCTGTCTCATCCGCTGCTAATAGAGGTCTCGACAACATCCCGGTGCATGCGGCATTGCCGCCGAGATCGCGGTGCTGATGCGGTCGGCTGCCGCACGCACGGGGTCGTCCGAGAGATGGGTGTAGCGCTCGGTCATGCTCGCGGCTGAATGCCCGACGATCGCTCCGACGATGACCAGGCTCTCTCCTCCTGCGGCGGCCGCGGACACATAGCTGTGCCTCATGTCGTGCGGCCTGACGCCGGCGATCCCGGCGGCTCGGCAGACCCTTCCCAACGGCTTGTAGAGGTTCTTGAGCGGCTGTCCGGGCCGGCCGCCGGGGCAGACCCACGGCCCAGACCGGTTTGCCGAAGCCAGGAGCTGGAGGGCCGGCGCGCCAAGGAGAACGCTCTTCGCCCCGGTCTTCGAGTCCGCCAATCGCAGGCACCTACGCCCGAAGTCCACGTCCTCCCATCGCAGGCCGAGGACCTCGCCCTTGCGGCAGCCGGTGAGCAGCAGAAGGCGGATAGCGAGGATTGCAGCGGGTGACTCGGTTCCGTCGTGCTCGGCCCGAGCCAGGGCGGCACCGAGCCGGGCGAGCTCCTGGGCCGAGAGGTAGCGCTCGCGGCGGCGCTCGGCGTGTTTCTTGACGCGGCGGCAAGGATTACCCTGCGGCAGCGCCAGGCCCTCATCTTCGGCCCAGGTGAAGATGCCTGAAAGGAGAGTGACGGCACGGTTGGCCTCGAACGGCGTTTCCCGGTGGGCTCGGTGGAGCGCCAGGATGTCGGTCCGCGTGACCGCCTCCACCTTCATCTGGCCCAGCGCCGGCAGGATGATCCGCTTGAGCAGGCCCTCGGCTCGCTGGCGCGTGCTCGCCTTCTTGAACGCGAGGTGTTCCACGCGATAGCGCTCGACCAGCGCGGCCATTGCCGGCGCCTGCCGTGCTCGGCGGCGCTCGGCCGAGGGGTCGCCACCACGGGTCACCTCGGCGAGCCGCTCCTTCGCCAGTCGCCTTGCCTGCATTGGGGTGATGCTCCCGTGCTTCCCCAACGTGAGGTTGCGCTTCCGGCCTGCCGCGGTCCGATAGTAGAGCGCATAGACCTTTCGGCCGCTCGGATTCACCCGTAGGACAAGCCCGGGGATCTCTCCGTCGTAGATCTGGTATTCCACTTCACGGGGAGCTGCAGAGTCGACCAGCCGTTTGCCAAGCACGGGCATCTGTCCTCCAGCTTGAGCTTAAACTCCCGGGGGCACCCCGGGGGCAAACCGGGGGCAAACGGGGGCAAGATCAGCGCACTCAAGCATACTGTGAACCATCCGAAAAGGCAACGCCACAAGCGCCGCTGAAGAGCGTTTAACCTACTGCAAAGGCGTCGTTTATGGTGGCTCGGAGAACTGGGGAGTACTTGGGGCGGTTGGAGGCGACGGGCGGATTCGAACCGCCGAATAAGGGTTTTGCAGACCCTCGCCTTACCACTTGGCCACGTCGCCGCGAAGGAACCACGAGGTTGGTCTTCCTGACTGCGCTTCCCTTGGGGAGGCCGGCTTACAGGCCGGCCACGAATCCCGCGGACGCCGGTCGCTCGCCCCGGTGGCCGCAACTCGGGCGGTCAGGGTTCAAAGAAGGACTTGGAGCGGGAAACGGGACTTGAACCCGCGACCCCAACCTTGGCAAGGTTGTGCTCTACCACTGAGCTATTCCCGCCCAGGGGGCAAAGGATATTCGCCGCCCCGGGGGCTGTCAAGGCAGCGTAACCCGGCATGAGGACAGCGCGAAGGGGCCTTGGGGGCCTTCAAGGCGTGTAGGGAAAGGCGTCCTGCACCAGGGTGTAGCACCAGGAGGTGCCGGTCCAATCGAGCCCGAGGACGTCGAAGCGACAACGCGTCAGGTGGAGGCCCCTGGTCGCCAGGTGCAGGGCGGCGGCGCGGGAAAGACGGCGGCGCTTGGCAGGACCGACGGCGGCGATGGCGGGGCCGAAGACGGCCGTGGCGCGGGCCTTGACCTCGACGAAACAGAGGACCCCGGCGCTGTCCCGGGCGATCAGATCGATCTCGCCGGCATGGTTGACGACGTTGCGCTCGAGGATCTGGTAACCGCGAGACTCGAGCCATGACGCCGCCGCCTGCTCGGCGGCGCGCCCGCGCTCGTGGGTGCTGCCGCGCCTCCCCGACCCGGCAGCGCTCATCCCCCGAGCTACCCGCGGCGCTTCCAGCGCGCTCCCTGGGGGGTGTCCTCGACGACGATGCCGCGCGCCGTGAGCTCGCCGCGCAGGCGATCGGCAGTGCCGAAGTCGCGGCGCTTGCGGGCAGCTTCCCGCTCGGCGACCAAGCGCTCGATCTCGGCGCCATCCCTGTCACCGCCACCACCACCGCCGCCACCACCGCCGGGGGCGCCGCCAGCGCCGCCCCCTTCCGCACCGTCGCCACCCTCCGGCTCCCCGCCGGCCACAGGACCCACCGCGGCCGCGGCGCCCGCGGACGCCGCATCGCCGGCGCCAGGCCGAGCGCCGGCGTTCGGCCAGGCGGCGGCGTCGAGGACTCCCAGCACCCCGTCGACCTCGGCCAGCGCCCGATCGATGGCGGCCTTGTCGCCCGCCACCAGGCGCTCGCCGTCGATCGCGACGTTGACCTCCTTGACGAAGGCGAACAGCGCCGCCAGCGCGGCCGAGACGTTGAGATCGTCGGCCAGTCCCCCTGCGAAGCCGCGGCGCAGCGCGGCGATGGCCGCGGCTGCCGGCGGCGGCGACGGATCGGCCAGCGCCGGCAGCTCGGCGCGTTCGACCGCGTGCCGCAACCGGAAGCGCATTTCGTCGATTCGCCGCAGGGCGCCTGCCGCCCCGTCCAGCGCCTCGAAGGTGAAGTTGAGCTTCTGCCGGTAGTGGACCGACAGGAAGAGGTAACGTAGCGCCCGCGCCGAGGCGCCGCGCGCCAGCAGATCTTTGAGCGTGTACTGATTGCCCAGCGACTTCGACATCTTCTGGCCGTCCACGATGAGGTGCTCCGAATGCAGCCAGGTGCGCACGAACGGCTTGCCGGTCGCCGACTCGCTCTGGGCGATCTCGTTCTCGTGGTGCGGGAAGATGAGGTCCACCCCGCCGCAGTGGATGTCGAAGGTCTCGCCGAGATACTTCATGCTCATCGCCGAGCACTCGACGTGCCAGCCCGGCCGCCCGGGCCCCCAGGGCGAGTCCCACGCCGGCTCTCCCGGTTTCGCGGCCTTCCACAGGACGAAATCGCGCACGTCCTCCTTGCCGTACTCGTCGCTCGCCACGCGTTCGCCGCGCTTGACCTGGTCGAGGTCGAAGCCCGACAGCCGCCCGTAGTCAGGGTCGCGGGCGATGCTGAAGAACACCGAGCCTTCCCGCTCGTAGGCGAAGCCGCGCTCGACCAGCCGCCCGACCAGCTCGAGGATGTCGCCGATGTGCTCGGTCGCCCGCGGGTACTCCTCCACCCGCTCGATGTGCAGGCTGTCGAGGTCGGCCGTGAAGGAGCGGATGTACGGCGCCGTGTAGTCGCCCAGCGGCAGCCCGGCGGCGCGCGCGCCCTGGATGGTCTTGTCGTCCACGTCCGTGACGTTCATGACCTGGGTCACGGAGAAACCGAGGTGGCGCAGCGACCGCCGCAGCAGGTCCTGGAACAGGAAGGCGCGCAGGTTGCCGACGTGGACGTCGTTGTAAACCGTCGGTCCACACCCGTAGATGCGCACCCGGCCGGGAGCCAGCGGCCGGAACGGTTCCAGCCGGCGCCCCATCGTGTTGAACAGGACGAGATCGCTCATGGTCGCACGCGCCGGGACTTGGGATCGATCGCTGCGGCCAGGTCGGCGGAACGGGTTACCGGGAGCGGGAACCTGGAACGATGGTGACCTGCACCGTGCCCGCCGACCAGGTGAGACCCTGGATCACGTTGCCCTGGCTGTTGTTTGCCTGGTTGCTCGAGAACGCCAGGTTGCCGGTGCCGCTGGCGACGCCGGTGAACTGCAGGGTCAGCAACGTGCCGCCGGCGGCGGTGCCCGCGACGGCTCCCAGGCGGGTGAGGCCGACCACCAGGTTGCCCACCGGCGAATCGACGACCTGGAACGAGGTCCGCAAGGCGCCGCCGGCATTGAGCACCGAACCCTCGGCGGCGCCGACGAAACGCATCGCCGCCGCCGGATAGGTGAGATGGAAGGCGAGCCCGTACAGGTCCTGGATGCCGGTGGTTCGCAGCTCGAGCGACAGGTTGGCGCCCTGCGTCCCCGCACCGCTGGCCAGCAGCGGGTTGCCCCCGGCCGTCGGCGTGAAGACGATGGTCGAGGTGGGCGGCGGCGGCCCGGTAGGCCCGGTGCCGCCTCCTCCCCCGCCGCCACAGCCTGCCGCCGCCAGCGCGGCGACCATCGCCAGCGCCGCCAGGGCGGCCAGCGCCGGCGGAGCCGGCAGCGCGATCCGTCGCCACGCCGCCTTCATGCGTGGACCTCCTCGCGCTCCACCGCCAGCTTGCGCAGCTGCCGCCGCACCCGCTCGCGGCGCAGGCCGCGCAGGTGGTCGGTGAACAGGATGCCGTCGAGGTGGTCGACCTCGTGGCAGATGGCGCGCGCCAGCCAGCCCTCGGCGCTCAGCTCGAACCGCCGGCCGGCGAGGTCCACCGCCTGCACCCTGATGGCGGTGGGACGATCGACCTTGTCGGAGATGCCGGGAAGTGACAGGCAACCCTCGACGTCGGTATCCAGCCCTTCGCGCCACACGATCTCGGGATTGACCAGGACGTGCAGCTGCGCCGGGTCCTCTCCCACCGACAGATCGACCATCGCCATCCGTACCTCCTGTCCGACCTGCGGCGCCGCCAGGCCGATGCCGGGCGCCGCGATCATGGTTTCGATCATGTTGGCGGCAAGGCGCGCCAACGCCGCTCCGAATTCGGTGACCGGTGGGGTCTTGTGGCGGAGCACCGGATCGGGATAGATGCGGATGGGAAGGATCGCCATCTGGCTGCCTCAACGGGTGTCCCGCAGCACCTTGACCGCCGCGGCCACCTCGCGGTCGAGATGCTGGCCGCGCAGCAGCTCGAGAAAGCCGCGGGGATCGGGCTGCCCGACCAGGCATTTCTCGAGCCCCGCGCGGGTGAGCTGCAGTGCGGTCAGCGCCTCGCCCACCAGGTAGTCCGCCGGCCACGAACCACGCTCGAGCAGGGCCGCCTCGCCCATGACGTCGCCGGGCCCGAGCTCGCGCACCAGCGTTGGGACGGTATTGCCCGCCAGGCGCACCGTCGCCTCGACGGTCCCGCGCGCCACCAGCAGCAGGAAGGGCTCCTGGCCGCCTTCCTGGGCCACCATCGCACCCGTCTCGAGGTGGTGCAGGGTCATCGCGGCGAACAGCCGCTTCAGCTGCTCTCCCGGCATGGTCTGCACCAGCGGGCTCGACGCGAGGTTGTGCCACAGGCGCTGCAGCTCGAGCGCCGACGTGCCGTCGACCTGCCCCCCTGCCTGCCGCAGCCCCTCGATCGCCAGCACCCGCACGTGATCCATGCTCTTTTCGCGCTGCTGGGCCTCGATGCGTTCACGCAGCGAGGCGTCGTTGGGAGACAGCTTGGAGGCCCGGGAAAGCAGCGCGATCCCCTTGTCGTAAAAGCCGTCCTGAGCGTATTCGTCGGCCACGAAGGCATACTCGTCCACCGCCAGATCGAGCTGGTGCAGCTCCGTGTAAACCTCGGCCAGCTTCAGATGGGAGTGCAGGTCCTGGGCGTTCACCTTCAGCTTCTCGCGCAGCCGGCCAGCGGCTTCCTCGTAGCGTTCGAGCACGATCAGGTCGTCGATCGTGTACTCCTGCTGCGAGCCTTTGCCCTTGCCGCCAAACCAGCCTTTCAGTGCCACTGCCAGAGTCCCCTCCCCCTGTCTCGCATCGATCCCGCCCAGGGAGCCCCACTGGGCTCCCGTCGATCCCGCCCAGGGAGCCCCACTGGGCTCCCGTCAATCCCGAAGGCAGCCCCAATGGGCTCCGATCCGGGGGCGCCCGACTGTCCGCCTCGGACGCTGCCGCCGCTCTGCGCCGCTCTGAGCCAGGGACGGCGCCGACGCCTCGGGTGGACGACGCCGCATGTCCAACGCCTTCAAGGCCCGGCGATTCCAGGCGCACGCATTATAGCCATGAGCAAGCCGGAAGTGCGCCTGCCACCAAGGTTTAGAGCCGCTCTCGCCCGCTCTTCCAAGGTGCCGCCACGACATTGGCCCGAAAGTTGCCTTGTAGAGTGAACGAAGGTAAGGTTTCAGAAGGAGACCCCGCCATGCCACATCACCAGATCCGTTCGTACCGACCCAGGTCGCGAGCCATGCGCCGTACGCTTGCTCCGCTCGCACTGGGTGTGCTGCTTGCCGCCTCCGCGCTGGCGCAGCCGCCGCAGCCGCCGCGGCAGCCGGAGGGCTACGACCCATCGGAGCCCACGGCGCCTCCCGGGGCCGTGGCTGCGGGCGCCGCGGGCGCTGCGGGCGCTCCGACCGCTCCGGCTGAAGACCCGCAGTCCCAGCCGGCCGCCGGCAGCTATGGCTACTTGCGGCTGGTGGAGGGTTCCGCGACCGTCATCCCGGCCAGCTCCGGCGACACCTCCACTGCCGAGGTGAACCAGCCCATCATGGTTGGCGACCGCATCGCCGTGCCGCCGCGGGGGCGTGTGGAAGTCGTCCTCGCCGACCATAACATCGTCCGCCTGGATGGCGACACCCAGGTGACGTTCACCCGGCTCGCCAACTCCGCCGATCGGCAGGATCCCTCGACCGAGCTCCGCCTGGACGCGGGCAACCTGCAGCTGATCGTCACCCAGGATTCGGTCGGCCAGGAGCTGCCCACGGTGCTGACGCCGAACGCCAGCGTGTACGTCCAGGCCTACGGCAACTACCGGATCACCAGCGACCGCGGCGACTTCACCGAGGTGGTGGTGCGGCGCGGCACCGCCGAAGTGGTGAGCGACTCCGGGGACAACCCGGTGCACGCGGGCGAAGAGGCGATCGTCGATCAGCAGCGCCAGGCCGGGGCCGCGGTCCGTCAGGCCGGCGGTTACGACGCGCTCGAGGGTTGGGCGCGCCAGCTCGACGACGAGACCCGGGTCGCCCAGTCGAGCTACGTCGATCCGAGCCTCGGCTACGAGGCGGCGCCGCTCGACCGGTACGGTCACTGGCTCAACTCCGACGGCCAGCAGTATTGGCAGCCCAATAACGTGGACAGCGGCTGGTCGCCGTACTGGGAAGGCCACTGGGACTCCACGCCCAGCGGTCAGTTCTGGGTTTCGTCGGAGCCGTGGGGATGGGTGCCCTACCACTACGGGACCTGGGATTACCTGCCCACCTATGGCTGGGCCTGGCAGCCCGGGTACGCCTTCGCGCCGTCCTGGGTGTACTGGTACTGGGGGCCGAGCTACGTCGGGTGGTGCCCGATCGGCTTCTACACCGGCTTCTACGGCGGCCTCTTCGCCGGCTTCCACTTCGGCCACCTCGGCTGGGCGGGCGGCGACTGGGACGGCTTCCGGCGCTGGAACTTCGTCGGCATCGGCCATTTCTACGGCCGTGACTGGCATCACTGGGGCTTCGGCGGCGGCAGGGGCGTCTTTCCGCACGACCGGCTCGCCCGCGGCCTCATCACGACCGATGCGCGGGGCGTCAGTCCTGCCGTGCTGCGGCGCAACCCGGGCAACGCCATGCACGTTCTCGCCCAGCGGGGTGGCGCCGGCGGCCGGCTGGCCTCCAACCTGCCCGACGTGACGCCGTTCGTCCACCGCCAGGCCAAGCTGCCCGGCAACGTGGCGCATGCGGTCAGCGCCGGCGGCGCCAATGGCCGTCTGGCCGGAACGCCGCTGGCGCCTCACACCATGGGCGCGCGCCCGTCCGCCGTGGCCCACGGCATGGTGCAGGGCAGCGGCGGCGGCGCCAGGGGCAATGCCGGCAACGGCGTGCGCGGCTTCCGCAGCGGCCCGGCACCGGCGATGCCTCCGGGCAGGGCAGGCGGCGGCGCTCAGGGCCAGGCCTTCAGCCACGGCGTGCAGGGCCAGCGTCCGGCCCCGGCGCGGCCCCAGGTGCGCCCCGGCCCGCAGCAGGCTCAACCTGCGCACCCGCAGAGCTACTCCAACCGCGGCAGCTCGCCGTCGGTTGGGACCTTCGGGTCGGGCCGTTCGTACCAGAATGGAATCACCCAACAGTACCCGTCGCATCCAGCGCCTGCGCGCCCTCAGTCCTGGACGAACCAGGGCGGCACGGGGCGTTACCAGGGGGCGCCAGGTTACCAGTCGCCACGCTACCAGTCGGCGCCTCGATACCAGGGGAGCCCGTCTTATCAGTCATCGCCGCGGTATCAGGGAGGTGGGAACACGCCTCCAAGCTACCAATCCGCCCCGAGGTATCAGCAAGCGCCGCGATATCAGGCTGCCCCACGCTCTCAGGGGTCTCCTGGCTATCAGTCGGCACCCCGATACCGGTCGGCTCCCAGGTACCAATCGACTCCCCGGTATCAATCGGCACCTCGATACCAGTCCGCGCCGCACTACCAGGCGGCGCCTCACTCCTCGGCGCCGCGTTCCTCGGCGCCATCCCGCTCCTCGGCGCCATCCCGCTCCTCGGCTCCGTCTCGCCGTGGCGGTGGCGGCGGCGGCAGCACCGGCGGCCACGACCGGCACGGCGGTTGATGTGATACCGGCCGGAGGTCCTTAGGAGTCTTCTCTCCTCCGGGGCCTCCGGCCAGCCCGCCTCTCCGCACCACGAGCCAACCACGAACAAGCCGCAGTCCGCGGCGCCCTCGGCAACGGGCGGCGCCCGCGGCTTCGAGCCCTGGCCGGCGCCCGCGCTACAATCCCCCACCTCATGCGCATCCAGGGCCTTCTACGCGCGTTTTTCATCATTTACTGCATAGAGGCAGGTTTCTTCTTGCTGTTCGGACCATGGAGCACGGGCTGGGACCGCGCCGTGCTCCTACTGCCGTCGGCCGCGCTGAGGGCTGTCTTCCTCCATCCCGCGTTCCGTGGCGCGGTGAGCGGCTTCGGCCTGACCCACTTGGTCTGGAGCACGCACGACCTCACCGACACCCTCGTCCGCCGCCTGAGCGGCAATGCCTGAGGGCCAGCGCAATCAACTCCCGCCGGCCGGCGCCGGAGCCCAGTTGCCCTCTCGCCATCGTCCCTTCCGGCTGCTGGCGATCAGCCATCTGCGGGACCCGTCCGCCGGTGGCGGCAGCGCCGCCGGCGAGCGCGCCTGGTTCGCCGCTCTCGCGGCGGCCGGCGTCGATGCCGTCCAGCTGCGCGAGAAGCACCTCGACGACCTTGCCCTCTACGACCTGGCGCGGCGAGCCCGCGCCGAGCTCCCGCCACCGACCCTGCTGCTGGTCAACGGGCGCGCCGACGTCGCCCTCGCCGCCGGCGCCGACGGCGTCCATCTCCCCGCCGACGGCGTCCCCGCCAGCGCCTTGCGCACCCGCTTCGGCGGCAGCCTGCTGATCGGAGTCTCGACCCATCGTCACGAGGAGGTCGAGCGCGCACGTCGCGACGGCGCCGACTACGTGGTCTTCGGCCCGGTGTACCCGATGCCGGCGGCGAGCGGCCACGGCCTTCCGGCCGGTCTCGCGGCGCTGGCGCGCTCCGCCCGGCTCGGCATTCCCGTTTATGCCCTTGGTGGCGTTACACTAGAACGGTTTGCGGAGGTCGCCGCCGCGGGCGCCGCCGGCGTCGCAGGCATCCGGCTGTTCCAGTGCCGCTCCGGCGATGCCGCTGGTGGTGCCCATGCCGCCGACGGCGCCGACGGCGAGCTCCGGCGCGTGGTTGCCGCCGCCCAAGCTTGCTTTCGGTGAGCGAAATGCCCCGCCGCTCGTCCGCGTTTCCAGGACTGGAGAGAACTTCTTGACCGAGAACGTCCAGCACTTCGAGCCCGCCGCCACCGCCGACGCAACCGGCGGTGAGCGCGGCGACTGGCGGCTGGCAGAGCCGGGGCCCAGCGCCGCCGATCCCGGCAAGCTGCGCTACCTGCTGGTGTCGCTGGCGGTCGTGGTCCTCGATCAATGGACCAAGTGGCTGGTCGAGGTGCATCTCGCCCACCACGTCGCCCAGCCGATCGTGCCCAACCTGCTCAACCTCACCCATGTCCGCAACACCGGCGTCGCCTTCGGCTTGTTCGCGTCGCCGGGCGTCAGCGCGAGCTGGTTGTTGACCGGGCTGGGCCTCGTGGCGCTCAGCGCCGTGTCGGTGTATTTCGGCTTCGCCTCGCCGCGAGACCGCGGCCTCCTGGTGGCGCTGGCGCTGGTGGTCGGCGGCGCGGTCGGCAATCTGATCGATCGCATCGCCGGCGGCGCGGTGACCGATTTCATCGACCTGTACGTGGGCACCCACCACTGGCCTTCGTTCAACGTCGCCGATGCGGCGATCTCGATCGGCATCGTGCTGATGGCGATCGACAGCCTCTGGTCGCGCCGCCACGCAGCTTGAGCGCCGCCCGCCTCAGATGGACGGTCGGCTCTCCCTCACTGCCCCAAGCAGGCGCTGCGGGCGCCACCGGCGCCGACGGCGAGACCGACGCTGACCGCGCCACCGGCGCTGACGGCACCACCGGCGCTTACGGCGGCGGCGCGGGCGCCGGCGTCCATGCCTCGAGCGGCACCCCTGGCAGCCCTCCCGCCGGTGCCGGAGAGCGCCTCGATCGGCACGTCGCCGCCATCTGCGGTCAGCCCCGCAACCAGGTCCAGCAGTGGATCCGGGCCGGCCTCGTGCGCCTCAACGGCCGGCCGGCAAAGCCCGCCGAAGTGGTGGCGGCCGGCGACCTGGTCGAGTGCGAGCCGCCGGCGCCCACGCCCGAGACGCTGGTGCCGGAGCCCGGCGAGGTGTCGGTGCTCCACGAGGACGACGGCATGGTCGTCCTCGACAAGCCCGCCGGCCTGACCGTGCACCCCGGAGCGGGACGCGCCACCGGGACGCTGGTTCATCTCCTACTGGCACGCTACCCGGAAATGTCGGGGGTCGGAGGCCCCGGCCGCCCCGGCATCGTGCATCGCCTCGACAAGGGCACGAGCGGCGTCATGGCGGTCGCCCGCAGCTCGGCCGCCTACCACCGCCTGAGCCGCGCGTTCGCCGGCCGCGCCGTCGCCAAGCGCTACCTGGCGATCGTCTACGGCCGGCCGGCCGGCGACGCCGGCGTCGTCGATGCGCCGATCGGCCGCCACCGCGAACGCCGCCGCGAGATGACCGTCCGTGCGGACGGCCGCCCGGCGCGCACCGGCTACCGCGTGTTGGCGGCGCGGTCCGGCATCTCGCTGCTCGAGCTCGACCTCGCGACCGGCCGCACCCATCAGATCCGGGTTCATCTCAAGAGCATCGGTCACCCGCTGGTGGGCGATCCGGTCTACGGGGAGGCGCGCTGGCACGGGCTGCCGCGCTCAGCCCAGGTGCCGCTGCGCGACTTCCCGCGCCCGGCGCTCCACGCCTGGCGGCTGGCGCTTCCCGTGCCACCGGCCGCCGCTGCCGGCGCTGCCGCGGCAAGCCCAGGCAGCCAGGGGAGCTGGCAGCGCTTCGAGGCCCCGGTCCCCGAAGACCTGAGGCGCCTATGGCAGGCGGTCGCCGGCGAGCCCTTCCCGCGCCTCCCGGGTTGGGACTCCCCGGGCTGACGACCGGGTTGCCGGGAGAGACCTGGAGCTAGAGCAGCTCGAGCAGCGGCCGGTACGGCCTGCCGAGCGACTCGGCGACCGGCTCACAGGTGATGTGGCCGCCGAAGGTGTTGACTCCGGCCAGCAGACCCGGGTCCTCGAGCACCGCCTGCACCGCGCCCTTGTTGGCGAGCGCCAGCGCATAGGGGGTGGTGGCATTGGCGAGCGCGAAGGTCGAGGTGCGCGGCACCGCGCCGGGCATGTTGGCGACGCAGTAGTGCACCACCCCTTCCTCGACGTAGACCGGGTCCGAATGGGTGGTCGGCCGGGTGGTCTCGAAACAGCCGCCCTGATCGACGGCCACGTCCACCACCACCGCGCCTTCTTTCATCTGGCGCAACATGGCGCGGGTGACGAGCTTGGGCGCGGCCCGCCCCGGTATGAGCACGGCGCCGATCAGCAGGTCGGCCCGCCGCAGCGCCGCCATCATGTTGTGGTGATTGCTGGCGAGGGTGGTCAGGGTGCCGTGGAAGACGTCGTCGAGATAGCGCATGCGGTCAAGACTGGCCTCGAGGATGGTGACGCGCGCACCCAGCCCGAGCGCCATCTTCGCGGCATTGAGGCCGACGATGCCGCCGCCGATGATCACCACGTCGCCGGGCGGCACGCCGGGGACGCCGGCGAGCAGCGTGCCGCGGCCGCCGTGGCCTTTCTGCAGGTAGCTCGCGCCGACCACCGCCGACATGCGGCCGGCGACTTCGGACATCGGAGTCAGCAGCGGCAGCCTCCCCCGGTCGTCGGTGATGGTCTCGTAGGCGATGCCGGTGATGCGCTTGGCGAGCAGCTGATCGGTGAGATCGGGGAGCGGTGCCAGGTGGAGATAGGTGAACAGGGACTGGCCCTCGCGCAGCCGCTCGTACTCGCTCGCAACCGGCTCCTTGACCTTGACCACCATCTCGGCGTCATAGGCGGCGTCGGCATCCGGCACCAGCGTGGCGCCGGCCTCGACGTAAGCCTGGTCGGGAATGCCGCTGCCGGCGCCGGCCCCCTTCTGCACCAGCACTTCGTGCCGCGCCGACGACAGCGCGTGGACGGCCGCCGGGATCATTCCGACCCGGTACTCGTTGTCTTTGACTTCGGTTGGGACACCGATTCGCACGTTATTTGCTCCCGGCCTCGGCGGTATCGACTACATGGGTGGCATGTGCGGCATGGGCGGCATTGGAGGCATTGGAGCCAGGGGCCTCCCGCGCCGGAGGAGCCGCCGTCGTCTTGGAGGTCTCGGCGCCGGCCTTTGCGGGGCGGCGCGATTCCCGGTTGGGGTCGGACTTCATGTCGATCTTACCTTTGAAGAAGGCACCTTCGGCGATCACCACCCGCGGCGCGGCGATGTCGCCCTCGACGCTGCCGGCGGCGCTGACCTCGACGCGCTCGCCGCCCGTGACGTTGCCGACCACCTGGCCGGCGACCCGCACCATCCGTCCATGCACGGGCCCGATCACGACGCCGCCGCTGCCGACGATCACCAGGCCGTCGATCCTGACGTGGCCCTCGATCCGGCCCTCGATCTGGATCTCGGTCGTGCCGCTCACCTCGCCCGCGATCCTGGTGCCGGGGGCGACGAACGTGACGGTGGCGTGCCGTCCGCCGCCGTGGACCTCGCCGGCGCCGGCACCGCCGGCGGACGCGGAGGGCGGCGGGCCGGCGGGAGCGTCGCGGCGAAAGATCGGCATGGTCGGCGCGGGAGAACCGGGCGATTGGAGCGGGCAACGGGACTTGAACCCGCGACATCAAGCTTGGGAAGCTTGCGCTCTACCACTGAGCTATGCCCGCCCGAGGCCTCGAGTCGTGCGCAATGTAGCGGAGAGGGACAACCGGGTCAAGGGCCGAGCGCGCCCGCCGGCGAGCGGCGGCGCGAGGCGTCGCGCCCGCCGGCGAGCGGCCCGACGCAACCCCGGCGAGCGGCCGCGCCTCCGCGTCGCCGCTCGTGGTTGCTAATCGGACGCGGGCCGCTATACTCAACGCATGAATGGGTCGGGCAAGAACCGCGAGGGCGGCAGCCGCTCCGAGCACCTCTACTTCTTCCCCGACCAGAAGGTCACCGCCGAAGAGCTCCGTCACATGTTGCGGCAGGGGACGAGCGACCAGCGCGCCTGGGTCATCTCGCACCTGCTGCGCTATGCACAATGGGACGACATCTGGGCCTACGTCAGCCGTGACGAGGTCAAGGAGATCTTCCCCGCTCTCGACCTGCCGGAAAACCTCCGCCTGGCGTGGGGGCGCATGCTGAAGATCGAAGCGCCTGTCGGCTGACGCCTGCCGGCGCTGCCGACTCCTGTCAACGGCTGGCCGGGGAGCCCGCGCCGGCGGCCACGAAAACCACCTCGAACAGCTTCGGCCACAGCTTGCCGGTCAGGAGAAACGTCTTCTTCGCCGCGTCGTAGGCGATGCCGTTGAGCACGTCGGCGTGCGCCCGCTCGGTGGCATCGAGCAGGCCGCCGGCGTCGATCACCGCGCTCACCTGCCCGGAGGCGGGGTCGATGCGCAGGATCTCGTCGGTCATCCAGACGTTGGCATAGACGGCGCCGCCGACGCATTCGAGCTCGTTGAGCTGCTGCACCGGCCGGCCGTCCAGGCGCACGTCCACCCCGCCGAGCAGCGCGAACGTCCGGCGATCGCGGAAGGCGAGCCGGTCCGAGCCGTCGCTCATCACCAGGCGGCGGCCGTCGTCGCACAGGCCCCAGCCCTCGCCGTCGTAGTGGAGCTCGCCGACCCGCCCGAAGCTCAGCGCGTCATAGACGAACGCCACCCCTTCCTTCCAGGTGAGCTGCACCAGGTGGTTGTCGACCAGCGCCAGGCCCTCGGCGAAGTAAGCGGGCGGGACGTCGACGTGGCGCAGCACCTCGCCGGTCCGGGGGTCGACCTGTCGCAGGCTTGAACGCCTGTACAAGCCCGCGCTCTCGTAGAGCGTGCCGCGGTCCCAGACCAGGCCCTGGGTGTAGGCGGTGGGGTCGTGGGGGCGAACGGATAGCACCCTGACCTTCAACCGCTCGACGGCCGCCGGAGCCGCCTGCGCCACCGGAGCCGCCAGCGCACCCGGGGCCGCCCGCGCCACCGGAGCGGCCGGCGCCGCCGGCGCCGCGGAGCCGCTGGATGCAGCACCGCCACTCGCAGCGGCATCGGGGCCGGCTGGCCGGGCGTCGGGAGACCGCGCCAGCAGGGCGCCGATCAACACCCCGCCCGCGACGGCGACGAGCAGCGCGGCCAGGACCCACCGGCGCCCCCTGGGCACGGCGGCACGTGCCTGACCGGCTCCCCGCTGCGCGCGAGCGGCCGGGCGGCTGCCGGCGCCGGTGCCGGCGGTAGTACGGCGGCCAGGGCTCACTCGTCCCAGGAGCAGCCGGCCAGGGTCGGCGGCACTCCTCTCCCGTAGCCGTTCCAGCCGCCCGCGCCGGCGCCCGCTGCGCCCATGGCACCAGCGCCGCCCGCACCGGCGGCGGCCGGGGCGCCCCAGGGGAAACCACCGTCACCGCCGCCGATGGGCTGGCCGGGCGGTGGCGGCGGCGGCTCTCCGGGGTGGCCGGCCTCGACGAAGCGGCGATCGAAGAAGAGCCCGATCTCGCGGGCGAGCATGTCGCGATGGGCGCGCTCGGCGGCCGCGGCGGCGCCAGCGGCGCTGGCAGCGCCAGGCCGGCCGGTTGCCCTTGACGCCGGCGCCGGCACCGCGCCGCTCCGCGCCGGCCGCTCCAGGCTGCGCCGCAGCTCGACGAGGCGGGCCGAGACGCGGGCTCGCACCCCCGGCGAGGCGGCGGCGTCGCCGGCGAGGTCGAGCAGCCGCCGCACCACCACCCACTGCACGACCCGCTGCAGCTCTGCCTGGCGCTGGCCCGCCCCGCTCGCCGCCACACCCGCCACCGCGTGCGCCCCGCCGCTCGCCGCCCCGCTCGCCGCCTCGCCCGCCACCGCGTTCGCCCTGCCGCTCGCCGTCCCGCCCGCCGGAGTGCCGGCGAAGGCGGCGCCGATCAACGCGTCCAGCACCTCCTCGAACGACGGCAGCGCGGGGTCGCGGCGGTGGAAATCGACCAGCCGCGCCGCGCGCTCGCGCTGCGCCAGCCCGGCCGCCACCATATCCGCCGCCGCGGCGGCCGCCGCGAGCGGATCGAAGGCCGGCGACTCGCCGCCGGCGAACAGCTCGACGTTGGGCGGATGGCCCGGCGGCCGCGGCAGGATGAGCCGCACCACCCGCTCGGGAATGTCGAGCGTCGCAGGCGACAGCACCCCGAGCGCCGCGGCGAGCGCCCGCCGCTGCCAGGCGGCGGCGACCGGGCGCGCCTCCTGCGGACCTTCCCCGCGCATCGAGTAGGCGTAGTCGAGCCCGCCGACCACCTTGATCGCCGCCTCGAGCTGGTAGCGGTGATGGAAGTAGAGCGGCGCCAGCACCTCCTGCAAGGTCGCGAGCGGCCTCCCCGGCGCCACGTTGCCCTCGCCGAAGCGCGCCAGGGCGATGCGCCGCACCGCGAGCGCCTGCTCGAGCCCGGCCACCGGATCGGAGCCGTTGTCCCACAGGTTGGCGAGCGGCTGCGCGGCGCCCGGCGGCCGCGCGTCCTCGTCGGTCAGGTAGATCATGCCGCGCCTGATGTTCTCGCGCAGGATCTCGTCGAGCCCGGCACGCTCGCGTGCATCGCGGTCGGGACCGGGCGGGAAGTCGGTGTAGGCATAGCGGATGGCCTGCACGTCCCATTCGCCGATGCCGGTGGCATAGGCGTGCGAGACGTCGAGGTCGCCGGCCGGGGTGACGCCGACGAGCGGCGCCGGGTAATCCATCACCGACGCCCGCCCGAAGGTCGAGGCCGCGAAGTTGTGGGCGAGCCCAAGACTGTGCCCCACCTCGTGGGCGGCGAGCTGGCGGATGCGCGCCAGCGCCAGCTGCACCGGATCGTCGGGCGCGCCGCTGCCGGTGCGGCCGGTGCCCAGCAGCCCCTCGAACAGCAGCAGGTCCTGGCGGACGCGCAGCGACCCCAGTGTGACGTGGCCGTTGACCAGCTCGCCGGTGCGCGGGTCGACGATGCCGCCGCCGTACGACCAGCCGCGCGTCGCGCGGTGCACCCACTCGATGACGTTGTAACGCACGTCCAGCGGGCTGGCGCCGGCGGGCAGCACCTCGACGCGGAAGGCATCGATCAGCCCCGCTTTCTCGAACGCCTCCCGCCACCAGCTCGCGCCTGCGATCAGGGCGCCGCGGATCGGCTCCGGCGCCGCATTGTCGACGTAGTAGACCAGCGGCTTCTTGACGCGCGACCGGGGCGCCGCCGGATCGACCTTCTCGAGGCGGTGGCGCACCAGCCAGTGCGCGTCCACCGGCTCGGTCAAGGGCGCCGAGTAGTCGAGGAAATCGACGCCGAAGGAGCCGGACCGCGGATCGAACCGCCGCGGCCGGTAGCCGTCGTCGGGAAGCCGCAGCAGCGACTGGTGCTGGATCAGGGTCATGGCGCCGGGCGCCGGCACCGTGGCGCGCACCTGGGCCCCCGGCTCGGCCGAGGTGTAGGTGAGCGCCGCCTCGAGCTCGAGGTTGTCGGGGAATGCCAGGCACGACTCGAGATCGACGGCGCTGCGGTCACGGTCGAGGCTGAAGGAGCCCTCGCCGACGCGCTTCATGTGCCCGACGATGTCGTGGGCGTCGCGGACCACGAAACCGGTGAAGTCCACCAGGCCCTGCCCGTCGCCGTCCTCGGCGGCCACCTCGCCGCCCCACACCACCGACGGCGCGAACGATTCGCGCACCGCCCGGCGCTCCGCGGCGTCGCCGCCCAAGGCGCGGAACCGCAGGTTCTCCACCTCGACCAGCACCTTCGCACCCAGCCGCCGCAAGGTGACCACCCGCGCCTCGTTGCTCTGCCCGCGGTCGAGGCCCACCGGATTGGAGCCCAGCCCGCTGACCAGTCCCTCGGCGTAAAGGTAGCTCGCCACCTCGCCGCCGGGGCCGCTGGGCGGCGGCACGCGCAGCCACACCTTGCCGTGCCGGCGATCGAGATAGAGGTCGAGCAGGCCGGGACGCCTCTCCATGCCGGCGACCTGGGCGGCGATCGTGGGCAGCGGCCCGTGGCCGGCGCCGGCACCGGGCGCCGCGCCGGTAGCCGCCCCCCCCGGGTCGCCGGGCGCTCCCGCCGCCGCCCGGGCCGGGCCGGCGCCGGCGGCAGAGAACACCAGCAGGCAGGCGGCGGCGAGGGCAGCGGTGGCGAGATGCAGCGGGCGTTTCATCCTCGTACCATCCTCGGTGCACCTCGGCTCTCAGGTCCCACCGTCCGCGACGCCTGAACCGTGAAATCAGCTGCCGGCGCGGCGGGTGGCCGCGCGGCAGGCGCGGCGAGTCTATCAGCGGATCCTCGGCATCACCGGCCCCCCACCACCCCTCGGCGCCGCAGCTGCGAAGCAGCCTTGAAACTTCTGGCGGGCGGCTCCGTAATGCTGCGGGCGCCGGCGACTTCGCCGGTCCGCCCCGGTCGCCGTGGCAGGTCGTCCTGACCGGACCTCCTGCCTCCACGCCAATCTGCCGTGCCCGTGCTCCATCTTCCCCTCCATGGGGGCTGGAAACTGGTACACTAACTGCCAAATTTTTCTCTATGACCGCCAATTTACCTCTCGTGGTCGTCACGGGGTACCTGGCCCAGGCCCTGGGCGCGATGGTCGTCGCCCTCGTCCTGGTCAGCTTCCACCGCCACTACCACCGCGAATACCTGCGCTACTGGGCCTGGTCCTGGTGGGCCTTTGCCTGCTTCCTGGGAGGCGCCGCCGCCACCCACCTGCTCGCCTCCGGCAGCCACCCGTCCGCCTCTTGGCCGACGCTGGCGGCCGCCTTCGTGTCGCTGGCCGGCGGCTACTGCCAGGTCGGTTGGCTGCTGCTCGGCACCTACGAGGTGGCAACCCGCCGCCAGGCTTCCCGCCGGCGCCGCCGCTTCCTGGTCGCCGGCCTGGCCCTGATCGCGGCCGCCGGCATGGCTGCCGCCGCCTTCGCCGCCGGCACGAATCGGCTGCCGATCGGGATGGGCCTGCGGGCGCTGGTCGCCGGCATCGCCTGCGCCGCCGCCGGCGCCGCCGTCCTCCGCACCTCGCTGCACCCCGAAGGGCCGGGACGGCGGCTGGTGGGCAGCTCCTTCGTGCTCTACGGGCTCTGGCAGCTGCAATACGCGGCCCTGTGCGCCGCCTTCCTGATGCGCCCGCTCCTGTCTCCCGGGTGGTTGGCCGCCTGGCAGCGCTACGAGTCCGCGATCGTCAGCCTGACCCCGGTCGATTTCCTGGTGCAGGCAATGATGGGGATCGGCATGGTGATCTGGCTGCTCGAGGAGGAACGCTCGCGCACCTTCCAGGCATCCGAGCAGATCGCCCACCTCGCCTACTACGACACCCTGACCGAGCTCGCCAACCGCAACCTCTTCCACGAGCACCTGCGGCTGGCGATGGTGCGCGGCGGCGGCACCGGCCTCGGCGTCGCGGTGTTCGTTCTCGACCTGGACCGCTTCAAGGGCATCAACGACTCGCTCGGCCACCGCCGCGGCGACGAGATGCTGCGCCTGGTCGGCGACCGGCTGCGCAGCAGCCTCCGCCCCGGGGACACCATCGCGCGGCTGGGCGGCGACGAGTTCGCCGTGCTGCTGCCGGCCGTGGCCGGCGAGCGCGACATGGTGCGGCTGGGCGAGAAGGTGCTCGATTCGCTGCGCCGGCCGTTCAATCTCGACGGCCATGAAATCGTTTCCACCGCGAGCCTCGGGATCAGCCGTTTTCCCGAGGACGGCGCCGAACCGGAGGAGCTCTTGAAGAAGGCCGACGTCGCGATGTACCAGGCGAAATCGCTCGGCCGCGACGGCCTGCAGCTCTATGCCGCCGCCATGGACGCCCATGCCCTGGAACGGCTGTCGCTCGAGAACGACCTGCGCCGCGCGCTGACCAATGACGAGATGCTGCTCTATTTCCAGCCGGTGCTCGACGCCCAGACCGGCGCCATCGAAGGGGTCGAGGCGCTGCTGCGCTGGCAGCATCCGGCGCTCGGGCTGCTGCTGCCGGCCGATTTCCTGTGGATCGCCGAGATGAGCGGCCTGTCGAACCCCCTCGACCTGTGGGTGCTGGGGGCCGCCTGCCGGCAGGTGCGGGCCTGGCACGACGAGGGCGTGCCGGACCTGCGCCTGGCGGTGAACCTCTCGGCCCGCCCCTTCCAGCGCCCCGACCTCATCGAGCGCGTCAAGGACGTCCTGTGGGAGACCGGGGTTTCGTCCTCCTGTCTCGAGCTCGAGATCACCGAGACGCTGGCGATGCAGAACGCCGTGGAGAGCCTGGGCGTGCTGCGGGGTCTCAAGGAGCTGGGGGTGCGCATCGCCATCGACGACTTCGGCACCGGCTACTCGTCGCTCTCCTACCTGCGCAACTTCCCCATCGACACCCTGAAGATCGACGCCTCCTTCATCCGTTCGCTGACCGACGACGGCAGCAGCCGCGAGATCGCCTCGGCGGTGATCGCGCTGGCCCACAGCCTCGACATCCGCGTGGTGGCCGAAGGGGTCGAGACGGAGCCGCAGTGGCGCCTGCTGTGCGGCCAGGGCTGCGACGAGGTCCAGGGCTATTTCTTCAGCGCGCCGCTGCCCGCCGCCGACTGCCGCCGCTTCCTCTTCGAGCATCGGCGGTCGCTGCAGTCGGCCCGCGACGCCGCCGCCGCCGGAGACGACGACGACGACGGCGTCGGCCGCGCGGCGCTCGGTTAGAATCCAGCCGCCGAGCACGCCGAGCAGACCGCCGAGCCTGAAACGGAACCGATTAGGCGAAGGAGCCAGCATCATGCCAGAAGGTCCGGAGATCGAAACCGAGAAGCTGCGCGATGCGGTGACCGAGGAGCTCGAGCGCGAGGGCAGCGGGTTCCTCAAGCGGATCGCCCTGACCACGGCCATCCTCGCGGCCTTCGCGGCCGTCGCCGCGCTGCTCGCCGGCTCGACCGTCAACGAGGCGCTGGTGGCCAAGACGGAAGCCACCACCTTGCAGGCCCAGGCGTCGGACGCGTGGGCCTACTACCAGGCCAAGGGCGTCAAGCGAGAGATCCAGGAGACGGCCGCCGGCGCCTGGACAGCCGCCGGCAAGACCCCGCCGCCGACCTTTGCCCGGGAGGCCGCACGCTACCGTGCCGAACAGAAACAGATCGACGAGAAGGCGCGCGAGCTCGAGCGCCGGCGCGACGAGCGCTCGGCCCACGCCGACCATCTCCTCCATGCCCACCACCGCTACGCCAACGCCGTCGCCCTCTTCCAGGTCTCGATCGCGCTGGGCGCCGTCGCCGCCCTCAGCCGCAGCCGCTGGGTCTGGTACGGCTCGATGGCGGCGGGCGCCGCCGGGATCGTGCTGTTCTTGTTGACCGCCGGCCGCTGAGCGGGCGCCGCCAGCCAGACTAGCCGCTAGGGCTCGCGGACGGCGGTGGCGATGAGCCCCAGGCCCGGCGCGGGAATCATCGGATCGAGGCCGCGCAGCAGCGGCACCAGCATGTTGAACAGCTTGAGCTGCAGGCGGCCGAACTCCCGCTTGCGCAGGAGCTTGCCGTTGAGCCACCAGCCCGGCACCGAGACGCGGTTGAAGTCCCGCAGGGTCTCGACCTTGAAGCCGGCCTGCCGCAGCTCCTCGGCCAGCCCCGCCTTGCGGTAGCGGCAGCGGTGGCCGAGCACCTCGTCGAGGCTCGAGTACAGCCAGGGACCCTGCGGCACGTAGAGGACCAGCCGCCCCCCCGGCCGCAGCGCCGACCGCATGTTGCGCAGCGCCGCGAGCGGGTCGCTCACGTGCTCGAGCACGTTCAAGCAGACCACGGTGTCGAAGCACTCGCGCCAGCGGGCCAGCGCGTCGCCGTCGGCGACGTCGATGCGGTCGATCTCGAGATAGGGCTTGCCCAGCGCCAGGTTGCGCAGGTAGGAAATGTAATGCGGATTGATGTCGCTCGCGACGTAGAGGTCGCGCGGCAGCAGCTCGGTCGTGATGTTGCCGATGCCGGCGCCGATCTCGAGCACCCGCGCGCCGACGTGCGGCGCGATCGAGTCCGCCATCCAGCGGTTGAAGCGCTGGGCGCGCTCCAGGCTGTGCAGGATGTGCGAGCCGTACTCGTCCTCGGCGTAAAGATCGTCGATCAACCAGAAGCGGACGATGGCGCGCAGCGCCCTCCACGCGTCCTTCATGCCGATCTTCTTGCCTTCGCGGTAGGTGCGGCCGAGGTAGCTGATCGGCACCTCGAACAGGCGGCACTCGCGCTTCGCCACCTTGGCGGTGATCTCGGGCTCCATCGCGAAGTCGTTCGAGCGGATCGGCAACGACTTGATCAACGGCGCACGGAAAACCTTGTAACAGGTTTCCATGTCGGTCAGGTTGAGATCGGTGAAGGTGTTGCTGAGCAGGGTCAGGAAGCGGTTGCCGAGCGTGTGGCGGAAGTAGAGCACCCGCCGGCGGTCGCTCGGCAGGAAGCGCGAGCCGTAGACGACGTCCGCGCCGTCCTCGAGAAACGGCCTGACCAGCCGGCCGTAGTCGCGCGGGTCGTACTCGAGGTCGGCGTCCTGGAAGATCACCAGGTCGCCGGTCGCCGCGCCGATGCCGCGGCGGATGGCGGCGCCCTTGCCCTGGTTCTTGCCTTGCTCGAGCAGGCGGATGCGGTCCGGGTGCTCGCGCGCCAGCTCGCGCACGATGTCCAGGCTGCCGTCCTTGGAGCCGTCGTCGACGACGATCAGCTCGAGCTCGCGGATCTCCGGCGCGGACACGGCAAGCACGCGCCGCACCAGCTCGCGCACCAGGAAGCGCTCGTTGTAGACCGGAATGACGACCGAGAGCTTCAGGCCCGAGGCTGCTTCGTCGGAGCTCGCGGCGGCCATGGCGGCGGGATGTTAGCACGCGGCGCCAGCACCCCCGGAGACCCCGGACCGCCCGGCGCGGCGCGGCCAGGCGGCGCCGCCGGCCCGGCCCACCCGGCCCGTTTGCCGCTCAGCGGAACAGGCGGGAGTGCCGCAGCCCCTTGACGTGCAGCTTGTAGGCGATGAGCACCCCGAGCACGGCAAACCCGTAGCGCACGCTGCGCCAGAACCCGATCTGCGACGCTTCCTCGAAGTAGCGCGTCGCAATCGGGATCTCGCGGATGCGCATCCCTTTATAGACGCCCTGGGCAATGATCTCGGTATCGAACACGAAATCGTCCGAGTTGGCCTCGAGGTCGACGGCTTCGAGATAACGCCGGCTGTAGGCGCGCAGCCCCGAGTGGTACTCGGACAGGAAGACGTAGAAGGCGGCGTTGGCGGCGGCGGTCAGGAACAGGTTGGCGAAATACTTCCACTTCGGCATGCCGCCTTCGATCGGGCGGCCGCCCAGCATCCGGCTGCCGAACACCGCGTCGCACTCGCCGGCCAAGAGCGGCCGCACCAGCTCGGGCACGCAGCGCGGGTCGTACTGGTGATCGGGATGGACCATCACCACGATCGCCGCGCCGCGCGCCAGCGCCTCGCGATAGCAGGTCTTCTGGTTGCCGCCGTAGCCGCGGTTGCGCGGATGAACGACCGTATAGAGGCCGAGCTCGCGCGCCACCTCGACGGTGCGGTCGCGGCTGGCGTCGTCCACCAGCACCACGTCGTCGACCCAATCCCCGGGCAGGTCGCGATAGGTCCGCTCGAGCGTCTTCTCGGCGTTGTAGGCCGGCATCACGACGCAGATTTTTTGCGCGCGCAGCGGCGAGGGATCGAGGCGGGGCTCAGCGTTCAATTGATCCTCGATCCGGTTGCATGCTGGAAGATGCCTGCGTAGTATAGTGAGCGCACCAAGCCGCCTCAAGTCAGCGGCCGAGGACGGTTTGCCCGTGCTGGTCGATGACGGCACCGGCGGCGGCCGCCGCCGGGCGTCTTGCGGGCGCCGGGCATCGGGCGCCCCGGCTCGCGCAGGCAACGGGCAGGCAACGCGCAAACAACGCACAGACACGCGCAGGCACGCGGATGACGTCCGACTTTCAACGCGATTTTCACCAGATGGCCGCCGAGCGCCAGCTCGGCCGCGAGCAGGGCGAGGCTTTCGATCGCCGCCTGCGCGAGCGCGAGCTCGCCGGCCGCGAGGAGCGCCTCAGCCGTCTCGTGGTCGGCCTCGACGAGCCGCCCTGCGAAACCGAGCTCGGACCCGGCCGGCCGCTCGGCGTCCACGACCTGCAACGCGAGGTCGAGCGCCTCAGGGCCTTCTACGACGCCGTACAGCGATCCCGCGCCTGGCGCCTGACGCAGCGCCTGAGAGGGTTCCTGGGGCGAGCCTGGTGAAAGTGGCGCCGTCAGAGCCGGAGGAAGAGGCGGCGGCACCGCTCGCCTCCTCCGACGCCGACCTGCGGATCGCCCGGCTCGAGGGGCAGGTGGCGGCCCTCGAGGCCGCCCTCGAGCGCCGTTCCCACGAGCTGCGGGAGCTGCAGCGCCTCCTCTGCCGGCGCGACCTCGCGCAATGGGCGCGGCTTCAGGCCGGCCTGCCGCCGCTGCCGCGGATCCCGTACGAGCCGGGCTACTGGCACGAGACCCTTGAGCTGACCGTGGCCGAGGTGCCGGAGACCCTGGAAGCCCTGTGGACCTCGATCCACCCGGAGCGGCCGGCGACCTTCGCCCTCGGCGCGGCCGCCGCACGTCCACGGACCCCGGGCTGATGAGCGGACCGCGGATCACCCTGGTCGTCCTGGCGTGGAACCAGTGGCGCCTCACCGAGCGCTGCCTCCAGACGCTGGCCGCGACCGATCTCGAAGGCGCCGAGGTGCTGGTGGTCGACAACGGCTCGACCGACGAGACGCCGGATCGCCTGGCACGGATCCCCTGGGTGCGGACCCTCAGGCTGCCGCAGAACGCCGGTTTCGTGCGCGGCAACAACGCCGGGATCGCCGCGGCGGCGCCCGGCTCCGACGTCGTCCTGCTCAACAACGACCTCGAGCTCACCCAGCGCGACTGGCTGCATCGCCTCGCCGCCTGCGCCCGCTCGGCGCCCGACGTCGGGGTGGTCGGTTGCCGCATGGTGCTGCCCGACGGCCGCTTGCTCCATGCCGGCACCTACATCATGCCGGACACCCTTTGGGGACAGCAGGTGGGGTCCCTCGAGCGCGACATCGGCCAGCACGCGGGCATCGAGGAGGTCGAAGGCATCGTCTTCGCGTGCGCCTACATCAAGCGCGAGGTGCTCGACGCCATCGGGCCCCTGGCGCTCGACTTCGAGAGCTACTTCGAGGATACGGACTTCTGTTTGCGGGCGCGGCGGGCGGGGTGGAAGACCGTGCTCTGCGGCGAGGTGACGTTGATCCACGACGAGCACGGCTCGACCCGCGGCGACGACCGGGCCTTGATGGAGCTGTTCCAGGGCAGCCGCGAGATCTTCCGCCGCAAGTGGCAGGGCGAGCTCGACGCACGGTACCGCTGCCAGCTGCTGTGGCAATCGATCATGAACTTCCCCACCGGCTATGCCATGAGCTGCCGCGAGCTGCTGCGCGCGCTCGACGAGCTGGGGGTGCGGACGGTGTACCGCTACGTCTACGGCCCGAAGACCGTGTTCCCGCCGGTCGAGCCCGAGTCGAGCGGGGATTACCGCCTGAACGTCATCCGCGGCCGGCCCGAGCCCCGCTCTCCCGAGGTCGCGGTGGTCTACGGCCAGGGCGACGTCTTCGCGCGCAACCGGGGGCGCCGCAAGGTGGGCTTCACCATGCTCGAGGTGGACGGCTTCCCGCGCGAATGGGTCCGGCAGGCCAACCGCATGGACGAGGTCTGGGTGCCGAGCGAGTTCAACCGCCGCGGCTTTCTCGACAGCGGCCTCGAGCGGCCGATCCACGTGGTGCCGCTCGGCGTCGACGTCCGCTATTTCAATCCCGGGATCGCGGCCTACCCGAACCCGGCCGGCGAGTTCGTGTTCCTGGCGCTCTTCGAGTGGGGCGAGCGCAAGGAGCCGAGCCTGCTGCTGCGGGCTTTCAACGACGAGTTCGCCGCGCACGAGCCGGTGCGCCTGCTGTGCAAGGTGATCAACCGGGACCCCGGGGTCCGCCTCAAGGAGGAGATCCGGCGGCTGCGCCTGCGCGCCGCGGGCGGCAGGATCTCCTACCTGTTCAACCTCGAGTTCCCGCACTACCAGCTGGGAGCGCTCTACCGATCGGCCGACGCCTTCGTGGCGGTGAGCCGCGGCGAGGGCTGGAACATGCCGCTGATGGAGGCGATGGCCTGCGGGCTGCCCACGATCGCCACCGACTGGGGGGCCCACCAGGAGTTCGTGCACGCGGGCAACGCCTATCCGCTGCGCGTCCGCAAGCTGGTGCCGGCGCGCGCCAAGTGCCCTTACTACGACGGCTTTCGCTGGGCCGACCCGGACCCCGAGCACCTGCGTTTCCTGCTGCGCCACGTCTACGAGCATCGCGACGAGGCGCGGGCGCGCGGCTTGGCGGCGGCCCGCGAGATGGCGTCGCGCTGGACCTGGACGGCCGCGGCGCAACGGATCGCCGGCCGCCTGGAGGCGATGGGCGTCCTGCCGGCGAGCGCCGCCCGCGGCGCGGACCGCGCGGGCTCCCTGGCGGCCGTTCCCGGCAGAGCGGGCGGCGCCAGCACCGCGGCGTGACCGAAGGCAAGCCGGCGCTCTCGGTCGTCATTCCCAGCCGCAACACGCGGGAGCTGACTCTCGCCTGCCTGGCGGCGCTCGACGCGGCGGCCGCGGCGCGTCCCGAGCTGGCGGCGCTCGAGGTGGTGCTGGTCGACGACGCCGGCGACGACGGCACCGCCCCGGCGGTCGCGGCCCGCCACCCCAAGGTGCGGCTGCTCCGGCTGGAGCGGCAGGCAGGCTTCACGCGCGCCGCCAACCGCGGCCTGGCGGAGGCGTCGGGCGGCGTGCTGCTGCTGCTCAACAGCGACGCCGAGGTGGGCGGCGACGGCGCCGGGCTGGCCGCGCTGCTGGCGCGTTTCGCCGCCGAGCCGCTGCTGGGCGTCGCCGGCGCGGTCCTGCGCTACCCCGACGGCACCCCACAGTGGAGCGGCGGCAGCGAGCCGACCGCGGCCTGGCTGTTCGCGCTGGCGAGCGGCTTGCCCGAGCTGCTCGCCAGGTCGCCGCTCTACAGGCGGTGGCGGCCTGCCAGCGGCACCGGCAGGCCGGGCGGCCCGCGCGGCCCAAGGGCCGGCCGGCGCTGCCCGGGCCCCGTCTCCTGGGTCACCGGCGCCGCGATGGCCATCCGGCGCGCCGCCTGGGAGCAGGTCGGGCCGCTGGACGAGCGCTTCCTTTTCTACGCCCAGGACCTCGATTTCTGCCTGCGGGCGCGCCAGGCGGGCTGGACGGTCGCGGTGGTGCCCGGCTTCGAGGTGCTCCACCACCACGGCGCCACGATCCAGGGGGAGGATGGCCGGCGCCGCGGGGGTGCCGGCCGCGGCGCCGTGCATCCGGAGCTGCTGTGGACCGATCTGCTGCGCTGGGCCGGCAAGCGCGGCGGCGCGCCGGCGGGGCGGCAGGCGGCGCGGGCGCTGCTCGCGGGCGGCCGGCTGCGGCTGCTCTGGCGCCGCCTGGCCGCACCGCTTCTGCCGGCCGCCGAGCGCGCCCGGTTCCGCGAAGACAGCGCGGCCTTCGGGCGCGCTCTCGCGGCGGTGGCGGCGAGCAAGGCGAGCGGAGCGGTACGGGAATTCGACCCGTAGAACTGCTAAGCTTTCGCGCTCGCCCTCGCCTCGGCCATCGCCACCCCATGCGTGAGATCTACGACTACCGCGACCTCGTGCTGACGCTGGTGGCGCGCGAGCTCAAGGTCCGCTACCGGCGCTCGATCATCGGCTTCTTGTGGACGATGTTGCAACCGCTCCTGATGATGCTGGTCTTCTACATCGTGTTCAGCGAGCTCTTCCGCTTCAAGATGGCGCACTACCCGGTGTATGCCCTCGCCGGCATCCTGTTCTGGAACTTCTTCTCGCAGAGCATCGTCGCCTCGATGAACAGCCTGCGCGGCAACGCCACGCTGCTGCAGAAGCTGCCGGTGCCCAAGGCGGTCTTCCCGCTCGCCACGGTCATCTCGGGCGTCGTCAACCTGCTCTTCGCGCTGGTGCCGACGCTGCTGATCGTCTGGATCTTCGAGCGCACCCTATCGCCGGCGCTGCTGTTCCTGCCGGTGTCGATCCTGCTTGCCGGCCTGTTCACCCTTGGCGCCGGCCTGCTGCTGTCGCCGCTGGCGGTCTTCTTCAGCGACGTGGTCGAGCTGGTCGGGGTGCTGCTGACGGTGCTAATGTACCTGACGCCGATCTTCTATCCCATGGACATCCTGCCCGCCAAGGTGCGCTGGGTGGTCCGCTTCAACCCGGTGCGCTCGATCCTGGAGGTCTTCCGCGACCCCATCCAGAACGGCAAGGTGCCGCCGCTGGCGCATCTCGCGGTCTGCGTCGGGATCGCCGCCGTGGCCCTGGTCGTCGGCGGCATCGCCTTCCGCCGCAGCAGCGACCGGATTCCGTTTTACGTTTGAGCCGGCGCGGTAGGCTGGCAGCCCGACACGCTTTGTCTCCGGCTACCGGCGGCCACGAGACATGTAACAGGTGCCAGTAGCAGGCGATCGAGGACTACTCGAGGCATCTATTGGATCTCCCCCCGCAACCCCTCGTTCCCCTTCCGACGAGCGGGGAGTGCCGCGACTGGCGACAGGCGGAGCCGCGGCCCTCCCCTCCGGGGGGGAAGGGGACGCCCCCACCCCTTCGCTTCGGCCATCAGTTGGCTCGGCCATCAACTGCCCCTCACCTCCTGGCCGCCAGCACCTCTTCGTAGAGGCCGAGGAGCCGTCGCGCGACCGTCGCCGGATCGTGCCGGCGGCGCAGGGCGGCGCGGCCGCCCGCCGCCAGCGCGGCGGCCAGGCCGGGCTCCTCGCGCAAGCGGCGGCAGGCGCCGGCGAATTCCGCGGCGTCCCGCGCCACCAGCAGCTCGACGCCGCCGGCAGCGTCCAGGCCGGCCGCCCCTTCCGGTGTGGCGACCACCGGCACCCCGCGCGCCCACGCCTCGAGCACCTTCATGCGCACACCCGAACCGAAACGCAGCGGCACGACGTGGATGGAGCCGGCACCGAAGGCGGCGGCGCTGTCGGCCGGCGCGGCATGCCAGGTGACGCCGCGCTCGGCGTCCCGCCCGGCCGCCGCCGGCGGCGCGCCGGCGACCCCGAAGACATGCAGCTCGGCCGCCGGCAGATCGTGGCGGACCGCCGGCCAGATCTCGCCGGTGAACCAGGCCACGGCGTCCTCGTTCGGGCGCCAGCCGCGGCTGCCCAGGACCACCACGGCCGGCTCCCCGGGAAGGCCCGCCGGCCCCGGAGGCAGCTCGGCGGCAAACGGCGCCGGCACCTCCACCACCCGTGCCAGGGGCGATCCGGCCGCCGCCGCCAGGCGGCGCAGCGCCGCGGCGTCGATCGCGGTCAGGGCGGCGGTCAGGTCCACGCCGGCGACCGCCCTTCCCTCCCAGGCCGCCAGCCGGCGGGCCTCCAGACCCTGCGCCCGCCCGGGGACCGCGGCCCACAGCGCGCTCTCGACGTTCTGCGCCCGCAGCACCACCGGCCGGTGGCTGGCGCGGGCCGGCGCCAGCGCCTGGGACAGCGCCTGCAGCTGCTCGGCGTGCACCAGGTCGAACCGCCTTGCCGCGAGCAGCCCCTCGACCCGGCGGCGCACCGCCGGCAGCGTATGGCGGGAGATGGTCAACGGCTGGCGATGGCCGGCCGAGCGCAGCAGCGAGCTCGCCACCCCGGCCGGCCTGGCCGGCACCAGCTGCGGCTCGCACCAGGGGGCCAGCGCCGCGGTCACCGCTTCCGGCGCATGGCGCCGCGGGTCCACCGGCGCGACGAGCGTCGCGTGCAATCCCGCGGCTGCCAGCCCCTCCAGGGTCCGCAGCAGCAGCAGGCGCCCGCCGTCGATCGGCGGCCAGGGGGCCTTGGTGGCCACGACCAGAAGGCGCACCGCGGTTTCATATCAGTTGTCACCGCCCCGAGGCGACCCTGGCGGCCACCGGCGCCCGGGTCGGCACCGCCCGTGCAGCCTCAGGCCGAGGCGGCGGGTGCGGCCATGGCGACCTTCGGCGAGCGGCGGCCGGCGTCGGCAAAGAGGCGCCCCAGCGCGCGGTGGTGCTCGATGCGCGCGGCGACCTGCGCGAGCAACGACCGCGGCTCGACCGGCTTGGCGGCGCGCTCGGCGAGACCCGACCCGATGCCGGCGGCGGCCGGCACCTCGCCGTCCTCCTCCGCGGTCAGCAGGATCACCGGCAGGCCGGCACAGCGCGGGTCGCCGCGCAGCCACCGCACCAGTTCGCCGCTGGCCGCCGCCGGCGGCAGGTCGATCAGCACCAGCTCCGGTTCGCAGGTCAACACCTCGCGGGCAAAGCGGTGCGGATCGCGGCAGCGGCGGACGCGGTAGCCGGCGCCGCGCAGCAGCGCGCCAAGGCCGGCAGCTTCGTCGTCATCGCTCGCCATGTAAAGGATGCCCGGGGCATCTTGCCGCCGCTGCCTCAGGGCCGCGAGCGAGCGCGCCACGGCTGCCCAGTCGAGCGGCGCGCTGAACCGCGCATCGGCATCGCAGCCCGTCCCGGGCTCGGCGGGCGGAGGAGCACCGGCGGGGCTCGCCGCGGCGCCACCGCCGACGATCACCACCACCGGGTCGTCGCCGCGGTCCAGGCTTCGCAGGTAATGGGTCAGCAGCGGACCCGAGCCGTCCGGCAGGTCCGCCGCGGCGATCACCGCTTCCGGCAGCCCGCCCGCGAAGGCCCGCCCCGCCTCCCGGCAGGTTTCGACGGCCTGCAACGCGAACCCCTGCTCGAGGAGCAGGCGCTCGAGCTGCTGCCAGTCGACCTCCCCTAGACCCACGGCCAGGGCACGGTACGGCGGCCGTGGCGTCGCCGGCGCAGCCGTAGCGGGTTCCTGGGGGGCCGGTCTCGCCCACAGGATCTCCTCGGAGATGCCGCCGGTCGTCCGCTGCCGGTAGATCTGCTGCCGCAGGACGTGGATCAGCGTGCGGATCTGCTCGATGTGCGCCGGCTGCGGCACGACGCCGCCGCCGGCCAGCGTCGCGCAGTCGTGCTCGCCGAGCTGTGCGGCCACCGAGATCGCGGACAGGCCGTGCAGGCCGGCCCACGCCGCCAGGCCCTGGAACCGCCGCAGCATCAGCTTGAGGGCGCTCCGATCGCCGCTGTCCTGCTCCAGCTCTCCGACCAGCCTGGCGAGCTGCGCGGCCGTGATGGCCGCGGCGTGCAGGTAGCGGATCTGCAATCTGCGGGGAACCTCGTGCCAGCTCATCGTCGTGCCTCCTTCCGCGTGCCGTCCAGGAAACACTAGCCGCCGGCCCAGGCCCGCTCTATCGGCGGGCGGCGGGGATCCCTGTAGGAGATCGACCGACGCGCCGGCCGCCCGGCTGTTTTCCGTCTATCCAAGCAGGGATGCTCGCCAGCACCACAGCCGCCACTCCCTGGGGGGTCGAGGCCCGCCCCGTCCAGGTGGAAGTCGATGCTCACCATGGGCTGCCCCAGGTGCACATCGTCGGGCTGCCGGACGCGGCGGTGCGGGAAAGCCGCGAGCGGGTGCGCACCGCGATCCGCAACTGCGGCTTCCAGCTCGATCCGCTGGCGGTGGTCATCAACCTGGCGCCGGCCGACCTGCGCAAGGAGGGCAACCATCTCGACCTGGCGATCGCTCTCGCGCTGCTGGCCAGCCAGGGGCATCTGCCGCAGGCGGCCCTGGCCGGGAGGTTGTTCTGCGGCGAGCTGGGCCTCGACGGCGCCATCCGGCCGGTGCGGGGCGGCCTTGCCATCGCCGACCTCGGTGCCCGGCTCGGCATTCGCGAGATCCTGTTGCCGGCGGCCAATGCGGGCGAAGCCTCGGCGCTCGCAGCGGCGTGCATCATCGCCGTGCGTACGCTGAGCGAGGCGGTGCGCCACGTGCTGGGTGCCGCACCGATCAGGCCCGCCACGCCGCCCGCCTTCGGCGCCGGCGGGGCAAGGATGCCGGCGCCGGACCTCGAGCAGGTGCGCGGTCAGGAGCTGGCCAAGCGCGGCCTCGAGGTGGCCGCGGCCGGCGGCCACAACCTGCTCCTGCTCGGCCCGCCAGGTTCCGGCAAGACCCTCCTGGCGCGCTGCCTGCCCGGGCTCCTCCCGCCGCTCACCCAGCCGGAGGCGATCGCGGTGACTAAGATCCATTCCCTCGCCGCCGAGGTTCCTCCCGCCGGCCTGCTCCACGAGCGCCCTTTCCGCAGCCCGCACACCGGTACCAGCACCGCCGGCATGATCGGCGGCGGGCCCCATCCGCGGCCCGGCGAGGCCAGCCTGGCCCACCTCGGAGTCCTCTTCCTCGACGAGCTGCCGGAGTTCCGGCGTGACACCCTGGAAGCCTTGCGTCAGCCGCTGGAGGAGGGCCTGGTCAGCGTCGTTCGGGCCCGCGCCCGCCTGCTCTTTCCCGCCCGCTTTGCCCTGCTGGCGGCCATGAATCCCTGGGGATTCGTGCACCTTTTGTCATCATCTTGGGGAGAGGGGGAAGATGGGGGTGAGGGCGGGCGCGGCCCGGCCGGGAGGCAGGTCAGGGAGAACTCCACCTCGTCCTTGCCGACCATGACCCGTTCCACGATGCCCTGGACGATGGCTCTGCGCTCAGCGAGCGGGATCTCAAACCAGTGGGCCGAGAGGTCGTCTGCGGCGGAGACGACCTCTGCCTGCGAGAGCTGCTGGATGCGGAGGAAGTCGATCTCGCCTTGGAGCCGGGGGATCTCCGCTTCGAGTTCCACCCGCCGGTCCTCGATCGGCTGGTGCCGCTGCCCGAAGCCGCGGGAGGTGATCTCGTGGGCCAGGTAGAGCTGGAAGACTTCGTCGGCCTGGGCCTTCAGGCGCTCATCCTCCCGCCGCAGCGCTTCGAGGAGATCGATCTTGGCTTGAAGCGCCTCGCCCGCCTCGGAGAGCGAGGCTTCGACGGCATCCGGGGAGAGGGCGAGACGGCGCAGTCGGTCCTGGAAGATGCGCTCCAAGTCCACGACCGGCACCTTGGTGCGGCAGCCCCTCCGGGTGCAGACGTACTTCGGGGTGTTGCCCGGCACATACATCTTGGCGCCGCAGTGGCAGAAGGTGAGTCCCCCGAAGAGCTGCACCGGCCGCTTGGGGGCCGGGGTGCGCTTCGCTCGCCGCTCGGCGAGCATGGAGTTCGCCGCGTTCCAGAGTTCCTCGGGGACGATGGGCTCGATGGGGGTCTCGACCCACTCGGTCGCGGGCTTCAGGGTCCAGCCCTTGCCCTCGGCGCGGGAGCGGGTGTAGTTCGCGCGGCGGGTGCCCTTGGCGGAGGGGTCGCGGATCAGGCGCTCGACGGTCGTATGGGTGAACTTGCCGCCGTTCCTCGTGCGGCAGCCGCGCTCGGTGAGGAGCCGGGCGACGGTGAGCATCCTTCCGTGCTCTATATATAGCTCATACATGAGGCGGCGGACGGGCGCTTCCTCCGGGTCGGGCACGAGCTTCCTTTCGTGCCAGCGGTAGCCGAAGGGGGCGGCGCCGCCCAGGGGCTTGCCGAGCTTCGCGCGGATGGGCACCGAGGCCGCGACCCGCGAGGCGATCTCCTCCCGCTCCCAGGCCGCCATGCCGGCCACGATCGTGTAGAAGAAACGGCCGGCGGCGGTCGAGGTGTCGATCGACTCCTCAAGGGAGATGAGGTCCGCGCCTTGCGCTTGGAAGAACTCCGCGAACTCCAAAAGCTCCCTGGTGTTGCGGGCCAGGCGCGCGATCTTCGAGAAGATGAGCCCGGTGATGCGATGGGCCTTTACGTCCTCCATCATCCGGCGCGCCTCGGGGTGCGCGAGGACCGCTTTGCCGGAGACGCCGGCGAGGTTGTAGAGGGTCACGACTTCCCACCCGCGGATTTGGGCGTAGCTTCGGGCGCGGTGCTCGTGGTGCTCCGGGCTCTCCCCCCTGGCCTGGTCTTCGGTCGAGACTCTGATCCAGATGCCTACCCGCTTGGGAGCTACTTCCGCCTCGCGCGGGCCAGGCTCGCGCCAGGCGATGTCGACTTCGGGTCGCTTCGCCATCGTGTTCTCCTCGCGCCCCTCGCGGGGATCACTCCTCCCGTTTCAGGCGCTTCAGGCTTTTCAAGATGAGATCCGTAACCGCCTTCGACTTGTGGCTTGCCGCCTCGCTCTCGGGAGGCCGGTACTTCACCTTGACCTTGTACCCGGCCACCATGGATTCCTCCGGGGGCGGCGCCGGAGCATCGAGGGCGGTGAAGAACTCCTCCGGGCTCATGCACCGGGCGCGGGAGGCGGCTTCCGGCGGGAGGCGCAAGTCGAGCGCTTCCCGTACTTTGCCGAGTGTACCTCGATTCAGCGCGAGAAGGACCACTTCATCGAATCCGGCCGCCAGGCACTTCTCGACGTTCCCGATCTCTTGCGTGACTGAGGAAGTGACGGAGATCTCGCAGGCCAGGGCGTGCCCTTCGCGGCGCAGGGCCACGTCCACCTTGCCACCCGAGGGCAGGGGCTCCTCCACCGTCGCCCGGTAGCCCTTGGCTTCGCCCCACCGCTTCACGAGTTCTTGGAGGTACTGATGCTCCGGCCCACCGCGTCCAAGCGGGGCGGGAGCTGCCGGTGAGGGACGGTGCTCGCGGGCCGGAGGCGGCGATGGCGGAGCGGTTGGTGCGGTCGCCGGAGCTGGTCGGCGAGGTTCCGGCTCCGGTGCCGCTGCCGGCGGCTCGGACACCGGGACTTCGCGAGCCGGCTCTCTTCTCTGCGACTCCTCTCGCCTCACCGCATAGCGCTCTCGCGATCGGGCGGTGATCGCCTCGCGCCGTTCGCCCGCCAGCTCCGAGGTGATCGGCGGGAGAAGGTACGTCTTCAGGTTGCAGTCGCCTTGGGAGTTGTCAATCCGGGCGATGGCTTCGCCCACCCGCAGACTCATGAGATCCGCGGCGCCGAAGAAGGAGAGTCCTTCTGCCAAGACCTTCGCATCCCGCTCGCCTACCCGGAAGGCGATGCGGGTGCCGGCGTTCCCCATGAGCGCCGCGCCAACCTCGGGAGTCTTGGCGTCGAGCTGGCGGAGATCCTGATGCGCAAGGATGAGCCCGAGGCCGTACTTCCTGGCCCCCGAGAGAAGGAGGGCCATGGAGGGAGTCGCAACCTCCTGGCACTCGTCGGCGTAGATGAAGAAGGGCCTACGCTCTTCTCGCTTCACTTCCTGGCGGCTCATCGTGATCTGGTGGAACTTGGAGACAAGAAGACTTCCGAGGAGCGCGGCGTTCTCCTCGCCGATCGCACCTTGCGACAGGCGGGCAAGAAAAATCTGGCCCCGGTCCACGACAGAGCGTAGATCAAGCCGGCTCTCTCTGGCCCCTACGATCTGGCGCACGGTCTTTGAGCGCAGGAAGCCATCGAGACGGGTCAGGATCGATCCCACGCTCTTGCCGGCCGCAAGCTGGAACTCGTGACGGAAATACGATGTGAGGTATGGATCATCGACGGCCTGAAGGAGCCGCTCGCGGGTCGGACGATCCACGAGGAACTCGCGCAGATCGAGGAGCGTCGAGCCGGGGTTCTCAAGGAGCACCAAGACCGCGTTCCCGAGAACGCTGGTCATCTGGTCGCCCCAGGAGGTAGAGAAGCGGCGGAAGATGCCTACGAGGTCCGACGCAAGCAAGGTGCGCTCAAGCTCGCTGTGGGCTTCGAGGATGTTCCAGGCAACCGGGTAGGCGGTATCTGACGGGTCGAAGAGGATGGCGTCCGCGAGTCGCCCTTCCGGGATGCGACCCACGAGTTCGTCTACCAAGTCGCCCTGCGGATCGAGAACGCCAACCCCTCGGCCTTCATCGATGTCCTGCATGATGAGATCGATGAGCAGCGTGGACTTGCCGGAGCCCGAGGCGCCGATCACATGGAGATGCCGCAGGCGCAGCTCGGGAGGTAAGCGGACTGAGAGCGTCTTGCCGTGATGGACGTTCTCACCGAGAAGGATGCCGGCCCCTTGGGACAGGGCGGGTGCCGTCTTGGAGCGCCGGATCTCCCGCAGGAGCTTCGGGACCCGGACTGATGCGCTCGGCAGGTGCGCCAAGGCGGCCAGCTCATCGCTTCCGACGATCATGCCCGGCCGATGGCTCACGCGATCGAAGACTTGCTCTTGTGCTTCTTCGCCCTCTTCTGCGGCGAGAGGTACAAGCTCATTTGAATCAGGAGCGCCGAAGTGAGTCAGTCCTCCGGCCAGGTCGCGCACGATCCGCCAGGCGCCGGTCCTGTCGCCGCTCTTCGCGGCTACCCGGAGGCACGCGGCAAAGAGCGGACGGGAGATCTTCTCCCGCGCCATCTTCGTAAGTTCCGGGTAGTCCGCAAAGAAGGGCTCTCCTCTACCGCTCACGACGGCGCGCATGATGCTCTCCGCCCACCGCTCCCGGACCCGCTGGAAGATCACCTGTACCAAGCCCGCTTCTCTCGGCTCAAGCTCGGAGAGCGCGCCGAAGAGCGGCACCAAGGGATCGGGATCGAGAGAGCGGAAGGAGTGAAGCGGCAGCATGAACTCGCGGGCCAGGCCGAAGTGGACGAGGACGGTCTCGCCCGGCGTTGCGGTCCACGTCTGCTGCAAACTCTCGGGCTCGCCGGAAATGGAGACCTCGGGGAAGAAGGCCCGGAGCTGGTTGGCGAGAAGCCCTGCATCCGGCGCGCGTGACACGAGCTGCACCCGGATCTGATCCGGGAGGCCCACCACCTCGAAGGCCAAGGGCAGCTCGGCGCCGGAGAGGGCGAGGAGGAAACGCTCCGCGCTCTCCCCTTTGACCGCCTCATCCCGCGGCAGGGAGACCACGCACTCTATGAGTGCTTCTTCCGTCTCGAAACTCTCTACCTCCGGCTCCTCGATTGCCGGCAGCTCGGGCTCGGGCCGGGCCGGCGCGATGAGGCGGCCGAGGAAGGACGGTCGGTGCCCGTCGTCCTTTATCTGTGGGAGGAAATATCCGGGGAAGGGTACGTAGGGCGGTTCGAGGGCAACCGGATACGCGAACTCCTGCCAGCCCCGACCGCGCAGCTCCCAAGAGTAGAACTGCTCGGTCAGGCGCTCCGGCAGGGTGGGACTTGGCATGGGCTATGCCCGGCGGCTCACCTCTTGCCGCCCGGCTGGAAGGTGATTCTACGCGCTTCCTCGGAGAGGCCCCGCACCCCTTGGGCGGAGGCCACCTGGTCAATGGCTTCCGTGACCGCATGGTGCACCGACTCCCGGAACATGATCGCCGTGTCCTCGTTGAAGTACGTGTTCGGCCGGAAGACGAGCCCGTAGAAGAAGCCGGTGATGGGCATGGAAAGCACCGTGGGTTCAAGGCCGGTTTCGCCGTGGCGCACGAGGAGTCCGAGGAGGAAGAGCACGATGGGGCCGATGATGAGAGTGGAGCACCCCGCCCATATGACCTGAAGGACGTTTTGCCCCTCCTGGCCCTCGCCGCTGCCGGCCCGGTGGATGAAGAAGTACCCGAGAAACAAGAGGAAGCAGATGAAGAGGATATCGAGGACGACGCGCGGGATCTTCGCAAGCCACCAGGAGAAGAAGTACCCTGTGCCGAAGGGCGCGGCGCAGATGTCGAAGTTCAGGCTCTCGCGGCTGACCCTGAGATAGACCCGCTTCCCGGTGCCGGGGCCGCCCTGCTTCCAGGTCACGTTCTTGATCTTGAGGTTCGGGATCTTGCGCCGGTCGATGCCCTCCCTGACCAGCTTGTAGAAGTCTTCCGATGAGGTGGCGAACCCCTCGATCAGGGAGTGCCAATGGCCCTCTACCTTCGGCTTGCCCATGTACCTGCCTCCTTTCCGGGGATGGTTACCCGGAGTGTACGGAGGAGAAGGGGCGGGCGTCCAATAGAAACGCAGCTATTGGATCATTTTGCAAAACGCCCGTTAACGGAACTTCGTGCGCTGCCTTCCAAGAAAGACGTGAATCGCGGTGAAGAGTTTCAAACCAAGGGTCCCGATCTTACCTCTTTCTTTTCCGACCATAATTGCGCGACAAAGAAACCAGCTCCGACTGAAAGCTACAATGACCTTTGCCGAGATTATGCGTCGTTAGCATCCATCTCCACTCATCCCTAATGGGGCGCGGCGGAGATCACGCTGAGTGCGCTACTGAGCTGGCCCGGAGTCAAGGCCCCTTGCGCCGCAGCCTGCATTAGCAATTTTAAGAGCAGGGTAATAACCTGGATCAGCTGCTGTTGAAGCGCCTGTATCGACGTAGTTCCGCTGCCAACACCCACTGGCGCGGGCGTAGGAGACCCGGAAGCCGCAACGGTGAAGTAGCCGCTGCTGTAAGCCTGGGCCGAGGGGCCTTTGTCTTGGGAGCCGATCAGCATCCGGTAGCTACCTTGCACGATGGTCGCATCGGGCGTCCATGTGTAGCTTCCGGTATTCGGAAGATTGAGGGCTATGTTCTTGACGACGTAGCCGCCGGTGTTCACGAGGTCAAGCTCAATGGCCAGACTGCCAAAGTTCGAGGTGGTCCAGGTGACGGTGTATGGAGTTCCCTGTGTCAGGGTTTCGCCGCCGTTCGGGGAGAGAAGGGTGACCGAAGGCGCGTTCGTCTGCGGGGCGCTGACCGTCAGTGTCACTGAATTGCTCGGAGGGAAATTGCTCGCCTTCTCTTCGATTTGAACGCTATGCGTGCCAACACCGACGTTCGCGGGCAAAACGAAGGCGAGGGAGCCACCGCCTTGAGTCACAGAGGTCGGGTTCACCGCCTGACCGTAAGTGCCGTCGAGAGCGACCACCGACGCATTGTCAAAGTTGGAGCCATAGACATACACCGTTGCGCCAGGGTAAACCGTTGTCGGGGCGATGGAGGAAATGGTGGGAGGCTGCTGCGGCATAACTACGGTGAGAGTCACCGAATTGCTCGGAGAAAAGCTACTCGCCTTCTCCTCAATCTGGACGCTGTGCGTTCCGACGCCAACGTTCGCAGGAAGGACAAAACTAAGCGCTCCACCGCCTTGCGCGACCGCGGTTGGATTCACCGCCTGTCCGTAAGTGCCATCCAGAGCGACCACGGAGGCACTATCAAAGTTCGATCCGTAGACATAAACGGTGGCACCCGGAGAAACCGACACAGGGCTGATATAGGAGATAGCGGGCGGCTGCTGAGGCATAACTACCGTCAGTGTCACTGAATTGCTCGGAGGGAAATTGCTCGCCTTCTCTTCGATTTGAACGCTATGCGTGCCAACACCGACGTTCGCGGGCAAAACGAAACTTAATGACCCGCCGCCCTGGGCGACCGCGGCGGGGTTCACTGCCTGTCCATAGGTGCCATCGAGAGCAACGACGGAAGCACTATCAAAGCTTGAGCCGTAGACGTAGACCGTCGCTCCGGGATTTACGGAGGTCGGAGCGATATACGATATCGTGGGCGGTTGTTGCGCGGTTTGAGCATTTGCGACACCGGCACCTACTATTGCAACGACAAGCGATAATCCGAGAAACGATCCTGTTCTAAGAACGACCGCGGAGTATTCGGGCGGCAGGTGCTGGTCGAGCGCGTGCTTGTAGAGAGCGCACGCCTCCCGATCCACGCCAACGAGGAACGCCTTGTAGCCGAGCGGCTCGACATTCTCGCGGAAGTGCTGCGCGACAAATGCCGCCACTTTTGCGACGCGGTCGGGGGTCTTCAGAAAGCTCTTCAAGTTTACGGCGTGATCGAGGATCTTGTTCAGCTCCTCGATGTCGCTCACGCCCTCGGCCTCGGTGAGGGACAGGAACTCTCTCTCCAACTGCTCCCGCGGCACAAGTACCTCGTTTGGGGCGAGGGTGTAGCGGAGTGGGAGGGTTGTGCCGTCCTCGATGGACTCTGCGATGGAGTACTTGTCGAGGTAGCCTCTCGGGTCGTCAACGCCGAAGACTTTGAAGGTCCCTTTGCCATATGCCGTCTTGTCAATTGGCGTGCCCGTAAATCCGATCAGAGTCGCGTTAGGGAGCGCTGCAACGAGGTAGTTCCCCAGGTCGCCGCCAGTTGTCCGGTGCGCCTCGTCGACGAGTACGAAGATGTTGTCCCGCGTCGAGAGGTTTGCGTCGGCGCCCTCGAACTTGTGGACCATGGCGACGATGAGACCGCGGTAGTCGCTTTTGAAAAGCTCCCGGAGCCGCCGTTTTGACGTAGCCTGTTCGTAGGGCAGTCCATACGCCGTGAGGTTCTGGAAGAGCTGGCTTTCGAGTTCATTGCGGTCGACGAGCATAAGCACTGTCGGCTTCTCGTTCTTGAGCGCCGCGTGCCCGAGAATCTGCTCGGCCGCCGTAATCATCGTGAACGTCTTCCCCGAGCCCTGCGTGTGCCAGACCAGGCCGCGGGTCTTGTCGGGATCGAGAGCGCGGGCGACGACCTTCTCCACGCCCCGGGTCTGGTGCTGGCGGAGCACGATCTTCCGCAGCTCATCATCTTTCCTGAAGACGATGATCCAGTCGCTGAGGAGCTTGAGGAATCGCTCTCGCCCGAAGAACCTCTTTACTTTCCGCTCGAAGTTCCCGGACTCCTCGTCCTTCCAGTTGAAGAGGTCCTTCCGGTCAAGGTTCCACGTTGCTCCGTAATAGAAGTCGACGAGCCGCGTAACATCGAATACCTGCGGCGCCGCGAGAAGCTCCGGAGTCTCCCGGTGGTAGCGCCGGACTTGGTCAATCCCAACCTCTATGGCGTCTGCCTTCGAGGCACCCTTCGTCTCAACCAGGGCGACCGGTATGCCGTTCAAGACGAACATCACGTCAGCCCTGTTCCCGTGTTGGCCGTTTGTATAGCGCCACTCGTCGGTGACCTGAAACACGTTGTGGGCGATATGCTCGAAGTCCACGACCGTCACGTTGCGGTGCCGCTTCTCACTGGCGACGTAGACCGTCCGCTCGCCGCGGAGCCACGCGAGGATCTCGGCGTTTCCCTCGATGCTGGCTCTGACGCCTTCGATCCGCCGAATTACCTCGTCAACGTTTTCCGCAGTGATGACTCCTGGGTTCAGCTCAACGAGCTTCCGTTCAAGCGTCTTGTAGAACAGCGTTCCGCTCTCTCCGCCGCGCTCCGTGAGAGCGTCCTCGCGCGAGATCACGGACCATCCGACTTCGCCTGCGTAGCGGATTAAAGGGTTCTGGACCCCGAAGCGCTCGCTCGCAAGGCTAGGCATGTGCGAGCTTAGACGAAGCGACGGAGGTGATTCGGAGTTCGCCAGTCATCAGCTTACTGCGAGCGGTTTCAAATAGCTCTCTCAGTGACTTCTGTCGCTCTTCAGCCGCCGCAAGCCGCGCATCGAGTGACAGAAGGACACGCGCAATCTCACGCTGCTCACCGAAGGTCGGAAGCATTACAGGCCATGGCCGAAGGAATTGGATATTAATATTCTTCTGAGTACCTTTAGATGCCAGACGATCCATCTCTGACTTCTGTGTCCTCAAGAAGAACTCTAGAAACTCTGTGTCTACACCTTCTCGCGGTGTGATACCAACAAGACTGTCAGGAAAGGCGCTGGCAAAGTCCAAAATGCCAGTATCGGCAATGTTGGCCGCAATTGTGAGGACGATTGTGCCTTTTGGAAAGACTCGCGATACTGACAATCCAAGCTCACTGAGGGTCTGCGTATGCGTTCGGACGCGTCCACGTGCCCTCACAACATCTCCGGTCTGTATGAAGGGGGTCGCCCCCCCATAGAAGCGAGGGTCATTTCTCGGCCTATGAGCGAACTTGCCGCGCTCAATAGCGGCGAGCTCGTGAAGTTGGCGCAATGTCCAGCTAGATGGAATCCCACCGTTCTCTGACCGCTTCAAGCGTTCGCCACGGACTCCTTCTCGGAAGACTCTCTCCATTGTGGCGGCCCTTAATTCATCTATTGTCTTGATTTGCTGCTCTTCGAGTGCGATGGCCCTTTGGATCTCAGAGAGAAGCGAGGCTATGGCGCTCTGTTCCGGCAGGAGCGGGAGGAGCACTTCTTGATCGAGAACGTTGGAATCCGTAATCGCAGGATAGCTGGCACCGCGCTGAAGGCTAGAAACCGACCTCACGAAAGGATCGGAAGAAACCGCGAAGTAAAGAAACAGTGGATCAACCTCCAAGCGATTCGGTCTAAGAACACAAAAGGCCGTAGAGGCGATCTCTCCATCAAGGTCCATCGGCACCAAGGCAACTCGCTTGAGCGCTGGCCGGATTGTGGCGAATAGTACATCACCGGCACGGATGTGCTTGCGAGCTCTACTTGGGGCAGTACGTCCTGTGTGCTGTGTTGAGGACTCGATGGCAAGTCGGTCTCCGGATACAGCCGAAACGTCAACATACTTAAATGTTCGGTCGGGATGTCTAGTTGGGTCGGACGACGATGTTGCAACGCACATCGAGCGGATTGAGCGATGCAACCAGCCACTGGGTATTGTATACGAAGCCTGGCTGCTCATCTTAATCGAAGCCCAGTGAGGTGAATAGGTCCATGATCTCGCGTTGAACGGCCTCTGCCTCCACAGAACGATCACGCAGCTCATTGAGAATTAGCTGGATTGGACGGTACTCGACGGCGACGCCGCTCGCGATATAGAGCGATGGAGACAGGTTGTAGTCGCGCTCAGCCAGTTCTTTGGTGGTTATAACCTTCGCGAAATGCTCTATGCCTGTCGCCTCGTGAAAGGCGCGTGCGATCTTGGCGATGGCAGTGTCTGTAAGAAAGTTCTTCGGTCGACCCTTCGCGAACTCGGCGGTTGCGTTGATGAGGACGACCCGTCCGCGACGATTGCCAGGCTTGTCGCGGTTTAAGAGCATGATGATACCGGCAGCAGTTGTGTTGTAAAAGAGGTTTTCGGGCAGAAGAACGACGCCTTCGATCCAGTCGTTCTCTATGAGCGCCCTGCGGATGGTTTTCTCCTTGCTCTCTCCTTGGCCACCACTTCCTCGACTCGCGGCCCCGGTGTCAAGTACGACAGCGGCACGGCCGTGATGGTTTAGTGACGCGACTGTGTGTTGTACCCATGCCCAGTCAGCGCTCGATGCGGGGGCGTAACCAGTAGCGAACCGCTCGTGAGGATCGCTTTCATAAATCGCCGGCTCGATGTTATCCTGGTTCCACATTGGATTCGCGACGACGACGTCGAAGCGGCGGAGCCGTGCCCCGTCGAGAAACTTCGGGTTTGTCATCGTGTTGCCGCGGACAATCTCCCCCTCCATGTCATGCAGAACCATGTTCATCCGCGCAATCGCGAAGCTCGACCCGGTGAGTTCTTGCCCATACAGCTTCAGCGGACGCCTCACTGCCTTCTCGCGTTGCAGGAGTCGAAGCTCGCACTTCACGAGCAGGCCAGCCGAGCCGCAAGCGTAGTCGTAGACCTCTTCGCCAGGCTTGGGCTCGATGAGGTGGGCAATAAGCCAGCCGACTTCTTTTGGTGTGAAAAACTCGCCGGCACTCTGGCCCTGCCCTTCGGCGAACTTTCGGAGGAGGTACTCATAAGCACGACCGAGAAAATCGGGCTCCACGTCCCGCAGCCCGAGCCGATAACGCGGCGCACTGAAAAGCTCGATGATCTTATGCAGCGCTTCGTCGCTCACCTCGCGCTCACCGTTTCGCGTCTCGTTGAAATCTACAATGTCGATGACGCCCTGAAGGTTGGGATTCGCTCGCGCCACAGCGCGCACAGCATTCGTGAGCCGCTCACCGAGCGTCTTGGGTGCCTTCCCTGCTGGCCATTTGATCTGCTTGCGCCCGCTCAAGATCGGCCAGGTGGCCTCGTCCGGGATGAAGAAGCGCACGAGTGAATGGTCGACGTCGAGGACATCGCGAGCAGCGGCCTCGTCTCCGTAGGTCTCGGTGAGACGGGCGAGCTCGTCTTCGAAGACATCGGAGAGCCGCTTGAGGAAGAGCAGCGGGAGGATGTAGTCCTTGAACTTGGGTGCATCCTTCTCACCGCGGATCGAGCACGCGGCCTTCCAGAGCATCCCCTCCATCGACTTCGTATCAAGAACGCCCGTATCCGTCGGGAGGGCACCAAGCCCAGCCCCTCTCTTCCGGCCGACCTTCGGTCGCTTCCTTTGAGCAACGGACTCATCGCCATCGATCCGCTCCGCGAGAGCACGGAACTCCGGCCCGCGCTCTCGTAGCAGAGTAGCGAGCGCGTGGAGGCTCCTTTGATCGGGCTTTGTCTTCCCGTTCTCCCACCTGTTGACGGTCGGGAACGAGACCCGGAGGGCACGTGCCAGCTTCTCTTGGGAGAGTCCCAAGCGCGAGCGTGCCTCCTTAACTGCGGCTGCTATGCTATCGGTAGTCACGCCCTACATGATATAGCATCTGTCATATCACGGCTAGGGCCTGCTCCCGGTCCGGCGCGATCACCTTATTCCTGTCGGCGTGCCACTCTGCGTCACAGCTTCACCGTCTCCCCACTGAAAGGCCGTGTCACGCTTCCGTCCACCATGAGCCGCACGTAGATCTCATGGTTCGGGAGATTGGTGAGATCAGACGCCTCAAACTCGGGCTCGAACTCATGCGCCAAGATCCGGGCATCGGTCGGCCCCACCCGGAAGGTAACAAGGGTGCCGACGTTCCCCAGGATCGCATGCCGGATCTCGGGGTCCAGCTGATCCAGGTACTGATTGGCGAGGATCAGGGAGACCCGGTACTTACGTAGCTCCGAGAGCATGGCGGTCAGGTTCTTGGTGGCGAAGGTCTGGAACTCGTCGAGGTAGAGGAAGAAGTCCCGGCGGCGCTCCTCCGGGAGTTCCGCTCGCGCCAGGCCGTGCAGGGAGATGTGCGCGACGAGGAGCGAGCCGAGGAGCATGGCCGGCCCCTCCCCGAGCCTGCCCTTAGAGAGGTTCACAAGGAGCACCTTGCCCTCGTCCATGATCCGCCGGAGATCGAGGCTCTGCCTGCCTTCGGCCAAGACAGAGCGCATCTTCGGATCAGTGAGGAAGGCCCCGAGCTTGTTTTCCAGGGGAGCGACCACAAGGGAGCGGAGGCTCTTCGAGTATTCCGCGTATTCGTCTTTCCAGAAGGATCTGACCGCACGGTTCGTAACCCGCTCCACCGCGCGCTCTCTATATATAGAGTCATGAAGGAGGCGGCCGATATCTCCAAGGGTCGCCTCCGGCTGTTCGAGGAGAGCGAAGAGAGCGTTCCGTAGGAGATGCTCCACCCTCGGCCCCCAGGAGTCGAGCCAGGTCTTTCGGAAGACTTCGACCAGGCCCGCGACCGCCAGGGAGCGCTTCGAGGGAGGGACGGCAGCCAGGGGGTTGAAGCCCAAGCCATCGCCCGAGGCAGGATCGAAGAGCACGACATCCGACCGGCGCCGCTCCGGTATCCACGCGGCGAGCCGCTCCACGAGATCGCCGTGCGGGTCCACGACCGCGCAGCCGTCGCCCTTGCCGATATCCTGCCGGAGCAAGGTCTCAAGGAGCGTGGACTTGCCGGTGCCGGTCTTCCCGATCACGTACATATGACTCCGGCGGTCGGCGCGCTGGATGCCGAAGAGGCGGCGGATGCCGCGGAAGTTGGTGCGGCCGAAGAAGGAGAGATGCTCAGAGGGAAAAGACATTTCCCCATTCTTCGCCGTTGCGGGACCGCGGGGAAGATTGCGCTTTATGCCTTCGGCGGCAAAACCTCCACCTTCACATCTAGTCTATGAAGCCTGGATGAAGGCGCGATTGACGGCGCCTGAGATCGGGATATACTGTAGGCGTATCACCACGAAAAGGCTCCCTTGAGGTTCCGTCCTCCTGGGACCCTTTTCATTTTTAGGCCACTTCCGATTTCTGATACTCCAGCTTGGAGCGCATCCGGCTGATGAACGAGAAATACTTGGCGTCGGACTCGTTGATCTTTTTGAGGAGCGCGGAGTAGCGCAGTTCGTTCGGGATGAGTACCTGGGTCAGCTTCCCCTCTCGCTTCAAATGGTCGATGAAGGAATAGAAGTCGCCGTCCCCGGTCACGATGACCGCTTTTTCATAATTCAAATACTCCACCATTGCTTTTAGAACCAGATCGGCGTCGCAGTTTCCTTTGGTGTGGCCGTCCCGGTAGCGGAGCGTGGGCCGGAAGATCAGGATGTACCCGTACTCCTGAAGATGCGCGTAGAGGCTCTGCTGCGTCTCGAGGAAGCCGATAAAGAGATAGGCTTTGCCTACCTTGTACTTTTCCGAGAGATACCTGCGGAACTTGCGATAATCGAGCGCCCAGCCCAAATCTTTTATGGCTTGGTACAAATTGGCCGAATCGATGAATGCCGCGTTCTTCAACTCCTCCATTGGACATTGATGTGTGGATTCCCCATAGCTTAGAAACGTTAATCCGCAGGGCCGGAGAATGCAAGAGGAGTTGAGATCGGCGTCTCGACTTGCGAACCGTCTCTTTCTTCGAACACCCGCGCGAAGCCCAAGGCGTCGAAGATGTTCATGCGCGCGTCCTCGGTCGTCCAGGCTTTGCGTCTCCTCGGCAGCCGATCCGCGAGCACCGGGAAGATCTCCGCGAGACCCACCGCCACCTCGTACTTGCTCCTTCCCGGTGCGAATGCATTCTGGACCGCAAGGCGGGCGACATGCTCTATCCGCACGCCACGCTTCAGGGCAAGGCGCTCGATCGCCTGAATCTCCCTCCTTGCTCGCTTGCGGCGGCGGACGCCTTTAGCTCTGAGATCCTCAAGTACGAGCACGTCCGGCGAGTGATAGGAGAGCAGTTCGTCCACCTTCTGAACGATGTTGCCCGACGTGGCCTCCTTCGATCCCCAATACAGGAGATGTGCCGGGACTTCGAGGACCGCGTAAGCGAAGCCCCGAGAGATCGGGTCGATAGAGAGGATCGTGGCATCCGGCGGCAAGGTCGGCATCTCAGGCAACAGAGTGAATCGCCGCAGCGACCTTTGCTTTCCGTCTCTCCTTCTCCGCTCTCATCTTGCGGCGGCGCTCTTCGACCAGCTCCCTGATCTCCTCGTATCTGCCATGGAAGAGCTTCGCGACCGGCTCCCCGAGCGCGGCCTCATAGGCCAGTCCGGTTTCGAGGGATGGAATGCGGTTCCCTGACTCATAGCGCGACACTTTGGCGGCGGTTGCGGCGCCGAGGAGATATGCAAGCTCCTCCTGTGAAAGGTGCGCGTGCTGGCGATAGCTGCGCAGGTAGTATTCAATTGGCCGTCCGTGGATATTCGTCATGGCAAGAAGAATAAGCGGCAGGCGAGATCCTGTGGAGAGAGAGAAACTTTCCGCAGGCGGAAAGTCCTCGGGGACAAAGAAGGGCTGGAAAAGAACTAGGTCTAGCCTGCCGCCGCCGACCGAATCACTGGCTGACACAAAGGCACATGTATATTATCCCACAATACTCTCATTATGTCAATAATAGGGCGCGTGGTGGGTGGAGCGGGGACATCGGGACATTGGGGACGTTGTGCAGTGATGAGAAATGTGAGCGGTCGATCACCGCGGGCCATTGTGTTGCATAGCTCACTCCTGCGCCGCGGTGCTTTTCATGTCCTCCACGTCCCCCATGTCCCCGGTTGGTACGCCATACTTCTTAAGGAGTCGGGTGAGGATAGCTTTGTCTGAGTCCGGGATCACGAAGATGCCGCCGTGGCGCTTCTCGGGATGGAGTCCGAGCTTGCGGCGCAGAAGGTAGCCCACCCACTTCGGCGACACCTTGCGGTCATAGTCTGCCTCGTGGCGGTCAGCGAAGAGCGCGGTGATCTCCTTGACCGAGAGCGGGGTCTCGGCGGCGGCCAGGTCGCGGATCACTTCGAGGAGCTGGCCTTCGGTCTCCATGCCGCGGTCGGTCACGAGCTGGCGCTCCAAGCCGCGGGCCAGGTCCCGCAGGCGCCCCTTGGCTTCCTCGTCCTCGATCGTCGCCATGAGAGGCGAGAGGATCTGTGCCAGGCGGGGCTCGAGCTGGCGATCGGCCGCGCGGGCAAGGTCGCGCGGCTTCGTGAGGTTGCGGCAGCGGAAGAGGAGGAGCCGGTTGCGGAGGGCCAGGGCCTCGGCGCGGAGCTCGGCCGGCAGGTTCAGCGGTATGTCCTCCCGCAAGGGCCGGCCGCCCATCTCTTCGGTCAAGCAGCGGGACTCAAGCGCCTTGTCCTCGAAGAAGCCGCGGGTGGCAACGAGCTTCGGCCCGAAGACGGCGTAGGCCCGCGGGTCGAACTCGCGGCGGCTGCCGTGCTCGGCGCGCAGGACCGGGAAGCCCTTGGCGTTCCCATTGTTCAGGATCTTCACCACCTCGGCCTTCTCGTCTGACAAGCGGAAGTCCGCCTCGTCGACAATCAGGGTTCCTCGGAAGGCGTCGAGGATGCGGAAGATGGGCGAGACGGTGGAGGTGCCCGAAGCGAAGATCGGCTTGTAGCAGAGGGAGCCGACCGCGAGGAGGAACCTGCTCTTGCCGCTCCCGTAGTCCCCGCGGACCCGGAGGTAGGGCAACTCCTCGAAGGCGTCATAGAGCCAGGTGAAGAGGACGTAGGAGGCGGCCAGCTCCTCGAAGGCGGGCGAGAGATCCACGTAGCGGTGGATGAAGCCGCGCACGGCGGCAAGCAACTCGCCGTCCGTGCCGTACTCCTCGGGTGCCGAAGGGAAGAGCACCACCTCATGCACGAGAAGGTTGTTCTTGGGGCTCATGGGCACGAGGCGGCCGGCCGCGGTCTCGATCGAGGGCTCGATTGTCCAGCTCCCCGACTCGTAGCGGACGAACCCGGTAGTGCCGGCCTCGGGATCGTAGACCATCTCGACCACGACGCCGCCGGGAAGCACGGCGCCGGCAGACGGGATGCCGCGCTCTCTCTTTTTCTCGTCCTCCCCGTTCATGCCTTCCGCCATTTTTCCAATCGGTCGAGCGCGGCAAAGAAGCCAATGCCCTCCTTGGCCTTCAGGAACGCGATCTGATCGCCATGGGCGCCGCAGGCGAAGCAGTGGTAGGTGTTCGTGAGAGGGAAGACCGCAAGGGATGGTCGGCGGTCCTCGTGGAAAGGACAGCGGCCCATGAGGACACGGCCGGCAGGTTGGAGCTTTACGTAGGCACCGACCACCTCGGCAATGCCCACCATCTGCTTCGCGCCCTGGACGCGCTTGTATCCGCGGGGCGAGAGTGCCGGATACGGAGCCGGCGGCAAGCTCCTCTCGATCCGCTCCTCAGACAAGGGCTCGGCTTTCTTGAGGAGCGCCTCGAAATCAGCGGCGCTATGGCCGAGGCGGACGAAGTAATCGGTGAGATCGCCCTTCTCGCCGACCTCAAAGGGCAACGTCACGATGCGGGCATGCTGGATGAAGCGGGCTACCCGCTCCGCGCCCTGCCTTCCCGCCTCGTCCAGGTCGAAGCAGATGTAGACCTCGGGGATGCCGAAGAAGAACCTGGCCCACTCCTCGGGGAAGGCGCCGGCGCCGCCGGTCGAGGTCACCCCATGGAAACCGTGGGTCTCCAATACCAGGCGGTCAAACTCGCCCTCGCAAATGATGATTCGCTCCGGCTGATCGCCGAAGATCTCCTCTCCGTACAAGGTAACGCGGCTCCCAGGAGTGGACATCATCTTGGGGCTTACGCTGTCCTCGGGGTCGCGGGCCAGGCGGAAGGAGACAATCGCGCCCTCACGATTCTTGATGGGGATCGTGATACGGAAGCCGTTCCATCCGAGGAGGTGCTGATCGATCACATCATCAGAAAGGGCGCGCGTCTCCATGAGGTAGGTGCGGATGCGCGCGGGGAGCCGGCGGTGGTAGCCCAAGGCGGTTGAGTGGTGATCGAAGACGGCGCGGGTGAATGTCATACACTCAGGGTACGCATCAAGGCTGATTGGCAAAGGATGCAAATGTTTCCGCGAGCGGAGTGTCTTCGCGTTTCCCGGACTCATGCCGCTCGCCGCAACCTTGCCGGATCGGCAGCTCGCCGCCGAGCGATCTCCGTATACGTCGGCTCGATCTCGATCCCGAGGAAGCGGCGGCCCAAGTCCTTCGCCGCTCGGCAGGTCGTGCCCGAGCCCGCGAAGGGATCGAGCACGAGCTCGCCGGTTGCGCTGCTCTTCTGGATCAGGTAGCGGAGCATTTCCTCCGGCTTCTCGGTGGGATGGAGCCGCTCGCGGCCGGCGCGCTTGAAGAAAAGGACGTTGGCGTCCCGGTGGCCGCTGAGGAAGCGCCGGCCCTTGTGACCGAAAAGCAGAAACTCGGTGCGGTTCGCGTAGTCACCGCGCAGGTCACCGGCGGTGTGCTGGTCCTTGACCCAAACGAGGAGGCGCTTCACCTTGAAGCCAGCGGCGGCCATCTCCGCGCGGAAGGTTGCGAGCCCGTACTCATTGCAGAAAATATATGCGTGGGTGTCGGGCCGGAGGACCCGATAGCACTCGCGGATCACTGGCCGGAACCAGGAGACATCGTTGTCGCCCTGCATGGTTCTTCCCCATTTCTTCGCGCGATAGCGCATCCCGTAGGGCGGGTCGGTGAGAAGGAGGTCGACGGACTCGTCCGGGAGCTGCCGGAGGATTGCGCGGCAGTCGCCTTTTATGATCTTGTTTATGAAGCGGTGAGGCACGGCATGGATTCTCGGCTCTCGTAGCGGGCGGGTGAAGAGCGCTTTTCTTTCCGCGCGAGGTGACTTGCATTTCTTCCTCCTGGAGGTAGCCTGAAGTCCGAAGGCTGATCTGCTATCCTGCTTGCCGCCCCCGGAAAAAAGCTCTGCCTTCCCCGGTCTCGTCTCCTCCGGTACGGTCGTCCGCATGAACGCGCTGCGCGACGAAGAGGTGAGCGAGTTTCAAAGGCTTTGGCAAGAGGAGTTCGGCGAGACGATCTCCGCCGACTTCGCGCGCAAGCGCCTCACCGAGGTCGTCGCGCTCCTCACCTTCCTCGCCGAATGGTCCGTAGGCGAGGCAACCGAACCACCCACACTCCCCGATGAAGTACCTCCTCTATTGCCGCAAGTCGAGTGAGTCCGAAGACCGCCAGGTGCTCTCGATCGAGTCGCAGCGCCAGGAGATGGAGCGGCTGGCTTCCGGCTGGCCCGGTGTCGAGATCGTCGGCGTCCTTGAAGAGTCGCAGAGCGCCAAGGCGCCGGGTAGGCCCATCTTCGATGCGGTTCTGAAGGAGATTGAGGCGGGCCGTGCGGAGGGTGTGATTGCCTGGCACCCGGATCGCTTGGCCAGGAACTCCGTGGACGGCGGCCGAGTCATCTACCTGCTCGACAAGGGCAAACTCAAGGATCTCAAGTTCGCCACCTTCACCTTCGAGAACAACCCGCAGGGCAAGTTCATGCTCTCGATCATCTTCGGGTATTCCAAGTATTACGTGGATTCTCTTTCCGAGAACGTGAAGCGCGGCAATCGCACCAAGGTTGAGAAGGGCTGGCTGCCGTCCTTCGCACCGACCGGCTACCTGAACGACAAGGAATTGAAAACCATCATCCCGGACCCCGAGCGCTTCGGCTTGGTGCGCGAGATGTGGCGCTTGATGCTGACCGGCGCATACACGCCGCGCGAGATATGGGAGAAGGCTACAAAGGAGTGGAGCTTCCGCACTATGCGCCGGCGCAGGATCGGCGGCGAGCCATTGGCCCTCTCCGCCGTCTACAAGATTTTCTCCAATCCCTTTTATGCGGGGGTGATCGAGTGGGACGGCCGGACCTTCCCCGGCAAGCACGAGCCGATGGTCTCGATCGCCGAGTACGAGAAGGTCCAAGCGCTTCTCGGCCGGGAGCATCAACGGCGCCGTAAGACCAGGGAGTTCGCCCTGACCGGCATCTTCCGCTGCGCCGAGTGCGGCTTTGGGGTGACCGCCGAGGAGAAGAAGAACCGCTACGGCTCCCGCTACACGTACTACCACTGCACCAAGCGCCGTCTCGACTACCGCTGCCACCAGAAGGCGGTAGGACTTGCGGTTCTCGTCGCGCAGATACAAGACTTCCTGCGGGAGCTGCGCATACCGGCGCGTTTCCTGCCGCAGCTCGCGCCACTTCTTGCGGAGAGCTTGGCGGAACGGGAGAAGACTAAAGAGGAGGTGGAACGCTCGCTCACTAAGCGGGCGGCGGAGGTCGAGGCTGAGCTAGAGAACCTTCGCAGGCTCCGGGTGCGGGATCTGATCGGCGACCCGGAGTTCTTGAAGGACCGGGCCGCATTGGAGCGGGAGAAGCTCCAAGTGGCGGAAGAGCTTGCCGCAAGGGCCAGAGGCCAAAAACGGTTCGAACTTTCCGATATCGTCGTTTCGTTCAATCAAATCGCGGAGAAATGCTTTGCGCCGGGATCTCGGGAGGCGCAGCGCTTTATTCTTCAAATATGCGGTTCGAACTTTCTCCTCGGCAACCAGGAAGCCTTAATTGACGCGCGTAAACCGTTCCGGCGCTGGACAGAAGACTCTACAATTTCCGACTTGCGGGCCTTTGTAGAGGACGTTCGAACTTTTGTAGGTGACGGCGCGAACGAAGAGCCGCTGGCGAAGATGCAGGCACTGCTCAAGGATAGCGCATTGCTTTCTAATGCCAAGGAGGGCGAATATGCCGAGTTGGCCTAGTAGTCACGCCTTACCTCGAATTCCTCCGTGATCTGGGCAGGAGTCCTCTTTCTTGGTACTATCAGATCATAGAGACTGCGAAGGCCCGCCCAATAGTGCCCGGCAAGAATAAAGAGAAAGGTGACGATCGGCATTATTAGCGTTCCCCATAGCGACCACAGGAAAAGCCACATCCAGTGCTCAGGAACCTGGCCGTTGTGCTGACTGGCCACAATCATCACGATCTGCACCGCGAACGACCCGACACCGATCGCTATGGAGCCTTGAATCCAGCGGAACCACTTTTCCGGCGTTACCGCACTGAGCCAGTGCATCAGAAAGTAATCTACTAGATAACAAGCTACGCCAATCCCCCAGGTCAGGGACTCGCCGTTGTTATGAGCGGCTGTCGCGCCAGTGGCGCTGAGCGTGTTGGACAAGAAGGTGACGAAGAAGATGGCCGCGGTAAGCGCCAGGATGATTTCGTTCTTGGTTTCAGCTACGAGCTCAGCTCGGGAGTTTGTCATGGAAGGAATAGCGCGGCACAACCTATAGGTGTCGTTCACATGCTACCTCAGAAGCAAGCCGCGCTGGCTAATTTATCACGTGCAAAAGACCATCCTTGCGCGTGAGCACAAAGGGCGCATCGCCGGTTAAGACATCGCCTTGTATGATGTAGAGATCGCCCACATAGCCGGGACTCCCGCTTACGAAGTCAAACTTCACCGCGTAGACGTTCGCGGCGAACTCCTCGGGAGTCTCGTCGGTGAGGCCCCAGGATTCCTTGACCTCTTGGACCTCCATTATTTCCCGCCATTCGGCAAGGGAGATGTCTTCCGGTTTATTCACGTACATGGCTTCGGTATATAGAAGACACTAACAACAAAACGCGGTTTGGTCAAGGCTGGCTGGGCCTTTTGCAAGGATTAGCGGTGATATCCCAATCGGCAGTTATATTTGACAATATTGTGTAAACTTGGTAGAATGTGCCCGCACCTTCACAACCCGTTTTTAGAAGGAACTCTCGCAAACAGTGAGGCGAGCGCTCAGGACGGTAGTGTCTCTAGTTTCCTGAACGCTCGTCTCATACGGAGACAAGTCTCCGGCCGGAGAGGTTCCGGCAAGGTATCAGAGAAAAAGGAGGATGATGACGATGCCCACCGCGACGGCGGCATTGATCACGTCCAAGGACCCCAAGGGTCTCCACGCAGTCGGCCTCTTCGAGGCCGCGTACAACCAGGCCGGACTCGACGACGCCCAGGCTCAACGGCTGAACGAGCGGGGCGGCGAGCTGAAGGACGGCATCTCCGCGCTCATCCGGCAGCTCATCGTGACCGACCGGTACAAGGCCGAGGAGGTGAAGTCGAGCTACACGTACCCCCGCGGGTATAAGGGACCGAAGCCCCTCAGCCAGCAGATCGACACGCTGGCCGGCGCCTTCGGCCTCTCGCTCGGCGGCGTGCAGGACTTCATCGCGAAGAACCTGCCCACGCTCACGCTGCCGGCCGGCGCCGAGGGATGGTTCGCCATTCCTTCGATCGCCGCCCTGGCCGCGCGCCACTTCCCGGATGTCACCGACCCCAAGGAGCGGTACACGCGGGCCGTCCAGCTCGTCCTCGCGAAGATCGCCGCCTCGCGCTCGTTCTACAACTACCGCGACGGCGAGATCCTGCCGGACCGCTGGCGGCTGAACGCCAGGACCGCCCACGCCCTCGACGTCCTCGCCGAGCAGCAGCCCGGCGACATCTGGATCGTCGGCGGCCAGTTCGGCAAGCGCCATGCCGGCCGCTCGGTCCGCCGGGCGCGCGAGGTCATGGTCGGCCCCGAGTTCGGAGGCTACGCCGTGGCCGCCGGCTCGATGCTCCTCACCCACCCGGAGCGCCTCGTCTCCTACGACGACCTCTGGTACGACGTGCCGGGTGACGAGTTCGATCCGGGCCTGGACGGCACCTTCGGCAGCGCGCCGTGCTTCCGCTTCAACGACGGCGAGGTCAAGTTCGACACGGGCTTCGTGGGCTACCCGCTCGCCGACTGCGGTTCCGTCTCGCTGTTCCTTCCGCAGTAGGTCTCGGGCCTCGCCGCCTCGGACCCTCGGCGCTTTCGATCCCTTGCTCTTTGTTCCTTGTATTCGCGGCGATTTTTTCGAGGGGTTATCCACAGTGGATGGCCCCTCGCTTCATTTTTGTCCCCTTTCCCAACCTCACGCCGCTTTGTATAATTTAGTCGAGCATAGGCTAATGCACGGTCGTTCACGGATGGCCGTCGCCGAACTCTCTCTTCGAAAAGAGATCACGGCCGGAGTCCGGGCGGTCACGGCTTCCCGGAGTGTGCCGTATTGAGGAGACTACTGCTTGCCCCGGTCTGGTGCGGGTGTCCGCTTACGGACTGCCGCCGGATCAAATTCAGGACTGAGAGGACATAGGTTCGCAAGGAACGGCAAACCTCAAAGTCCGGTGACGCAGATGGGCCAGGGCAATTAACCGGACCTGGACGGCACCTTCGACAACGCGCCGTACTTCAACTTCAACGACGGCAAGGTCAAGTTCGACACGAACTTCGTGGACAACCCGAACGACAACTACGGTTCCGTCTCGCTGTTCCTTCCGAAGTCGCTCCTCATGGGAGAGGCCCCGCCATACGGCGGGGCTTTCTTCTAACCTTCCTTCGCGGACTTCAGCCAGCCGCCGAGCTGGCGGCCGATCTCGTCCACGGAGGCTTGCAGGGCGGCGTACCTCTTGTTGTCGATCGTCTGCACTTCCTTCATGAGCCGAAGAAAGACCCGCAGGAAGTCGAGCTTCACGCTCGTTTTCTCGAGGACGGCGGCCTTCTCTCCTTTGTATGTTCGGCTCGCAAGGAGGATGCCTTCGATCACGTCCAGGATCAGATTCTCGGCACGCTGCCAGATGGTGTAACGATCCTGCTTCGGCACCGTGGCGTGGTAGCTGTAGAAGACCTTGTAGAGGTCGTAGGTCTTTCTGAAAATCGGGATGTCCAGATCCTCAGTATTATTGCCCATGAGAGTCTATTCCCATATCTTTGAAAATATCGCTTCGCCCGAGAGCCTCTTCGCCGCCTGGGACGCTTTCCGCATCGGCAAGCGTGCGAAGCCCGATGTGGGCCGCTTCGAGCGGCACCTCGAAGAGAACATCTTCGACCTGCACCGGAGCCTCACCGCGAAAACCTACCGGCACGGCCCCTATCAGAGTTTCTATATCCGCGACCCGAAGCAGCGGCACATCCACAAGGCGTCCGTCCGGGATCGCATTCTGCACCACGCGGTCTTCGCAGCACTCGATCCCGTCTTCGAGCCGACCTTCATCCCGGCTTCCTTCTCCTGCCGCACGGGCTACGGCACACACCTGGGCGTCCGGGTCCTTGAAGGGATGGCGCGGAGGGTGAACCGCAGCGGCACGAGCCCTTGCTTCGTCTTGAAGTGCGACATCCAGAAGTTTTTCGACTCGGTGGATCATGGGGTGTTGCTTGAAGTGCTTGGGAAGCGGATAAAGGATGAGATGGTGATGTGGCTTCTGCGGGAGATCGTCGGGAGCTTCGTCTCGCCGCGCGCCACCCTCTTTGAGCGCAAGGGGCTGCCGATCGGGAACCTCACCTCGCAGCTCTTCGCGAACGTGTACATGAACGAGTTCGATCAGTTCGCGAAGCACGAGCTGCGCGTGAAGCACTACGCCCGCTATACCGACGACTTCGCGGTCACTTCTCCCGACCGCGCTTACCTCACGAGTCTTCTGCCGCGCATGGAGGGCTTCCTGGAAAGGCGCCTGGCGCTCCGGCTACACCCGAAGAAGATCTCCCTCCGCACCCTGCACCAAGGCGTGGACTTCCTGGGCTACGTCGTCTTCCCGAAACACCGGGTCGTGCGGGCGAAGACGAGGCAGCGGATGTTCGCCAAGCTCCGGGTGAAGGTCCGGGATTACCGCGCGGAGAGTATTTCAGAAGAGGCGCTCCATGCCTCTCTTCAGTCATATCTCGGGGTGCTCTCGCACGCGAACGCGCATAAGGTTGCCGAGGAGCTGCGGAACGAGCTCTGGTTTGCGGATTGAAACCACAAAGGGGCCAGCCGCCAACCTGCGCTCCACAATTTCAGATGCCGGAAGGCACCTTTAGTGGAGGTTGGGACTAGCCCCTTCCTGCCCGCTAAAGGGAAAACCTTCTGGCCTTATGAAATTGTGGAGCGCAGGTTTATTTTATCATGCGGGCTACTGCCGTCGCGCTCACCCCACGGTGCCCTGGTATACTCTATGAAATGCGTCCTATTCTGGCAGGAGAACTCAATGGTCGCACTCTACCCCTCACACTTGCCCATATGTGCGGCAAGGGACTCGGCAAGGAGAATACTCTCGAAGCTCTAAGAAACACCCTTCCCTACAAGCCCGATATCCTGGAAATGGATGTCAGGAAGAGTCGAGATGGAGTGCTGTATTGCCATCACGGCTCCATTCCTTTCGGCGCGATGGTCTCTCAGGTTTTGAAGTTCTTTACCCTTTCACAGATCAGATTCTTCCTCGGAAGGACAGATACTCTTCAGGAACTCTTGGCGGCAGTCCCTCCTGACACTATCGTTTATCTTGACCTCAAGGAAAACAGGATCAGCCCCGAAGATGTAGGCGAAGCTATCCAACGCTGCCCTTCAAGGCACATCTGGATCGGTGCCTATTCCTTTAAGCATCTGCGACGTATGAGGGAAGGGCTCGGCGAGAACTACGTCTATATGTCACAACACATCTGGTGGGGCCGCAGAATGTCTCTCCAAAAGGTGAAAGGGCTTGCTGATATGGTCCACTTTCTCTATTGGCAGTATACGCCACGGAATATCGCCGAAGCCAAAGCCTTGGGACTGACCTATAACATACTGCCATTCGCTACGCCGCAGATGAAGAGAGATGGTCTAAAGGCCAAGTATGCGCCGATCATTTTTTGCGGCTATGACAACCTGGCGGAAGTGAGGAGGGCTGTCTATCAGGAAAGGTAGGGCTTGCGGCAGCGAGATCATCTGCGTGACACTTCGGAGCTAGATGACTAGTCTCTGTGCAAGATAGAGCATGAAGATAAGGGTGCCATAGAAAGGCCAGATTGACATGGATCGGACAGATAACATGACAAGTTCAACAAACTTACCCGTGTGGGCCACGGTATAGAGGTCTTCTTCCTGTAGACTCCCGCGATGGAGTCTTTCTACAAATCTTGCATAGGATCGCCTGAAACCTTTCTCCAACGCAAGGTAATAAGAGTCAAGACCAAAGAACAGAAGGGTCGGTAGCAAAGCCAGCCACACGAATCGCGGCTGATGTTTGTCGGCCACGATGACGAGTATCGCCGACACGAGAGTTATGCACCATGCCTTGGCAGCGGCGCTATTGCCAGCCATGCGCTCAATGGTGTTCTGAAGAATCCCCAGGTGCGTTTGAATCGCCTGCTGATTTTGTGTGACCTCTGGCGGAGCCTTGCCTGTCATGAGTAGCGACTCCGGATCGCGACCGCCAGGTCGATCCAAGCGGCGAGGTTGTTGCGTATATGGCTATAGACCGCGGTGCTGTCTGCGCCCGGTGGATCGTACGTGTGCACAATACTCGCAAGGGGCTGCGAGCCCAAGGAAAAACTAGCAAAGGGATTCGTCCCTTTCACGGACCTATACCGATTGCGGTCGAGCAGGTTGTGAATGTGGATGCCAAGTAGGCCCTTACCCAACTCCCACGATCTCTTGATCTCGTAGCCTATCCACTTCCGACCAGCCGTATTGGCGCCGATCAGAACCACGGTACACGACCTGCCAGTTAACTGACCGTCAATCCAGCGCTGGATCGCCACATCGCCGCCGCGCGTGATCGCCTCCCAATCGTTGTCGGAAGCGGGTTGGTTCGAGTCGATGGCCCCGATGTTGCGGACCTGCGAGGCACGCCAACAGTCCGGAGCGTAGTGGAAGCTATAGAACACGCGGCGAGGCATAGTAGGAAAATGATAGGCCCGTACTAGGCACAATGGCAAGTCTGGTTCGGCCAGAAGAGGTGCGAGCGTAACCGGGGCGTAACACTTCGGCTTGTCGCCGTCCTGGCAACTCAGGCAAGCTTGAAACGCGGGTAGTGGCGAGTATTACGATTGTAGTATTCATGGAGTGCTGCCTGATCCCCGCAAACGCACCCCGGTCGCGGTTTGCGGTCCCAGGATTGAATGCCCTCCAAGTTACCGTACCAGTCGATCAGGGCGAAGTTCGGAGTTTGAGGATAGTCAGGCAGCTGAGCGCGCACCAGATCAGCGGCAACCAGCATGCCGGCAAAGAACGAGATAAACGGAAGAGCCGCGTCGACCGTCACCTCCGCAGCCGAAATCTTCCCGACCCCACAGGCAAGCTGGTCCGCAGTCACCACGGTGGGAAAGCGATCAACCAAGCAGTCGTCCCGACCGGGAATGTGGCGCGCATGGTTCACGCCCCAATTGGCAGTTGTACTTGCGTGGATAAGAAGCGGCGGCACATTGTGCTGCATTGACCGGCGCACGTCGAAGTCGTTAGCAAGCGGCAGCCACACGTCGAAGTCTACCGCGGCTCTACCATGCTGCTTCAGAAACTCATCCCACCAGAGAACAACTGGCGTGGGCGAGAGCGTCGAGGAACTCAGGAATGCAGCGGTTGCCGCAGACTTTGGTTCGCCGAGTGTCTTTTGACCGAAGATCGGCGATCGGTTGAAGTTCTCTATCTTCGTGTCGTCATTGTCGACGATTGTAAGCGATCCTGCTAGGCCAGCCAGGTGCATGCTGTAAACCGCCGACGATCCGACCGAGCCAGCGCCCACCATAAGGATGCGGCCAATATCCAGTGATTCGGGCCACCGCCGTCCTTGAGGCACAGTGCTCAGCCACGCAAGGCTAAAAACGTCGAAGATTCCAGCGCGCAAGTAGCTTGCGCGCGGCATCTGGACGGCGATCTTGAAGAGTTGGGCGATGCCAAGACACGCTGCGGCAATCGCTCCAAGTGGATTTCGTACCTCGGAAGGTTCAAGTGGAATGGCACGTCCTATCGAGATGCTTGCGAGCCATCCGCTCGCATTTATGCAAACCGACGCTGGATCGGAGACTTCCGATGGTCCGTGGCCTATACAGAGCTTGAGCGGAGCATCCATTGGGAGCTGGTCACTCAGGTTGAAGTTCCCGAACGGATCGGCGTCGCGCATCTGCGCTAGGACGACCTCGCCAAGGTTTCCGACGCCCAGGCCAACTGCGGACTCCGTATCCGTCGACGGTAGCACGACTGTGACGCGTCTGCACCATCGACTGAGCAGATTCGCCGCGACGCGGAGCATGACCTGCCCCGCAAAGCTCGCCACAGCATCCTCGGATATTACGAGCGCGCAGCGAGCCTTCTGATACTCGCCGCTACCGACGCAACGGTTCGTCCTATCATCGCGAAGGGCATAAAACTCGTCTGCTGATGCTGGAAAGGGCCTCATAGTCGTCTCAGATCTGCGACTTGATCGAGCACGTGAAAATGGGCGGCAACCTCGGCATCTGAAAGCCTTCGAAATACACCGTCCTGGAAGACGTGGACTCCACAGGTCGTGAGTGGAAGCATTCCCCGGCGCGCGTAGCTGGGAACCACGACCGATAGAAAGCCTTCATAGGGCATGAGTGCACGCTCGTCATCACCGAGAGAATGACCCACAAATGTTCCGGGATGACTGTGCACCTGCCCGACGAGCTCGAGGCCAACTGTCGCAAGGTACATGATCGCCCTGGCGTTGGTCTGCGACGAGGTCTCGAAGGAGCCTGGTGTCGTCCGCGCTGGCGGAGCCAAGCACGTCGTCACGAACGATTCGCTCCCCGCCCGACGACCGGCCCAGTAGACCACGCCTTCATGAGCCTCATCATGCCCGCTCTGCCGCAGAAGCCGAACGGTGCAATCGAGCAGCTCGCGAACAATCCAGACGATGTACGCACGCGCTGATGCGGGTGGCTTATAGGGCTTCCTCTTGAAAGGGCGCCACATGGCTATTCCATCCGACCCTTATAGAGGCCGGGGTGGTTTATCCTCGTCTGAATCGCGCCGAGCATGTCTCCAAGCTTGGAGTAGTTAGCCCACTGCACACCGCTCGCGGTCGAGGTTTGCCAGTCCCCGAGGTTCCAATCGTCGTGAGGCCCGGTCGAGACGACAGACTTGTATGCTTTGCGATTGAAGGGCGCACAGATGCAAGGACCCGAGTTGTGGAAAAAGCTGTCCGTCCCCCGCGCGGGGTACGCGTGCGTCGTTCCGGGCACACCAGAATCGGGATCGATGAACTCGAAGAAGGGCGGCCTTTCCTTGTAGTCGTCGCACCGGATCTCAATGATGTAGAGATCTCCGGTACATGCGTACATGGTTGCGAGAACTGTCAGCCGGCCATAGTCGGGAATGATCCCCCACTTGTACAGCGTTGCCATGCCCTTGAGCAGGGCTATCTCTTCGCGGATATGCTGTCGCGAGATCTCGATATCCACAGCCATTCGGATTGTGTTAGACGCCTCCGCCGATCGCGGTGAGAACGAACACGGTCCCGTCCGTGATGTGGTATGACACGAGCGTGCGCTCAGGCTGAAGCGGCTGGCCTGGATCTGTGGCCAAGACGAGCTCGAACTTGTCGCCGGGCGCGAAGCCGAAAGCCGTGACTGCCTGGGCGATGACATCGGCCACTTTGGTCTCCTTGGAAAAAGAGAAGTCCTTCGAGCCGCGGGTGGACTGAATCTTGATCTCGATGTTCTTGTCGTGTTGAGGTTGCATTTCAGTATTGTCTCCTAAGTTGGCGACCTTTTGTCCCCGTAGATCTCGACTCGTGACCGCCTACGCGGCGGGTGTTAGCCGAATCTGTACGAAGTCTACAGGACGGGAACTACAATGTCAACTGCCGGTCACCAAGGGGGTACAGAGGCTCAAGGCGGTGCCGGACGACGACCGGGTTTACCTCGAAGGTCGAGGCTGCGAGGCGCACGGCTTCCTCTCGCCGCGAGTCGTCGAGAACCGCCCTACCGAATGCTCCGCGTTCTACGAGGAAGGGCGCAAGGCACTGCACCAGGAGCGGCCTCGGCAGGAGAAGTGCTGCCATCGCCTTGTTGGCCTGGACTTCCCACCAACGGCCGTCGTACCCCTGCCCGCGAGGTGCCGCCTTCCCTCCGTCCCGGCAAAGAATCTTGCGCGCGGTGACATCCGCATCCTTGCCGAACAGAGGGAGATTGCGCTCGGCCTCTAGCGCGAAGAGGTAGGCATGAAGGAGTCCGTGTCCGCCTTCATGGGCCAGGGTGGTGGCGACCCGTCGCTCAGAGACACGGGTGCCCTCCTCGTGAAGCTCGCGGGAGTAGTAGATGCCCTCGACTCCCTTCGGTCCGAAAAGGGTATAGCCCAATACGCCCACCGGGAGATCCTGGGGCTCGGGGTGGACCTGGAAGCGCTTCTCGATGAAACGCTCAATCCGCACTGGTTGTGGATCGGCAGGGAAAAGGCCCTGCTCGTGCAAGGCATCGGAGCAGACACGCTCGATTTCCTCTTCGGTGAAGTAGGGCTGCTCGCGAAACGGTCCGGCTGCTGATCGAAAGGTCTTCATTTCTTGCCACGCTTGCCTTGCCGTTCCAGTAATTGTTCGATCTGCCGGAGTTCATCTTGAGAAAGATTAGCAATTCTCCTTAATGCGAACCCGAATGCAGGATCTAGTGCCGCGCGGCGCTTGACTTCATCGATAGCTGGTCGGGTGTCGTACGTGCGGAGGTCGTCCAGGCTAGTACCCAGGAGCACCGCCATCCTAGCAATGATCCTTTCAGAAGGGTTTCGCCGCCCAAGCTCAATGTCTGAAAGGAAAGCAGGAGAGATCTCCAATTTAGCAGCAAGTTCCCGAAGGGAAAGATCGGCAATGCCTCGGAGTTCTCGGATTCGTTGCCCAAGAGTTTTTTCCATGTCTGTAAGCTTACATTAGCCGAGAGATCTTGTCAAACGGCAGTGGGTCCATTCCGCCAGCGGCAATTTTCTCCTCCTTCTCGCTCCCTCCTCCCCGCGGCAGACTGACGGCAGTTCCCTCACAACCCACGGCGCCCTGGCGCCGAGAAAGGAGAGGTATGCCCTCACCCGCCGAAGTGAACGCCGAAGCCTCGAAGCTCGATCAACTTGCGAGCACCTGGGGCATGTCGGTCGCGGAACTCATCGAGACCTACGCCCTGGATGACGTAGCGCCCGGCATCTGCATGAACCCCGGCAGCTCGTACTCCACCGAGTACGAGCCCGATCAGCAGAGGGGCTGGTGCGAGGAGTGCGGCACCCGCACGGTGCGCAGCGCCCTCGTCCTCGCCGGCATCATCTAACCCGTCCCACCTCAACCCGAGCAGCACCAACGGCCGGCCCTGTGCCGGCAAGGAGAACCCATGTCTGTCGCAACCCTTGAGAAGACCCTGACCCGCGCGCATCAGGAGTGGATCAGCCGCCCCGACGATGAGCGCTACCTCTCCCTCGACGATCTCCATGAGGCGACCGCCGCCCGCGCCCAAGAGTGCCGCATCCGCACGGATACGACTCGCTCCCTCCTCGTCCGGGGGAGCGAGGTCGCCGGTGGCCGGCTCACGGTGGAGCACGATGAGCTTGGGGAACTCGACCCGACCCATTGGAGCCTGGGCCAGCTCGCGACCACGGCCCACACCCCGGCCAAGTGGCTCCGCGAGATCGCGACCGTCCCGGCCGGCCCTGCCTTCGGCGCCCATGCCCTGAACCTGGGGCTCCGGCACCTCTCGGACTCCGGCCGGGTGCAGCTCATGAGCCGGGCGGAGGCGGATACCTCCGGCGGCCGGCATCTCGAACTGCGCTGCCTTGTCGGTCCCGACTACGGCCGGATCTACGACCATGAGGTCGTCCGTGCCGTGCGGGAGCTGAACGCCGATGGCCGCTGGCGGGTGCCGGCGGCGAGCTACTCGGCGGCAAACCCCAAGCGCGCCACCACCCTCTACGCCTCCGACCGGGATGTCTTCATCTTCCTCGTGGACGACGAGCGGCCGATCTCCTTCGAGGCGGATGGGGTGAGGCGCAACCTCTTCCGCGGCTTCATGGTCTGGAACTCGGAGGTCGGCTCGCGCACCTTCGGGCTGACCACCTTCCTCTACAACTTCGTCTGCGACAACCGCATCGTGTGGGGCGCGACCAACGTGCGGGAGATGACCATCATCCACCGCAAGAATGCGCCGGAGCGCTTCGCCAAGGAAGCCCTGCCGCATCTGCGGGCCTACGCGGAGGGCACCGTCTCGGACCTTGAGGCCATGCTCACGAGGGCCGCGAGAAGGGCCGTAACCGACACCGACGAGAAGGTCTTGGACTGGCTCCGCTACCACCACTTCACGAAGAAGGAGGCCGAGGCGGTGATCGAGATGGCCCGGATCGAGGAGGGCGGCGCCCGCACCGTCTGGCAGCTCGTCCAGGGCGGCACCGCCTTGGCCCGCTCCATTCCGCACGCGGATGAGCGGGTGAGCTTCGAGAACCGCGTGAGCGGTCTCCTCTACTACGCCGAGAAGGAGTGATCCCGCGTCACCCTCTCATCATTTGCCCCAAGCGCAGCCGCTTGGGGCGTTCTCATGCCCGGTGGACTGGCGTTATAATCGCCGGAGGCTTTGGGGAGACCCCATGTTCGACGCGAACCATGAAACGTACTTGCGGCGCCAACTCGGGCGAGGCAGTATCGCGCTCTTTCTCGGCGCCGGGTTCTCCACGCTCGCCCGTAACCGCTTAGGCAACCCTCTTCCGGCGGGTGATTCGTTGGCCGAGCAGCTATGGCAACTTCTCGCCTTTCCAGAGAGCTATGCGGGCGAACCCCTGGATGAGGTCTATCAAGCGCTTCTCGACTCCGGCGTCCAACACAGCATCATCCGCAATTTCCTTGAAGAGCGCCTCCTCGCAACCGATCTTCCAGCGGAGTACGACGCGCTTACCCATCCGTTTTGGTATCGCATCTACACAACAAACATCGACAACGTAGTCGCGGAGGCGTACAAACACACGGCTCCAACTCGATTAGACGTTCTGGCATTTCCCCATGATGACATCCGCGAGCGCGACCAATTCCTCGAACGCATCCAACTCGTATATTTGAATGGCCGTCTTCCCTGCCGACCTGACGAGATAACATTTTCGCCGCGCCAATACGCCCGGGCCAGCATAAAGCCTCAGCCGCTCTACGAGCAGTTTGTGCGCGACTACGCCACCCACCCGTTCATCTTCATCGGTACACGCTTCAACGAGCCGCTTTTCTGGCAATACCTGGCCGCCCGAGAAGAACGCGAGCACGGAATCTCAGAGCATCGCCCGCTTTCGTTCTTAGTAACTCAGCGCATTTCACCTACCAAGCGCGCGCAGCTTGAGCGTCTAAATATCGTCGGCCTTGAGGCTGGCGTGGAGGACTTCCTTTCATGGCTTGCGGCGCTCGTCCCAACACTGCCTTCTCGACTCGAAACGTTGCGTCTTTCCAATCCGGCCTTAGAGCTGGTCATCGCCGAGGCCCATCGCCTGCACATACCAGAGGCGGAGCTGAAGGAGTTCTCGCTCTATTTTTCGCCCGTCCCGCAAGAACGTCGCGTTGAAAATGATCGGTCCCTGTACTTGCTCGGCGCCGCGCCGCGCTGGGAGGACTTCTTCCAAGACCTCGATGTCCCGCGATCCATTTCTGATGATTTATTTGCGTATGTGTCCTCGGAGCTGGATGCCACGCCTCGCATCACGCTAGCGGCCATTCTTGGGAGTGCGGGCTGTGGCAAGAGTACCATCTTGCGACGATTGGGCATTCGGTTGGTGCAGGCAGGACGTTCATCCTTCTTGACCAACTCCGAGGAGCTGCCGTCTCCCGAAGCCGTTCGACGCGCTCTCGCCTCGTTACCCGAGCGATCTGTGTTGCTCTTCGACAACGCGGAAGTCGCTCTGGCTCAGATTCCAGACCTCATTGGTGCATTGGAATCCCTTGCGAGACCTCCTGTTTTGATAATCGCCGCACGCACGAACGACTTTGATCGCCTGACCCGACGATTAGCGGGCGCTGTTGATATCACTGAGTTTCGAGTGCCCCATCTGAACCGCCCCGAAATTGAGCGCCTGCTTAGGCTTCTCGAAGATCGCACTCTGCTCGGCGAACTCCGCGGCCTCACGTTCCCGCAGCGCATCGCAGCTTTTGAACAGAGAGCGCACCGCCAGATCTTAGTGGCGATGCGCGAGGCGACAACTGGCAAGGGTTTCGATGTCATCATTGAGGACGAATTCTCAAGGCTTGAGCCAGACGAGGCGAAGGATCTTTACCTGTGCGTGGCGCTTGCGACAGATGCCGGTTATAGATTAACGCGCGAAGAGTTTGTGGCGTGTGCTCGGGTTGCTCCGGCGACGGCGCTTCACATTCTGGCGCGCAACCTCAGAGATATTGTCATTCCCACTGGACCGACTGCCGACCTGCTGTTGCTTCGTCATCGGCTCATCGCCGAAGTAGTCGTTGACGAACTTGCACCTCGTGGTCGCTTGCGAGAAGCGTATATCCGACTACTAACGACGCTTTCATCTGAGATAGGGGGGCGCCGCTGGCGATCACGGAATAGCAGTCTGTACCGAGCGATCGTCAATCACCAGACTATATATCGGCGATTTCGGATGGATATTGATGAGGCGCGATCCATTTACTCGGCCGTGGCCTCGCTCTACGGCGACGAGGCGCACTTTTGGCTTCAGTTCGGGAGCTTGGAGCTTGAAGGTGAGGGTGGAGATCTTTCATATGCCGAGAATTACTTGCGGTCAGCGCTCTCTCTCCACCCTGATGACGGGTTCATCCAAAATGCGATGGGGCATCTCCTGCTCCGAAAAGCGCGGGAGGCGGGCAATAGAGGGCAGGCCGATGAACTGCTGCGCGAGGGTAGCGAAATATTGCTAACACGGATAGAGAGGTCAGGGTATCAGGATGATTATGCCGTTCACATTTACTGCTACCAGCGACTTCGCTGGTCCAAGATCTGGAACTATGACAACCGCGAAGCGCGCGCCGAAGAACTGGATAGGCTAAGAGTTATTGCCAGGAGAGGCAGTGAGACAAAACGTTTTTCGCGACGTCTAAAGCGATTAAGTGATTTTCTGGAACGTGCGTACCTTCAAACGGCCGTCAAAGGGAAGAAAGACCTAGATCCTCTCCCGGAAGATTGAAGTCGATCGACCTCTGGCTAACCTAGACTCGCTTGTCGGCCGTCGTCGTTCGAGAGGAGAGCCGCAAGAGCGTCTCCTACGCGAGCGAGCCTACCCTACACCTATTTCCCCCGTCTCGCGAGCTGATCGAGCTGGCGGGCGAGTTCCTCCACGCGGCGCTGTAGCGCCTCAAGCGTTGCCTCCGGCCGCGGTGCGCTCGGGGGCGGCGCCGCAGCGGCCGGGCGCACAGCCCCGAAAATCTCCCGCATCCGCAGAAGGATCGCGCTCTGCTTGGTGGGCTCCTTGAAGACCAGGCGGAAGAACTCCACCGGATGAATCTCGAGGACGCCGAGGACATCGAGGATCTGGTGGAGCTTCGTCTCGAATCTGCCCGTAAGCATGCGGTTGATGTCAAAGCCGTGCCCCTGCCTCGTGAGCCTACGCTCGATCTCGCGAAGGCTCATGCCGGCCACGTCGATGATGCTGCGGAGCGCCTCCCGGACGCGCGCCGCCTCCGCCTTGCCGTCGCGCGCCGGGGTCGCACCGTCGGCTCTCGTCTCGCTTTGCCCTTCCACCGCCTCAGCTCCAAGCCTTACGCCGGCTCGTCCTTCGGGCGCCGCTTCTTGCGGCGCTTCGGCCGCCGCATGCGGGTGAGGATTCCGCCTCTGAGGCGCCGCTCGGCGAGCTTGTCCAAGTCCGGCAGGTAGAGCTTGGAGAGCATGTCGATCTCGTCCTGCTCGTCCGGGTGGAAGGCTTCCTCACCGATGAAGGCGGCGAGCAAGACCTCCTCCACGAGTTCCCGGAGCGGCACCTCATGCGTAACCGCAACGGCCCGCGCCAGCTCGAAGATCTTGCGGTCCAGGGTCACCGTGGGCTTCACCATAGGCCCCTCTGCTTCAGGGACACGTAGCGGCCGGCCTTCCCCAAGACCAGGTGATCCACGAGTTCGACGCCGACGAAGTTCGCTGCGATCGCCAGGCGCTGACTGAAGTTCACGTCCTCGCTGCTCGGGGTCGGATCGCCGCTCGGGTGGGTGTGGAAGATGATGACGCCGGCAGCGCCACGCAGGAGGCATTCCTTCAGGATCTCGCGGGGCTCGACCGCCGCGCGGTGCAGCGTGCCGCGGTACGCCTCGGCATCGGAGATGAGCCGGTGGCGCACGTCAAGGAAGAGCGAGCCCATGACCTCCTGATCGCGCAGCCCGTAGCGGAGGGTGAGGTAACGCGCGACCTCATGGGGCCGGTCCAAGGGCTTGCGCTCCCGGACTTCGCCTTGGGCCAAGCGCCGGCCGAGTTCCGCGGCGGCGAGGAGGCGGGTGGCCTGGCGCTCGTCCACGCCTTCATGCCGGAGCATCTCGCGCGACGTGCCCGGCAAGGTGGAGAGATCGCCCCACCGTCCCACGAGGGTCTCTGCCAAGGGCAGCGGGTTCTCCTCGCCCTCGGCAATGAGGGCCGCGAGGAGTTCCGCATCCGAGAGCACCTCGGCGCCCTTCTCCCTGCGCCTCCGGCTACTCGCCGGCCGACGCTGCCGCGTCATGTCCCACCCGCTCCGGGCGCCACTGGCCGAGGTCGAGGCCGTAGATGCGGGTCAGCTCCGTGATCTGCCGGACCTCCTCCGAAGTGAAGGGCTCCTCGCCCACGAAGCCGGCGCGGACGATGTATTCGAGGAGATCGCCGAGGGAGAGATCGCGCAGCTCGGCGAGGGCCTTCAGCACCTTCACCAAGCGCTTCTCCATGCGGACGCCGGTTTGCACTCGGGTGTGGTTCTCCATGTCTTCTCCTTTAGCGCCGCGCGAAGCGCGCGCTTGTCCAGTTCGTCGTGTGCGGCCCCGGAAAGGAGCGGCGCTCGGCCGCCACCCGTCCCGGTTCCACGGATAGGGTTGGCAGCTCCCGCGTCCACTCCGGGCTCTCTCGGCGGGCATCCTGCCGGCGCACCTCAAGGTCCAGCTCGCGCAGGAAGTCGCGGGCGCGGGAGAGGACGGAGAGCGGGAAGCCCATGGCTTCGACCATGACTTCGAGGGAGTGGACGGAGGGCGGCAGGGCATTGCTGTTCTCCGCGTTCGAGACGAGCGCGGCCGAGAGCCCCGCGGCTCCGGCCACCTCCTGCTGCGACCAGCCGCGGGCGACCCGGAGAAGGGCCAAGGTGCGGGCCAGTTCGGATCGGGTGATACGGAGGCTCAGCGTGCCCATCTCTGCTCCTCCGCCTCGAACTCAAGGGCGAGCTGCTCCTCGGTCGCCGCCGCCGTCTTCTCCAAGGCCGCCTGGGCAGGAGCCAGGAGGGTTTGGCAGACGTTCTCGACCGCCGCGAGCATGTCGGTCGGGATGTCGTAGGGCTTCAGGTGTTCGAGCCGCTCGTCCAGGTCGTCGGGGAGGGGTAGGGCGGCTCTGAGGGAGGAGAGTTCCTCCCGCACGAGGAGGATTTGGCAGGCCGCCTCCCACAGGGTTTCCCTGCACCGGGCGAGGGGCCAGCGTTCGGGGGTCTCGGGCTCGGGCATGTGCCTCCTTCATCCCATCTTGGGATGGTTTGTCCGAGGCGAGAGTATCCGAACCTGGGTTATCCGGGGATGGGATGAAGAATCTTCAGGTGCCAGACGAGAAGCCAAAGGCCCCGGCTACCATGAAGCCCATCCACACGCCCGAATACAAGCGCATGCGCGAGCGGCTCCGGGAAGCCAGGGAGGCGGCGGGTATGACCCAGGAGAAGGTCGCGGAGCACCTGGGCAAGCCGCAGTCCTTCGTCTCCAAGGTCGAGACCGGCGAGCGCCGAATCGACCCGACCGAGCTTGAGAAGTTCGCCCGGCTATACGGCAAGCCCATCACCTTCTTCCTCGGCAACTGAGCTGCCTACCACCGTCCTAGCCAAGTAGCGCTCGAAGACCCGCCGGATGCGCGGGTAGGGGCGGCGGACCTGATCCCGTTCCCAGGCGGCCAGGGTGCCGGGGTCGAGGCCGAGCCGGCGGGCAAGCGCTTCCTCGGAGAGGCCCTCGGCTTCTCTCGCGGCCCTGAGGCGGCCACCAAGGGTCTCCGGCTCCGGCCGGGGGTCGTAGCCCAGGAAGCGGAGGATCGCGGGCCAGAAGCGAACGTCGGGCGCGCTACGGCCTTTTTCCCAATTGAGCAAGGATGCCGGGTCGCAGCCGATCTCCCTGGCGGCGTCCTTCTGCTGGATACCGCGGTCGAGGCGGGCCTTCTTGAGGTGCTCGCCCACGGTCCGGGGGGTCTCGGGGTAGCCGGGGCGGGAAACCCGGCCGCGAAGGGTGAGTGACAAAAGGTGAATGAACCCCTGCCCCTGCGGCCATCTCGGCGACCCGCGACACGCCTGCACCTGTCTCGCGCCGCAGATCGAGCGCTACCGCGGCCGCATCTCGGGGCCGCTGCTGGACCGCATCGACCTGCACGTCGAGATGCCGGCGATCTCGCTCCTCGAGCTGCGTTCGCCTCCCGGCGAGCCCTCGGCCACGGTCGCCGGGCGGATCGCCGCCGCCCGCGCCCACCAGCTTGCCCGCTTCGGCGCCGGCGTCAACCCGGTCAACGCCGCCATGACCCCGGACGACCTCCGTCGCCACTGCCGCCTCGACGCCGCCGGGCAGCGTCTTCTCGACGACGCCTTCCAGCGCCTCGGCCTGTCAGCCCGCGCCTTCGACCGCATCCTGAAGGTCGCGCGCACCATCGCCGACCTCGAAGGCGCCGCCAGCCTCGGCACCGCTCACCTCGCCGAGGCCATCCAGTACCGTGCCCTCGACCGGCGGCTATCGGGGTGATGGGGCGCCGTCTTTGGACATCCAATAGCCGAAAGCCTGCGGCGCCAGAAGCAGGTTGACCTATTCTGTATAGAGGCGTTAATACTTTGCTCGCCCGTGAGGCGTGCAGAGCTTCAGGAGAGGAATCATGGAATGGCCAACGCCAAGGTGTTCTGGAGCGGCAACAGCCAGGCGGTGAGACTTCCCAAGGAGCTGCGATTCCCTCCGGCCCTCCCCTCCCTACCCCCAGCGCGGACGAAGGTCAGAAGCGCGAGTGCAACCACGCCGGCATCGCTTTGGGCGGCAAGCACGGGGATGCACTCGGGACAGACCGGTGCATCCTCCCGGCGACTCCCATGCGGCAGACGGTCTGAGTGCCGCTGCGCGCACAAGTCTCCGACAGGACCATGGAGCACCGATCCTACCCTGTGATCCTTGCCGTCCCGCGCGTCCGATCGTGGCGCCACCGCTCTTTCAATGCGGAGGCGCCACGAGAGCCCACGGCTAGGGAACGAAGGGGTTGTACGGGCGATGAGGTGGCGCCGGATAGAGATAGGCCGGCGGCTGGTAGGCGGCGTAGTAGTACGGGCCGCCGCCACCGCCAGCGTCGCCGCCACCGCCTCCGGGATCGACGGTGCCGCCATCGTCTCCGGTTCCTGACGGATTCCCGTCCCCCGGCGGTGGCGGGTCGGGCGGGGAGGTCCCGGCTACCGGGTCCGGCCACCAGTTCGGGATGTTCGGCACGTCAAGGACGCAGATCGGCCCGCCCTCGCTTGCGGAATCTGCCGGCTCGGCGCAGATGTCATAGCCGCTCAAGCGCTGGTGGACGTAGGCGCACTCGTAGCAGCCATCGCCGGTGGGCGCGCAGTTCGGCGTGCCGTCCGAGGCCGTGGAGGGTGAGCCGAGCGAGAACTCGCGGCTGCACCCGGAGGCGTCCGCGAGTGCCTCTCGCGACAGCCCGACGCCAGAGAGGAGGACGAGTGCGAAGACAAGACGAGTTCCTTTTGTGTTCACTCGACACCCCTCTTCCCGGCGTCCTGCGGCAGCTCGGCGACGATGATCCGGTTTGCGCGGTAGGGCGGTACCAGCTTGTCGAAGCCTTGGGCGGCCCGCAGGAAGACGATCCGGTTGCCGCGGACATCGCCGTGCAGGCGGTCATAGGGCAGCTCGCCCGCGATCGGGACCTGATAGGTCAGGACCCGCTCGCCGGACTGCAAGATGGTGAGGTCCCAGGTGACCTTGCCGTCCTTGACCGAGCGGATGAGGAGGCCGGGACCTTCCTTCAGGGGCAGAACCTCATCCAAGACGCGGTGCTGGTTCAGGTAGTCGAAGCGCGCCCTGGGGGACCGGCCGAAGCTGTAATGGTCTGCGGCCGATAGGTGCGCGCAATCCAGGGCGTCGAGCCCGAGGGAGGTCGTGTCCCAGGTGCGCAGGAGCCGGCCAGTGGCGCTAAAGAGATGGGCGCCGGGCTGGAAGCCGGGAACCACGAAGAGCGAACCGTCCGGGAGGAAACGCGCGGCGCCGAGAAGCAGCTCGTCGCAGTTTGCGAGGCCGGGCGACTTTGCGCCGCCCGAGTCATAGAGCGGCAGAGGTTGCAGGTCCTTCGCGGGATGCTCGGAGAGCGGACCCACCCAGGCCACGGAGGGTGCTGGATTCAGGCTCCACTCCGGGTTCCCGAGGAGGAGGAGTCGGTTACCCGCGAGATCGAGGTCTTGGACAATGCTGATGGGGATCTTCGTGATGGCGACCGCGCCGCCGGGTGTTCCGGGCGTCGGCCGGAACATGAACGTCTTGAATCGCGCCGAGGTGACCACGAACTCCTTGGAGGTCGCGAGGATCTCGAAATCGCGCATGAAGCGCATGGGGTCGGCGATGAGGGTGCGCCGCCGCGTGAACTTGCCGTCCAAGGCGGTCTCGGTCACGCCTTCCTTTACCCAGGCGAGGTAGACGGAGTCATCGCTTGCCCAACGGACATCCATCGCCGGGCCGCTCGGGTAGGGCGGCAGATCCTCTTCCCACACAACGCGCAGCGTGCCGCGGGTGGGCGCGCTCCCTGCCGCGGCGAGAGAGACGAGGGCGAGCGCCCCGGCCAGGGCCAGGCCGAGACGGGTTCGGAGGTGCGGGTCCTTGGAGAGTGCCATACGAGGTTGCCTCCCGATGAGTGCGGACGTTTCTTTCCCGTGGCGCGGCGGGGTCAGCCGCGCCGCAACTCCGAGGGGCCCTCGTTACAAATCAGATGTGCGCGATTACGAATTAGCGGGGCAAAGCGATACTCTTTTCTGGGAACAGGCGCCGGCCTCGGCTTCCTTGTCGGTGCGGCAGAGATCCAGCCCTCTGCCTTGGCGCCGAGCGCCACCGGAGGGCATCGCTGCGTAGGGGTGCCATGGGCCGGAGAAGACACGCCGAAGACGAAGAGCCGCCTCATGTGACCACGGCTCGGTCGGGACCATGGTCGAGAAAGCCAGCATCCAATCATGGGAATCAGCCGTAGGTGCCATGAATATTTCTCGAAATGTACACCTTATAGCCGAAATCGACAACTCATCCTCTCACATCTGAAGCGAGCAGCGTCGCGAGCCGGTCGAGCAGCGGGCGCTGCCCTTCCAGGATCTGCTGCTTCGCTTGGGCGAGCGAGAACCACGCGGCGCGGTCGACCTCCGGGAAGCTCTGCATGCGCCCAGACCGCGGCGGCCACTCCATGGTGAAGGAGTTGCTGGCGATGGCGGCAGGGTCGGCATCGCCGGCCGCCGCCCAGGCCGTTACCGTCTTGCCGCCCCGCTGCACGACAGACCCCAGGGAGAGAAACGGCGGCGCCGCCTCGACTCCGGTCTCCTCCGCGAGCTCGCGACGGGCAGCGGCAAGCGTGTCCTCGCCAGGCGCCACCTCGCCCTTGGGGATCGACCACGCCCCCAGGTCTTTCTTCGCCCAGAAGGGACCGCCGGGATGGACCAGCAGCACCTCGGCCAATCCGCCGGACCCTCGACGGAAGAGGACGATGCCCGAGCTGGCGGTCGCCTTCGCCATGGCCCGGTTACAGTACCTCGCCCGCTCCTGGGCGGCGCACGCCTATCATTGCCTCGACGAGCGAGGTATCATGGAAGCGCTCGCCGCGAAGCGCCGCGAGGCGAGGGAGAAAGCCGACATGGATCACCGCTTCGATCCGCCACCGCCCACCGTCCGCCCGGCGCCGTCCGCGATCCGCCGCGCTGCCCCGCCGGGCGCTGCCCCGCCGCGCGCCGCCGCGGCCCGCCGCCTCCCACTCACCCTCGTCCTGCTGCTCGCCGCCACGCTGCTGGCCGCGGCCGCCGCCCGCGTGCAGGCCGGCTGGCAGCCGCTTGCCAGGCAGGCCCCGAGCGGCATTCACAAGATCCGGCACGTCGTCATCATCATGCAGGAGAACCGCTCCTTCGACTCGTACTTCGGCACCTACCCCGGCGCCGACGGCATCCCGATGCGGGGCGGCCAGTACGCGGTCTGCGTTCACGACCCCGGTTCCGGCCGGTGCGTCGAGCCGTACCATGACGCCGCCGACCTCAACCACGGCGGCCCGCACGGCACCGCCGCCGCGGCTGCCGACGTCAACAGCGGCAAGATGGACGGCTTCATCGCGCAGGCCGAGCACGCCCGCAAGGGTTGCCGCGACCCGCTCGATCCGGCGTGCGGCGGCTCCTCGACCGACGTCATGGGCTACCACGACCAGCGGGAGATCCCTAACTATTGGGCCTACGCCAGCCACTACGTGCTGCAGGACCACATGTTCGAGCCCAACGCCTCGTGGAGCCTGCCGGCGCACCTGTTCATGGTCTCGGAATGGTCCGCGAGGTGCAGCGACGACAACCCGGCGACCTGCGGCAACGCCCTCGAAACCCCTGGCTATCCGCCCGACTACCATCACATCGGGCGCGCGCCCCACTACGCCTGGACCGACCTGACCTGGCTCCTGCATCGGCAAGGCGTCAGCTGGGGCTACTACGTTTTCACCGGCAACGAGCCGGATACCGCCGACGACGACGAGATGGCCACTCCCAGGCAGAAGCTGAGCGCCAAGACCGCCGGCATCTGGAACCCGCTGCCGTTCTTCACCACCGTTCAGGAAGACGGCGAGCTGGGCAACGTCCGGAGCGTCGGCGACTTCTTCCTCGCCGCCCAGACCGGCACGCTGCCCGCGGTGTCATGGATCTGTCCCAACGACAAGGTGAGCGAGCACCCGCCGGGGCTGGTGAGCGCCGGCCAGGCCTACGTCACCTCCCTCATCGACGCGGTCATGCAGGGTCCGGATTGGAACAGCACGGCGATCTTCCTGGCCTGGGACGACTGGGGCGGCTTCTACGACCACGTCAAGCCGCCGGCGGTGGACAGGAACGGTTATGGCTTGCGCGTTCCGGGCCTGGTGATCAGTCCCTACGCGCGGGCCGGCTACGTCGATCACCAGACGCTGAGCTTCGATGCCTACGTCAAGTTCATCGAGGACGTCTTCCTCGGCGGCCAGCGCCTCGATCCGGCGACCGACGGGCGTCCGGACCCGCGGCCGACGGTGCGCGAGGCCGTGGCCATCCTGGGCGACCTGCGCCACGATTTCGACTTCAACCAGGCGCCGCGGCCGCCGCTGATCCTGCCGGTGGTGATGCCCTCGCGGCACACCGCCGGCGGCCGCTGACGGCGGGCGGGCAGAGCCCAACCGGCAGCCGCCGGGCAAGGCGGGGGATCAGCCGGCCGGCTTGCCCAGCAGGTCGAGCAGCATCGCCGTCTCGGCCGCCACGCCGGTGTGCAGGGTCGGATCGCGGTCCGGGGCGAACAGCGACGAGTGCAGCGACGGCAGCTCCTTGCCCGCGGCCTGCGCCCTGGCCAGCGCCGCGGGCTCGGCGGCGCCCAGCCGGACCATGACCGCCGGCACTCCCGCCAGGCCATACTCGCTGAAGTCCTCGGATGCCATTTCCCGCGGCGCCTCGACGACGTTGCCGGCGCCGAGCTGCCGGGCGAGGGCCGCCGCCACCCGGGCGGTCAGCTTGGGGTCGTTGTAGGTGGCCGGAGTGGACTCGACGACGCCGACCGTGGGCTCGCGCTCGGCGCCCGCGGCGGCGGCCTCGGCTTTGGCGATGCGCGCGATGGCGTCGAGCACGCGCTGGCGCACCTCGCGGTTGTAGGTGCGCACGGTCAGCTGCAGCTTGACCTCGTCGGGGATGATGTTGTGCTTGGTGCCGCCGTGGATCGAGCCGACGGTGACGACCGCCGGCTCCTGCGGGTCCTTCTCGCGCGACACGATGGTCTGCCAGGCGAGCACCGTGCGCGCCGCGATGACCACCGGATCGATGGTCGTCTGCGGCGCCGCCCCATGGCCGCCCTTGCCGTAGATCGTGACGTCCACCGAATCGGAGCTGGCCAGGATGAATCCCGGCGTGAAGCCGACCTTGCCGGCAGGCAGCTTCGGCGTGTCGTGCAGGGCGACCACGTAGTCGGGCTTGGGGAAGCGGCCGAAGAGCCCGTCCGCCAGCATCGCCTTGGCGCCCTTGACCACTTCTTCGGCGGGTTGCGCGATCATCACCAGGGTGCCGTGCCAGCGGTTCCTGGCCTGGGCCATGCGCGCCGCGGTGCCCACCCAGACGGTCATGTGCACGTCGTGGCCGCAGGCGTGCATCACCGGCACCTCGAGGCCGGCGTCGTTCCTGGCCTTGACGGTGCTGGCATAGGCCAGGCCGGTCTTCTCCTCGACCGGCAGCGCGTCGAGCTCGGTGCGCAGCATGACGGTCGGCCCCGTGCCGTTGCGCAGCACCCCGACGACGCCGGTGCCGCCGACGCCGGCCGTCACCTCGAAGCCGAGCCGCCGCAGCCGCTCGGCCAGCTTGGCCGCCGTCTTCTGCTCGTGCAGCGACAGCTCGGGATTGCGGTGGAGATCGATGTAGAGAGCGACCAGGTCCGGATCCAGGTCGCCTGACACGGCGGGGGCGGCACCCCCGGCGGTCGTCGCAGCGCCGGCGGTCGCCGCGGTCGCCGCGGTCGCGGCGGGTGCGCCGGTCGCGGCCGGGGCTTTGGGGGGCGCGGCGGCGAACGCGGGGCGAGCCGGGAGCAGCGCCGCGAGCAGCGACAGCACGGCAAAGACCGCGGGCACGGCGGCGAGCGCGTAGGGACGGCGGGAATCACTCATGGCTGACCTCCGGAGAGCCCGGTCATCAGAGCAGCGCCGCCATGGACCTGTCAAGCCGGCGAGGCGGAGCGGTCGCGCGTCTGAGATAATGCCCGCGGCCTCCCATGTTCCCGATCCGCGACACCGTCCCCAGCCGCCACCTGCCGGTGGTCACCTGGAGCCTGATCGCCGTCAACGTGGTGGTCTTCCTCTACCAGCTGGCGCTGCCGCAAGGGGGGCAGGAGCAGCTCATCCTGGTCTACGGGATCGTGCCGGCCCGCTTCACCCACCCGGCGTGGGCCAGCTCGGTGGGCTTCCCGCCCGAGAGCCTGTGGCCGTTCATCACCAGCCAGTTCCTGCACGGCGGCTTCTTCCACATCCTCGCCAACATGTGGACGTTGTGGATCTTCGGCGACAACGTCGAAGACCGCATGGGACCGCTGCGGTTCCTCTCCTTCTACCTGCTCTGCGGCATCGCCGCCGGGGTGCTGCTGTGGATGTCCAACCCCGACTCGCAGGTGCCGACGATCGGCGCCTCGGGGGCCATCGCCGGCGTGCTCGGCGCCTACCTGCGGCTCTACCCCCGCGCCCGCATCGTGACGCTCATCCCGATCTTCATCATCCCGTTCTTCTTCGAGCTGCCCGCGTACTTCTTCCTCGGCTTCTGGTTCCTCACCCAGCTGCTCAACGGCACCTTCTCGGTCGGCAACACGGCCGCCTCGGGAGTCGCCTGGTGGGCCCACGTCGGCGGCTTCCTGACCGGCCTGGCCGTCTGCCCGGTGTTCTTGCGCCGCGACCGCGCCGGCCCGGCGCGCCGCCACTTCATCCTTCCCGACATCCCGTCCCGCGGCCGGCGCCAGCCGTCCGATCCCTGGGAGTAGAGCCGGTCCGGGCGGGACCTCCGGCGCTGCCGCTCTCCGGCGCTACCGCTCCGGCGTGCCCGGCAGAGCGTCGACCGGCAGGGTGGTCGAGTCGTCCAGCTGCGGCGCGTAGAGGCCCAGGTAGTGACGGCGCCACCAGGCTCCGGTCCTGGCGCGGGTGGCGCGGTCGGTGAACCAGTATTGCCAGAGCACCGCCCGCACCGCCTGCGGCCGCGCGCCGTGGAAGGGATCGGCGGCGAACAGCTTAAGGACCGCCGGCTCGGCCGCCAGCAGGCGGGCCTCGGTGGCCAGCACCCACGCCTCGCTCTCCCAGGAGGCGAGAGAGGCGAACCACAGGTTCCACTCGAAGCGCGGCTGGTAGGGGGCGTAGATGCCGGGCGCCCGCATCACGTCCTGCGGCTTGTAGCGGAAGGGGTAGGCCACCCAGGTCCGGCCGTCCCGGCTGCCCTGGAACTCGATCTCGTAGCGGGCACGCGTCATCACCGCGAACAGTCCGTAACGATTGGCGAAACGCATGGGCTCGAGCGCCAGCGCCGGGGCGAGCAGCTGGCGCGGCAGCCGCCACGGCAGGAAGGCCACGACCGTGGCATAGAACACCCATGACAGGACCACCGCCGCCGCGATCAACCGCCAGCGGCGCGGCTGCCCCACCGGGCAGGCCGGCACCGCCTTCCACCCCAGCCGCTCCCAGGCGGCGTCGTCGATCAGCAGCAGGCCGAGCACCAGCACCAGGTAGTTGAGGAAGGCGTAGTTGGCGGTGAGGATGATGCCGATCTGCAGCGGCGTCACGATCAGCGCCGCGGCGAGGCGCCACCGGCGCGGCAGGAACACCAGCCAGACGACCCCCAGCTCGACGACCAGCGTCAGCAGGGCGGAGGCGGCATGAAAGCCGTGTGGCAGCTGGTGCGCGTACCAACCCAGCCAGGTGGGCAGGGGCCCGTTCTCGTAATAGTGGTCCATGGCGGTCAGCTGCCGCCATTCGGGGTCGCCGCTCGCCAGCTTGACGACTCCGGACTCGAAGTAGATCCGGAACCACTCCCAGCGCAGCAGCCACAGCGCCGCCCACGACGGCGGATGGGCGGCGCCCAGGCGCGGGCGCAGCCCGGGAGGCGCCACGAAAAGCGACAGGAAGCCCGCCTCGAGCAGCATGCCGTCCGACTGGTAGGAGGAGAACTCCTGCGCCGCGGTGACGAACGACAGGAACGCAACGGTTGACACCGCCAGCGCGGCGCGCGGCCAGAGGTTGGCGACCAGCATCGCCGAGGCGACGAACCCCACCACCACCAGGGCCGTCAGGGCGCGATCGCCGGCGCCCAGCCACAGCAGGGTCGGGGCCAGCCAGAAGCGCTGCCCCGCATATGCCCCGGCGATCAGCCGCAGGTAGTCGGCGGCCGGCAGGATGCCGCGCGTGCCGATCAGGCCGTGGATCTGGAATGCCAGCGAGTAGAAAGCCGAGAAGAAGATCAGCCCCAGGGCGCGCAGGAACAACCAGCGCGACCCGAGATACAGCGAGCTCCCGGGCGGGCACCAGCGTCCGAACAGGCGCTCGAGAGGGGGCGGCGGCGCGTCCGGGGCCGCGGCGGCGGTCGCGACGGCAACCGGGCTCTCCATGGGCCGCATCGTATCTCCGCCGGCCGCCCCCGCGGCCGCCGTTGCGGCGTTGCGGCAAGGTCCGTAGATCGCTATACTGCCGTAACATGGCGAAAATCGCGGTGGTTGACGACGCCGCCGAAGTGCTGGCCCTGGTCGGCGGCATCCTGCGCGCCGGTGGTCACGAGGTGGTGACCTACCGGGACGGCATCGGCCTCGAACAGAAGCTCGCCGCCGACCGCCCGGACGTGCTGTTGCTGGACATCGTGATGCCGGAACGCAATGGTTTCCAGGTGCTGCGCAGCCTGAAGAAGGACCCGGCGACGCGGGCCTTGCCGGTCGTCCTGATCAGCTCCAAGGCGCAGCCGACCGACGTCGAGTGGGGAAAGCTCCAGGGCGCCGACGATTACCTGACCAAACCTTTCACACCGCGGCAGCTGCTCGCTTCCGTGGACCGCTTCCTGCAGCGATGAACGGCATCCCCGACTCTGCCGTGCCGCCCGCCGCTGCCGCGGCGCCGCCCGGAGCGCCGGTGCCGGCGTCCGCTCCTCTCGCAGGCTCCTCGCCGGCCGCGCACTCCGCATTCCCCGCGCCGCCGACCCCGCCGCGGCTTGCCCTCTTCCGGCTGGGGGGCCGCCTCTGCGGCATCACCGCCGCCTTCTGCAAGCAGTTCGTCCAGCTCGACGCGGTGACGCCGGTGCCGCTCGCCCCGGCCCACCTGCTTGGCGTGACCCAGCTGCGCGGCCGCATCCTGCCGGTGATCGATCTCACCCGGCTGCCTGGCCTGCCGGGGCTGCTCGGACGAACGGAGCAGCCGGTCCGGCCCGAGCCGCCGGAGCTGCCGGAGCTGCCGGAAATCGACCCGGCCGGCGCTTCTCGGCCCTCGCGGCCGCCGGACGAGGGCGCCCGGGCGCCCGCCGCGAGCGGGATGCCGGCGCTGGTGGTGACCGCGACCGGGCTCGACTCGGCGCAGGCGGCGCTCAGGGTGACGGAGATCGTCGGCTTCGAACGGCCCGCGACCGCGTCCGGCTCTCCCGCGGCCGCCGCGGCGCACCCGCTGTGGCGGGGAGAGGAGGTGGCCGTTCTCGATGTCGCCGCCCTGCTCGCCTCCCTGCGTCCCGGTCCGCCGCACCCGCCGTCCGCACCGCGACGAGCCCCGGCCGCCGGCGGTGGCGACCCAGGACAGGTGCCGGAGCCGGCCGCGTGAGAAGGCGTGATTTCCTGCGGCTCCTCGGAGCCGGCGCCGGCGGTCTCGCGGCAGGCGGCCTGGGGCGCGGCCTGCTGGGCGCGGTCCAGGCCGGAGCCGTCCCGCCCGCGCCGCCTCCGGCCGCCCCCGGGCTCGCCGCCGCGCCGGCGGCCGCCACGGCACCGGGAGCCGCCGCCCTGCCAGGGGCGCCCGGGGTGGCTGGCGAGGCCATCCGCATCGGCATGAGCGCCGCCTTCAAGGGCACCAACGCCGGGCTGGGCACCGAGTACTACCGCGGCAGCCAGGCCTTCTACCACGAGGTCAACGCGCAGGGCGGCGTCGCCGGCCGGCGCGTCGAGATCGTGGCGCTCGACGACAGCTACAACCCGATCCCGACCATCCGCAACACCATCCAGCTGGTCGAGCAGGACCGGGTCTTCTGCCTGTCCGACTACGTGGGCACCCCGACCCTCACCCGCGCCCTGCCGCTGATCAAGCGCTACGCCGACGACGATCTGTTGCTGGTCGGCGACCTGACCGGCGCCCAGCCGCAGCGCGAGCCGCCGTATGCCTCGCAGGTCTTCAACGTCCGCGCCTCCTACCGGCAGGAGATGATGACGCTGGTCGAGCGCCTGTGGGCCGCCGGCCTGCGCCGCTTCGGCGCCTTCTACCAGATCGACGCCTATGGCCGCAGCGGCACCGACGGCGTGGCGCGCGGCCTGGCGCGGCACGGCGCGCACATCGCCGCCGAGGCCACCTACCGGCGCGGCGCCGCCTTCGACGCCGACATGAGCGTGGCGGCCCGGCACCTGCGAGACGCCGGCGTCGAGGCCGTGCTCTGCACCGGCGCCTACCAGGCCTGCGGCGCCTTCGTGCGCTCGGCCCGCGACCTCGGCTGGGAGGTGCCGATCAGCAACGTGTCGTTCGTCGGCAGCGAGTCGATGAGCCGGCTGCTCGTCGAGCACGGCCGCCGGGTCGGCCGCGACTACACGCGCCGCCTGGTCAACTCGCAGGTGGTGCCGAGCTATGCGCCCGACAGCCCGCTGCCCGGCGTGCGGCAGTACCGCACCCTGATGGACAAGTGGAAGCCGGAGGTGCCGGCGCCGCTGCGCGACGCCAGCTATCGCGTCGAGCCCTACAGCTTCATCAGCTTCGAAGGCTTCATCAATGCCCGGGTCCTGGTCGAGGGGCTGCGCCGGGCCGGCCCCTCCCCGACCCGCCGTGCCTTCAAGGCGGCCCTCGAATCGATCGACCGGCTCGACCTCGGGATCGGCGCGCCGCTGGCCTTCGGGCCGGGCCGGCACCAGGGGCTCGACGAGGTCTACTTCACGCGGCTGGCCGGCGAGGCCTGGGTGCCGGTCGACGACTGGAACGCGGTGATCCATGCTTGAGCCCACCGGCCTGCCGGGGACCCCGGAGTCCCCGAACGCTCCCGAGCCGCCGTTGCCCCCGGGGCCTGCCGGCCGCCTGCCGCCGCCGCCCGCGCTGCGCGAGGTGCCGCCGCCGGCCGCGCCGGCGCCGCTCCCGCCGCCGCTGCGGGCCCGCGGCCTGGGCCTCCGGGCCAAGATCCTCCTCTTCCTCGGCGTCCTCCTGCTGGCGGTGACCGCGGTGGCGGCGCTGGTGATGACGCTGACGCTGCGCCGCCAGGTCCGCGGCGAGTTCCAGTCCAAGGGCGAGGCCATCGCGCGCAGCCTCGCCAACTCCGGGGTCGATCTGCTCCTCAACCGCGACGCTTCGACCATCCAGTCGCTGGTGGACCAGTTCGCCGACATCGAGGGCGTCGCCTACGTGCTGGTCTACGGCCCGCAGCAGGACGTCATCGCCCACACCTTCGCACCGTTCATGCCGCCGGGCCTGATCGAGCAGAACCGGGTGCCCGGAGAGCGTCCCAGCCAGGCGCGACAGATCACCCTCGCCGACCCGGCGACCGGCAGGTCGCGCTCCATCCTCGACGTCGGAGTGCCGGTGCTGGCGGGCCAGCTCGGCACCGTGCGGGTCGGTATGGACCTCGACCTGGTCGACGCCGCGGCGCTGCGGGCCGCGGCATCCTTGGTGGCGCTCCTGGCCGGCCTGGCGCTGGCAGCCTTCGCGGTCAGCTGGCTGCTGGTGGGGCGGCTGGTGCGGCCGATCGAGGGACTGGTGGCGATCGCCCGCCGGGTCGGCGACGGCGACCTCACGCGGCTGGCGCCGGTGACCTCGAGCGACGAGATCGGCGCCCTGGCCGGCACCTGGAACGAGACCATCGTGCGCCTGCGCCGGTTGGTGCTCACCGAGGCGGACCGCGACCGCGAGCGCCTGCAGCGCGAGGAGCTGCAGGCCAACATCGGCCGTTTCCTGCGGGTCACCACCGAGATCGCCCAGGGCGACCTGACCCGGCGCGGCGAGGTCACCGCCGACGTGCTGGGCTCGGCCGTCGATTCGATCAACGTCATGGTCGAGGAGATCGCCGGCATCCTCGCCGGCGTGCGCGAGGCCGCCGACACGGTCAGCGGCGCGGCGCGCGAGATGATCGAGGCGGCCGACCACATGGTCGCCGGCACCGCCGACCAAAGCGCGGAAGCCCGCCGCCTCGGCGCCGAGGTGGCGGAGGTGACGAAGTCGGTGCGGGACGTTTCGAGCACCGCCGAGGCCTCGGCAGGCGCCGCGCGCCAGACGCTGACCGCCGCCGACCAGGGGCGCAACGCCGTGGTGGACACGCTCGGCGGCATGCAGCGCATCCGCGCCGAGGTGCAGGGCATCTCGCGGCGCATCAAGGGCCTGGGCGACCGTTCGCTCGAGATCTCCGAGATCGTCGACGCCATGACCGGCATCGCCTCGCAGACCAACCTGCTGGCCTTGAACGCCGCGATCGAAGCGGCCGGCGCCGGCGAGGAGGGCGCGCGCTTCGCGGTGGTCGCGGACGAGGTCCGGCGGCTCGCCGAGAGCTCGGGGAAGGCGGCGCAGCGCATCGCCGCGCTGATCAAGCGCGTGCAGGGGGAGATCCAGGAGGCGGTGGGAGCGATGGAGACCGGCACCCGCGAGGTGGAGACCGGGTTCCAGGTGGCGCAGCAGGCGCGCGACCGCCTGAGCGAGATCTCGACCCTGTCGCAGGTTTCGGCGGAGCTGGCGCAACAGATCTCGGCCTCGGCCCAGGCGCAGGTCGCCGGCGTCGAGCGCGTGGCGCAGGGCATCGTCTCCATCTCCGCGACCGCCGACCGTGCCGCGAGCTCGGTCGCCTCGGGGCGCGGCATCGCCGATCGTCTCGGCCGCCTGGCCCGGGAGCTGACCGAAAGGCTGGCGCGCTTCCGGCTCGCCTAGCGGGCGGCGCCGGTCGAGCCCTGAGAGCGGATCGCCTTGGACGAGCCGCGGGAAAGCCAGGAGCAGGCGGACCGCCAGGACGGCGACTGGCCGGCGGCGGCTCCGGCCGACCTGCTGGCCGGCTTCCTCGAGGAGGCGCGGCAGGCGGCCGCGGGCATCGCTGCGGCGCTCGGCGCCCCGGACGGTTGCGCCCGCATCGCGCTGCTGAGCCATCGGCTGCGCGGCTCGGCCGCGATGTACGGCTTCCCGACGATGTCGCGGCTGGCCGGCGCGATCGAGGATACGGTCGCCTGGTCCCCACCCCGCGAAGGCGCGCCGCCGCCGGCACCGCCGGCGCAGGTGGCGCAGCTGGCGCAGGGGGACAGCGGCGAGGCGGGATCTCTCACCTCGCTGACGGCCAGGCAACGGCGCTTCCTCGACGAGGCGGCCGCGGCGCTCGCGCGGGCCCTTGCCGACGTCGCCGCCGGCCGCGGCGACGCGGCGGCGGCGCTGCCGCTGACCGCCGCGGCTGGCGCCGCCGGCCCCGATGCCGTCGCACCCGCCGACATGGCGGCCGAGCTGCGGCGGTTCGCCGACGCCAACCCCGACGTGCTCGAGTACTTCGGCCCCGAGGCCGAGGAGCATGTCGAAACGATGGCCGCGGCGCTCGACGCCATCGCGCGGCAGGGCCCGGCGGCGGAGCCGGTGGCGGCGCTGTTCCGCGCGGCCCACACGCTCAAGGGCGCCGCCTACACGGTCGGCTGCGCTCCGATCGCCCGCGTCGCCCACGACATGGAGGATCGCCTGGCGCCGGTGCGCGCGGGCGCCGGCTGGGACGACGGCGCCTTCCCGGCCCTGGCCGCCGGCATCGAGCAGCTGCGGCAGCTGCTGTCGGCGGTGAACGCCGCCGGCGCCCCGCGGCCGGCCCTGGCCGCGCCCTTCCCGCCGTCCCAATGGGTGCCTGCCGCCGCCGCGCACCTGCCGCCGGCGCCCTCCGTTGCCGCCGTCGCCGCCATCCCCGCCATGGCCGCCGGCGGCTTCCGCTCCTCGATCCGGGTCAGCATCGACCGCATCGACCGTTTGATGAGCCTGGTCGGCGAGCTGGTGATCGCGCGCGGGCGGATGGACCGCCGCCTCGAACGGCTGGCCGAGCTCGAGGAGCTGGCACAGTCTCGCGGCGCGCGCATGACCCGAGCGGTCGAGGAGTTCGGCGCCCAGCACCTCTACCCGCAGCTGCAGGCCGCGGTGGCCGGCGCGGCGGCGGGCCTTCCCGGCGCGGCGGCGGCGGCCGGCGGCGCCACCACCGCCGAGCTGTTCGCCGAGCTCGAGTTCGACCGCTACGACGACTTCAACCTGCTCGCCCTGCGGACCGCCGAGATCGCCGCCGACCTGGGCGAGCTGCACGGCGACATCGCGCGCCTCACCGCGCTGGTGAGGGACGACGCGAGCCAGCTGCAGCGGCTGGTGCGCGACCTCCGCGGCGGCATCGGCCGCGCTCGCATGGTGCCCATCGGCCAGCTCTTCGCCCGCTTCGGGCGGCTGGTGGCGACGACGGCGGCCGCCGCCGGCAAGCGCGTCGAGCTCGAGCTCGCCGGCGAGGCGGTCGAGGTCGACACCGCGGTCGCCGAGGCCATTGCCGACCCGCTGATGCATCTCGTCCAGAACGCCGTGATCCACGGCATCGAGCCGCCGGAGGTGCGCCGCTCCCGGGGCAAGCCGGAGCAGGGCCTGCTGCTGCTCACCGCCCATCTGCAAGGCCGCTTCGTCACGGTCGAGGTGGAGGACGACGGCGGCGGCATCGATCTCGACGCCTTGCGCCGGCGGGCTGCCGCGTGCGGCGTGGGGTCGCCAGCGGCGCTTGCCGCTCTCGACCGCGAGCAGGCCCTCGAGCTCGTCTACGTCCCGGGCCTCAGCACCAGCGCCACGGTGTCCCAGACGGCCGGGCGCGGCGTCGGCATGGACGTGGTGCGCACCAACCTGACCCGCCTCGGCGGCGAGATCGCCATCGAATCCGAGGCCGGCACCGGTACCCGCTTCACGCTCAAGGCGCCGCTCACCCTGCTGATCTCCGAGGCGCTGTTCGTGCGCGCCGGCGAGGAGACGTTCGCCATGCCGGTGACGGCCGTCCGTCGCATGCTGCACGCCGAGGCCGGCGAGGTGGCGGCGGCCGCGGGCGGCGGCGAGGAGCTGCTGCCGCGCGCCGGGGGCGAGCGGCTGCCGCTGCTTCGCCTCGACCGCCTCTTCCGGCTGCCCGGCCGCCGCGCCGAACCCTGGCTGCCGGTGGTGGTGCTGGCCGCCGGCGGCCGCCGGTGCGCGCTGGCGGTCGACGAGCTGCTGGGCGTCGAGGAGGTGGTGATCAAGGGCCTGGGCGAGCTGCTCGAGGACCTGCCGCTCTTCTCGGGCGCCATCGTGACCGCCGAGGGCAGGGTGGTGCTGGTGCTGGACGCTCCCGCCTTCACCCTTGGAGCGGTGGCAATGGCGACGGCGGCCGCGACGGCAGCGGCCCCGGGCGCCTCCCTCGCGCCCGGCGCGCCCGCGCCAGCTCCACCGCCCTGGGAGGCGGCGGCCGCGGCAGCCGGTCCCGCGCCGCCGGCGCCGGCTGCCGGGGCCGGGCCGGGACCGCCGCGCGCGCGCCGGCTGCTGCTGGTGGACGACTCGGTGAGCGTACGCAAGGCCGTCGGCCAGATGCTCGGCCGCCACGGTTACGGCGTCACCGCGGTGGCGGACGGCGAGGAGGCGCTGGCGGCCCTGCACCAGGGCTCCTTCGACGCCGTCCTGACCGACCTCGAGATGCCGCGACTCAACGGCTACGAGCTGATCGAGGAGATCCGGCGCCGGCCCGGCGGCGGCGGGCTGCCGATCGTGGTGATCACCACCCGCGCCGGCGGCAAGCACCTGGACCTCGCCCGCCGGCTCGGCGCCACGGCCTGCTTCGGCAAGCCCTTCGACGCGGCGGAGCTGCTCTCGCAGCTCGACGACCTGTGGAAGGGGTCGGCGGCACGGGCGAGAGCCGCGGGGGCGGGGGCGCCGGCGGTGCCGCCGGCGCCCGCGGACGGCGGGCCCGCGGCATGACCGTGATGCGCTCGGAGCCTGCGACGGAGCCGGCGGCGCGGTTCGCGCTGGTCGCCGTGGACGGCGTCGAATACGCCATCGACGCGGCCTGGGTGCGGCGTTCGCTGCCGGCGCCCCGGCCGCTGCCGCCGGTGGTCCCTCACGGCGGCGCCACCTTCCAGGTGGTGGACCTGCGGCAGCTCTTCGGCTTGCCGGCCGCCACCGGCCTGCCGGCCGGTCCCGACCCTCGCGCGGGTGCCGGCGCGCCGCTGCCTCCCGCAACCGGCACCGCCGCCGAGCGGCTCATGCTGCTGGTCGAGCAGCCGCCGGCCCGCTCACAGCCTGGCGGGGCCGCCAGCCGCCTGGCCCTGGTGGTGGACGACCTCCTCGGGATCGAGCGGCTGGACCCGGGCGCCGCACAGCCCCTGCCCGCGGTCTATCGCGGCCCCGAGCGGGCCTGGTTCCGCGGGCTGGTGCCGCGGGCCGGCGGCCGGGTCACCGTGCTGCTGCGCCTCGAGGGGCTCTCGGCCGCCGCCGGTATCGGCGCCATGGCCGCCGTCGCCGCCATGGCCGCCGGAGGCAACGGGTGCTGAACCGGGCCGAGCGCGACCGCTCCGCCCGGCCGGCGCCGCGCCCCGGCGTGCTGGCCTTCATGCTCGGGGGCCGTGCCCGCACCCTGTCGCTCGGCCTGGTGGCGGCGGTGGCCGAGATCGGCGCCGTCACCCGCCTGCCCTCGGCCGGCCGGCGCAACCTCGGCCTCATCGTCCACCGCGGCATCGTGGTGCCGCTGATCGACCTCGGCCGCGGGCTCGGCGGACCGCCGGCGCCGGCCGGGATCGGTCCTCCTGCCGTCTGCATCATCACCCGCTCCGAGCCCGTGATCGCCTTCCCCGTCGAGGCGGTCCTCGGCCTGCGGCCCTTCCCCACGGAGGCGCCGGCGGCAGAATCCTCGTGGGACGTCCTGGATCCGCTGATCCAGGACCTGGCCCTGGACCTGGCCCTTGACCAAGATCCTGTTGATTGAATCCGACCCCATCCGTGCGGCGGCCCTGGCCGCGGCGCTGGGCGGCGACGGCGGCGCGGAGGTGCGGATCGCTCCGGACGGTTTCTATGCCCTCACCATGATGGAGCGGGAGCGGCCGGACCTGGTCGTCGCCGGCGGCAGCCTCGGCGGGATCGGGGTCGGCGAGCTGGGCGCCATCGTGCGCAGCGACCCGTCCCTGGCCGGCGTCCGCCTCGCGCTCTACGCCGACCCGGCATCGCCGCCGGCCGATCTCAACGGCGGCGGCGTCTTCGACCTGGTGCTCGACGCCGCCGCGCCGGCGCCGGAGCTGGCGGCCAGCTTGCGCCGCCTGGCCGGACTGGCCGCGGCCCTGCCGCCGGCGGCGCCGCCGCTCGCGCCCAGGGCTCCCTTCCTGCGCCCCGCGCCGTCGCCGCCGTCGGGCTTCGCCACGGCGGAGCTCCCCGCGCCAACCGCACTGACGGGGGCGGGGACCACCGCGGCGACGCCACCCGCGGCAACGCCGCCAACGCCAGCCGCTCCGGGCTCACCCGCGGCGGCGCCACCAGCCGCCCCAGGCGCCACCGCGCCGCCGTCGCCCGCGCCGGACGCGTCGCAGACCTCCCCATCCCCCGATCTCAGCGGCTCGCTAGGGGTGCTCGACCTCATGGAGCTGAGCCAGGCCCTGTCGCTCGCCAGCAAGACCGGCCTGTTGTTGCTCGACTGCCCGCGCGGGGAAGGGTGCATCTATTTCGCGGATGGCAGGGTCATCCATGCCGTCATTCGCGAACGTGTCGGCCGCGAGGCGTTCTCCGAGATCCTGCAGGCCACCCTGCGCGATGCCAACATCGCCTTCCGCTTTGCCCCGCGGGAGCCGCACGACCTGGCCGCCGTGCCGCGGAGCATCGACCTGACCGTCCAGCACCTGCTGCTGAGCTTCGCCGTCGATTACGACGAGACCCAAAACCCATGAGGAGGAAGGCGTGGCAAGAGTCTTCGTCGTCGACGACAGCCTGAGCGTGCGCAAGGCGGTCGAGCGGATGCTCGCGCCGCGCGGCCTCGAGGTGGCGAGCTGCGCCTCGGGCAATGAGGCGCTGGCCCGCCTTCCCGCCGTGGCGCCCGATCTGCTGATCTGCGACCTGGTGCTGCCGGACCTGGACGGCTACGAGGTCTGCCGCTGGCTGCGGCAGGTGCCCGGCCTCGCCGCGACCCCGGTGCTGTTCATCTCGGGCATCGTCGACCCGGACGTCGAGAGCCGGGCCGGCGCCCTGGGCGTCGAGGGAGTGCTCAAGAAGCCCTTCACCGGCGAGGAGCTGATCGACCGTGTCGAGCGCATCCTCGCCGCCAGCCAAGCCGGGCCGCTCCGCTCCGCCGGGCCGGACATCCAGCCCGCAGCGACCGTCCACGCCCCTGCCGCATCCGCTCCACCCGCCACCGCGCGGCAGGATGCCGATGCGCCGGCCGCGGCCTGGATGCCTCCGGGCCCGGGCGGCCCGCCCGCCGGCAGCGGTCTGCGCACCCGCGAGCTGCTGTCGGAGCTGAGCGACTTGCCAGGTTTCCGCTACGCGGTGCTGCTGTCGCCGGAGCCACGGGTGCTGGCGGTCGCCGGCGAGCTGACGCCGGCCGCCGCCGACCCGACCGCGGCACCCCTTGGGCGCTGGCTGACCGCCGCCGCCGGCCTGGCCGCCCAGCTCGAGCTGGGAGAGCCGGGGGCCGCGGTGCTGGAAGCCGGCACCGGCACCCTGCTCGCCCGCCGGGTGGACGCCCGCGCCACCCTGGTGGTGGTCCTCGCGAGCTCGGCGGCCCTGGGCAAGGCCCGCTTCTACCTGGCGAGGCTGCAGCGCGCGTTGCTGGAAGCTTGGGGCGCCGGCTGGTGAACCCTGGCGGCGGCCTCGTGTGCCGCCGTTCCGTCACGGCGGCGGCCAGCTCGGACGTCAGGGACAGACGGGGAGCGCGCTGGTGTCCTGGATCGGCTGAAAGGGGGTGCCTTGCTTGTTGTGGTACTGCGTGATGTCGCCGGTCTGGGAGTCGGTGACGGTGATGATCACGTCGACGTTGGTCAGGCCGCCGGCGAAGAACCAATACCTGCTGTTGAGCCCGCAGCCGTTGAGCACCTTCACCACCGCCTCGACGTTGTCCGAAGAGAAGAACCACATGTAGCCTGAATCGTCGGTCAGCTTCACCATGTGCCCATTGCCGGCTTCACCATCGGGCGCCGAGAACCTGGAGGTGACCTCGAAGCGGCCGCCGAGCAGACAGATGCTCAGATCCGTCGGGACACAGGTGAAGGACTGCGGCCTCGCGCCGGGGTTGGCAGCGGCGTGGGCAGGATGGGCGCCGAAAGCGGCGATCACGCTCAGGGCCACGAGTGGCAGGATGATCGGTAAGCGTTTGGACATCGCCCGCTTTGACATTGCAATTGCTCCTTCCGGTACCACCTCGTTATGCTACTGCAACATTCTCAGTCCTGTCAAGGAAGCTCCGGAGCCGGTAGTGGGGTTGCCCCACCACCCCGGAGCCCTGCCCCATCGACCTCCGGCACCCGCCACCCGGTCTACGGATAGTAGCCGCGGATCGTCTTGACGCGCATGCCGTCGGCCGCCACCTGCACCGATACCTGCCGGAACTCGCCGGCCCGCGGCGGGGCCTTGGGCTGGTAGGCCAGCAGGTAGCGCGAGCGCAGCTCGTCCTCGATCGCCGCGTAGACGCCGTCGAGCTCCCCTGCCGACTCGATGAAGAAGCTGCGCCCGCCGGTCTCCTCCGCCAGCTTGCCCAGGTGGCCGCGGATCTGCAGGTCGAGGCGCGAGACGTGGGCGCCGATCGTGTAGATCGCGGCGCCGGCGCGCCGCGCGAAGGCCAGCGTCTCGTCGAAGCTCAGCTTGCTGAGGTGATCGCCGCCGTCGGTGAACAGGATGACAGCCGACTGGCCGTGCTGCACGCCCTTCATGTAGGAGAGCCCGTAGACCAGGCTGTCGAAAAGCGCCGTGCCGCGCTCGGCGTTGAGGCCGGCGAGCGCCCCGGCCAGCGTCCCCAGGTCGTTGGTGAACGGCGTGCGCAGCACCGGGCTGTCGTTGAAGGTGAGCAGCGCGGCGCGGTCCTTCGGCGTCAGCGTACGTTGCAAGAAGGCCAGCGCCGCCTTCTGCACCTGCGGCAGGATCTGCTCCATCGACGCCGAGGTGTCGATCGCGAAGAGCAGGTGCAGCGGCAGGTCGCGCACCCGTTCGCAGCGCAGCAGCGTCTGCGCCTCGCCGCCGTCGACGACCTTGAAGTCGCCCTCCCCCAGGTTGCCCACCGGCCGGCCGCCGCGGTCGTACACCGCGGCATAGAGCTCGACCAGCCGCACGTCGAGCTTCTCGACCACGTCGCGGGAGTTGATGACCGCCAGGTCCTCGGTCGAGGTGCCGTCGGCCAGGTAGGCGACGGCCCGCACGAAGCTCGGCCGCGGTGCGGCGCCCCCGCCCCCGCCCGCCGCGCCACCGCCCGCCGCGCCCGGTACCGCCGCCGAGGCCGCCACCGCCGCCGCCGCCGGCAGCGGCACGAGCTGGGTGTAAGGCGCCTGGTAGAGCGTCGCCACCCGCTGATCGTCGAGGAACAGCTCGAGCCGGTCGAGCTTCCCGCCGTCCGGCACGTGCACCTCGGCGCGCACCAGCACCCGGCCGCGATAGCTGCCGCCCGAACGCGGCTCGACCAGGCGCACCGCGAAGCGCTGCTTGGGTTGGTTCAGCACCAGCGTGTCGCTCGCCAGCTCGCGGCCTGCGCCGTCGTAGGCCGCAACCCGCACCTCGCGCGTCACCGGCACCGGCCCCAGATTGAGCTCGACCGAGTAGGGCGCCCGGACGCGCGACAGCATCTCCTTGCCGTCGAGGAAGAAGGTCACCTTGCGGATGCCGTCGCCGCTCGCCTGGGCCTCGAGCCGCACGGCGCCGGTGAGGCCCTCGGCGGGCGGCGGCACCAGGTGCACGTTGGCGCCGCTGGCGCCGGCCGCGGAGGTGCCGCTCCCCGCGGCCGCGGGGCCGCTGCCGCCGGCCGCACCGCTCGCCGCCCCTCCGGCCCCCGCGGCGCGCAGCTCGGCCCGCGCCGCCTCCAGGGCGGCCTTCACCTCCGGCGGCTCGCGCGTCGTCCCGATCTCCGGCAGCACCTCGGCGGCCGGCACCGCCAGCTGCCGCTCGTCATGGAAGTTGTGATGGGAGTGCAGGTCCTCGACCCGCAACACCAGCACGTAGTCGCCAGGCCGCAGCGTGCGCTCGAAGGCGAGCGGCAGCGTGTCGCCCGCGAGCCCCGCCGCCGGCAGGTCGAAGCGGTAGCGGAACGACTCGACCAGCTCGCTCTCGTGCAGCACCTCGCCGGTGAGCAGGAAGTTGTACGACCGGTGCCCCTCGAGATCGGCGGGGGCCGCCGCGGCCACCGGCACCTGCACCAGGCCCTGCATCACCGTGCGCGCGCCGTCGCGGGCCGGGAACTGCACCTCGAGCTTGGCGGGCAGCGGCGCCGCGCCGGCGGGCAGATCGGTCGACAGGCCGCGGAAGCTGCCCAGCCACTCGACGTCGCGCGGCGGCGGCGGCGCGAAGACGTGATCGAGCAGGCCGGTCTGGTCCTCGCGGTCCGCGGCGAACATCGCCTGCAACACGGCATCCCGATCGCCTGCCACGCAATGCCTGGCGACCCATCTCTCGAAGGAGAAGGCGTCGTCCTCGCCGCGTAACTCCATGCTGCTGCTGCCGGACGACTTGAGCGCCTGGAACCCTTCCAGGCGCCGCCACAGCTTGTAGGGTCCGCCGCCCGCGCGCTGGTAGAACACCAGCCAGCTGTCCCGCGGCAGCCGGTCGCCGGCGACGTAGCGCCAAAGCTCGAGCGGCCACAGCGCCATGCCGCAATCGGTCTTGTACACGGTCTGCGCGTCGCCGTGCAGCAGCAGCATCTGCGCGCGGTCCTCGGTGAGGTTGCCGTAATTGGTGCGGGCCGCCTCGACGCGGGCTTCCCACTGCGCCTGGAAGGCATTGCGGCTGCTCCCCGGGTAGGGGTTGCGCGCTTCCCAGAAGCGGTGGATGAAGCCGTCGCGCTGGTAGTCCTTGTCGAGCGCCAGGAACTGTCCGAGCTCGTCCCTGCCGATCAGCAGCGCGACCTCGGCGAGCCAATCGCGGTACTTGGGGTCGAGGCGCGCGATCCGCGCCTTCTCGCCGGCACCGCCCCCGGCGCCGCCGCCCCCGGCGCCACCGGCCGCGGCGCCCGGCGCCGCCCGGGTCACGGCCGGGATGCCGAGGGTGCCCAGGGACAGGGCCAGGGCGGCCAGGGTGAGGCGACGGACGGCGCGCATGCTCAAGGATAGTAACCGCCGGCGCTCTTCACCCGCATCCCGTTCCCGGCCACCCCGGCCACCCGCACCTCGACCGGGCGGAACTCGCCCTGGCGCGGCGCGCGGTTCGGCTGGTAGGCGAGCAGGTAGCGCGAGCGCAGCTCGTCCTCGATTTGCGCGTAGACGCCGTCGAGCTCGGCCGCCGACTCGATGAAGAAGCTGCGCCCGCCTGTCACCTCGGCCAGCTTCTCCAGCCGTCCCCGGTCCGTGAGCTCGAGGCGCGGGACGCGGGCGCCGATCGCATAGATCGGAATGCCGGCCCGCCGCGCGAACTCGAGCGCCTCGTCGAAGCGGAGGCTGCTCATGTGGTCGGCGCCGTCGGTGAACAGGACCAGCGCCGACTGGCCGTGCTGGATGCCTCGCATGTAGGACAGCCCGTAGACCAGGCCGTCGTAGAGCGCCGTGCCGCGTTCGGCGTTGAGCCCGGCCAGCGCGCCGCCCAGCAGCCGCAGGTCGCCGGTGAACGGCAGGCGCAGCACCGGGCTGTCGCTGAAGGTCAGCAGCGCCGCCCGGTCCCGCGCGGTCAGCACCCGCTGCAGGAAGGCGAGCGCCGCCTGCTGCACCTGCGGCAGGCTCTGCGCCATCGACGCCGAGGTGTCGATGGCGAACAGCAGGTGCAGCGGCAGGTCCCGCACCCGCTCGCAGCGCAGCACGGTCTGCCGCTCGCCGCCGTCCAGGACCTCGAAGTCGCCGGCGGCGAGCTTGGCGACCGGCCTGCCGCCGCGGTCGAAGACGGCGGCCGACAGCTCGACCAGGCGCACGTCGAGCTTCTCGACCACGTCCTGGGAATTGATCACCGCCAGGTCTTCGGCGGTGGCGCCGTCGGCGAGGTAGGCGACCGCCCGCACGAAGCTCGCGCCGCCCGGTGCGCCGGCGCCGCCGCCGTGCCCGCCCGGCGCCGCACGCGTGCCGCCGGCACCGCCCCCTCCGCCCACCGTCGCCGGCAAGGGAATGCGTTGCACGAAAGGCGGCTGATAGAGCGTCGCCACCCGCTGGTCGTCGCGAAACAGCTCCAGGCGGTCCAGGCTGGCGCCGTCCGGCACGTGCACCTCGGCCCGCACCAGCACCTCCCCGCGATGGCGGCTGCCCATCCGCGGCTCGGTCAGGCGAACGGCGAAGCGCTGCCGGGGCGGGTTGAGCACCAGCAGGTCGCTCGCCAGCTCGCGCCCGGCGGCGTCGTAGGCCACCGCCCGCACCTCGCGCGTCTCGGGCACCGGCCCCAGGTTGAGCTCGACCGTGTAGGGGGGCCGGATGCGCGACAGCGTCACCTTGCCGTCGAGCAAGAAGGTCACCCTGCGGATGCCCTGGCCGCTGGCCTCGGCCTCCAGGCGCACGGCGCCGACCTGCGCCTTCCCGGGCGGCGGCACCAGCCGCACCGTGGCGGCGGCATCCGGGTTGGCCGCGCCGCCGGCGCCGGCTGCGGCGCTCGCCCGCAGCTCGGCGCGCGCCTCGTCGAGAGCGGCCGCCACCGGCGGCTGACCGCGCGCCGCCGCGGCGTCAGGCAGCCCCGGCGCCGCCGGCACGGCCAGCGGCTGCTCGACGCGGAAGTTGCGGTGGGAGTGGAGGTCTTCGACCCGCAACACCAGCACGTAGTTGCCCGCCGGCAGCGTGCGCTCGAAGGCCAGCGGCAGGACGTCGCCCGCCAGGCCCGCCGCCGGCAGGTCGAAGCGGTAGCGGAACGACTCGGCCAGCTCGGCATCGTGCAGCACCTCGCCGGTGAGCAGGAAGTTGTACGCCTTCTGCCCGTCCAGCTCCGCCGCCGCGGCGTCGCCGGCCGTCACCTGCACCAGGCCCGCGACCACGGTGCGGTCGCGATCGCGGGCGGGGAAGGCGATCGTGAGCCGCGCCGGCAGCGCCGGCGACTGCAGGGTGCCGGGCGGCAGGTCGGTGGCGAGGCCGCGGAAGGTCGCCAGCCACTCGGCGTCGTGGGGCGGCGGCGGCACGAACAGCTGATCGAGCAGGGTGCCCATGTCCAGGCGGTCCGTGCCCTCGACCGCGTTGATCACGTTGCGCGACAACCCGCCGCAGTTGTCCCGCGCCCAGACCTCGAAGAATTCGTCGTTCTGGTCGGGGGTGTACCTGGCGCCGCTGCCGGGGCGCAGCCCGAGGTCCACCGGATCGATCGAGCTGAGGCGCGCGATGAGGACCCCCCGGCCTTCCGCGCGCCGCCACAGGCGGTAGCCGCCGCCGTGCGAGTAGAAGATCAGATACATGTTCCTGGGCATCCGCTCGCCGCCGGCGTAGTGCCAGATCTCGAGCGGCCACAGGGCCATGCCGCAATCGGTCTCGATCACGTCGCCGGGCTCGCCGTGCAGCAGGCGCATGCGGGCGCGGTCCTCGGTGATATTGCCGTAGACGCTCCGGACGGCCGCCAGGCGCGCCTCCCATTGCGCCTTCCAGGGGTTGCGGGCGCTGCCGGGCACCGGGTTGCGGGCCTCCCAGAAGCGATGGATGAAGGTGTCGCGCTGGTAGTCCTTGGCGAGCTCGAGGAACTGCCGGCGCTCCTCCTTGCCGATCAGCAGGTCGACCTCTTCGAGCCAGGCGCGGTACTTGGGATCCAAGGCCGCGAGACGGGCCTTGGAGTCGTCCGCGCGCAGGGACGCCGGCGTCCCCAGCCAGAGACCACAGCCGAGCGCCGCCAGCAGCGGCAAGGCGGATGCGCGCATGATCGATCGTCTCAACGAAGCAAGCCGTGCGCCAGCGAGGTATCCTACGCGCCCAGGGAGGGTTGATGCGATGAGTGAGACCCCGGCCGGCACAGCCGGCCTGCTGCAGAGTTACCTCGACGACGTCGGCCGCCGCCCGGGCGAGCGCCCGCAGGCTGCCCCGACAGCCTACTACGCGGCGCTCGACGCGGTCGCCGCGGTCTCGCCGGGGATCGCCGGCGCCATCGTGCGCGAGCTCGCCGATCAGCGGCACAACCTCAAGCTCATCGCCAGCGAGAACTTCTGCTCGCTCGCCGTCCAGCTCGCCCACGGCAACCTGCTCACCGACAAGTATGCCGAGGGCTATCCCGGGCACCGCTTCTACGCCGGCTGCGACAACGTGGACGCGATCGAGAGCGAGGCGGCGGCGCTCGCCCGCGAGCTGTTCGGCGCCGACCATGCCTACGTCCAGCCGCACTCGGGGGCCGACGCCAACCTGGTGGCTTTCCTGAGCATCCTGTCGGCGCGGGTCGAGCGGCCGCTGGCCGACGAGCTGGGCGAGAAGAACCTGGTCAAGATCGCGCCCGCCGACTGGCAGCGCATCCGCGCGGCCTTCACCGGCCAGCGCCTGCTGGCGATGGACTACTACTCCGGCGGCCACCTCACCCACGGCTACCGCTACAACGTCTCGAGCCTGCTGTTCGAGGCCCACGGCTACAGCGTCGATCGCCAGACCGGCCTGCTCGACCTGGACCGGCTGCACGCCCAGGTGCGCGAGGTGCGGCCGCTCATCCTGCTCGCCGGCTACAGCGCCTATCCGCGCAAGATCGACTTCGCGCGCCTGCGCGAGATGGCGGACGAGGTCGGCGCGGTGCTGATGGTCGACATGGCGCACTTCGCCGGCCTCGTCGCCGGCAAGGTCTTCCGCGGCGACTACGATCCCGTGCCGTTCGCGCACGTCGTCACCTCGACCACCCACAAGACCCTGCGCGGTCCGCGCGGCGGCCTGGTGCTGTGCCAGAAGGAATTCGCCGAGTGGGTCGACAAGGGTTGCCCCACGGTGCTGGGCGGGCCCCTGCCTCACGCCATGGCGGCCAAGGCGGTGGCCTTCCGCGAGGCGCTGCGGCCGGAGTTCCAGCGCTACGCCCAGCGCATCGTGGACAACGCCCGCGAGCTGGCGGCGGCGCTCCTCGCCGAGGGGCTCCGCGTGGTCACCGGCGACACCGAGAACCACCTGGTGCTGGTGGACGTGAGCCGGCTGGGCCTGACCGGCCGCCAGGCCGAGTCGGCGCTGCGCGAGTGCCGGTTGACGCTCAACCGCAATTCCCTCCCCTTCGACCCCAACGGCCCGTGGTACACCAGCGGCCTGCGCCTCGGCACGCCGGCGGCCACCAGCCTAGGCATGGGCGCCGCCGAGATGCGCGAGATCGCCGCCATCATGCGCCTCGTCCTCACCCACACCACGCCCGAGACCGTGGCTGCCGGCGCCAAGGCGGGCGAGCGCAGCCAGGCCCGATATACGCTGGACCCGGCCGCCGCCGAGCAGGCGCGCGGGCGGGTCTCCGACCTGCTCGCCCGCCATCCCGTCTATCCGGAGCTCGACCTCGGCCTGATGCTCGCGGCGCCCTGGCTCCAAGCGGCCCAACCGGCCCAGTCGCCCCAGGCGGACCAGGGGGCCCAGGCGGCCCAAGCGCTCCGGACGGCCCAGCCGGCCGCCGGGCCGGCAGCCGCCGCCGCACAGGCGGCGCCGGGCAGCTGAGCCGGCACGGCGCCGAGGCGCCGCCGCATCAGCGCGCCTGGCCCTAGTGGCATGTCCTGGAGAAATCGATAGCGCCTGGCTTGCCCTCGGCGACGGGGGCGGCGTTGCGCCTCCTCGACATAGTCCCTGCTATGCCTGCGTCGGCGCGCCTTGCCCGCGCCGCCGATTGCTACGCCATCCGCTATCGATTTCTCCAGGACATGCCACTAGCCCACCTGGACGCTGCGCCCCGCGGCGGCCTCGCCGCGCAGCGTCATGCAGGTGCTGGATACCTTGGCGACCAGCGCGCGCTGCTCGTCGCAGATCTCGCACTCGACGAGGCCGACGGTGCGGCCCATCTTGGTCACGGTGGCGACGGCCTGCAGGCGGGCGCGCCAGACCGGCTTGAGGAAGTTGATCTTCAGCTCGAGGGTGGTGAACGACTCGCCGTCCTGCAGGCGAGACGCGTAGGCCATGCCCATGGCGGCGTCGGCGATGTCGCAGAGCACGCCCCCGTGCAGGGTGCCCATCGGGTTGGCGAAGCGCTCGTCGGCCGCCAGCTCGACCACCACGCGGCCGCTTTCGACCGCCGTCACCTCGAAGCCGATCAGCCGCGCGATCGGCGGCAGCGGCACCTCGCCGCGCACCAGCTGCTGCATCTGCTCTAACGCCTTGGGCATGGATGTCTCCTCGGCCTGAAGCCGTTCGACGACGGTGGCGATTCCCTGGCCGCCACGGCAGCGCGGTCTTCTCCCGACTCCTTCCGGCTTCGACAATAGCACGATCGGTCGTTCTGAACGAGAGCCCTCCGGACGGCCGCGAGGGCCCGGACGACCGCACCCCGCTCAACAGGGAGAAGCCTTACAGTGATCTATAATGGAAGGCCACAACGGGGCCCCGCAGGATGCAGCGCGGCCGCCATCGGCGGTCCAAGGAGGTTCCCAGCATGTCGAGCTCCCGAGATCACGGCGCGCGGCGCCCCCGCTCCGCCGTCGCGGGCGCCCTGCTGCTGGCCGGCCTGCTGCGGGCCGGCGCGGCACAGGCCGAGATCCAGATCACGCTGCAGACCTCCTTTGTCGAGAAATACAAGGACCGCGCCACCATCGACGCCGTCTTCACGGTGGACAAGGCGCACCCGCGGCCCAACCCGCCGGCGAGCGACGGCGATCTGCACGCCGCCGGGCGAGCGCCCGAAATCGGCCTGGCGGCGGTGGCCGAGGTGATGAACGCCGCCCTGCAGCCCGAGGCCGTGGCGCTCATCCACCAGGCCGAGCGCGGCGGCCAACCGCTCCCGCTGCGCGGCGTCTGGCGCCTGTGGTGCGAGCACGGCGGCGATGCCGAGCACGTCCAGGGTCAACCGCTGCAGCCCGCGACCACCACCAACCCGCCGCACGTCTTCGAGATCCACCCCCTGCTGCGGGTCGGGGACCTGGACCTGACCGGCTCCCTGCAGCCGATCACCGGCTTCGCCTACAAGGATGCCGCCCAGGCGTTCCACGACTACGAGCAGCTGTCCAGCCACATCACGACGGCCGACGGCACGGTCACCGTGACGACCCGCATGGCCGGCTTCAACTACGTGGAGCTCGTGGTCCGCCTCAACGAGGAGCCCACCCACCTGCTCGCCGACGGCCTCAGCGTCAGGGCGGCCATCCTCGACGCGGCGGGCGACCTGCTGGTGCATGAGCGGCGCATCGTGGCAGCCGCGGGCACGGCGCCCTATGCCAGGCTCAAGGCCCTGCACAAGGGCGAGGCGCTGCACGCCATCGGCATCCCGCGCATCGACCTGTCGCTGCTTTCCTGGCGGGTCGCCAACAGCGCCCGGCTGCCTGGGGTCCTCGACTGGTCGCTGCCCTACGAGATCGTGCTGGTGGCAGCCTTCGCCGACACTCCCACGGGCCCCGACGTCTTGCCTCCCCCGGCCGCCGCGCCGGCCGCGGGTGCCCCGGGCGCCGGTGCCCCGGGCGCGCCGGGAACCCCGGGAACGCCTGGAGCCGGCGCGGCCGCTCTGCCCGTGGAGCCGGTGGCGCCGGCCATTCCGGCGGCCCCGGGCCCGGAGGGCGCTGCCGCCGAGGGCGACGTGGTGGGGATCCTCCTGCGCTTGCTCGGCCAGTCGCTGCCGGCCGGCGCGGTGCGCGGCGCCTGCACGTTCTCGACCGGGCAGCGCTCCTACTGCGCGATGCTGGCGGGGCCGCAATGCGATCAGCTGGGCGGCGCCTGGAACGCCGGCGAGGACTGTCCGGCGCCGGACCCCTCCCTGGGGCCGATCACGCCGGGCTCGCCGCCACCGACGCCACCACCGCCGCCGCTGGCGGCGCCGCGCGGCGCCTCTACCGGCAGCGGACCTGGTTGCTGACCACGCGGCCGGACTTCATCACCCAGGCGACGCGCAGCAGCGCCCGGATGTCCCGCAGCGGATCGCCCTCCACGGCGATGAGGTCCGCCTCGTAGCCGGGGGCGATGGTGCCGGTGCGGGTGCCCAGGCCCAGGCTCGCGGCGGCGAGCGAGGTCGCCGAGACGATGGCCGCCATCGGGTCCTGCCCGCCCCGCTCGACCCGGTAGACGAGCTCCTCGAAGTTGCGGCCGTGGGCGCCGGCCACCGCATCGGTGCCGAACACGACCCTGAGCCCCGGCGTCGCCAGCGCCTTCTGGAACACCTCCAGGGCGCGCGGCACCGCCTGGCGCATCTGCTCGAAGCCCGCCGCCGTGTAGTTGCCGATGCCGATGAAGTGCGCCTGGTTCTCGAAGTAGTTGCGGAACACCAGGTCGATGTTGGGGTCGAACCAGGTGCCGTGGTCGGCCATGAGCCGCAGGGTCGCCGCGTCGAGCAGCACGCCGTGCTCGATCGAGCCGCAGCCGGCGGCGACGGCGCGGCGGACGCTCTCGATGCCGTGGGCGTGCACCGCCGACCGCAGCCCGTGCGCCCGCGCCTCGCCGCAGGCGGCGTCGAGCTGTTCCTGGCTCAGGGTCGGTGCGCCGCCGTCACGGATGCTCTTCGAGGCAAAGACCTTCACCACGTCCGCGCCGCCGGCCGCCAGCTTGCGCACGGCGGCGCGGATGGCCTCGGGCGGACCGGTCTCGTCGTCGATCGGGGTCAGCGAGGTGAGCAGGCGCGGTCCGGGAATGATGCCGCGCGCCAGCGCCTCGCGCAGCTCGCGGTCCTCCGGCGCACCCAGGCTCTGCACCGTGGTGATGCCGCCGCGCACCGTGGCCAGGGCGTTCTCGACCGCGTAGAGCATGCTCTCCGTGGCCGGCTCGCCGGGGCCGGCCTCGGAGCGCGAGCGGCCGTTGGCGTCGAAGTGCCAGCCGATGTGGACGTGGGTGTCGATACCGCCCGGGAGCAGCGTCAGGCCCTGGAGGTCGCACGTGGCGGCCGCCGCCTCGGAGCCAGCCGCGCCGGCTTCCCCGCTCCGCACGCTGGCGATCCGCGAGCCTTCGACGACGACCGTCACCTGGCTCATGGACTTGCCGCGGCCGTCGAGGAGCTTGCCGGCGCGGATGGTGAGCGTCCGCGGCTGGGCCGCGCCGGCCGCCGGCCCTGCCGCCCCGGCCGGAACGGTCGGCGAGGACCAGGCGGCGAGGGCCAGGGACACGGCCAGGAGCGGGCCGCCGGCCCATCTCGTGCGCTGCTCTGTGATCATCTCGGCCGGCAGTGGTCGTTACGCTGGCGAAGAGCGTATCACCCGCGCCGCCCGGCCCGGATCGAGGGCTAGGGCTGGGGCGCCTAAGCCGCGCTCGCCGACGACGAGCGCGCCGCCTGGGCAGCGGCCGCCGCCTGCTCCTCCCGCGCCGCCGCATCGCGCTGCTCACGGAAGAACCGGCTGCCGACGCCGCGGGCATGGGTCAGGTACTCGTACTGCGACGGCAGCGTCTCGACCAGCTGCGCGGCGCGGGCGCGCACCCTCTCGAAGGCCGCCAGCGCGTTGCCCGGGCCGATCAGGTCGAGGACCGGCAGGCTCTCCGCGAGCGGGCCGCCGAGCCCCAGCAACATGACCGCGTACGAGTAGGCCTCGAAGCCATGGTAGGCGGCGTTGGCGTTGCGCCGGTTCGGCAGGCGCCGGCGCCACAGCCGCAGGCGCTCCGCGAGCGTCTCGGGCACCTCGGTCTCGCTCGTGGCGGCCCGCCAGAAGGGCGTATCGCGGCGGTCGCTGGCGCGGTAATGCAGGGTCAGGAACTCCATCACCCCGTCGATGCACTCCGCGACCGAACGGTTGTAGCTGCGCACCATCTCCTCCTCGGGGGGAGCGTGCAGATGGTCGACCAGGGTCTCGATGCCGTGCTGGATGAAGAAGATGCCGGTCGATTCCAGCGGCTCGACGAAGCCGCTCGCCAGGCCGATGGCGACGCAGTTGCCCACCCAGGAGTTGCGGCACCGGCCGATGCGCATCCGCAGGCGCGCCGCCGAGCAGCCGTCGGCGGCCGGACCGACGTAGCGGCGCAGCTCGCGCTCCGCCTCGTCGGCGTCCGCGAAAGCGCTGCTGTAGACGTAACCGGTGCCGATGCGGCCATAGAGCGGTATGCGCCAGATCCAGCCGGAGGCCTTGGCCGTCGCGGTGGTGAAAGGCTCGATGCCGCGGGCGGCGATGTCGTCCGGGACCTGCATGGCGATGGCGCTGTCACACAGGAGGCTGCGCGAAAACGGGATGAACGGCTCGCCCAGCGTCTGGTTGATCAGCAGCCCGCGAAAGCCGGTGCAGTCGACGAACAGGTCGCCGCCCAGCGGGCCGTGCTCCCGCGTCACCACCGCGGCGATGTCGCCGCCGCCGTCGGCGCGCCGCGTCACCTCCACCACGTCGTCGACCACCTGCCGCACGCCGCGCTGCATGGCGTAACCCTTGAGGAAGTCGGCAAGCAGGGAGGCGTCGAAATGATAAGCGTACGGGTATTGCACCAGGTGGTCCGCCAGCACTCCCTTGCGTGCGCGGTGCTCGGCGGTGAAGCACGACTGCACCTGGTCGTCGAACACGCGCCCGTCGAGGAAGCGCGGCGAGCGCAGGTGATCGCACAGCGCCGGAACCGTGAAACAGGCGTAGTCGCAGGGCTCGAAGCCCGACTTCAGCTTCAGCCACCACTCGCCGAGGTTGACGCCGTCCACCGTCTCGAAGCGCTGGAAGGGATGGTAGAAGTGGCCGCCGAGCGCCGTCCAGTCGACGAACTTGATCGCCATCTTGTAGCTGGCGTTGCAGGCCGGCATCCACTCGGTTTCGTCGAGGTCGAGCCAGTCGAAGAACAGCTTGATGGTGCTGAACGTCGCCTCGCCGACGCCAACCGTGCGGATGTTCCCGGACTCGACGAGAGTGATGGCGCAGGCCGGATCGAGGGTCTTACGGAGGTATGCCGCGGTCATCCAGCCAGCGGTGCCGCCGCCGACGATGACGATCTGCCTTACCATCTCGCCGCTCCCTTCCCACCCCCCGGCTACCGGCGACGGCGCTCGTCAGGCGACGAGCTGCCGGCCGTTCCTTCATATGCTTCATACCTCTGGACACCATAATCACATATATGACAATCAATGTAAATAGTGAACATATAGGTCCCGTGGGTATCGGCGTCCTCGCCGTGCAGGCGCCGGGCCAGGGCGCTGCGGTATCCTCGCGCCCCATGAGCCCGAGCGCGCTCCTCTACACCGCGCATGTCCCCGGCGGCGAAGGTCCGTTCCCGACCCTCGTCCTGGTCCACGGCTGGGGTGCCAACGCCCACGACCTTCTCGGTCTGGCGCCCATGGTGCACGACGGCCGCGCCCTGGTGCTCTGCCCACAGGGTCCCATCGTCGTGCCGATCGGCGGCGGCCAGAGAGGCTTTGGCTGGTTCCCGCTGGTGCCGGGGCAGCCGCCCGGCATCGCGGAGTTCAAGCATGGCGCCGAGCTGCTGCGCCGCTTCGTCGAGCAGGCGTGCACCCTCTACCCCGTGGACCCGCACGCCATCGTGGTCGGCGGCTTCAGCCAGGGCGGTACCATGGCGTACGACTTGGCGTTGCGCGATCCGGCGAGGTACTCGGGCCTGATCGGGCTATCCACCTGGCTGCCGGAGTTGCTGGTCGACGACCTTCCCCGCCTCCCTGAAACTGTCGGGCTGCCCGCGCTGGTGATGCACGGCACGGCCGACCCGATGATCGACGTCGAAAGGGCCCGCGAATCGCGCGAGGCGCTGCGTCAGTTCGGCGTCGCCATCACCTACCGGGAGCTCGAGATGGGACACGAGATCCGTCCCGATGCGTTGCGGATCGTGCTCCGCTGGCTCGAGGAGCGCGGCTTCAGGAACCGCCAGGGCGCCGCCGCCGGCTGACCGCAGCCGGCAAGTGGGTCCGGCCCGGAGGCCGGGCCGGGCCTGTCGCCGCCGCGGCGCGGCAACGTCCGGCCGTCAGGTGGCAGCCGGCGCCACCCGGCGCACGGCCAGCGCGATCATGATGAAGGACCAGCCGCCGAAGATCAGGTCGATGCTGATGAAGGTGCCGATCACCCAGACGCTCGAGCCGGGCCAGCCGGCGGCGACGAGCAGACCCAGCACGAAGGTGACCAGGCCCGACAGCACCTGCCAGCCCCAGCCATCGATGCGCACGGCCAGCGCGAAGGCGAGCCTGAACAGCCCGGAGACCAGGAACAGCGCCGCCAGCAGCAAGGTGAGCGAGGCGGCTCCGGCCGCCGGCCGCAGGAGGATGAGCACGCCGACCGCCCCCTGCAGGATGCCGATGAGCAGGTGCAGCGCGACGCCTTCCCAGCCATGGGTGCGGAAGGCCCGCACCAGGTGCATCACCCCGCTCAACAGCAGCAGCCAGGCGAAGAAGATGACCGAGGCGAGCGTCACCAGGCCGACGACTCCCAGCCCGATCACGCCCAGCGCCAGCTCGACGATGCCCAGCGTCAGCAACAGGCCCCAATGCGGAGCCAGCCCGTGCAGCCCGCTGCGCGGTTCGACGGTGGCCATGCAGGCCCTCCTTTCCGGATGAGAGTGCCGGCGGCGGTTGCCGGCGGCCAATATAGTCCCACTCCGGAAGCGGCTCCGCAAGGGCGAAGGTACGAACGGACCCAAGGCGCCCACCAGGCGTGGGGCGCCAGGTCGGCACCTCACCGACAGACCTTCGTTGTATGCTGGAAGGCCCCGGGGAAGCCGCCGGCAACGGCGCTACAATGGCGGAGTGGAGCCGGATTCCCTGGTCGCCGAGATCTTCGCCGCCTCGCTCGACGTGCGCTACGTGGCGATCTACCGTGCCAATGCGCTCAGCATGTTCCAGCGGCCCGGGGTGATTGGCGTCGACTCCAACGAGACCGACCGCTACGAAGAGCTGTTCGTCAATCCGGTGCTGCTCAAGATGACCACCCAGCGCGGCAACCTCGACTGTGGCGGCCTGCGCTACCTGCTGGTCCGCTACGGCAACTTCTTCCAGCTCGTCCATCCCATCCAGGAGGGTCACGTCTCGGTGTGCATCGGCAACGCCGAGCACGCCGACCCCTTGGCCGTGGTGACCGCGGTGCGGAGCCTCCTGCAGCACAGCAACCTGCTCGACCTGTAGCGCCTGACCCTGGGCGCCGGGTGCGCCCGCCCCCCCGGCGGTCATCGCTGCCCTTCGCTCAGCCGCGCCGCGGCGCCGCGCGCATCAGGCACTTGTCACCTTGCGCGTTTCAAGGTGCCGTGATAGGGATTGCGCCAACTCGTCGTCTGGTACCCGGCGGCGGAGCGATGACGCTTCGCCGGAAAACTGGAGGTCCCCATGCCTGCCCAGTTTAACCCCGCCGTCCGTCGTGTCTGCTGCGCGCTGGTCCTCGGCGTCCTGGTGCTCGCCGGCATCCTTGCCGGCCGGGCAACCGCCGATCAACCGCACATGGTCGCGGCGCGCGAGCACCTGCGCCTGGCCAAGGCCGAGCTCGACGCGGCCAGCCCCGACAAGGGCGGCCATCGCGTCAAGGCGATCGAGCGAGTCATCGCAGCGATCGCCGAGGTCGACAGGGGCATCGAGTATGAACGCAACCACTGAGGCCGCGAAGCGGACCGGAGAACCGGACATGGAACCTCCGCGTCAGACGTCGTGGCTCAGGCGGTGCCTCTGGGCAGCCTTCGCATTCGGCGCCGCATTCGCCATCGGTTGTGCAACCGGCCCCGGACAGCCGCACATGGTGGCGGCCCTCGATGAATTGCGTGCCGCCCGCGCCGAGCTCCAGGCGGCGCTGCCCGACAAGGGCGGCCATCGCGTGCGCGCCATCGAGCTGGTCGATGACGCGATCGGGCAGGTGCGCCGCGGCATCGACTACTCCGCCGGCCGCTACTGAGACCGGATTCCACTCGCGGGGGATGCCGGCGCCATGCAGCCGCTGACGTCGCTTGCGGTCGCGCGCGAAACTGACTTGACGGGTCAGTTCGTTCTGGATAATCTGGCCAGCGTGCGAACCACCGGCGTGACCGAGCTCAAGGCGTCGCTGTCCGAAGCCCTGGCTCGGGTCAAGGCTGGCGAGGAGATCCTGGTGACCGAGCACGGCAGGCCGATCGCCAAGATCGTGCCGCTGCCCTCCGCGATGCCGGAGGCGGCGACGGACGAGCTGGTTCGCGCCGGCATCCTGCGCGCTCCGGACGCGCCAGACAGGGCGCTGGGCGCCGAGTTCTGGCGCCTGCCGCGGCCCGCCGACGCCGCCGGCCTCTCCCTGCGTGCCCTCCTCGACGAGCGTCGATCGGGCCGGTGAAATTCTGGGATAGCTCCGCTCTCGTTCCGCTGCTGGTCCGGCAGCCCGCCAGTGAACGCCTCGAAGGGCTCCTGCGGCGGGACCCGGCGGTCGTCCTCTGGTGGGGCGCCGCCGTCGAATGCGCCAGCGCCCTCGCGCGTCTGCAACGGGAAGGGACGCTGCAGCGCTCGGGCCTGCGCCAGGCCCACCAGGTCCTCGATCACCTGCGAGCGCGAGCGTTCGAGGTCGAGCCGGTCGAGGAGGTGCGGGCCCGGGCGCTGCGGCTCCTCGCCGTCCACCCGCTGCGAGCAGCCGACTCCTTGCAGCTGGCTGCCGCCCTCCTCTGGTGCCGCGAACGTCCCCAGCGGGTGGGCTTCGTCAGCCTCGACGATGCCCTGCGCCTGGCCGCGGGCGCGGAGGGCTTTCAGGTGATGCCCTACGGCGAAGACGTCCACGAGCCCGCACCCGGGGACTGATTTGGCCTCCCGGCAAGCTGTCCGCAGCCGCGGCGGAACCTCGCCCGGCCTCACCTGCCCGGCCGGCCCTGCGCGGCCTCACCTGCCAAAAACGCGTGCCACGAAAGCGAGGATGGGCTCCTCGACGTACGTCCGGTGGTCCGCCGTGGTGTAGTGATCGACGTGACCGAAGAGGGGCGTCAGTATGAACTGCTTGCTGGTCGATCCAAAGATGGCGATCTGGTCCCCCATGTAGGCGCCGAAGGCGTGGCCGCCGCCGATCGCCAGCAGCGGGCCGGTGAAGCTGCCGAGGTTCCCGGTGAAGGTGGTCGTGGCGCCGGCGATCGAGCAGGTGACGTCGGCGAGCAAGGCCGTCGGCGAGTAGCTGGCGAAGCGCGAGACCGTCTCGTAGAGCCGCGGCTCGGAGGCGAAGAGCAGGCGGTCCTGGGCCACGCTGCCGTTGAGCAGCACCTCGTTGGGCACCGTTCCCGTATACGGGCCGGGGGTCGGTACGCTGACGAACGAAACCAGCGCCTGATGGTTGGTCAGCCCGGGCGGGGCGATGGGGACCGGAGTCAGGCCGGCCGGCGTGACGCGGGCCAGGGTCGTGAGCCGCCTGAGCAGGTTGTCCCCCACGTCGTCATACAGGATGTTGGCGGCGAGCTGGGCGTTGAGCGCCGAGCAATAGCCCTGGTCGAGGGCGCGCACCTGGGGGTCGGCCGAGTAGATCATGCCTTCCCAGGTGACGATCCCGTCGTAGTCGCCAGGATGGGCGTTGACCACGGCGATCGAGGTCATGCATCCAAGAGAAAGGCCGCCGACGACGATCTTGGTGCCGGGATGGAGCACCGCGATCTGCGACCGGATGAAGGTCACGTCGTCGACCAGCGATTGCAGGCCCCAGGTCTTCATGATCGAGCAATCGATCAACCCGGCCTCGCAGAGGCCCGCCGAGATGCCCTCGTAACGGGGCGAGTAGCCATAGACGTCGAGTCCGCGCTGCGCGAAGAGCTCGGCCATCGAGCTGCCGGGAGAGCCCGCCTCGTCGCGCTGCTCGTAGAAGTCGAACGCCGTGCCGAGCGGCGGCAGCAGCAGGATCGAACCCTGCGAACGCTCGCCCGGGTCCGCCTTGACGAGGTGGGTCATCTTGAAGCGGTCGAGCGGGTTGGGACCCGCGCTGACCGTGTATTCGGTGCGCACCAGGTCGCCTTCCTGGCTCACGGCCGTGCCGATGATCTGGTAAGGACCGGAGGCGGCGAGCGGCGCGGCCGCGAGGGCGGCGCCGAGCAGCGCCGAGAGGAGTGTGACAGGCGTCTTCATCGCTTTTCTCCTTGGCAAGAGCGGGTCGCAGCCTGGCCTGGGCTGTTGCCTGAACACTCCAGTGAGGAGCAGCCGCCAAAACGCGCCCCTGTCCCGACAGGCTCCGGACCGGTTGGTTGACAGACCTGTAGGATGATGTAAGAGTTGGAAAAGTATGACTCTTTCAAACAGGAGGATTCATGCGGATCACCAGCAAGGGGCAGGTCACCATCCCCATCGACATTCGGGAGCGCGTTGGGCTGCTGCCGCATACCGAGGTGCACTTCGAGGTGGAGGGCAACAGCGTCCGGATCATGCGGGACGAAAAATCAGCAGGAGGCAGAGGGGAGAGACTTCTGGCACGGTTGCGAGGGCGGGCGACGTCGGGGCTGAGCACCGAAGAGATCATGGCTTTGACCCGCCGGGAGAGCTGAGCAGCGTTCTCGTCGACAGCAATGTGATCCTGGACGTGCTCACCGACGATCCTCGCTGGGGGGAATGGTCGAGCTCCATGCTCGCGCGTTGTGCCGACCGCGGCATGCTGGTGATCAATCCGCTCATCTACGCGGAGATTTCCATCGGCTTCGAACGCATCGAGCAGCTCGATGCGGCGCTCCCTGCGGACTCATTCCGCCGCGATCCCCTACCCTGGGAAGCGGGTTTCCTGGCCGGCAAGTGCTTTCTCGAGTATCGCCGGCGAGGAGGAATCCGCCGCTCTCCGTTACCCGATTTTTACATCGGAGCTCACGCAGCGGTCACCGGTCTGCCGCTGTTGACGCGGGACACCCAGAGATACCGCACCTACTTTCCACACCTGAGGCTCCTGGCTCCGCCCGAGCAAGAATGAAGCGGCCCGCGCTGGTGGCGCCGAACCCCGATTGCTCAGTCGTCGTCCTCGTCCGGCTTCGTTTCCTTTTCCTTGGGGAATTCCGGCGGGACTTCCCTGACCGGGCCGATCCCCGCCATCCCCTTTGCCGCCATCGCGCGGTTGAACGCCGGAACGCTCTCGTCGTAGAGGGACCGAAACCTCTTGCGCGCCTCGTCGAGCTGGCGGTCGAGCAGCGCGAAGACCTCGCGTTCGGGCTCTGTGGGCGCCAGGTCGGCGTTGCCCGAGACGTCGGCGGCGCCGGTCGAGACCTCGGCATTCAGCCAGACGAGCTTGAGGAAGAGGCCGAGCGGTCCGCGGAACGATTTCTGGTCCTCTTCCGTGATCGTCGGATGCAGGAGGACAGCCTCGATCTCCTCGGCGCTCTTCTGCAGGCCCGAGACGGAATCGACGAGCGCAACATCCGCTTGCGCCGCGGCGAGGCGCTGCTTCTGCTGCTCGAGCTGCACGCGCGTCCATTCGAGCTCGCCGACCATCTCGGCGGCCGCGCCCGCGTCACGGTAGATCGCCAGCGACAACCTGGCCGCGGCCTCGACGTCCACCGGCGTGCCGGCGGAGCCCGGGTCCTTGCGGACTTCGACCTGGGCGGTGGATTCCCGGTCGCCCACCCGTAGCTTCACCGTGTAGGTGCCGGGCGGGACGAGCGGCCCCCTGGTGGCGTCTTCGATCCCGTAGTAGAGCACCGGGCGGCGGTCCTTCCTCACGAAACGCTTCTCCTCCCGCACGTGGGGGTTGCCCTCCGGCGTGGCGCGCAGGCGCACTTCCGGGATCGGGTCGTAGCGCAGGTCCCAGACGACACGGTTCATGCCGGCCTTGTCGGTCCCGCGCAACGAGCGGATCTTCGCGCCGCTCGCGTCGAAGACCCGCAGCTGGACGAGCGGCGGCTTCTCCTTCGCCGCCTCTTCCTCGTCGGGTGTCTGCTTCGGCTTGGGCACCTCCTGCTTCAGCCAGTAGCTCAGGAGCGCGCCGTCCGGCCCGTTCTTTCCTTCCGCGGTCCCGGCCGGAGCATAGGCCGGCTGCGAGACCGTTCGGAACCGGTACGCGGGCACGGGCGCAAAGAGGTGCTGCGATGAATCATGGATCTCGTCGCTCCACCCCTCGAGCGGCGTGACGTCGTCCAGGATGAAGAAACCCCGCCCGTAGGTCGCGACCACGAGGTCGTGGAAGCGAGGCTCGACGGTCAGCCAGTAGACCGGCGCGTGCGGCAGCTTCGACTGCAGCGGACGCCAGTGCGCGCCGTCGTCGAACGAGAGGTAGAGGCCGTTTTCGGTTCCGGCGTAGAGCATGCCCTTCCGGAAAGGGTCCTCGCGGACGACGTGGACGTACGACAACGGGCTCTTGGGGATGCCTGACGAGATTGGCTTCCACGTTTTTCCGTAATCGGTCGTCTTGAAGACGAAGGGGTCGCGGTTGTCGACCTGGTGCAGGTCGACCGCGACGTAACAGGTCCCGCGCTCGTGAGGGGACGGCTCGACGGATTCGACGGAGCCCCTTGGCGGGAGCAGGGCCTTCCCGGGCGTCACGTTGGTCCAGTGCGCGCCGCCGTCGCGCGTCACCTGCACCAGGCCGTCATTGGTGCCCGCCCAGATCTCTCCCCTGGCGAGCGGCGACTCGGCGATCGAGAACACGACCCCCGCGTACTCGACCGAGAGGTTGTCGATGGTCAGGCCGCCCGAATCCCCCATCATCGACGGGTCGTTCAACGTCAGGTCGGGGCTGATCGCCGTCCAGTGCTCGCCGCCGTCGCTGGTCCGCACCACGTATTGGCTGCCGACGTAGACGGTGGCGTGGTCGTGCGGCGAGATCGCGATCGGGAACGTCCAGTTCATGCGGTGCTTGACCTGCCCGGCATTGGCCCCCATCGTCCGCTCGGGCCAGACCGAGACCGTGCGCGACATGCGCGTGCGCGCGTCGTAACGCTCCACGACTCCGGCGTAGCAACCGCCCCAGACGACGTCGGGGTCGGCGGGGTCGGGCACGGCCCAACCCGTCTCGCATCCCGCCGTCGTCGTCCACAGCGCCGGGGGAATCGTGTCGGCGCCGGGATTGCGGCTCGGGCCGCGCATCGAGCCGCCGTCCTGCATCTGTCCGTGTACGCCGTACGGAATCCGCGTGTCGGTCGCGACGTGGTACATCTGGGCGATCGGCAGCCGCACCCAGGTCCACTTCTTGCCCCGCGTGGTCGAGATGGATACGCCGCCGTCGGAGCCGATCATCATGCGGCTCGGGTTCGTCGGGTCGGCCCACATGTCATGGTTGTCGCCGGCCCACTCCACCTGGTCGGTGGTCTCGCCGCCGTCGTAGGTCACGCCCATCGAGTTCGAGGGAAAGTAGACCTCGTTCGCATTGTCCGGCATGACGAGCATGCGGGTGTAGTAGTGCGGCCGCTCGTTGAGGAGCCGGCTGTGGCTCACCAGCTTCCACTTCATACCGCCGTTGTCGGAGCGCCACAGCGATCCCCTGTCGCCCGTCTCGATCAGGGCGTAGACCCGCTGCGAGTCGCTTGGCGCAACGGCGACGGCGATCTTCCCGAGCGGTGATTCGGGCAGGCCGTCGTCGTGAGTCAACCGCTTCCATTTCGTCCCGCCGTCGTGCGTGACCCACACGCCGCTGCCGGGGCCGCCGCTCTTCCTCCCCCAGGTCTTGATGTCGATCTGCCAGGTGCCGGCGAAGAGCGTGCGCGAATCGGCGGGATCCATCGACAGGTCGGAAGCGCCGGTGTTCGGGTCGACGAAGAGCACCCGCTCCCAGCTCTTGCCGCCGTCCCTGGTGCGGAAGACTCCGCGCTCCGGCTGCGGCCCGTAGCAGGTGCCGAGCGCCGCGACGTACACGATGTTGGGGTCGCGGGGATCGATGATCACGCGCCCGATGCGCCCCGTCTTCTCGAGGCCCATGTGCCGCCACGTCTTCCCGGAATCGGTGGATCGGTACACGCCGTTGCCGATCGAGACGTTGCTGCGGATGAAGGTCTCACCCGTGCCGACCCAGACGATCGCGTGGTCCGACGGGGCGATCGCGATCGCCCCGATCGACTGGGCGGGCATCTTGTCGAAGACCGGCTTCCACTCGGTGCCGCCGTCGATCGATCTCCAGACCCCTCCCGACGCCGCGCCCGCGTAGTACACGTTCGGATCACCCGGCACGCCGGCGACCGCCGGGACGCGGTTGCCCGGAGGGCCGATGAAGCGGAATTTCAGGCCGTCGAACGGACCCTTGCCTTGCTCGTCGCCCTCCTGCTCCGCCGGCGGGGCCTCCGGTTTCTTGACGTCGCCCGAACCGGTGCGAGGTGTCGGCTGCTGCTGGCGCTCGACCGCCTCCGTCGCCGAGGCCGCCGAGGACACCACCGCCGCCGCCAGCACCGCCACGAGCCAGAGGATCCCCCTCATTCGCTTCATTCGTTCACTCCTTTGAAATGCGCCAGGGTCAGGGCTGGGCGGCTGCGGTGGCATCCACGAAGGCGGCGATGTCGGCCTTGAATTGCCGCAGCGACGGCTCGTGCAAATACATCATGTGGCCCGCCTGGTAGAGCTTGATCTGGATGCGGGAGCGCGCCGACGGTTCGAGGCCGAGATGATCGACCTGCGCCTCGGTGCCGAGGAACGGCGTCGTCAGGTCGTAGAGGCCGTTGGCCACCAGCACGCGCAGGTGCGGATTGACCAGCATGGCGTGCGCCAGGTCGGGGCCGGTGTTGCAGGTCGGCAGCGGCGGCCCGCCCGGGACCTTGTGCCTGAGGTCCCACGCGGCGTTGGCATCGTAGTTGAGAATGCGATAGGTCTTGCCCTGGCCGAATTTCAGCTCGCGCTGGTAGTAATCCATGAAGGCGGTGGTGAACGGCAGGGACGTGTAATCAAGCGCCGGATCGTGCTCGGCGTCCTCGGAGAGCGGGTCGAAGGGCGAGCCGGTGAAGCGGGCGTCGAGCTGGCCGGTAATGCGCTGCCGATCGCGGAACAGCTCTTGGGTGAACTGCGAGTTGCGCACGCGCAGCCGGGCCTGCTTGAAGAGGTCCGCCGACAGGCCGGTGTACTCGTGCAGCCTGGCGGCAACCGCGTCGCGCTCCGCGTCGCTCAGCGCATCGCCTTTGAGCAGCGCCGAAGCGTATTCGCCGAGCGCGAACCTGCGCACCTCGTCGAGGAACGGCTCGAGCTGGGCGGGCTGGTGCGGCAGCGCGTGGTGAAAGGCGGCGACCGCGGCGAAGCTGGGCAGCTCGTAGATGTAGGGCCGGTCGTTGCCCGGCCAGGGAACGAGGGCGTCGAAATCGAGCGCCACCGAGACCAGGATGACGCCGTTGAACGCCATGCCGTCGTGGGTCTGCAGGTAGTCGACGATGCCTGCCGACCGGGTGGAGCCGTAGCTCTCGCCGAGCAGGTACTTGGCGGAGCTCCAGCGGCCGTTGGCGCTGACGTACTCCGCGATGAAGCGGGAGACCGATTCGATGTCCGTGTCGACGGTCCAGAAGTCCTTGTCCTTGGCCGCGCCGACGGCGTGGCTCAAGCCCGTGCCCACCGGGTCGATCATCACCAGGTCGCTCTTGTCGAGCAGGCTGTAGGCGTTGTCGACCACGCGATAGGGCAGCGGCGTCGGGCCGGCATCGACGGTGACGACGCGCCGCGGCCCCAGCGCCCCCATGTGCAGCAGCACCGAGGAGCCGCCCGGCCCGCCGTTGTAGGCGAAGGTGACCGGGCGTTTGGCGGCGGCGGCCTCGCGCTGGGTGTAGGCGACGTAGCCGAACGAGGCGTAGGGCTCGTCCTTGTCGTCGCGGACGATGAGGGTGCCGGCGGTGGCGGTGTAGGAGATCGTCTTGCCGCCGATCACCAAGCTGTGCTGGGTCACCGACTGCTCGGATTTGGGCGCTTCGGGGGCCGGTTTCTTGCCCTCGTCGCCGGCGGCCCTGTCGCCGGCGGGCCTGTCCGCGGCAGCGGCGGCGGCGCAGAGCAAAACTGCGGTGGTCATGAAGCAAGCGAGGGTCTTCTTCACGCGCGTCTCTCCTCGGGTAGGTACAGATGGGCCGACAGCACACCTGATAACGCACGCGGAGAACGCGAGTTGCAGTGCCGGCGTCACGACCAGCCGGCCTCCCCACCGCCGTGCATCGCCACCGACCCGGCCCAGGGAATCGTCTATGCCGGAGTTCCACCTCGTCCGCCTCTGGCACGGTCTGCCGTCTCAACGCTACCTCGGCCAACAGCTTGCCTACATCCGAGACGATCCCAGCCTGAAGTTTGTCTGACCAGTGCGCGACACCCGTTGGCCCGGGGCCCGCGCTCCATCCCAGCTCCGCCGGCTACGGTCCGCCGCCGGGATGCCTGATCGCCGCGGGTGGGAGGGCGGCCGCGAGATCCACCTGGTACAGGTTGCCGAGGCCATTGCGAACCCCTCGGATGGCACCCGTGAGCTCGCGATAGTTGAACGGCGCCGGGCGCGGGTCGGTGGGCAAGCCGCGCTCGCTGGCGAAGAAGAGATACCTCCCGTCTGGCGAGAGACGGGGGCTGTAGTCGCGGGCCGCGCTGTTGATCCTGGGACCGAGATTCTGGAGCGGAAGCCAGGCGCCGTCGCGCCGATAGCTGACGTAGAGATCGCTGTCACCGTAGGTGTCCCGGTGTCCGTAGGCGCTGACGATGAGAAAACTCTCGTCGGGCGCGATCATGGCCTCCAGGTTCAGCCAGTCGGGACCGTTGATGACCGGGCCGAGGTTCTCGGCGGGCGTGTAGCGGCCGTTCTCCCAGCGCGTGCGATAGACGTCGGTAGGACCGAGGTTTCCCTTCCTCGTGGAGGTGAAGTAGAGCGTCCCGTCGCGAGTGGCCGAGATGAAATGCGCGCTGGCGCCGAGCGGATCGCCGGGTGCGGGATTGATCGGCTCGGGAAGGCGCCGCGGCTCGCTCCAAGAGCCGTTCCGCGTACGTTCGAGGGCCCACACCGAGTACTGGCCGGCGGGCTGCGCGCCGTTTGGGCGGTCGGAAATGAAGAACAGCCGCGAGCCGTCCGGCGAGATCACCGGGTCGAAGTCGCGCCACACGCCAGAGAACGGGGCGACCTCGGGGAAGCTCCACCGGCCGCCGCCGAAGGTCGAAACGAAAATGGTGTAGAGCTGGGAGCGAGGGACCGATCGATTGAAGAACAGCGTCCGCCCGTCGCCCGTGAACTGTCCACCGAACTCGTCGGCGGCGGTCGAGATGACCCCTTCGCCGAACAGCCGCGGCTCGGTCAGCGGCGTCGCCACGGCATACGGCGGCGGCGCCGTCGACTTCGCGCGCGGCAAGGCAGCGGCCTCCTGCAGCCGCGGCGCCAGACCCGCCGCCGGCATGGATGGCAAGGATCCCGCCGCCGCTCGGGTCTCCAGCCCGCCGGCAGCCTCGCGGCGCAACGTGCTGGCGGCGATGCGGTAGATGTTGCCCGATCCGCTGAGCGTGGCGCGCAGCTGCGCCATGAACTCGCGCGCCGAGAGCCGGCGCGGCATCGGCACGGTGAAGGGACTGCGCTCGCTGGTGAAATACAGCCACCTGCCGTCGGGCGACAGGCTGGGATTCGATTCCGCGGCCGTGCTATTGATCGGCGCGCCGAGGTTGCGCGGCGCGCTCCACGCGCCGGACGCACCGCGAAAGCTCACGTACAGGTCGCCGCGGGGATAGAGCACGCCTTCGCCATGCAGGGCGTCGTCCCGCCCGATCGCGGCGAAGACGATGAAGCTCTGATCGGGAGCGACGCAGGGTTGACCTTCGCTGGCGGCGCTGTTGAGGTCGGCCAGGTTCTCGGGCTCCGCGTAACGGCCGGCGACGAGGCGTGAACGATAGAGATCGAAGCTGCCCTTGCCTCCGGCCCGGTCGGAGCTGAAATACAAGGTGCCGTCGGCGGCCACGCTGGGATTCTGCTCGGCCTCCGGGCTATTGATGGGAGCTCCGAGATTGCGCGGTTCGCTCCACCCCGTCCCCGCCCCCACGCGCTCCATCACCCACAGGTCGACGTCCGGAGGCGCTCCGGGCGCCGCCGCTGCCCGGCCCGTCACCGGCCGGTCCGACGCGAAGAACATCCTCGCCCCGCCGGGCGAGATCGTCGGGCTGAAATCGTTGAACCTGCCCGAGAAAGGAGCCACCTGCGGCTCGCCCCACCGGCCGCCGAGCCGGCGGGTCACGCAGATCACCAGCCGCGGCGGCGTGTTCGTCGTCGGCGTCCGCTTGGTGAAGTATGCGGTGTCCCCGTCCGGCGCAAAGGTGATTCCCAGCTCGTCGTCCGGGGTCGAGATCACCCCCTCGCCGAAGAGCTCCGGCTCCGGCTCGGACCTGCCTGCCCCCATCCCCGTCGTTGCCGCCATCGCCAAGACAGCCGCCGACCCCAGCAAGGCCGCGATCGAGACGCCGTGCCGCCATCCAAGTGCTGGTCTCATGGACTTTCCAGGGTGCCGAGTCGCGCCATCTTAGCAGGCTGCTGAAAAAGCCCGTGCGTCGCGTTGCGACCTGCCGGGAGTGCCGCGACTGGCGTGGGCCGCGGCCGAGCGCCGCGGGGTCGGATGCCAGGCGCCGCGACGCAGGCGATGCCCGGACATCGTCGAGGAGCGGCAACGCCGCAGACGACCCCGCGCCGCCGGCCGCACGGCCAGGGTGGCCATGCGGCATGTCCCTGAGGCCACAACCCGTAGGGCGAAGCGCGGCGTGCGGGATTTTTCAGCAGCCTGTTAGTCCTTCAAGCTGTTCGCGGATAGGCCCAGGAGCCTGGGGCTCCTGAATGTCCCGGCTCGGCGGGCGCGGCGCATAAGGATTGGTGAGGCACCGGTCGGTGCCCGCAGTCCGCGCACCGGCTGTATCGAATCACTGTAGATAGTCGCAGACAGCTGAAGGATGTCCAGCTCTCGAGACGGCCCGGCCAACGCCCTCCAAGCAGGCCAGCGAAGCGCCTCCGGGATGACCCGCCGAACCGCGCAAGCCTCGGCCGGGAGAGGCTTCGCCGGGCTTCCGGCCGGGGGGCGGCGATGAGCGGCGGCGCCGGCGGCGGGAGTGGCTGCGGGGACCGCGGCGGCAAGGGCGCCCGCGCCGTGGAATGGCTCCGCGAGCTGGCGGCGGCGGCGCTCGGCGTGGCGCCGGCCACGGTCGATCCGGACCGGCCGCTCACCGCGCTCGGGCTCGACTCGCTCGCCGCGATCGAGCTGAGGTCGGCGGTCGAGGAGGCGCGCGGCGCGGCGCCGCCGCTGGCCGAGCTGCTCTCCGGGGCAACCGTCCGCGAGCTGGCCGCCGCGGCGCTCGCCGCCGCCCCCGAGGCGGCGGCGGCGGCCCCGGCGCGGCCCGCCCCACCCCCGGGCTCCCGCGCCGCCGCCGCCGCCGAGCGCATTCCGGCGGCGGCGGACCACCCGCTGGCGGCGGGACAGCAGGCGCTCTGGTTCCTGGAGCGGCTGGCGCCGGCGGCGGGCGCGCACAACATCGCCGTCGCGGCGCGCGTGCGCGGGCTCGACGCCGCGGCGCTGCGGCGCGCCATGACCGCGCTGGTCGCGCGCCACGCCGCGCTGCGCAGCGTCTTCCCGCTCGCCGGCGAGGCGCCGGTGCAGCGGGTGCTGCCGGCGGGCGAGATCGACTTCGCGCTCGTGCCGGCCGCCGCCTGGAGCGAGGGGCGCCTGCGCCGCCGCCTCGACGAGGAGGCCTGGCGGCCGTTCGACCTGGCGCGCGGCCCGCTGCTGCGGCTGCGCCTGTTCACGCGCCGCGGCGGCGAGCGGGTCCTGCTGCTGGCCGTCCATCACATCGCCGCCGACTTCTGGTCGCTGGGCATCCTGGCGCGCGAGCTGAGCGCGCTCCTCGGCGCGCCCGCGGCGCCGGGAACGCTCCTGCCGCGCGCTCCGCGCCACCCGCGGGACGGCGGGCGGCCGGACGGCGGCGGCGGCACGCGGAGCCGCGGCGCCGCCCGGAGCTACGCGGACTTCGTCGCCTTCCAGGCGCGGCTGCTGGCCGGGCCGCAGGGCGAGCGCCTGCGGGCCTTCTGGCGCTTGGCGCTCGACGGCGACCGCGGCCCGGTGCCGGATCTCGCACTGCCGGTCGACCGGCTGCGGCCGGCCGCCCAGCAATGGCGCGGGCTGGCACGGGCCGCGCACCTGCCGGCGGCGCTGGCCGCGCCCTTGCGCGCGCTCGCCGCCGCCGAGGGGGCCACCCTCTTCGCCCTGCTCGCCGCCGCCTGGCAGCTGCAGCTGGGGCGCTACGCCGGACAGCAGGACTTCGCGATCGGCGCCCCCACCTCCGGGCGCGCCGGCCGGGAATGGGACGGCGTGGTGGGGTACCTCGTCAACCCGGTGGCGCTGCGTGCCGACCTCGCCGGCGAGCCCTCGTTCCGCGACCTTCTCGGCCGCGTGCGGCGCACCGCCGTCGCCGCCCTCGAGCACGCCGCGCTGCCGTTCGTCCTGCTGGCCCAGGAGCTGCGGCCGCGCCGCTCTCCCGCCCGTCCGCCGCTGTTCCAGGTCCTGCTCGCCTTGGAGCCGCGCCGCCCCGGCGATCCCGCGGGGCTCGCCGCCTTCGCGCTCGGCATCGAGGGCGCGCGCCTCGCGCTCGGCGCGGGAGTCGAGCTGAGCGCGCTGGCGCTCGCCGAGCGCCCGGCACCGCTCGAGCTCAGCCTCGCCGCGGCGGAGCGCGAAGACGGCGGCCTCGCCCTGGTGCTCGAGGCCAGCGCCGCTCTCTTCGACGCCGCCACCGTGGAGCGGATGCTCGGCCATCTCGCCACCCTGCTCGCGGCGGCCCTGGCGGCGCCGGACGGCCCGGCGGCGGACCTCCGCCTGCTGAGCGCCGCCGAGATGGACCAGCTGCGGGGCGAGGCGCGCGGCGGGCGGGACGGCCGACACCGACACCGCGGCGGCGGGACGGCGTCGCGGGCCGCTCAGGGGGCCCCGCTCCTCCTGCACCAGCTGGTGGCGGCGCGCGCCCGGCGGTCGCCGCGGGCCCTCGCCCTGGTCGCCGGCGGCGAGCGCTTGACCTACGCCGAGCTGGCGGCGCGGGCGGGCGCGCTCGCCCGCCGCCTGCGGCCGGCCCTGGGAGAACATGCCGAGCGCCCCGTCGCCCTGCTGGTCGAGCGCTCGGCCGACCTGGTCGCCGCAGCGCTCGGCATCCTCGCGGCCGGCGGCGTCTACCTCCCTCTCGACCCTGACGATGCGGCGCCGCGCCTGCGCGCGGTCCTCGACGACGCGCGGCCGGCGGTCCTGCTCACGCGGCGGCGCCTCGCCGGCCGCCTGGCGGTCCCGGCCGGCGTCCTGGTCCTCGACCTGGACGCTCCGGACGAGCTGGGCGCTCCGGACGAGCTGGGCGCTCCGGACGAGCGGGGCGATCCGGACGAGCGGGGCGATCCGGACGCGGCGGCGCTGACCGGGGGGCCGGCCATCCATGGAGAGCAGCTTGCCTACCTGATCTACACGTCGGGCTCCACGGGACGGCCCAAGGGGGTGGCGGTCTCTCACGCCGCGGCGGCCGAGCACTGCCGCACCTGGGCCCGCGCCTACCGGCTTGGCGCTCGCGATCGGATCCTGCAGCTGCCGCCGGCGGCATTCGACGCCGCCTTCGAGCAGATCTTCGCGACGCTCGTCGCCGGCGCCGCCCTGGTGATGCGCGGTCCCGAGCCCTGGGGGCCCGCCGAGCTGACCGCCTGCGCGCGAGCGGAGGGACTGACGGTCGCGGACGTGCCGACGGCTTTCTTCGTCCGCTGGGTCGAGGATGCAGCCGGCCTCGGCCCGGCGCCGCCGGCGCTGCGGCTGATCGGCGTCTCCGGCGAAGAGCTGCGCCGGGAGACCGTCCGCCGCTTCGCGGGCACGCCGCTCGCCGCGGTGCCGGTGCTCAACTGCTACGGTCCGACCGAGGCGGTGGTCTCCGCCACCCTGGCGCGGGTGGACGCGCCGGGCGAAGGGCCGGTTCCAATCGGCCGGCCGCTGCCGGGGCGGGTGGCGCGCGTGCTCGACCGGCGCGGCCAGCCGCAGCCTGCCGGGATCCCGGGCGAGCTGTGCCTGGGCGGCGTCCTCGCCCGCGGCTACCTGGGCCGGCCGGAGCGGACCGCCGAGCGCTTCGTCCCCGACCCCTGGGGCGGGCCCGGCGAGCGCCTCTACCACACCGGCGACCTCGTCCGCCGGCGCGCCGCGGGCGAGCTCGAATTCCTGGGCAGGATCGACGACCAGGTCAAGGTCCGCGGCTTCCGCGTCGAGCCGGGAGAGGTCGAGGCGGCGCTCGCCGCGCATCCGGACGTGCGCGAGGCGGCGGTCATCGCGGCGGCCGTCCCCGGCGACCCCGAGGCGCCGCGGCGGCTGGTCGCGTTCGTCGCTCCGGCGCTGCCCGCGGACCTCGCCGCCCTTGCCGCCGCGCGGCTGCCCGGTTACATGCTGCCGGCGGCATGGCTGGCGCTGCCGGCGTTGCCGCTCAACCCGCACGGCAAGGTGGATCGCGCCGCCCTCGCCCGGCGGGCCGCGTCCGCCATGCCGCTCCCGGCGTTCGCGGCGCCGCGCGGCGACGGCTCAGGCGCCGGCGACGGCGGCGCGCCGCGCACCCCCGCCGAGGAGCTGCTCGCCGGGATCTGGGCCGACCTCCTCGGGCGCGACCGGGTGGGTATCGACGACGACTTCTTCGCCCTGGGCGGGCACTCGCTGCTCGCCACCCGCGTGGTCGCGCGGGTGACACGCTGCTTCGGCGTCGAGCTGCCGGTCGCCGCCGTTTTCGCGGCCCCCACCGTGGCGCGGCTCGCCGAGCGCATCGCCGCGGCGGGGCCGGCTGCCGGGGGGGCGGCCCCCGGCACCCAGGCGCCGCCGCCGCTGCGCCGGCTGCCGCGGCCGCCCGGCGCATCGCTGCCGCTCTCGTTCGCCCAGCGGCGCCTGTGGTTCTTGGAGCAGCTCGCGCCGGGAACCCCCCTCTACAACATGCCGGGCGGCGTCGAGCTGCGGGGCCCGCTGGCCGTGCCCGTGCTGGCGGCGGCCCTGAGCGAGATCGTCCGCCGCCACGAAGCGCTGCGCACCCGCTTCCTGGGCGAGGCAGGCGAGCCGCGGCTGCGGGTCGAGCCGGCCTCGGCGCCGCCGCTCCCGGTGATCGACCTCTCCGGCCTGGCGGCGGCGCCGCGGCTGGCCGAAGCCGCGCGGCGGGCGCGCGAGGAGGCGCGCCGCCCGTTTGCGCTCGGCCCGGCGGGCAGCGGGCGGCTGGTGCGGGCGCACCTGCTCCGCCTCGGGAGGCGCGAGCACCGGCTGCTCGCCACCTTCCACCACCTCGCCGCCGACGCCTGGTCGCTCGGCCTCTTCCTCGACGAGCTGACCGCGCTCTACGCCGCCTTCTTCCGCGCGGCTGCCGGGGCGGCCGTCCTGCCGGCGCCACCGGTCCAGTATGCCGACTTCGCCGTCTGGCAGGCAGAATGGATGTCAGGCGCGGTGCTCGAGCGCGAGCTGGGCTACTGGCGGCGCCGGCTCGCCGGGCTGCCGGCGCTCGAGATCCCCACCGATCGGCCACGGCCCGCCGTGCGCGACGGGCGCGGCGCCACCCGCACCCTCCGGCTCGGGGCGGACGCCGCCGCCGCGGTCGCCGGGCTGGCGCGCCGCCGCGGGGTGACGCCGTTCATGGCTTTCCTGGGCGTCTTCCAGGCCCTCCTCGGCCGCCTGGCCGGCCAGGAGACGGTGGCGGTCGCTTCGCCGGTCGCGAACCGCCGCCGCCCGGAGGTCGAGCGGCTGATCGGCGTCTTCGTCAACACCCTGGTGCTGGACCTGCGGCTGGGCGACGACCCGGAGCTCGGCGAGCTGTTCGACCGGGTGCGGGCGGCCTGCCTCGGCGCCTATGCGCACCAGGACCTGCCGTTCGAGCGCCTGGTCGAAGAGCTGCGGCCGAGCCGCGACCTGGCGCGCAACCCGCTGAGCGAGGTGATGCTGGTGCTCGAGGAGCCGCTGCCGCCGCGGGAGGTCGAGACCGCCGGCAGCGGCTTGGCGGCCGCCGGTGAAGCCGCCGGCGGCAGGTTAGGCCGCAGGGCCGAGACCCTCCTCGTCTCGCCGCTGCGGAGCGCGAGCGGCACCGCCAAGCTCGATCTGGTCGTCGCCCTCTCGCCGCTCGCCGGCGTGCGCGCCGCCGGCGTGCGCGGCCCGGAAGCGGGCTGGGAGGTGCTCGCCGAATATGCCACCGCGCTCTGGGACCCGGCGACCATCGACCGCCTGCTCGGCCAGCTCCGGACCCTGCTCCTGGGAGCGGCCGCCGCGCCGCCCGCGACCCGCCTGTCGCGGCTGCCGCTGCTCTCGGCGGCCGAGCGCCACCAGCTGCTCGCCGAATGGAACGACACGGCGACCGCGGGGCAGGCCGGCGACGCGGGCGAGCGGGCGTCGGCGCGCATCCACGACCTGGTGGCGGCGCAGGCGGCGCGCACCCCGGAAGCGGTGGCGGTGGCCGCGCCCGAGGCCCTCACCTACGGCGAGCTGCTGGCGCGTGCCCGCGCCCTGGCCTGCTCCCTGCGCCGTCTCGGCATCGGACCCGAGCGGCGGGTCGGCCTCTGCCTCGAGCGCACGCCGGAGCTGATCGCGGGTTTGCTCGGCATCCTCGAGGCGGGCGGCGCCTACGTGCCGATGGACCCCGCCTATCCGCGCGCCCGGCTGGAATGGATGCTCGAGGACTCCGGCGCCGCGGCGCTGGTCACCAGCCGGGCGCTCGCCGGCAGCCTGCCATGGCGCGGCGGCCCGGTGCTCGTCCTCGACGCGACCGGACCCGCCGCGGCGCCAGGGCCGGAGCCGGCGGGCAGGGCGGCCGATGCGGGCAACCTCGCCTACGTCATCTACACGTCGGGCTCGACCGGCCGCCCGAAGGGGGTCGCGATCGAGCACCGCAGCGCGGTCGCCCTCGTCCGCTGGGCTCTCGGGATCTATCCGCCGGCCGACCTCGCGGGAGTCCTGGCGGCGACCTCGATCTGTTTCGACCTCTCCTTGTTCGAGATCTTCGTGCCGCTCGCGGCAGGCGGGAGCGTCCTCCTGGCCCCGGACGTCACGCGCTTGCCGGAGCTGCCCGGCGCCGGCGCCGTGACGCTGGTCAATGCCGTCCCCTCGCCCATGGCCGAGCTGGCGGCGGCGCCGTTCCCGGCCGGGCTGCGCACCGTGAACCTGGCGGGCGAGGCGCTCGGTCCCGAGCTGGCGGCGCGGATCCACGGCCACCCGCAGGTCGAGCGGGTGATGAATCTCTACGGCCCGAGCGAGGACACCACCTACTCGACGTTCGCGACGGTGCCCAGGGGAGCCGCGCTGGTCCCGATCGGCCGGCCGATCGCCGGCACGCAGGCGCGGGTGCTCGGCCGCCACGGCGAGCTGCTGCCGGCCGGCGCCCACGGCGAGCTCGGGCTCGCGGGGGCCGGCCTCGCCCGCGGCTATCTGGGGCGGCCGGACCTGACCGCCGAGCGCTTCGCCCCGGATCCGTACGGCGCCGCGGGAGAGCGCCTGTACCGCACCGGCGACAGGGTGCGGTTGCTGGCCGACGGCCAGCTCGATTTCCTCGGGCGCCTCGACGACCAGGTGAAGCTGCACGGCGTGCGCCTCGAGCCCCGCGAGATCGAAGCGCTCCTGGCCCGCCATCCCGCCGTGCGCCAGGCGGCCGTGGTGCTGCGCCGCGACGAGCCCGCGGGTCCTCGCCTGGTGGCCTACCTGGTCCCGGCGGCCGCGGCCCGGCGCGCCGGCATGCGCGACGGCGACGCGCAGCCCAAGGACGCGGCCGGGCCAGGCGTCGCGGACGCGCCGGATGGCGGCGCCGGCCTCGCCGCCGAGCTCGACGCCTGGCTGCGGCGGCAGCTTCCCGCCATCATGGTGCCGGCGGCCTGGGAGCTGCTGCCGGCGCTGCCGCTCTCGCCCAACGGCAAGGTGGACCGGGCGGCGCTGCCGGCGCCGGCGCTGCCGGGCCGGCGGCGCGCGGCGGCGGCGGGCGAGGCAGGGGATGCGCCGCACGGTCCCGTCGAGACGAAGCTCGCCGCGGTCTGGCGCAAGGTCCTCCACCTCGACCGCGTCGGCATCCACGAGAGCTTCTTCGAGCTCGGCGGCCACTCCCTGCTCGCGGTGCGCGCCGCCTTCCGCGCCGGCGAGGCCCTGGGCGTGGAGGTCCCGGTTTCCTCGCTCTTCGAAGCCCCCACGGTGGCGGCGCTCGCCGCCCGGCTGGCGGCGCGCCTCACCGCCGCGGCCGGCGCCGGCGGGGCGGCCGGCAAGCTGCCGGCGCCGGCGCCGGCGGCGGGGCCCATCCCCCTCTCCTTCGCCCAGCAGCGGCTCTGGTTCCTCGAGCGTCTCCACCCGGGCCGGACGGACTACAACCTCGGGGTCTTCGTGCGCCTGTCCGGCACGCTCTCGCGCGCCGCCCTCGCCGCCAGCCTGAGCGCCATCGTCGGCCGGCACGAGCCGCTGCGCACCGTCTACGCGGCGAGCGACGGCGAGCCCTTCCAGACGGTGCTGGCGCCGCCGCCGGCGGACGGGCGCGGAGTGCTCGCCGCCGCCGACCTCTCCGGCCTGCCGGCGGCGCGGCGCGAGCCGGCGCTCCGCGCGGCCGCCCGCGCCCTGCTCGGGCGTCCCTGCGACCTCGCGCGCGGCCCGATCGCCCGCTTCCTCCTGGTGACCCTGGGCCCGGGCGGCGGCGAGCGGGGGACCGGGGCCGCCGCCGGCGAGCACGCGCTGCTCACGGCGTTCCACCACATCGCCGCCGACGGCTGGTCGCTCGAGGTCTTCTTCGACGACCTGGCGGCGCTCTACCGGGCGGCCCTGGCCGGCCTGCCGTCGCCCCTGCCGGCGCTCCCCTGGCGCTACGCCGACCACGCTCTTTGGCAGCGCCGCGCCTTCGCCGGCGAGGCGCTCGCCGGCGAGCTGTCGTACTGGCGCTCGCGGCTCGCCGGCGCGCCGGTCCTCGAGCTGCCGTGCGACCGGCCGCGGCCGGCGGTGTGGAGCGAGCGCGGCGCGGCGGTGCCGATCGAGATCCCGGCCGGCCTGGCCGGCCGGCTGGCCGCCCTCGCCCGCACCCGGGGAGGGACGCTTTTCGTCTCCCTGCTCGCCGGCTTCGTCACCCTGCTGGCCCGCTACGCCGGCGAGCCCGACGTCTCGGCCGGCGTGCCCGTCGCCGGGCGCGGTCGCGCCGAAACCGAGGGGATGATCGGGCTCTTCGTCAACACCCTGGTCGTACGGGTCAGGCAGACGGACGCCCCCACCTTCCGCACGCTGGTCGGCCGGGTCCGCGAGGAGCTGACCGCGGCCCAGGCGCACCAGGACCTGCCCTTCGAGAGGCTGGTCGAAGAGCTGCAACCGGAACGCACCGCCGGCGCCGCGCCGCTCCTCCGGGCCGCCTTCGGTTTCCTGAGCGCCGTCTCGCAGCCGCCCGCGATGCCGGGCCTGCGGATCGAGCCCTTGGATGGGGAGGTCACGACCAGCCGCTTCGAGCTCGGCTGCATGCTCCGCCAGCGGCAGGACAGCGTGCGCGGCTGGCTCGAGTACTCGACCGCGCTCTTCGCGCCGGCCACCGTGACGCGCCTCGCGAGCCACTTCCTCGGCCTCCTGGCGGCGGCCGCGGCGCAGCCGGATCGCCGCGCCCTCGAGCTGCCCCTGCTCGGCGCGGCGGAGCGGCACCAGCTGCGGTGCGAATGGAACGACACCGCGCCCGGCGCGGCCGCGGCGGCGAGGCCGGTCCACGAGCTCGTCGAGGAGCAGGCGGACCGCCGGCCGCACGCCCTCGCCGTGGCGCGCGGCGCCGAGCGCCTCGCCTATGGCGAGCTCGACGAGCGGGCCAACCGGCTCGCCCGCCTCTTCCGCGAGCTAGGGGCGGGACGCGGCGGCTGCGTCGCGCTCTGCCTGGAGCGCTCGCCCGACCTCGTCGCCGCGGCGCTCGGCGCGCTCAAGGCGGGAGCCTGCTACCTCCCGCTGGACCCCTCCTGGCCCGCCGCCCGCGTCGCCGAGATCGTCTCCTCCTCGCGGGCGCGGGTGGTGGTGACCCGCGGCGCGTGGCTCGCCGCGGCGCGCTCCGGCGCCGCACCCGACGGCGGCGGCGGCGAGCCGGCGGCGTGGCTCGGCTCCGCGCCCGCCGGCGGCGGCGAGCCGGCGGCGTGGCTCGGCTCCGCGCCCGCCGGCGGCGGCGAGCCCGCGGGCGGCCGGCAAGCTGGCGCCGCGCCGGTCGAGGTCGTGCTCCTCGAGCCGCCGGCGGCGGGCGGGCCGCCGGCGCGCGCCATGGCGGAGGCGGGCGCCCAGCACGCCGGCCCGGCTGCGGCGGGCTGGCTCGGCGGGAGGTGCTGGACCGGCAGCGACCTCGCCCGGCGGCCGGGATCGCGCCCGCGGCGCCCGCGGGGCGGCGTCTGCCCCGAGGAGATCGCCTACGTCATCTATACCTCGGGCTCGACCGGCGGCCCCAAGGGGGTCGAGGTCCCGCATCGGGGTCTCTCCAACCTGGTGTGCTGGGCGGTGCGCACCTACGGCGTCGGCGCCGGCGACCGCGCGACCCTCGTCGCCTCGCCGGCCTTCGACGCCGCGGTGGGCGAGATCTGGCCCCAGCTGGCGGCGGGAGCGAGCCTCCACGTGCCGCCGGAGGAGGTCCGGGCGTCCCCGGCGCGGCTCCTCGGCTGGCTCGCCGCCGAGGAGATCACCCTCAGCTTCCTGCCCACGCCGCTGGCGGAACAGCTGATGGCGGCCGCCGCGGGCGGCGTGCCGCCCGGGCTGCGGCTGCGCGCGCTGCAGACCGGCGGCGACCGGCTGCAGCGCGCTCCCGCCTGCCGGCTCCCCTTCGCCCTGGTCAACGAGTACGGGCCGACCGAGTACACCATGGTCGCGACCTCCGGGACCGTGCCCGCTGCCGGCGCGGGCGCGGGCCCGGCCCGCCCGCCCGCGATCGGCCGGCCGATCGACGCCACGCGGGCCCACGTGGCCGGCGCCGGCCTCGAGCCGGTCCCGGTCGGCGTGCTCGGGGAGCTGCTGCTGAGCGGCGCCGGCCTCGCCCGCGGCTACCTCGGCCGGCCAGACCTGACCGCCGCGAGGTTCGTGCCGGATCCATTCGCCGCCGAGCCCGGCGGGCGCCTCTACCGCACCGGCGATCTGGTGCGCCAGCTGCCGGACGGCCGCCTCGAATACGTGGACCGGACCGACCGGCAGATCAAGGTGCGCGGCTTCCGCGTGGAGCCGGGGGAGATCGAGGCGGCGCTGCTCAGGCATCCCGAGGTGCGGGAGGCCGCGGTCGTGGCGCGGGAGGAGGTCGCGGGCGAGAAGCGCCTGGTGGCCTATCTCGTCCCGGCGCGGCCGCGGGCGGCCGGAGACGGCCCCGTGCTCGCGGCGCCGGACGAGCTGCGCGCCTTCCTCGCGGCGAGCCTCCCCGACTACATGGTGCCGTGGAGCTTCGTCGAGCTGCCCGCCCTGCCGCTCGGGAGCAGCGGCAAGCTCGACCGCGCCGCCCTGCCGGCGCCGCGCGAGCTGCGCGCCGGGACGGCGGCCGCGGCCTATGTCGCGCCGCGCAACGATCTCGAGCGTACGATCGGCGCCGCCTGGTGCCAGGTGCTCGCGCTCGACCGGATCGGCGTGCAGGAGAGCTTCTTCGCGGCTGGCGGCAGCTCGCTGCTGATGCTCCGCCTGCAGACCCGCCTGGAGCAGGCGCTGGGGCGGGACCTCCCCCTGGTCGAGCTGTTCCGGCACCCGACGATCGAGAGCCTGGCCCGCAGCCTGGCCGCCGAGGCTGCCTCGCCGGCGGCCGCCGCGGCGGCGCCGGGGGCGGCGGCGCACCCCCAGGCCGAGCGGGTGCGGGCGCGGGCGGAGACGCGGCGCGAGGCGCTGCGGCAGCGGCCCGCCCATCGCACCGCCGGCGGCGGCGGAGGCCGGCGCGGTGGCTGAGCCCGCGCCCAAGGGGCCGCCGGGGCCGCCCGCGGTCGCCATCGTCGGCCTCGCCGCCCGCTTCCCCGGCGCGGACGGCGCCGAGCGCTTCTGGCGCAACCTGCGGGACGGCGTCGAGTCGATCGCCCGGCTGGACGATGCGGAGCTGGCGGCCGCCGGCGTCGATCCGGCGCTGGCCGCCGATCCGCACTACGTGCGCGCCAAGGGGGTGCTCGCCGGCGCCGACCTCTTCGACGCCCCCTTCTTCGGCTTCACCCCGCACGAGGCCGCGGTGATGGACCCGCAGCACCGGGTCTTCCTCGAATGCGCCTGGCAGGCGCTCGAGGATGCCGGCTGCGACCCGCGCCGCGCGCCAGGGCGGATCGGGGTGTGGGCCGGCTCGGGCGCGGCCAGCTACCTGCTCGCCAACCTCCTCCCCGCCCGCGCCCGCCTCGAAGCGATGGGCGAGCTGCAGGCGATGCTGCTCAACGACCGCGACTTCCTCGCCACGCGCACCGCCTTCGCGCTCGACCTCAAGGGGCCCGCGGTGACGGTGCAGACCGCGTGCTCGACCTCGCTGGTCGCCGTGCACCTGGCCTGCCAGAGCCTGCTCGCCGGGGAGTGCGACCTGGCGCTCGCCGGCGGAGTCTCGGTGAGCGTGCCGCTCGCCGCCGGCTATCTCCACGAGGAGGGAGGCATCCTCTCCCCCGACGGCCGTTGCCGCGCTTTCGACGCCGCCGCGGCCGGCTCGGTCGAGGGCAACGGCTGCGGCGTCGTGGCGCTGCGCCGGCTCGCCGACGCCCTGGCCGCCGGCGACCGCATCCATGCCGTGATCCGCGGCTCGGCGATCAACAACGACGGCGCCGCCAGGGTGGGCTTCACCGCGCCGAGCGTGGACGGCCAGTCCGAGGTCATCGCCGAGAGCCTGCTCGTGGCCGGCGTCGCGCCGGAGTCGATCGGCCTGGTCGAGGCCCACGGCAGCGGCACGCCGCTCGGCGACCCCATCGAGCTGGCGGCGCTGGCCAGCGCGTTCCAGTCCGCGCGGCCCGAGCCGGGGGGCTCCCGCGGGTACCGGCGCGCCTCCTGCGCGGTGGGGTCGGTGAAGACCAACATCGGCCATTGCAACGCGGCGGCCGGGATCGCCGGGCTGCTCAAGGCCGTGCTGGCGCTCGCCCACCGCACGCTGCCGCCGAGCCTCCACTTCGCGGCCCCCAACCCGCGGATCGCCTTCGCGGAGGGCCCTTTCCACGTGCCGGTCGCGGCGGCGCCCTGGCCGCGGGGGCGGGAGGCGCGGCGCGCCGGCGTCAGCTCCTTCGGCCTCGGCGGCACCAACGCCCACGTGGTGCTCGAGGAGGCCCCGGCGGCGCCCGCCGAGCCGCCGGCGCGGCCGTGGCAGCTGCTGGTGCTCTCGGCGCGCAGCGCCGGCGCGCTCGACGCCGCGGCCGCCCGCCTGGCCGCCCACCTCGACCGCGGCCTGGACCGCGGCCTGGACCGCGGCGGGGACGCCGGCACGGACGAGGACGCCATGGAGCGCGGCGAGGATGCCGCCCCACCGCCGGCGGCGGCGGCTCCGGCCGCCGGCGCGCGGCTCGCCGACGTGGCCTGGACCCTGCAAACCGGACGCCGCGCCTTCGCCCACCGGCGGATCGTGGTGGCGCGCGAATGGAGCGCGGCCGGCCGGCGCCCGCCCCTCTCCGGCCGCTGCGAAGCGGCGGCGGCGCGGCCCGTCGTCTTCCTCTTCCCCGGCCTGGGCGATCAGTCGGTGGACATGGCGCGGGAGCTGTACGAGACCGAGCCCGCCTTCCGCGACACGTTCGACGGCTGCGCCGCCCGCCTCGCCCCGCGCCTCGGCGCCGACCTGCGGGAGGTGGTCTTCCCGCCCGCGCCGCCACGCCGCCAGAGCCGCCCGCCGGCGGGGAATGGCGGCGCCGGGCGCGGCCTCGCGGCAATGGTGCGGCGCGGCGGCGCGGCCTTGGACGGCACCGGGCACGCGCCTGCCGACGCGGCAGCGGCCCGCCTCGACCGCACCCTCTTCGCGCAGCCGGCCTGCTTCGCCGTCGAGCTGGCCCTCGGCCGGCTGCTGCTCTCCTGGGGCATCGAGCCCTGTGCGCTCATCGGCTATAGCGTCGGCGAGCTCGTCGCCGCCTGCATCGCGGGCTCGCTCGGCCTCGGGCAGGCTCTCGACCTGGTCGCCGAGCGGGCGCTCGCGATCGATGCGCTGCCGGGCGGCGCCATGCTGGCCGTGCCCCTGCCCGAGGCGGAGCTCGCGCCGCTGCTCGGACCCGGCCTCGCCCTGGCGGCCACCAACGGCCCGCATTTCACGGTTGCCGCCGGCACCGCCGCCGCGGTGGAGGCGCTCGCCGCCCGCCTCGCCGCGGCGGGCACGACCTCGCTGCGGCTGCGCACGACGCACGCCTTCCACTCGCCGTTGATGGCGCCGGCGGCCGCGGCGCTGGCCCCGGCGGCCCGCGCCATCCTCGGCGGACCGATGGCCCCGCCGCGCATCCCCTGGATCTCCAACCTCACCGGCAGCTGGATCACCGGCGCCGACCTCGCCGACCCGGATTACTGGGCGAAGCACCTCCGCGGCACGGTGCGCTTCGCCGAGGGGCTGGGGGAGCTGCTCGCCGAGCCCGACCGGGTCTTCATCGAGGTCGGCCCGGGCGGCACGCTCTTCACCCTGGTTCAGCAGCATCCCGCGGCCACGGCCGGCCGCGTGGCGGTGCCGGCGCTGCGGCGGCCGGACGCGGAGGAGGGCTCGGACGTCGCCTTCCTGCTCGAGGCGGTGGGGCGGCTGTGGATCGCCGGCGTGGAGATCGACTGGCAGCGCTTCCACGGCGGCGAGCGGCGGCGGGTGGCCAGCCTCCCCACCTATCCGTTCGAGCGCCAGCGCCACTGGATCGATCCGCCGGCAGCGCCGGTGGAAGCCGGCGCTGGAGGAGCGGCATCGGCGGCAGACGGCGCGCGGCCGGGGCAGACGGCCGCGACACCGGACGCCCGGGCCGCAGCGTCAGCGGCCGCGGCGGCGCCGCCGGCACCCGGCATCGAGGACTGGTTCTGGGTCCCGTCCTTCAGGTCGCTGCCGCTCCCGGCCCCGCGCCACGGCTCGCCCGTCGCGCCAGGAGAGCGCTGGTTGCTGTTCGCCGGCGACACCGCCGGGCACGCGGCAGGCGGCGAGCGCGCGGCCGCCGCGGCCGGCCTGAGCGCGCCAGCCGGCTCGGCCGGCCTGGGCGCGCGGCTAGCGGCGCGCCTGCGCTCCCTGGGTCAGACCGTCGCGGTGGCGCGGCCCGGGCCGGGGTTCAGCGCCGGCGCGGCCGCAGCGGACGGCGGCGGCGAGGAGACCTTCACCGTCGATCCCGCGCGGCCAGGCGACTACACGGCGCTGCTCGCGGCCCTGCGCGGCGCCGGCGGCGAACCGCCGTCGCGGATCCTGCATCTGTGGGGGATGACGGCGCCGGCCGCCGGCGAGCCGCCGCTGGCCGCGGCGCTCGACGCGGGGGTCGTCAGCCTCACCCTGCTTGCCCAGGCCATCGCGGCGGCGGGCGGCACCGGCCCCGTCCGCCTGACCCTGGTCGCCAACGGCCTTGCCGCGGCGCTCGACGGCGACCCGATTCACCCCGGGAAGGCCGGCATCCTGGGCGCCGTCAAGGTGGTCCGCCAGGAGGTGCCGCGGCTCTTCGCGCAGGCGGTCGACGCCCCCCTGCCCGCTCCCGGCACGCCCGCGGAGGCGCTCCTGGCCGAGCAGCTGCTGCTGGAAGCGAGCACGCCTCCCGCCGCCGCGACGCTGGTCGCGCTGCGCGGCCGGCAGCGCTTCGTGCGCCGCTTCGAGCGCGTGCGCCTGCCGGCGCCCGCCGAGCGCGAGGGCGAGGGACTGGGCCGCGGCGGCTCGTTCCTGATCGCCGGCGCCTCCCTGGGGCCGGGGCCGGCGATCGCCGAGCACCTGGTGCGGCGGTGCGGCGCGCGGGTGGCGCTGGTGCTGCCGCCCGATCCCGCACCCCCGGGGAGTGGCGGGGCCGCCGCGGGGCGGCTGCTCGCCCTTGGGCAGGAGGCGGGACCCGAACGCGCGATGGTCCTGCCTGCCGCGCCCGGCGACGCCGCCGCCCTGGGCGCCGCGCTGGCGGCGGCGCGGGCGCGCTGGGGCCCGCTGCGCGGGGTCTTCTGGACCGGCGGTCCGGCTGCCGGCGGGCTCCTGCAGCTCGCCACTCCCGCGGCGCTCCGTGCCGCGCTCGCTCCCGCGGCCGGCGACGCCGCGGCCCTCCTCGCCGCCCTCGACGGACCGCGGCAGGAGACGCCGCCCTTCGTCCTGCTCTGCTCGACCACCACCGCGGTCACCGGCGGCCTCGGCCTGCTCGCGCTCGCGGCCGCCGGGAGCCACCTGGAAGCCCTGGCGGCGCGCCGGGCCGCGGCGGGGAGCGCGGCCGCCCTCGTCCCGCCGCCGGTCGCCGCCGTCCACTGGGACCCCTACCAGTGGGAGGGCTGGCTGGTCGCCGGGGTGGCCGGCGAGGTCGCCGGGCTCGCCCACGAGGTCGAGGCCGGGCTCGGCGCCCACCGCGTCGTCGCCGAGCGCAGCGCCGCCGCCATGGAGCGCCTCCTCGCGAGCCCGCTGCCGGCGGCGATCGTCTGCGCCCGCGACCTCGACGGGCTCATCGCCGAGACCGACAGCGTCACTGCCGAGGCATTGCTCACCCAGATGACAGGCGCGCCGCGGGATGGCGCCAAGGCCCCGCGGCCGGACCTCGCGGAGTCCTATGCGCCGCCCCGCGACGAGCTCGAGCAGGGGCTCGCCGCGATCTGGCAGGAGTTGTTCGGCATCGCGCCGGTGGGCCGCGACGACAGCTTCCTGGAGCTCGGCGGGCACTCGCTCCTTGCCATCCAGATCGTCACCCAGGTCCGGCAGCGGCTGGCCGCGGACCTGCCGGTGACCGCGCTGTTCGAGGCGCCGACCGTGGCGCAGCTGGCGCAGGCGGTGCGGCGGACCCGCGGCGAGCTCGACCCCGCCGAGACCGAGGAGCTGCTGGCCCTCGTCGAAGGGCTCTCGCCGCAGGAGGCCGCGGCGCGCCTTCAGGAGATGCAGGCCGGGGAGACGCGTTGAGCGTCGCGAGCCGGCTCGACGCCCTCTCCCCGGAGCAGCGCGCCCTGCTCGAGGAGCTGCGGCGCCGCCAGGCCGCCCGGGCCGGCGCGCCGTCGCGCCGGCCGCCGCCGGTCGCGCCGCGCTCGGGCCGGCTGGGTCTCGGCGACTGGCCGCTCTCCTTCGACCAGGAGCGCCTCTGGCGTCTCCATCGCGACGACCCCGGCATGGTCTGCTGGAACGTCGATGCGTGCAGCGAGGTCTCCGGCGAGCTCGACGTCGCGCGCTTCCTCGCCGCCGTCCGCGTGGTCGTCCGCCGGCACGCCGCCTGGCGCGCCACCTTCCCGCTCGCCGCCGGCCGCCCGGTGCAGCGGGTCGTCGAGTTCCTGGCTCCCGAGGCGTCGCTGCTCGATCTCCGGCCGCTGCCGGCGGCGCGGCGCGGCGCGGAGGCACGGCGGGCGCTCTACGACCACACCCGGCGGCCGTTCGATCTCGCCAACGGTCCGCTGCTGCGCCTTGCGCTGGTGCGGCTCGCCGAGCGCGAGCACCTCTTCCTGCTCACCATCCATCACCTGGCGACCGATTGGGTGAGCTTCCAGATCTTCTTCCGCGAGCTGATCGCGGCGCACGACGCGCCGGCGGGTGCGGCCGCGGGGCCGCACGGCGGGGCCACCGACCTCGGCCAGGACGCGCTGCCGGCGGTGCAGTATCCCGACTTCGTCCTGTGGGAGAGGGACTGGCTGCAGGGGGAGGTGCTCGCCGCCGAGCAGGAGCTCTGGCGGCGCCAGCTGGCGGGCTTCCCGCTCGTTCTCGAGCTCCCGGCCGACCGGCCGCGCCCGCCGGTCCAGAGCCAGCGGGGCGGGCTCTGCGCCGTCCGCGCCGGAGCGGTGCGCAGCGAGCGCCTGCGCGCCCTGGCGCGCGCCGAGGGGGCCACGCCGTTCATGGCCATGCTCGCGGCCCTGGCCGCCCTGCTCGCGGGCGCCAGCGGGCGGAAGCGGCTGCTGATCGGCTCGAACGGCGCCAACCGGGCGCGGCCCGAGCTCGAGCCGGTCGCCGGCTGCTTCCTCGTCCAGATCCCGTTCGCCTGCGACCTCACCGGCGACCCCACCTTCCGCGAGCTGCTGGCGCGCTGCCGCCGGGTGGCCTTGGCCGCCTATGCCCATCAGAACCTGCCGTTCGCGAAGCTGATCGAGGCGGTCGCCGCGCCGCAAGCGGCGGCGGACCGCAGCCGCCATCCGATCGTGCAGGTGATGCTCTTGGTCCTGCCGCCCCAGCTCCCCGACGGCGCCGGCGGCCTCGTCTTCCGGCCGGTCGGGCTCTACGACGGCAACTCCCGATGGGACCTCCTGTTCGGGCTCTACGACGATCCCCGCGCCGGGCTGCACGGAGCGCTCGAGTACAACGCCGACGTCTTCGCGCACCAGCGGGTCGAGCGCCTGCTGGCGGGGCTCTACGCCCTGCTCGACGCGGTGGTGGCCGAGCCCGACGCCCGGATCTCGCGGCTCGCCCGGCTGGCCGCGGCCGGCGCCGGCGCGGGGGGAGGGGCATGAACGGCGAGACGGCCGGCCCTGCCGCTCCCGCCCCGGCCGGCACCGGCCGGGGCGGCGCCGGCCTCGGCGCGGCGGACCGCCTGGCCGCGCTCTCGCCCGAGCAGCGCGCCCTGTTCGAAACCTTGCGCCGCCGGCGGCAGGAGACCGCGCGGCTGCTCGAGCCGCCGCCCATCCCGCGCGTCACGCCCCCGAGCGGCGAGGGCGACTGGCCGCTGTCCTTCGACCAGGAGCGCTTCTGGTTCATGGAGCAGCTCTACCCGGGCCGGGCCGGCCTCAACATCACGGCGGCGACCCGCATGCGCGGCCGCCTCTCGGCCGCGGTGCTCGCCGCGGCCCTCGGGCGGATCGTCGGGCGCCATGCCGCCTGGCGCACCACCTTCCCCACCGCCGGCGGCAGCCCGCTGCAGCGGGTGGCCGCGGCGCGGCGGCAGCGCCTGGCGCTGGTCGATCTCGGCGGCCTGCCGCGCGCCCGCCGCGAGCCCGAGGCGCTGCGCCTGGTGGGCGGGGACGTGGCGGCGCCGTTCGACCTGGCGCGCGGTCCGCTCTTGCGTGCGAGCCTGCTGCGCCTCGCCGGCGAGGACCACGTCTGCCTGCTGACCGTCCATCACCTGGTCGCCGACTGGATCTCCTTCCAGATCGCCTGGGCCGAGCTGGCGGCGCTCTACGAAGCCCTGGCCGCGGGGCGGGAGCCGGCGCTGCCGGCGCCGCCCGTCCAGTACCCCGACTTCGCCCTCTGGCAGCGCCGCTGGCTCACGGGCGAGGTGCTCGCGGCGCTGGTCTCCTGGTGGCGCGGGCAGCTCGCGGGCGTGCCGCCGGCGCTCGAGCTGGCCACCGACCGGCCGCGTCCCGCGGCCCCCCGCCAGCGCGGCGGCCGGCGCTCGTTCACCGTCCCGCGCGAGGTCGCCTCCGCGCTCGCGGCCCTGGCCCGGCAGGAGGGGGCGACGCTCTTCATGGCAGTGCTGGCGGCGACCGGAGCGCTCCTCCATCGCGACTCCGGCCAGGAGCGGCTGATCCTGGGAGCCAACAACGCCAACCGCAACCGGCCCGAGATCGAGCCGGTCGTCGGGTGCTTCCTGACCACCGTGCCGTTCGTCGTCGATCTGGCGGGCGATCCGCCGTGGCGCGAGCTGCTGGCGCGGGTGCGGCGCTCGGCGCTCGGCGCCCTCGCCCACCAGGACCTCCCCTTCGGCCGCCTCGTCGAGGCGATCCAGCCCGCGCGCGACACCAGCCGCCAGCCCCTCGTCCAGGCCCTGGTCCAGGTGCTCGACGGCCAGTACTCGAAGACCGGCATGGCCGGCCTGGCCCTCGAACCGCTGGATGCCTGGGACGGCAGGGCCCGCTACGACCTGATGCTGAGCATGGTCGACTTCCCCGCCGGCCTTGCCGCGGCGTTCGATTACGATGCCGACCTCTTCGACCCCGCCACCGCCGCCCGCATGGCCGGGCGCCTCGAGCTGCAGCTCGCCGCGGCCCTGGCCGACCCGGGCCGCCCGCTCTCGACCCTGCCGGTCCTGACCGCCGCCGAGCGGCACCAGGCCGCCGTCGAGTGGAACGACTCCGCCTGCCCGCCGCCGGCGTGGACGGTGCCGGAGCGCGTCGCCGCCCAGGCCGCGCGCACCCCGCACGCCGTCGCCGCGACGGCCGGCGGCCACGCCCTGTCCTACGGCGAGCTGGAGCGCCGGGCCGGCGCCCTGGCGCGCCGCCTGCGCGCGGCCGGCGCCGGCGGCGCGGGGGGCGGCGCGGGCGGCGAGACGCGGATCGCCCTGCTCCTCGACCGCACGCTCGACGTCCCGGTCGCCATCCTCGCGGCATGGAAGGCCGGCGCCGCCTACGTGCCGCTCGACCCCGGCGCGCCGCCGCGGCGGCTGGGAGAACTGCTCGCCGACGCGGCGCCGGCGCTGCTCGTCCACCGCGGGCCGCTGCCGTCCGGCCTGGACGCCGGCGTGCCGCGCCTCGACCTCGCGGTGCCGGCCGCCGCCCAAGACGAGGACGGCGCGCCGCTGCCGGGGTCCCGCCCCGCGGACCTCGCCTACCTGATCTACACCTCGGGGACGACCGGCGTGCCCAAGGCGGTGATGGTCGAGCACCGGAGCCTCGCGGCTTTCTTCGCCACCGTCCTCGACCGCTACCGGCTGGGCCCCGGCGACGTCGTGCCGCACCTGACCCGCTACACCTTCGACGCCTCGCTCGAAGAGCTGTTCGCGCCGCTGCTCGCCGGCGCGACCCTGGAGATCGTGTCCGCCGAGGAGGTCGTCGATCCCGAGGCGCTGCTCGCCGCCTGCGAGCGCTGGACGCGCCTGCTCGTCGGGCAGCCCGCCCTGCTGCGCCGCCTAGCGGCGCCGGCCCGGCAGCGCGGGGCGGCGCGCTTCGCCGGCTTGCGCACCATCGCCGCCGGCGGCGAGAGGGTGCCGCCGGATCTCGAGCAGGAGCTGCTCGCGGCCTTCCCGGCGGCCGACCTCGACGTCCTCTACGGTCCGACCGAGGCGACGCTGGTCTGCGTCGGCCGGCGGGTCGAGCGCGGCCGGCGTTCCGGGCGGGCGCTCATCGGCCGCCCGCTGCCCGGCGTCGAGGCGCTGGTGATGGACCCGCGCCTGCCGGGCGGAACGCTCGTCCATCCGGGAGTGCCGGGAGAGCTCTGGATCGGCGGCCCCGGGGTCGCTCGCGGCTACTTCCGGCGCGCCGAGCTCACCGCCGAGCGCTTCGTCGTCTGGGGCGGCCGCCGCTTCTACCGCACCGGCGACATGGTGCGGCAGGTCCATGCCGAGGGCGGCGCCCTGGAGTTCCTGGGCCGCACCGACCACCAGGTCAAGGTGCGCGGCTTCCGCATCGAGCCCGGGGAGGTCGAGGCGGCGCTCGCCGCCCACCCGGCGGTGCGCGAGGCGGTGGTGGTGGCGCGGCCGGACGGGTCCGGGGAGAACCGGCTCGTCGCCTACTGCGTGCCGGCCGCGGGCGCGGGCAACGGCGCGGGCGACGGCGCGGGCGACGGCGGCGAGGCGGCCTGCGGCGCTTCCGAGCTCTACCCGTTCCTCGCCGCGCGGCTGCCCGCTTACATGATCCCCGCCGCCTTCGTGGTCCTGCCCGTGCTTCCGCTCACCGCCCACGGCAAGGTCGACCGGGAGCGGCTGCCGGCGCCCGTCGCCGGCGGCGGCGCGGGCAACGGCGCGGCAGGCTCGGCGGCCGAAGCCGGGGCCGGCGACCCCAACGCGCCCGAAGCAGGCGCCGGAACCGGGGCGGGCGACCGCGACGCGCCCGGAGCAGGCGCCGGAACCGAGGCCGGCGCCCGCGCCGCTCCCCTCGAGGAGATGGTGGCCGGGACCTGGTGCGACGTGCTCGGCCTGCGGGCCGTCGCCCGGCATGCCAACTTCTTCGAGCTGGGCGGCCATTCGCTGCTCGCGACCCAGGTGGTCAGCCGGCTGCGGGCGGCGACCGGCGCCGAGCTGCCGGTGCGCGCCATCTTCCACGCTCCGACCGTGGCCGCGCTTGCGGCGGCCCTGGCGGCGGCTCTCGACGCGGGAACGGCGGCTGCCGCGGCGCCACCCATTCGGCGGCGGGCGCGAGACCGCGAGCTGCCCCTCTCCTTTGCGCAGGAACGGCTCTGGTTCCTCGACCGCCTGGCGCCGGGGAGCGCCGCCTACAACGTGCCGCTCGCCCTGGCCGCGCGCGGCCGGCTGTCGCTGCCGGCCCTGGCGGCGGCGCTCGACGAGGTGACCCGGCGGCACGAGGTGCTGCGGACGTCGTACCAGGAGGACACCGGCCAGCCGGCCGAGCCGGCAATGGCGCCGGCGGAGACGGCGGGGCCGCCGCGGCAGGCGCAGCCGATGCACCAGCTGCGGCAGGTGATCGCGCCCCCGTGCCGCCGGGCGCTGCCGCTCGCCGATCTCTCGCGGCTGCCGCCGGCGCGGCGGGAAGCGGCGGCTCGCCGCGCCGCCGCGGCCGAGGTGGTCCGCCCCTTCGACCTGGCGCGCGGGCCGGTGCTGCGCGCCCTGGCGCTCCGGCTCGAGGCAGCCCGCGACGAGACGGGCAGGGCTGCCGGCGAGCCGCCGAGGCCCGGCGCCGGCGAGCGGTGCGGTCCCGGCGGCGGCGAGCACGTCCTCCTGCTGGTCGTGCACCACATCGCGGCCGACGGCTGGTCGGTGGGGGTGATGGTGCGGGAGATCGGCGCCCTCTACGCCGCGGCGCTCGCGGGGCGGCCCTCGCCGCTGCCCGAGCTGGCCATCCAGTACGCCGACTTCGCTCTCTGGCAGCGCGAGTGGCTGCAGGGGGACGTGCTGGCGCTGCAGCTCGCCTACTGGCGCGAGCGGCTGGCGGATGCGCCGCCGCTCGTGCTGCCGGCGGACCGGCCGCGCCCGCCGGCGCCCAGCCTCCGCGGCCTGACGCGGCGGCACGACGCCGGCCGCCGCGCCGCGGCGGCGGTGCGGGAGCTGGCGCGCCGCACCGATTCCACCCTGTTCATGGTGTTGCTCGCGGCCGTCCAGATCGTGCTCGGCCGCTACGCCGGACAGGACGACGTGGTCCTCGGCTCGCCGATCGCCAACCGCACCCGCGCCGAGATCGAGCCGCTCATCGGCTTCTTCGTCAACAGCCTCGCCCTGCGCGGCGACCTCGCGGGCGACCCCCCGTTCCGCGAAGCGGTCGCCCGCGCGCGGCGCGCCGCCCTGGATGCGTATGCGCACCAGGACCTGCCCTTCGAGCGCCTGGTCGAGGAGCTGCGCCCCGAGCGGCGGCTGGCGCACAACCCCCTCTTCCAGGTCATGTTCGCGGTGCAAAACGCGCCGCTCGGCGCCGTCGACCTGCCGGGGGTCGCCCTGGCGCCCGTGGACCTGGATTTCCCGGCCGCCACCCGCTTCGACGTCGAGCTCCACTGCTTCGAGGCGGCGGGCTCCCTGGCATTCCAGCTCACCGCCGGCGCCGACCTCTACGATCCGCCAACGGCGCTGCGCCTGCTCGGCCACCTCGAGACGCTGCTCGCCGCCGCGACCGCGGACCCGGAGCTGCCGCTCTCGGCGCTGCCCTTGCTCCCCGCCGGGGAGCGGCACCAGCTCCTCGCCGAGTGGAACGACACCGCGGCCGGACCGGCGGACGCGGCCGTCGCGACGCTCTTCTTCGCCCAGGCGCGGTGCCGTCCGGAGGCCGTGGCGCTCGCCTGGGAGGATGGGCAGATGACCTACGGCGAGCTCGGCCGGCGGGCGGCTCGCCTGGCCTGCCGGCTCGCCGCCGCCGGGGTCGGCCCCGAGGTGCGGGTCGCCCTGCTCGCGCAGCGCTCGCCGGCGATGATCGTCGCGCTGCTCGCCATCCTCGCCGCCGGCGGCGCCTACGTGCCGCTCGATCCCGCCTATCCGGCCGCGCGCCTCGCGTTCATGCTCGCCGACTCGGGGGCGCGCGTCCTGCTCGGCGACCGCGAGCTGCTCGCCGAGCTGCCGGCAGGCCTCCTCGCGCGGGCGGCCGGCGGCGGACCGCTCGACATCCTCGACCTCGCTGCCGCGCTCGCGGAGGCTCCGGGCGACGCGGATGCAGCAAGCGCGGCGGGTGGATGGGCGGCGGGGCGCGAGGCGCCGGACGCGCCGGGCTGGCGGCCCGCGCCGCTGCCGCCTGACGCGCTGGCCTATCTCATGTACACCTCGGGCTCGACCGGGCGCCCGCGCGGCGTGGGGGCGCCCCACCGCGGCATCGTGCGCCTGGTCCGCGCCGGCGGCTTCGCCGACCTCGGAGAGCGGGAGGTCTTCCTGCAGCTGGCGCCGATCTCCTTCGACGCCTCGACGCTGGAGATCTGGGGGCCGCTGCTCAACGGCGGGCGCCTGGCGCTGTTCCCGCCGCGCCGGCCGGCCCTCGAAGAGCTGGGGGACACCCTGGCGCGCTGGGGCGTGACCACTCTGTGGCTGACCGCCGGCCTGTTTCACGCGCTGGTCGAGGAACGTCCCGGCGCGCTCGCACCGCTGCGTCAGCTGCTGGCCGGGGGTGACGTGCTGTCGCCGCCGCAGGTGCGGCGGGCGCTTGCCGCCCATCCGCGCCTCACCCTGATCAACGGCTACGGCCCGACCGAGGTCACCACCTTCACCTGCTGCCACGCGATGACCGGTCCGGCCGCGGTCGGCTCGCCGGTGCCGGCCGCAGGGGCACGCCGGCGGGTCATGGCCGACCCGCCGATCCTGGCCTCAGGGACATCTCGGCGGGTCACAGCCGACCCGCCGATCTTGGCCTCAGGGACATGTCGGCGGGCCACAGCCGACCCGCCGATCCTGGCCTCAGGGACATGTCGGCGGGTCATAGCCGACCCGCCGATCTTGGCCTCAGGGACATGTCGGCGGGTCATGGCCGACCCGCCGATCTCGATCGGCCGCCCGATCGGCAACACCCGCGTCCACGTCCTCGGGCCCGACCTGGCGCCTTTGCCGGCCGGCGTCTGGGGGGAGCTGTGGGCGGGCGGGGACGGCCTGGCACGCGGCTACCTCGGGCAGCCCGGCTGGACGGCGGAACGCTTCCTCCCCGACCCCAACGCCGGCGTCCTGGCGGCCCCCGGCGCCCGGCTCTACCGGACTGGCGACCGCGCCCGCTTCCTGCCCGACGGACGGATCGAGCTCGCCGGCCGCCTCGACGCCCAGGTCAAGGTGCGCGGTTTCCGCGTCGAGCCGGCCGAAGTGGAGAGGGTGCTCGCCCGCCACCCGCGGGTCGGCGCCGCCGCGGTCGCGGTGCGCGACGACGGCTCCCCGGCGGGCAAGCGCCTGATCGCCTACGTCGTCCCGCGCCCGGCGTCGAACGCGGCGGCGGACGCGGCGGCGCCCCGGGAAGGCATGGGGAGCGAGAGCGCCGCGTCCGCGACGATGCCCGGCGGAGCCACGGGCGAGAAAGCGTCCGGCGAAGCCCGGAGCGACATGATGCCCGGCGAAGCCCGGAGCGAGACGATGCCCGGCGAGGCGCGGCAGCGGGTCGAGCAGTGGCGCCAGCTCTACGACCAGACCTACGGCAAGGGGTTGGCGACCGCCGCCGCGGGCGACGCCGGCTTCAACGTCCAGGGCTGGAACAGCAGCGAGACCGGCGAGCCGATTCCGGCGGCGGAGATGCGGGAGTGGCTGGAGGGGACGGTGGGCCGCCTGCTGCCGCTGCCCCGCCGCCGCGTCCTCGAGGTGGGCTGCGGGACCGGGCTCCTGCTCCTCCGCCTCGCCCCCGGGGCGGAGCGCTATCGCGGGACCGACTTCTCGGCGGCGGCCCTGGCGCAGCTTGGGGCGGAGGTGGGCCGCCGCGGCCTGGGGCAGGTCGAGCTGGCGCCGGCCGAGGCCGACGATTGGAGCGGCGTCCCGGCGGGCGAATACGACCTGGTGATCCTCAACTCGGTCGTCCAGTACTTCCCCGGCGCCGAGTACCTGGCGCGGGTGCTCGCGGGGGCCCTGGCGGCGCTCGCCCCCGGCGGCACGCTCTTCGTCGGCGACGTGCGCAGCCTCCCCCTGCTCGCAGCCTTTCACGCCTCGGTCGAGCTGGCACGCGCGGCCGGAAGCCTGCCGGCCGCCGAGCTGGCACGGCGGGTGCGGCGCCGCATCGCCGACGAGGAAGAGCTGCTCGTCGACCCCGCTCTCTTCCACGCCCTGGCCGCGCGCTCCCCGAGCGTTCGCGAGATCGAGATCCAGCTGCGGCGGGGCCGCCACGCCAACGAGCTGACCCGCTTCCGCTACGACGCGATCCTGCGCACCGGCGAGCCGCCCGCGGCCGGAGCTGTGTCGCCGGCCTGCCTGCGCTGGCAGGACGACCGCCTGACGCTCGCGGAGCTCGAGCGCCGGCTGGCGGCGCCCGCCGGCTGCCCGTCTCCCTGCCCGGCCTCGCTTGCGGTCGCCGGCATCCCCAACGCTCGTCTCGCCGCTGCCGCCGCCGCCGTCGAGCTGCTGGCCGGCCCGGGCCCGGAGATGGAAACGGTCGCCGAGCTGCGCGCCGAGCTGCAGCGGCGTCTCGCCGGCCTCGACGTCGACCCGTCCACCCGGCCGGTGGACCCCGAGACGCTCTGGGAGCTGGCCGAACGGCTGGGCTACGAGGCGGTCCTCACCTGGTCGCGGGCAGGAGGCGCGGAGGCTCGGATGGACGCGCACTTCCGTCCCCGGGCAGCGGCTGCGGCAGCCGGCGCCCCTGCCCCACTGCCCGCAACCCAGGGGTCGGGAGAAGAGGGCGCCTCTTGCGACGCGAGCGCCCAGAGCGCCCGGAGCGCCGGGAGCGCCTGGGCCTCCTTGGCTGCCTGGACCAACGACCCGCTGCGCGCCGGGGCCGAGCGCCGGCTGATCCCGGAGCTGCGGCGGTTCCTCGACGCCGAGCTGCCCGACTACATGATGCCCGCCGCCTTCGTGCTCCTGGACGCGCTGCCGTTGACCCCAAACGGCAAGGTGGACCGGCGGGCGCTCCCGGCGCCCGAGGGGCCGGGCGAGCCGGCCGCCGGCTGGGTTGCCCCGGCGAGCCCCTTGGAAGAGCTGCTCGCCGCCACCGCCGCGGAGCTGCTCGGAACCGAGCGCGTGGGCCTGCGCGACAACTTCTTCGCCCTCGGCGGTCACTCCCTGCTCGCCACCCAGCTGGTGTCGCGCCTCGTTCAGGACCACGCGCTGCCGGTGACGCTGGAGATGGTCTTCGACGCCGCCGACCTGGGCGACCTCGCCGACCGCATCGTCGAGCGCGAGCCGGCGAGCGCCGGCGCCGGGCTGTCGCGCGGGGAGCGTGCCCAGCTCTTCGAGCAGGCGCGGCGGCGCCGGCAGCCGGTCGCGGCGGCGGCCGGACGCATCCCGCGGCGCGCCGCCGCGAGCGACCCGCCGCCGGCCTCCTTCGCCCAGGAGCGGCTCTGGTTCATGGACCGCCTGGCGCCCGGCAATCCGGCCTACAACATTCCCCTGGCGCTGCGCATCGCGGGCGCCGCGGCGCCGGCGCTCCTGGCGGCGGTGCTCGGCGAGGTGGTGCGCCGGCACGAGGCGCTACGCACCACCTTCCGCGAGCGCGACGGGCAGCCGATCCAGGTGATCGCGCCGCCGCCGCCGGGCGGCTGGAAGCTCCCGCTGGTCGAGCTTTCGGCGCTGCCGCCGGGCAGCCGCGGCGCCGCCGCCCTGCGCCTCGCGCGGCAGGACGCGGCGGGCTCCTTCCAGCTCGACCGCGGACCGTTGCTGCGCGCCGCGCTGCTGCGCCTCGGCCCGGTCGAGCACGTGCTGCTGCTCAACCTGCACCACGTCATCTCCGACGGCTGGTCGATGGGCGTGCTGGTGCGTGAGATCACCGCCCTCTACGGCTCTGCCGTCGCGCCGCGGCCGCAGCCGCCGCCCCTGCCCGCCCTGCCGATCCAGTACGCGGACTTCGCGGTCTGGCAGCGCGAGTGGCTCGCCGGCGAGAACCTCGAGCGTCAGGTCGCATACTGGCGGCAGCGGCTGGCCGGAGCGCCGGCGGCGCTCGCGCTGCCGGCCGACCGCCAGCGCCCGGCGAACCCGACCTGGCGCGGAGCGCGCCTGCGGACCCGCCTCGACGCCGGCTTCACGGGCCGCCTGCGGCGGCTCGCGCGCCGCGGCGAGGCGAGCCTCTACATGGCGCTGCTCGCCGGCTTCCAGGCCCTGCTCGGACGCCTCACCGGCCAGGAGGACCTGGTCGTCGGCTCGCCGATCGCCAATCGCAACCGCGCCGAGATCGAGCCGCTGATCGGCTTCTTCGTCAACACCCTGGCGATGCGCGGCGAGCTGGCCGGCGACCCGTCGTTCGGCGAGTTGCTCGGCCGCGTGCGGCGCGGCGCGCTCGCCGCCTTCGCCCACCAGGACCTGCCGTTCGAGCGCCTGGTCGAGGAGCTGCGGCCGGAGCGGCACCTGGCGCTGGCTCCCCTCTTCCAGGTCGTCTGCGCCCTGCAGAACGCTCCGGTCGGCCGCATCGACCTGCCGGGCCTCGCGCTGGCGCCGCTCGAGGTCGAGGCCACCACCGCGCAGTTCGATCTCGAGCTCAACGTCTGGGAGGACGAGGGGGACACCCTGCTCGCCGTCCTGGCCTACAGCAGCGAGCTCTTCGACGCGCCCACCGCGTGCCGCCTGGCCGGTCACTTCGAGGTCCTGCTCCGCGCGGCGATGGCGGAGCCCCAGCGGCCGCTGTCGCAGCTGCCCCTGCTCGCCGCCGCGGCGCGCCACCAGCTGCTCGTCGAGTGGAACGACGCGCCGCGGCTGCCGCGGCCGGCCGTGCTGGCGCGCTTTGCCGAGCAGGCGGCGCGCCGGCCGGAAGCCCCGGCCGTCGCCGTGGCCGGCGCCGCCGCCGCCGGCGCTCACGGCGGCGTCGTCGCCGCTGCCGGCGCTCCTGGCGGCGCCGCCGCGCCACGCCGGCCGCAGGCCGCGCCCCGCTGGGTCGCGCTCGATTACAGCCAGCTCGACCGGCTCTCGGAACTACTGGCGCATCGCTTGCGCGCCTGCGGAGTGAGGCCGGGGGTGGTGGTGGGGGTGTGCCTCGAGCGCTCGCCGGCGCTGGTGGTGGGACTCCTCGGGGTCTGGAAGGCAGGCGGCATCTATCTCCCCCTCGATCCGGCCTACCCCGAGTCCCGGCTGAGCTTCCTGCTCGGCGACTCGGAAGCGGCGGTGCTGCTGAGCGAGGAGCGGTTGCGGCGCCTCCTGCCGCCCCACCGCGGGCCGGCCCTCTTCCTTGATGCCGAAGCGGCCGGCGCCGAGCCTGCCGGGACCGGGCCTGGCGGGACCGGGCCTGGCGGGACCGAGCCTGCCGGTGCCCCGGTCGCACCTCCGCCCACGGCCGCCACCTGGGGCGACTCGGCCTACCTGATGTATACCTCCGGGACCTCCGGCAGGCCCAAGGGGGTGATGGTCTCCCACGACAACCTTGCCGCGACGCTCGCCGCCACCCGTCACCTGCTGGCGTTCGACGAGGGCGACCGCATGCCCGCCCTGGCGCCGATCTCCTTCGACATCTCGCTGTTCGAGATCCTCTCGCCGCTGCTCGCCGGCGGCACCCTGGTGCTCTGGCCTCCCGGACCGTCCCTCGACGTCGAACGGCTGGCCGCCGAGCTGCCGGATTGGACGCGGCTGCACGCCGTGCCGGCGCTGATGGCGCAGATCATGGCGGCGGTGCGCCGCGGCAACGGCGGCGATGGCCCCATTGAAAGTGGCAGCGGCCGGGACCTGCGCGGCCTGCGGACCCTGCTGGTGGGTGGCGACGTGGTGCCGGATACGCTGCTCGAGGAGATGCGGCAGGCCGTTCCGCACGCCGAGACCTGGGTGCTCTACGGGCCGACCGAGGCGACGATCCTCTGCGCCGCCTGGCGCGTGCCGCGTGATCCGGCGCAGCCTGCCAGGACGCGGCTCGGGCGGCCGCTGCCCGGCGCGCTGCTCACGCTGCGCGACGGCCACGGCCAGCCGGTGCCGCCGGGAGCCCCCGGAGAGATCTGGATCGGCGGCGCCGGGGTCGCCCGCGGCTACTGGCGCCGGGAGGCGCTGACGGCCGAGCGCTTCGTCGCGCCCGGCGACGGCGACGGCGGCTTTGGAGGGACCGGGGCCGCAGGCCGCCACTTCCGCACCGGTGACCTCGCCCGCCAGCTGTCCGACGGCACGCTGGAGTTCCTCGGGCGGGTGGACCGCCAGGTGAAGGTGCGCGGCTTCCGCATCGAGCCCGGCGAGGTCGAGGGCGTGCTGGCCCGCCACCCGGAGGTCGCGAGCGCGGTGGTCGAGGCGCGGGCCGAGGAGGCGGGCGGCGGCAAGCGGCTGGTCGCCTACGTGGTGCGCCGCCGCGCCGCCGGACCGTCGGGCGACGGCTGGGAGGACGAGGCGGCGGCCGCCAGGGTGGCGACCTGGCGCCGGCTCTACGACGAGGTCTACGGACCGGCCGCGCCGGGGCCGGAGATGCCGGAGTCGCCGCCCGGACAGGAGCCGGCCGATCCGCTCTTCGACCTGCGCGGCTGGGACAGCAGTTTCACCGGCAAGCCCATCCCCGGGGAGGAGATGCGGGAATGGGTGGAGACCACCGTCGAGCGCATCCGCGCCCTGGGCGGCCGCCGGGTGCTCGAGGTCGGCTGCGGCACCGGCCTCCTGCTCTACCGGCTGGCGCCCGGCGCCCAGCGCTACCGCGGGACCGACCTCTCGGCGCGGGCGCTCGCCGGCATCCGCCGCCAGCTGGGGCGCTCGGGCCTGGGGCTCGGCCACGTCGAGCTGGTCGAGGCGGCGGCCGACGACTGGAGCGGGGTCGAGCCGGGAGCCTTCGACCTCGTCGTCCTCAACTCGGTGTCGCAGTACTTCCCGAGTGCCCGCTACCTGGTGCGGGTGCTCGCCGCCGCCATCCGTGCGGTCGCTCCCGGCGGCGCCGTCTTCGTCGGCGACGTGCGCAGCCGGCCGCTGCAGGAGGCATTCGCCGCCGCCGTCGAGCTCGCCCGCGCACCGGGCTCGCGCACCGCCGAGGATCTCAGCCGCCGAATCTGGCGGCGGGTCGCGGCCGAAGAGGAGCTGATGCTCGACCCGGCGCTCTTCCTCGCCCTCGCCGGCCGCCTCCCCGGCGTCTCCCGCGTGGGGCTCCTGCGCAAGCGGGGACGCTCGCACAACGAGATGACCTGCTTCCGCTACGACGTCGTGCTCCGCGCCGCCGGCGAGCAGGAACAGGGCGGCGCCAGCGCCGGACACGGGTCAACGGCGCCATCCCCGCCCTCGCTTCCGCCACCGCCGTCGCCGTTGCCTGCGCCCACGATCCATGGCGTCGCTCTCGACCGGCTCGCGATCGCGACGCCGGCCATCCGCGCCGAGATCGAGCGGCTGCTCGGCCGGCGCGGCGAGGCCGCGGGCGGCGGCACCGCAGAGCCTTCCGTCCTGCGCTTGACGGGCCTGCTCGACGCGCGCCTCGGCACGGCGGCGGCGGCGCTCGCCCTGGTGGCCGGCGGCGAGGGGGAGGAGCGGACCGCCGCGGAGCTGCGCCGGGCGGCAGCGGTGGCCATCGCCGGCACAGCCGGCGCGACCGGCGCCAACGGCGCTGTCGATCCCGAAGAGCTGTGGCGGCTTGCCGACCGCCTCGGCTGGGACGCCGAGATCATGGTCGAGCCGCTGTCGCCGTTCCGCTTCGGCGCCGCGCTCCGGCGGCGGGACGCCTCCGGGTCGCCGCGCGCGGCCCCTGACCTCGCCCTGCTCGGCGCCGCCCCTGCCGCCGGCGTCTTCTCGGCGGGCACCGCCCACGCCGCTGCCGAGCCGCCGTGGGAGACCTTCGCCAACGATCCGCTGCGCGGCGAGGCGCGGCGCCGCCTGGCGCCGCGGCTGCGCCGCCATCTCGCCGCCGAGCTGCCGGACTACATGGTCCCCTCGGCCTTCGTGTTCCTCGATCGCCTGCCGCTCACTGCCCATGGCAAGGTGGACCGCGCGGCCCTGCCGGAGCCGGAGGTCTCCGGCGGCCTGGGCGACGGAGGGACCCGGCCGCGGACGGCCCTCGAGGTGCGACTCGCCGTGCTCTGGCAGGAGGTGCTCGGCGTCGAGCGCGTCGCCTTGGAAGACAACTTCTTCGAGCTCGGAGGCCACTCGCTGCTCGCCACGCAGCTGGTCTCGCGCCTGCGCGCCGCCCTTGGCATCGACGTCCCGCTGCGCCGCGTCTTCGAGCGGCCGGTCCTTGCCGACCTCGCGTCCGGGCTCGCGGCGGAGCTCGACAGCGCGGCGGGCGGCCTTGCGGGCGCGGCGGCTGGCGCGGGCCGGCCCGCGCCGGCGCGGCCACGGCGGCGCGAGGCCCCCCTCTCCTTCGCCCAGGAGATGTGCTGGGCCATGGCGCACGACGGCAGCACGGCGTTCAGCATCCCTTCACCGCTCCGCCTCCTCGGCCCGCTCGACCCGCGGTATCTCGAGCGGGCCTTCCAGGAGCTGTTCGGGCGCCACGATGCGCTGCGCACCCGCTTCGCGGAGCGGCGGGGGGAGCCGCTGCAGGTGATCGATTCGCCGCGCCCCTTCGCGCTGCCCCGGCTCGACCTCGCGGCGCTGCCCGAGGAGCGCCGCCGGCGCGAGGCCGAGTCACTGGTGGACGCCGACGTGGGGCGGCCCTTCGATCTCGCCCGCGGACCGCTGGTCCGCGTCGCGCTCGCCCGGCTCACGGCGCGCGAGCACGTGCTGATGCTCAACGGCCACCACCTGGTTCTCGACGGCTGGTCGATGGGCGTGCTGGTCGCCGAGCTGGTCGCCCTCTACCAGGCCGCCGCCACGGGCCTGCCCTCGCCGCTCCCGGCGCCGCCCGCGCAGCTGGCCGATCTCGCCGTGGCGCAGCGCGAGCGGCTCGCGGGCGGCGGGCTCGAGGAGCGCCTCGCCTACTGGCGCCGTGCCATGGCTGGAGCGCCGCCGCTGCTCGCGCTGCCGCTCGACCGCCCTCGCCCCGCGGTTCCCAGCCACCGCGGCGACCTGCTCCCCGGTCTGCTGCCGCCGGACCTCGTCGAGCGCCTGGCCGAGTTGGGCGGCGCGGCGGGCGCCTCGCTCTACATGATCATTCTCGCCGGGCTGGCCGTGGTGCTCGGCCGGGCGAGCGGCCAGGACGACATCGTCGTCGGCTCCCCGGTCGCCGGCCGCGAGGACCAGGAGTCCGAGCGGGTGGTCGGGATGCTTCTCAACATGGTGCCCATGCGCGTCGGGCTTGCAGGGCGGCCCACCTTCCGCGAGCTGCTGGAGCGGGTGCGACGCACCGCGCTCGCCGCCTTCGCGCACCAGGAGGTTTCGCTCGAGCAGCTGATCGACGCTCTCGGCGTCGAGCGCCATCCCTCCTATCACCCCCTGTTCCAGGTCACCCTCAACATGCTCAACTTCCCCGGCTCCGGCGCCGAGCTGCCCGGCGGCCTCGCGGTCGAGCTGATCCCGCCGCGCCGGATCGAGGCCAAGTACGATTTCACCTTCTACGTCTTCGCGGTCCCCGAGGGTCTGCGGCTCAACCTGGTGTACAGCACCGACCTCTTCGAGCGCCCGCGCATGGAGGCGCTGCTGGCCGACCTGACCGCCCTCCTGCGCCAGGCCGCGGCCGACGCCGAGCTCCCGATCGCGTAGCTCAGGCCGGCCGGAACGCTGACGGCTCGCCCCCGGGCCGAAATGAGCGAATCACGCGGGGAGGCAGCTTCACCTCCCCGGCTCGGAATGAGCCTGGCGCAAGGCTGGCGCAAACGAGGGCAGCGCACGGTGCGCCGCCCCCGGCGCCTCCGTGCATGCGCTGATGCGCGAATATCCCCAACGGTTCCAGGTTGGAACCGCCTCGAGCCGTGGCTGGTCACCCTCGGCATCGCGGCCGGTGTGCCGGCCAAGCGGCATGGCCCCCCGGCCGCGGCAGTTTCAGCTTAGAGGGTGTCGCCAGCGCAGGCCCGGGAAACGGCTGAACCCACGGTCAGTAGTGACCCATTCGCTCCCCGACTCGATGGCCAGAGCAGCCAGGTAGGCGTCGGGAACGAGGTTTCCCTTGGCTCCTGCCTCACGGCAAAGACGGCTGAAGATCGACCAATGTCTCGGTCCGGGGCTGATCGGCACGCAGTTGGGACTAGCTCGCAGCGCGTCGGCGAAGCGGAGTGCGTCATCAATCGGCGTGGGATAACTGAAAATACGCGGGTTGGTGACGACCCGCAAGAAGCCGCTGAGGACGATGTCCGCCAGAGCAAACGCCGCGTCCGAGCCCACCGCGCGTTCGAGCCAGCTCCTGTAGCGCGCATGGTTCAGGACGTCCTGGCGATGTGCGTAGACCAGGATGTTGATGTCAGTCAGGATCATCCCCGCGCTCCATCAAGTCGAGCAGCGAAGCGGAGTCGTCGAGGTCGACCCCAGGCCGAAGTCCTCCCTTACCCCAGGTCGGAAGCTTGACGGACCGGTGAGGAGGGAGTTTCTGGCGCCGGCTGAAGCTCTCGCGGAGCGCCTGCTCGATGACTGCCGTCAGAGTGACCCGTTGCCGCGCGGCCCGCTCCTTTGCTTCGGCAAGGAGATGGTCGTCCAAGCGAATCGTGGTTCTCATGCATCAAAGCATGCATCGCTGTCATCAAAATGTCAAGGCTCTGCTTCTCAACCCTTTGGCAAGCCCGACGTCGGCCCCCAGCGCGCCCTACCGTTCCGGCACGTCAGGTTCTCCACCCCCGCCATTCCCGGCGGTCTGCCATCATCTCGCCTTCCCACGCGCGTTCCCCGCGTAGCGCGCCCGCCACTGCGCATCACGCAGCATCGTGGCGCCATGCAACCATCTTCCCTCTTCCGGCCACCCATAAGAGTGCGTCTCATGAGATCAGCGGTTCTCGTGCTGACGGCATGCGCCCTGATCCAAGGCCAGTCAGCGCCAAGGCCGCGGATGGATCCAGGGCTGGCGACGCTGGGAGGCAGGTTCGTCGATATGCCTCGTAATGACGACGATGGTAAGAGCGCTAGACAGAAGCGTACGAAGACTTTGTCACAATATTCAGGACAAACGAAGGGTCCGGCCGATCGGCGTTCTCCGGAACAGGAGCCATAAGTTACTTCTGATCAGAAGGATTCAAGGAGACACACCTCATGCAACAAAACACCGTCAAGACGATCGCATTGGCAGCCCTTGCGCCAGCACTTGCGTTGGGCGCAGCTCGGCACGCGCAAGCACAGCCGGCCAAGAACCAGTATCCCGCCAGAATGGCGCCCCTCGAGCAATACCTTATGGGCCGCGAAGCCGAAATCGCCTTGGCGCGAAGCGCGGCTCCAGCAGCCGTTGCCAAGGACGCCACGGTTCTGGTCCTCGGAAGGGATGGCTATGAAACTGCGGTCGAAGGCACGAACGGCTTTGTCTGCAACGTAGACCGCTCGTGGATGGACCAATTCGAAAACAGCCCGGAGTTCTGGAACCCCAAGAGGCGCGGTCCGGTGTGCTACAACCCGCCGGCTGCCAGGACGCTTCTGCCGATCGCTTTGATTAGGACGAAACTCGCCTTGGCCGGCAAATCAAAAGCTGAAATGAACGAAGGTATGAAGGCCGCGATCGAGAAAGGGGAAGTGCCGGCCCTCGAGCCCAGCGCGATGGCCTATATGCTGTCGAAGCAAGGCTTCCTCAACAGCAGATGCGGCAACTGCTCTCCCCATCTCATGTTCTATGTTCCCGTGAAAGACGCTCACACTTGGGGTGCAGCCCCGCTTGGCACTGATGCCCCGGTGCTGCTGGCTACACACTTCAATGGTGCTCCGGAGCCAGTGACCGAGTTCATCGTTCTGGTGTCCGAGTGGTCGGACGGAACGTCGGCGGACTCGGGCCAACATGCTCACTGACGTCCGCTGTTAACGCGAAGTCAAACCGGCCGGTAGCTGAGGCTCTCAGGAGAGCACAGATGAAAGAAAGACCTTCCCTATCGGTTGTCGCGTTCATACTGCTGCTCTTCAGCGCACCAGCCTACGCCCAGGACGCGTGCGAACGCCTGACTGCGGCAGAGATTCCCAATACCACGATTACGCTTGCGCAGACGGTTGCGGCGGGCACGTACAACGGCCCTCCCGCGCCGTCCAGCGACATCGATCTCCCGCCTTTATATAAGAGTCTTCCGGCATTCTGCCGCGTCGTTGCCGAGGCAAAGCCGACCTCGGACTCCGACATCAAACTCGAAATCTGGCTTCCGGTCTCGAGATGGAATGGCAAGCTGCAGGGGATCGGCAATGGCGGATTCGCCGGACAGATTGGCCATGTTCAACTCGCAATGTCGGTGAAGGCGGGGTACGCCGCGACGGCGACCGACACGGGCCATACGGGATCTCCGAGCGATGCGGGCTGGGCGTTGGGGCACCCGGAAAAGATTATCGATTTCGGCCATCGCGGAATTCATGAGATGACGCGCGTCGCCAAGACATTAATCGCGGCTTATTACTCCAAGCCCCCACAACGCTCATACTTCACGGGATGTTCCAACGGCGGGCGCCAGGCGTTGGTGGAGGCCCAACGTTATCCCGAGGACTATGACGGAATCTTAGCCGGTGCTCCGGCGAACTACTTTACCGCTCTGCTCGCGACTGCAGCGTATGACGCCCAGGTCTTGACGATGGATTCGGCCAGCTTCATTCCTCCGGCGAAGATTCCCACGATTGCAGCGGCGGTGAACGCCGCGTGTGACGAGGTTGACGGCGTGCACGATGGGATCCTGAACGATCCGCGGCAGTGTCACTTCGATCCCGCGACGATCCAGTGCAAGGGCGAGGATTCCGACAAATGCCTGACGGCTGCGCAGGTCACTGCGCTGAAGAAACTCTACGCGGGAACGCTTGATTCCACAGGGCACGTGGTCTTCCCCGGCTATCTGCCCGGCGCCGAAGAGGGCCAAGGCGGCTGGGGACTCTGGATCACCGGCTCGGCGCCCGGGAAGAGTTTCATGGCGGATTTCGGCAATGGATTCTTCTCCGACTTTGTATTCGGGAAGTCCGATTGGGACTACAAGACGTTCAAGGTTGATGCGGACCTGAAAGCAGCCAATGAGAGAACCGCGCAGGCCCTAAACGCTACAGATCCCTACCTCAAGCCATTCAAAGCCCGCGGAGGAAAGTTAGTTCTCTATCACGGCTGGAATGATCCGGCGATCACGCCGTTGAACACGATCGACTATTACGAGAGCGTCATCAAGAAGATGGGGCAAAAAGACGTTGACTCTTTTGTCCGCCTCTACATGGCGCCGGGCATGCAACACTGCGTCGGAGGCCCGGGACCGGATTCGTTCGGAGCGGTCTATGATCTGAAGTTCGACGACCCGCAGCACAGCGTCTACGCGTCTTTGGAGCAGTGGGTGGAAAAGGCCACGGCGCCGTCAATAGTTATTGCGTCGAAGTTCGAGGGCCAGGACCGAACGCACGCGAAGATGACGCGGCCTCTGTGCCCGTATCCGCAGGCAGCGAAGTACAAGGGCAGCGGCGATCCGAATGACGCCGCGAGCTTTGAGTGCGAGCGGCCGAAGAAATAGGTTCGCCGGGCGGCGGAAGTGCACGGGTCGGCCGGGCTGCTCGGTCGGACTTCAGGGGAGCCTCGACATCTTCTCCTCGCTGCCGAGCCCGGCACCCTCACCGGACACTCTGGCAACGCCCCCACCAGCGGAACTCTCCCATCAACTCATATCCTCATCCGCACTTGCTGCCGCCTGCCCAAGCGGAGAGCGAGCGGCCGGCTTGGCAAGCCGCTCGACCGGGAGACTCTTGGCCTACGTCGCCTGACAGCATCTGAGCGAAACCGTGGTCCGCCAGCTTCTCTCCCGCGGCCTCAAGCACCTGCGCAGCGAGCTCGCCCTCTCCACCGCCGCGCACGCTACAGTCCCGGCGTGCCCGGACCCAGCGCCACCGGCCGCCCCGAGTGCTCGCTACCGGCGCAAGCCGCGGGGAGTCCTCCGGGGCTTGGGGGCCGAGTACGGCTGGCGGCAGGGAAAGCCGGACCAAGCAGAACGACCCGGGACCCGCTAAGGTCTCACGACCCCGGTCGGTCGCTCCGAGTCGGTTCGGAAATAGCGATCGTGCCACCGCAGCACCCGTGAGGAGTAGACTTATAGGAATCGCAGGAGGAGCCGCGATGGTGTTCAAGAATCTTGAGGAGGCGGTCGAAGCGCTGAAGCGCGATCCGAGCCGCCCCGTCCGTGCCCAGGTCGACGACCTCGATCTAGAGCTACGCGCGGTGGGCTCGAAATCCCCACCGGTCCGCTTGGGTGAGTTTCTGTCGTCCTTGGGTCCCTGGGAGGGTGAGTCGACCGCGGAACTCTACGCCCGGCTGAAAGAAGCGCGGGCTAGCGGTGGAAGCTCGGAACCTCCCCGGCTCTGACCCACTTACCTCTTGAGATACGTTCTTGTCGGCGGCTGAGCAGACCCGCTGCTATCCGGTGAAGATCGCAGTTTTCAGCCATCGGGGGTGGTGAAGTTCCCTCAGCATCATCCCCGCCGGGGTGGGTGGGCAGGGTGGATCGGCGGGCACCGT
>Ga0307479_10000035_pt1 | contig 155334 bp, 127 predicted proteins | sample atmos_gasesECM4C_FD_203743 | JGI IMG/M metagenome (GOLD analysis project Ga0307479, IMG submission 203743) | Hardwood forest soil microbial communities from Morgan-Monroe State Forest, Indiana, United States - atmos_gasesECM4C_515 | ecosystem: Environmental > Terrestrial > Soil > Temperate...
CGATGGGCGGATTCGCTTTCTCACGAAGCGAATCGAAGCCGCGGAAGTGGTGGACCCGGAAGCTCCGAGATCGGGGCAGTCGGCGACGAGGGCATTCTTCGGAGCGACCGTGCGCTATGCCAATGCCGCGGGAGCGGAGCGAGTGGTGAGCATCGTGGGCACCGACGAGATCGATCTCAACCGCAACCATATCAGTTGGGTGTCACCTCTGGGGCGCGCGTTGATGAAGTCGGCAGCGGGTGACAGCGTAGTCCTGCAAGTGCCAGGTGGTACAGAATATCTGACCGTGCTGGAGGTGTGTTACGAGCGCATTTCTGTGGAACCGTTCCGTGAACCACCTGGATCCGAGGCCTCGGCAAAGACACTCCCTCGCCGACGCTAATCCACCTGACGAAAAAGAGACGAAACGGCACAGGTGGTGAAATAGCGACGACCATAATAGCGCGCTATCGCCGCTGAGGAGAACGGATAAGGCCGGACTGCTGGGTTCGCAACAGCAGTCCGGCAGGTATCTAACGGCGCTACTGCGCGTCAGCCACGTTTTCCATCCAAGCGAAGGCCTTATTCCGTCGACGAGACCGGCGGAGTTCCACTATCGATGAAGGTGTAGAACACAGCAACACGGCCGTCGCGTTCCTCCAGAACGTCCGTACCGGTATAGCGGAAAGGTTGGTCAGGAAGTCCGCTTCCCCAACGGCACATCCCGACATTGTGCATCGTGCGAATATCGCCAACCACCTTGTAGCGGTACTCCGGGATGCGCTTACGAATTTCCGACGCTGCCTCATTGACCGCCGCAATGCCGACCAAGCGGCCACCTGGGTGTATCCATACGCAATCTTCCGTATAAGCATTGCGCATCATGGCTTCGCGCTTCACTGGATCAAGCTCGATGAAGATCTCATCGAAGTTGTGGTGCATCAGTTCTGCAGCTGTCATCTTCTCCTCCTTGTTTTCTCTTTGCCAGGGTAACGATCTTTCCTTTGACCTTCCCCGCCATTCTTCCTTCTGGCGTTCCTCTCAAAATACTTAGAAGGAACACAGAATGGCTTGTACGAAACGGCTACCATAGTATGAAACGCTAAGGGCGAGAGCCGCAAAAGGAGGACGACAGATGCGGGTTTCTGAGGGATCGGACACATTTGAGTTTCGTTCTCCGCACGGTATGAAGGCGGCGCACAGCAGACTTCGAACCTTCACGGGCATAGCGGTTCGTCACCTGCAGCATTTCAACCACCCAGGCCGTGCCTGGCACGATCTGTCGGGCCCGCAAGACACTCTCACAGTTGTGCTCGCGGAGACAGGCGGCAGATGTGGAAACAGCGGAATGATGAAGTCACATTCCTGCTGCCCTCGGACCGTTTAACTAACGAGCGCAAAGGCGATCTAAAGGTAGAGCTGAGATTCAGCCTCGCGGCTCCATCTGGGCAGAGCATGAAGCTTCAGTGTGCAGGATTAGGGTCCGTTCCTAGGCGGCCTGGGAAGTAGCCGACCGTACGGGCACGTGTGCATCTGGCAAGTCGAATTCCCGTCCACAGTCGAAGCAGACCTTGTATGTGCGGTTTTTAATGGTGAACACACGACTCTGGTGACGGTGTCGGCAGCCGAAGACAAACTGGAGAATCCAGAGGAGTGGTTTCATCGATCCTGCGCTCGCTGGCGGCGTTCGCAACTTCCATTTGCGTCCAGCCAATTAAGCAGAGAACGGACGCTTGCCCGAGCCAGGGCGATCGCGCAATCCGCAGCTCCGTAATAAATGTTTAGCGTGTCGCCATCCGCGTCCATCGTGTACCCGCAGGGAAATACGACATCGTCAACATCGCCGTGACGCTCGTACTCCGCTTCTGGCCCGAAGATCCACGAGTCTCCTCGCAGCAGGCATGTTTCCGGATTCACCAGATCGAAAAGGGCTAAACCCAAACGATACAGACATCCCGATGGAGTATGACGCACTCCGTGGTAGAACACCAGCCATCCTCTCGAGGTCTCGACTGGTGGCGGTGATAGCCCAATTTTGTTCGCATCCCACCAGGCGCCACGGCGTGCTTCCAGCATCAGCCGGTGCCGGCCCCAGTAGCGCAGATCTGGAGAATAGGAAATCCACATATGAGACCCGAGCGTCGTCATGGGGCGATGAATCAGCGCCCAGCAACCATCGATTCTCCGCGGTAGGAGTGCCGAGTCCTTGTCATCGGGCGGCATAATCACGCCATATCGTTCGAAGGTACGGAAGTCTTTGGTCAAAGCCAGCGACACTCCTGGGCCGCCGCGCGAATAAGAGGTGTAGGTCACAACGTATTGCTGCAGCTCGGGGACGAACGTGATGCGAGGATCTTCAATCCCCCAGATTTCTTCCGGATGGCTCTTTGGGCTGGGCATTAAGGTTGGTTCGCTGTCGATTTGCCATTCATCGACGCCGTTACGAGAGCGTGCGGCACAAAAATGCGACAGGCCGCGTCGATCTTCCACGCGGCAAAGAAGAAGGGTTGTACCATCTGCCAATAGCGTTGCACCTGCATTGAAGACGCTGTTGATGGGATATGGCCAGTCCTTACTAGTCAGAATCGGGTTCGCGGGATGGCGAAAAAGCAATGGCTCGAAGCGAGTGCTCAAAAGGCTCACTTGCTTTTCTGCAGGTACAGTCATGAAAGGATTTCCTTTTGTTCGGGCTCTTGCAGAGATCGCATTTCGACGAGCGCCGCCAAGAATGATAGCGTTGATTCTGCTCCCTGGTTCTCGTTGGCGCGGTCGGGATGGAGTCCGTCACGGCAACCGCCGGTCACGGAATCATAAAGAGGCAGTTGAAGATCGTTGTCGCCGAGGAACCAGTTGAAAGCCGACCAGGCTTGGTTGCGCCAGCGGCTGTCACCAGTGACGCGGTACGCTTGCAAACACGCAGAAACCGCGCCGGCGGCTTCCAGCGGCTGCTGATCGAAACGGGCCTTCTCGCCATCCTGGCGATAGAAGCCTTGCGAACCGATGGGCACAAAGTGGCTGTTGATCTCGCAGTGTTGCACTGTTGATAGCCAATCGAGCGATTCGAGGCCAGCGGAAATCATGTGTTTATCCGAGCATGCTGCGCCTACTACTAGCAGGGATTGAGGCAATCTCGCGTTGCCATAGGCTAGAACGTTCTCGAACCATCTCCAATCGGGCCTTCGGATTGATTCATACATTTCGAGCAGTCGTCGACTGAGGGCGGATCGCACTTTTTGTGCATCGCGATCTCCGGGATACGACGTGAGGTATTCCTGAATTCCTAGCAGGGTGTAGGCCCACGCCCGCGGACTGCTGAATTCCACGGCTGCGGGGAGAGAAAACTCGAACAAGCGACCGGCAGCGCCCCTGCATCCCTGATCGCGGGATCGGCCCAAAACCGTCCCGAGTGCCCACAACGCCCGCCCATGGCAGTCTTCGGAGCCTACCGGTTCGTTCCACCGGCGATTGTAGCGCAGAAAGTTCTTGAATCTGACTTTCGCGGGATTGAAGGCATGCTCCAGGAACGACAAGTACAGACTCGATGAATTTGTGGACTCAAGTGGATCTTTGTCCAACGGCTCCAGCAGCACGGCAAGGATGAGGGCGCGAGCGTTGTCGTCCGTGGTATAGCCCTCTCTGCGGTTCGGAATCGTGAAGATCGCGTGCTGCAGCATTCCGGTGTCGTCGGTCATCTGGTTCAAGTGACTCAGCTTCAACTCGGGTAACTGATCCAGCGACTTGTTAGTCATCCGGGCCGAGAACTGTACTTTGGGACTCTCCATGCGGTCGCTGCGCACTCGCGCGAAGCTTTCCATGTAGCCCTGCGCGACTCTTTTCCAGACCATGTCTCGCGCGAATAGATAGGCGCGCTTTCGCATCGCGTGGCGAATGGCAGGAGTGTCCAAAAGTTCAACTGTCTTCTGCGCAATCGCGTCGGGATTCTGGAATGGGACGAGCGCGCCTCTGCGATCGTCCAACAACTCGATGGCGTGCCAGTAGGGAGTCGAGATGATCGCCTTGCCCGCACCCAGTGCATAGGCAAGTGTGCCGGAAACCACCTGCGCTTCATGCCTGTAAGGCGTGATGTAAATATCCGCGGCGCCGATGAATTCAACCATTTCTTCGGGACTGACGAAACGGTTGTGGAAGATCACCTGAGATTCCACACCCATTTCTTTCGCCAAGGCCTGCAAGCCAGCTCGATACTTGTCTCCTTCGCGACGCAGAATGTGAGGATGGGTCGCGCCTGCGACTATGTACGCCGCGTTCTTGTGCTTGGAAAGAATCTGCGGCAAGGCCTGAATTACATTTTCGATTCCTTTATTCGGTGACAGCAGGCCGAACGTGAGCAGAACCGCTTTTCCTTCCACGCCAAAACGATCCTTGTAGAAGTTGGGGTCCAGAAACGGCAGGTCGGGAACTCCATGCGGAACCATGTCGATCTTGCTGCCAGGCACCTTGAAGATTTCCTGTAGAAACTGAGATGACAGCTGGCTCATGACAACGAGGCGGTCGGAGAGTTCTGCTATCTCTTCCATGACCATTAGTTGGTTCGGGTCTGGCTCGCGCAGAACCGTGTGCAGCGTAGTCACCACGGGCATCTTCAGGCCACGCAGCAGATGCAAAATGTGGCTTCCGGCCGGACCACCGAAGATTCCATACTCATGCTGCAGGCACACCATGTCGATGTTGTTGAAGTTCAGGAATTCAGCCGCTTCCTGATAGGACCTCACGTCGTCCTGGGCGAGCGACCATCGCACACGCGAAGGATAGTCATATCCTTCTTCCGTGTCGTTCACCGGAAGCGCCAACAATCGAGCCGTGCCATATTCCGCGGAAATGGCGTTACACAGATCGGTCGTGAACGTAGCAATTCCACAATGACGGGGGAGATAGTTTCCGATCACCGCTACTCGACTCGGTAGAGATGCTTTCGATTGCGAGCGGGCCCGAGGCGGCGCGGCCACTTCCGCAACTAGGGGTCGCGGGCCGACTACTTCTAAAAGAGCGCTTGGTAGCAATGTGTTCGGTAGCGACATATATTCCTACCCGGCGAGAGCGGTGCTGAAGAGCTACGTTCCGTCCGATCGCGGGCCTTTAGGCAGTGACCTGTACGGGAAGCAGTTCAGGGATGCACTGGGAGTTCTGAAGTGATTTGGCCGCGTCTTCAGCCGTAAACTTCCCCATCATCAGCGCCAGTTTTCGGTTGGTTGTCATCTGGATAGGAGTTCGGTCAATCCGCTGCACGTACGCAGGCGCACGCGTACCGCGCTGCTTCACCCTGACAACAAATTTGATGTTTGCCATGTATTCAAGAATAACGGCATAGCAGCTAATCGAACTGAGCACTATTGACCATCTTGTTGGAGCGCTTCAGTGCATGGTGTAGCCATGAAAGTCAAAAAGAAACTGGCCCTGTCGGTTCGTTGCCCTACTTGTGGTGCAAAGCCTGGAGAAAAGTGCGAGCTGAGCACGGGCCTCCCTCGCACAGAGCCGCATCGGGATCGGCGTTTAGCTGCTTCGGAAAAGTGATTCTGGAGGACTCAGGCCAACGCGAGTTCGGCGAGGGTTGCGCCGAGACTATCAATGGCATCGCGAATCCATTCGCCTGCGACTGCACGTTCTTCTTCGGTGGGTGTCGGAATCTGAAGCAGCCCCTGTCGACCCAGATTCTCGGGAAGCACGAAGGAGGTCTGGTGCTGCATCACATGTTCCAGAATATTCGACAGGCCTTCCGATTCGTATCCATTGTCGAAGCGCACGCCAGCGCTGTGAAACGTGGATTCTGACATCCAGTACTCACAGGCGAGCAGCCAATGACCCCGAGTTAGGGATGACCAGATCTTCAGATAATCCAATGTGCCAGTTGGAGCAAAGCCGTACTCAATATGAATCAAGCCGGTTTGAGCGTCGCGCATCAAATCTGCCCAGGACACAATAACGGCAGATTCAAGTGCTCGCTCGAAACTTTGGTTCACATCAGATTTCATCGGTCACCCTCGCAGTTCCTAGTCGCCCTCAACCTCTCGCCCACGCGGCGTCGTTCTGAGAGGTCCGCCGCGCTTCGGAGCTGTCTAGATTGCAGCTCTGTTGCATGTGTCGAGAATGCGCGGAAACGGTCACATAGGGCACGCCGAGGAAACTCCGGGCAGCGATTTCAGTGATCTCAAGACCATTGAAGTGCTGCAGCTTCACCTTCGCCAGGATCCGCTTCAACGCGCTCTGTGTCTTCTCTGGCGAAAGAAAGCCAAGGAACATCGCCTTGACTTCCGTAGCCATGAAAAAGAAATTCCATCCCGCAGCATGGATCTTACGATCCAGAGCGAATGCATCCGTCACCTTGACGACGCCCCACTCCCCAAAGCATGGTTCAATTTCAAGCCCAGGAAGTTGCGGCATTCCGAGCCATTCTTTCATCAGAATTGTGCCGACTTGAATGGTTGGTGGCATCAATTGTCTGTCCGTTGTGCTGGCACTAATCCTGGACCCTTAGGCAAACGAAAACTGCTCAAAAGTGACCACTTTCCCGGGAGTTGCCACGTACTTACAGTCGCTGGGCAACCGTGGGTATTGGCGATTTATGCAGTTGCTGTTTCACCCGGGGACTATACTCGTTGAAGATGCCTCCCGCGATAGCAGCTAAGAAGAACGGCGGATTCGATCCCGATGTGTTTCTCGCAACCATCGGCGACGGCAGGAAGATCCTGGAGGTTCCGAAAAAGCAGACGATATTTGCGCAAGGGGATGAAGCGGATGCTGTTTTCTACGTGCAAAAAGGCAAAGTGAGGCTCACTGTTGTATCCAAGATCGGCAAGGAAGCAACCATCGCGATCGTCAACCAGGGAAACTTCTTCGGGGAAGGTTCGCTGGCCGGCCAGCTGTTAAGAATGGGCTCCGCCGCGGCAATGACAGATTGCGAAATTCTCCGCGTAGAGAAGAAGACGATGATGGACGCTCTTCATCGCGAACCTGCGCTCTCTGAGATGTTCGTGGCCTATTTGCTGGCGCGGAATATCCGTTACGAAGAGGATCTTGTCGACCAACTGTTCAACTCCAGTGAAAAACGCCTGGCCCGCGTCCTTCTATTGCTCGCTCATTTCGGGAAGGAAGGCATTCCGGAAACTGTGGTCCCCAAGATTAGTCAGGAGACGCTAGCTGAGATGGTTGGGACCACTCGTTCGCGTGTCAGCTTCTTTATGAACCGATTCAGGAAGCTGGGCTTCATCCACTACGCTGGCGGCTCTGAAGGCGCTCTGCAGGTCCACAGTTCGCTGCTCAATGTAGTCCTCCACGACTAGACTTCGTGACAAAAGAGAAGGGCATCCTGAAAATTCAGGACGCCCCGAGGATTTAAAATCTCGTTCTCAATCTTTGTGATCGCTTTTCGTAGCCACTCCCTGTGGCTCGGCTTCGATTGTGACGTCCACTTTAACTCCCGGTTTCAAGTGGACCTCGTTGCCCCCTGCATCCGTTAGCGTGTTTTCGATACGCAGTTCCTTATATAGGTGGTCGGCTCCTTCGACGGCGATCTGCGCTTTTTCAGGTTCATTCGGAACACGGGGCTTAACGATCTTCTCTACAGTTCCAACCAAGGTGGTGCTCGGGTTTTCCGTCATAGCTCGTCCTCTGAAGTTTCACGTGTAAACACCGTCCCGCTACTGCGGCTTCTCATTCTGCTTCGGTTTTTCTTCCTGAGACTTCTTCTCTGCTGGCTTCATGGGCGCGGGTTGCGGATGCTGTTGTTGCTGTTGCGCCCGTGGTTCCGGCAGAGGAGTACGTTCAGGTCGCGAACGCTCGCTGGGCGGCGGAGTTACCTGCCGCTGCGCGGGTTCATTCTGGTTGGGCTCGGGCCGATTGTTTGGCTGCGTTACGGGCGGACGATTCGGCTCGGGCTGTCGTCCAGGCTGCGCTGTGGGCTGTCGATTCGGTTCGGGCTTATTCAGCTCCGGCTGGTTTGGTCGTGCTGACGGCGCACGATTCGGCTCCGGCTGATTATTCGTAGCAGGCCGATCCGAGCGACCAGCATTGTTCTCGGGATGCGCGACTGGTGCGTTGACTGGTGGCTGAACCGCGGCACGATTCACCGGCGCGTTATAAGGGGCGCCCGTTTGTTTCGCATGAACAACGGCGTGGTCGCTGAATGCCCCGGGCTTGGGAGTAGCAGCAACTGCTGGCGTACCGTGGTTCACGGACGCCCGCTGTTCCGGGTTCGTGCGGGCAGCTTGCTCGTGTTCCGTTTGAGCGGCCACAGGTGGTATGTGTTTCTCTCGCGCTACAGACTCTTGCTGAGAGGTAGGACGGGCGCTGAGACCACCGTTACCGCCGTTGTAACTGACACGGTTGATTGTAGTGTTGTTGACGATCGTCGTGTTGTAGACGTTGTGAATGTTGGTGACATTCACGTTGCTCACCGAACGGTTGTAGTAGAACTGTCCGTTCTGCCAGCGTCCACCTTGATAGCCATCACCGTAGTATCCGTAGCCGTAACTGACGCCACCGTAGAAACCTACCTGTTCACCCCAGTAGCCGTTGTTGAAGACAAACCCGTTGCCGCCCCAACTCCAATAGGCAGGAGTCCAGAGCAGACCTGGTTCCGGAGCCATGACCCATGTGCCCGGCACCCAGTAGTAATCGGAGTCGTCGTTGGCATAGGCCCAATAGCCGGGCGTCCACAGATAACCATCACCGGGACAAAGAGGTTGCTCGTAAACAGGCAACTCTGGCGGAGCGAATGAGACGGAGAGACTGATTTGCGCGTAGGCTGCGGCCGAGATGGAGAGCAGTACGAGCGCAAACAGCAACGAACGTATAGAGCGAATGTTACTCATTGTGATTCCTTTTGCCCGATGATCCTTCGCGTGCCCGGTCATGCTCTGCTGCTGCGGGCTGCGTGGATGGAGAGGGACGATTTCCGACGAGACCAACTGAAAACTTTGTCTCGCTTCGCAATGATTCTGATGAGACCTTCTCACGTTCGAAACGTAGAAGTCTGAGCAAGAAAGCTCAGTTCGAGTCATTGCCGCTCAGCAAATCTTTAGTGTAGTTCTGCACGATTGAGCGCCTCGACGAAGGCCGTGGTCAAGTGGCGAGGGTCGATCTCATCCGCAGGTTCCCACTCCACCGGCGGAAAATGACGGACACTTGCTGTCCCGTTTGCATTGTGTGCCCGATGGCCACACGACAGGCAAATCGCTCCCACTTGCCTGATGTCAGTCTCTTTCGAGATTGCATTCTCGCGAACTGCAAGCGAAGCTGAAACCACCGGTCCATGACAGCTTTTACACGAATACGCGGAGAGGTGGAGATACTGTTTTCTCATTTTGTCGCTCCCAAGAAATCCGCTACACCTCAGATCCTCAGATCCTCAGATCCTCAGATCCTCAGATCCTCAGATCCTCAGATCCTCAGATCCTCAGATCCTCAGATCCTCAGATCCTCAGATCCTCAGATCCTCAGATCCTCAGATCCTCAGAATCCTCAGATCCTCAGAATCCTCAGATCCTCAGAATCCTCAGATCCTCAGAATCCTCAGAATCCTCAGAATCCTCAGAATCCTCAGATCCTCAGAATCCTCAGAATCCTCAGAATCCTCAGAATCCTCAGAATCCTCAGATCCTCAGATCCTCAGATCCTCAGATCCTCAGATCCTCTTAACATAGTGGTCTTTGCCCAGGGGAACATCTGTTCACTATTGCTCAGATCGTCTTCTCTCTCCCGTCATAAACCGCGGAAACATTGTGGTCAAGATTGACCAGTAATCAAAGAGGTAAGACTTGATACTCGATAGGAGACATACAGGAGAGATTATGAAACTGTTGAAGATACTGGCCAGTGCACTGTTTGTCGCTGTGCTCTGTCTGCTCGCGGTACTCAGAATGTCGGCCAAAGCGGCCAGTCTATTTCCGGCGGGGGTTAGCTCTTTATCGATATTCATAGTGCTTGGGTTGCTCTGCCTGGTGATTGGCCTGGGACTGCGGGCATTTTCGAAGCCTCCAGCTGACTTGAGCATCAACCAATCCAAAAAGTAGCGCAGTACGAACGACCAGCAACGGTTTATGGACACTAGTGTTCAATTTTGAGCAGAACTATCGGAAGCCTTAGCCGTATATCTGACTGGCATGGCTACTAACAGTACCCTGCTTTGTATCCACCGGGACCCGGCTCAATTGAGTCTGTTGCGAGAAAACGGATGCGAACTGGTCACGGCTACCAACGGCTCGGAAGGCCTGCGGCTCTTGATGACCCGACCTGTGGATGCAATTGTGATCGAGTACCATCTCGGCCTGCTGGATGGTGCAGTCGTCGCAGCTGAGATCAAGAAGGTCAAGCCGCATCTCCCCATCATCATGCTGGCCGACCACCTGGAATTGCCTGACGGAGCGCTCAAGTCCGTCGATGCCCTCGTAACCAAGGCCGACGGATCTCACTTTCTATGGACTACAGTCCACTCTGTGTTGAATGTGAAGCCCATCCTGAGCGAGCAAGCGCCGGTACGGCATCGTGGTCCCGGCAGCTTTCGGCTACGGTCGGACCAATCCCACGCAAATCTCGGTCAACCGGCAACAGACGAAAGGGATACGCCTTTCCCCGCAAGAGTTTGGAGAAGCATCATGATGGAAGCGTCAAATTCTAACCAAAGTACCCGATTGGAGATAAATGCTTCCCAAGCAGAATAATGCGCAAAACCGGGTGTTTTTTCAGATCCACAGGAATGGCGGCGCGGTTGATGGTGTCAGCTATGCCACTCTGGAAGAGGCCTCTGCTGCGTTGGAGAAGGCTGCACGGGGAGGCGAAGTAGCTGCGGTCGACGGACTCGACCAGATCGTGCGGCGCTATACCCCGGACGAATGCCGCGCTGCGCGCAACCTTGGAACAAAGCGTTAAGGCTCCGGTCTAAGATCAAGGAACGCGACAGGCATATCCAACTCTCGCCAGACGCCGGCAGATGTGAGGGCCCTTCAGGCCGCGTCTCGACGGCCGCTGACCAAATTGATGACGATCATCACAAGCGCCACAACTAGTAGCAGGTGAATCAGACCTCCGGCCACATGCAAACTGAAGCCCAGAAGCCACAGAATTAAGAGCACAGCGACTATCGTCCAAAGCATATCAATCTCCTCTGTTTATCCCTGTCTTGCTTCTTTTCTCTCAAGGGAAACAGCGCTGAGCGACTTCCCGCACTCAAGACAAACTCGCTTGGCTCGCGGGGTAATCAGCCCGCAAAACGGGCATATCCTCTGTGATCGCACTTCCTGAGTCCGCGGCCGAAAGATCGCCAGCATCTTTCCGAGGAATTCCCGTGCGGAAGCCAGACGCCGGCGGAGAGAAGGACGGTACGGTTCCATTTGATTTCACCCTTGCGGAGTTCTCCGCTGATTGCGCTGATCTCCGATAATTGAACGATGACAGAGCAAGGCCCACGATTCTGTGCAGGATTGCTCACATTCCTTCTGATTCTTCAAATCAGCCATTGCGGGCGGTCGATCTATGCCGTTGAGAACTGAGCAATTCAGATCAGCTATCGCTTTCCGATTGAGCGATCATGATCCTAGAGACGAGCACTAGTTCTCCTCTTTCAGGAACTGCAACAGAAAGCTGTAAGTAAGACGGATTTGTGGACTGGCTGGAACCGCATGCTGGTTCCAGCCAGATCAACAAAAGCATGGAACTCGACCTCTCGTCACTGATGGAACAAATCTTTCAGAAGGCGGACAATATGAAAGCTAGTCTCTGGAAATATCTTTGGGCGCAAGCAGCGTGTCTTAGTCTCTGTCTCTCACCGATTCTGGCGTTTGCTCAGTCTTCTGAAGGCGCGCAGAATCTGGAGGCCTGCAATGCGGGCCGCGAATCATGCGATCAATCCAAGTTGAGCGCCGCGCAGTTGGCGGACGCAGCCCTCGCCGCTCATGGACGCAACGTTGCAAACTGTAGAAATGGATACGATTCCTGTGATCGCTCAAAACTCTCTGAACCCGAGACGATTGCCTTGGCCTTGGCCGATCACCAACGGAATGTGACCGACTGCAACGATGGGATGCAGTCCTGTGACCGCTCCAAACTAACCCCGTCCGAAGCCCGCGCGGTGGCCGTGGCGGAACAACAGAGCAATCTCGCCGCCTGCAAGGATGGAGCAGGAGCTTGCGATCGATCCAAACTGACTCCGGCGGAAACCGAGGAAGTGAATATCGCTAGGCGCAAGCTGAATGCAACCGATTGTGAGAACGGTGCTGGACTATGCAATCACGCTGAGTTGACTGCTTCCCAAACCAAGGACACAACCGCTGCGGAACTCCAGCGCAACGCGCAGAATTGCAACAACGGCTGGACCGAGTGCGACCACTCCAAACTCACTCCGCTGCAAGCGAAACAGACAACCTACTCAGAACACCAGCGCAATCTAGCGGCGTGCAAGGATGGGCAGGAAACTTGTGACTATACAAAACTGACTGTCTCGGAGGCCAAAACACTGGCGGACGCCGAGCACAAGCGCAACTACGCGGCTTGTCTCAAAGGGTACGGCTACTGCGATCCTTCTCGACTCACGGTTGACGAGGCTCGCACGATCCATCCTAGTAACTAATTGTGCGCAGCGAGAACCTTCTTCTATAAGAGCCCCGTCGTTGCGGAACATGTTTCGCTACTTGCGCTGTGTTATTAGTTCCGAAAGTCGGCATGTCGGAAACAATCGTACAAGTAGGGCATCCCTTCGCCAACTCCCGCGCTCGCTTTAGAAGAGGCAATCTTTGGCGATCTGTTCCACGTTGTTCCGTGTTTTGGAACATGGAACAAGAACGTGGCTCCAAACTAAGAACAAGCATGCACACGGCTCGACTCGTAACCGTAACAATCTGAAAGACTTGCAGAAGAGAATTACAGAGGGTTTGGTTGCGGGGGGTGGATTTGAACCACCGACCTTTGGGTTATGAGCCCAACGAGCTACCAGACTGCTCCACCCCGCAGGTTGATCATAACAACCACGTGGAGAAGCGTCAAACCGACCCAAGCGGACGGCATCCTTTTGTCCGTCACGGTATCTAAGGATAAAAAGACGGAGCATCGTCACATTCTCCAACCGCATTTGTGGCTTAAAATATTCCGCAGCAGCAGGAGGCCATCCGCATGCCTAAGAAAGACGCTCCCTCCACGAAGCAAACCACGATCAACTCGCAACCCCGGATACATCAGCATGCCCGGGAGATCCAAGACTATGGAAAAGTTTTGCACGCGCTGCCGCTCGAACTCGAAGAGCCGGTACGTCTTGAAATGACGGAGCAATTGAACCTCTTGCTCGCTGACACGATGACTCTGCGCGATCTCTATAAGAAGTCGCATTGGCAGGTTGCCGGTCCGACGTTCTATCAGCTGCATCTGCTTTTTGACAAGCACTACGAGGAGCAGGCAGAAATTGTAGACACCATTGCAGAACGGATTCAGCTGCTGGGAGGAATCTCGATCGCTATGGCGGCCGACGTCGCTGAGACTACACGAATCGAGCGGCCGCCGCGCGGCCGCGAGGAGGTGCCGGTTCAGATCTCGCGCCTGCTCGATGCTCACCAGATCATCATCGGGCATTGCCGACAGCTCGGCCGCCGCGCCTCCGAACTAGGCGACGACGGAACGAACGACATGGTGATCAGCGACGTTCTGCGTGGCAACGAACTACAGGTATGGTTTCTCAGTGAACATCTGGTCGACGTTCCGCTCGTGCATGCCGTCGAACCGGACGCAAGAAAAGCCGGATAAGAAATTCCCTGGCTCCAAAAATGCGGGCCGCTGCGGCCCGCATTTTCTATTAGCATTGCCGTGTCAGGATTTACTTTGTGCTCGCTTCCTTCAGATTGTCGTGGTCGTAGTACTCGTAGGCCGACATTGGCTTCTCGGCGCCCTTTTTCCAGATGCGAGACTCTTCCGGCAATTTACCCAGGACGCGCGCCATTTCGCGGATGTGCATGGCGACTGCGCCACAGCACGCGCCGATAAAATTAATCCCGAGATCACGCGCATGCACGGCATAGTCTGCCATCTCTTTGCGCGTGAGTTGCAGAGGATCGAGAGCATAAGGAAACTCCGGAAGACTGGTGAAGTCTGGCTTTCCTTTTGGTGTGCGATACGCTACAGGCTGGCAGGCGAGATATCCAGAGACAGCTTTTCGCATTTCTTCCATCGGGCCAAGGATGTACTGTGGCGGGCGCAGGCAATTCATACCGACGATGTCAGCTCCCGCATCGAACAAGGCTTTGGCGGCGTCAGCGGCGCTTGTGCCCTCGGCAGTTTCGTCTTTGTTCTCAAAGCAGATGGTAACCATTGTAGGCAAACTGGTTTTCTTCGCTCGTTCTATGGCGATCAGCGCTTCTCCAAGCCATGAAAAGGTCTCGCCGATAATGAAGTCAACACCCTCATCCACTTGCACTGCAAGTTGTTCATCGAATGTTTTGCGAACGCGGTCGGCGGCTGATGGACTTCCTGGTTCGTACATCCACGTCAAACTTAGGTTCCCGGCGACCAGGCATTGATCGCCAGCGACTTCGCGCGCCACGCGAACTGCAGAGCGGTTCAGTTCTTCCAGTCTATTCTCCAGTCCAACCGTGGCCAGTTTGTCGCGACTGGCATAAAACGTAAGCGCCTGCAAGACTTCCGCGCCGGCTTCGCGAAATTCGACGTGCAACTCGCGCAGCGCATCGGGATAGGTAAGCGCCACTTCCGGCGTAAACGGACCCGCGCGCACCCATCCGCGCTTTTCCAGTTCCAGCAAATAGCCGCCGTCGCCCAACACAGGGCCTTCCCGCAAACGCTCGAGGATGCCTTTCTTTTTCATATCCATTCCTTGTCGATCTTTCATCTGACTCGCTAGGCTCATGCCGCTGCCTGTTGCAATCGTCCCTTCTTCCAATCACGTAGCGCCTGAAATGCTGCGTTACGCCCCGGCGCTCCAGTCACTCCACCTCCGGGATGCGCTCCTGCGCCGCATAAATACAAACCCTCAATAGGAGTGCGATACTGCGACCACCCCGGTACAGGGCGCATAAAGAAGAGTTGCTCCAATCGGAGGTCGCCGTGAAAAATGTTGCCCTCGGTCAAACCGTATGTGCGTTCTAGGTCAAGTGGAGTGAGCACCTGCCGGGCGATAATCGCGCCGGCCAAGTTTGGCGCGTATTCGGCAATCTTCTTCACCACGCGATCGCCTAGTAATTCTCGCTTCTCATCCCAGTTGTCATCGCGCAAGCGATACGGTACGTACTGCACAAAGCAGGTCAGAATGTGTTTGCCAGCCGGTGCGAGTGAGCTATCGGCGTTGGAAGAAACAACACAATCCACCCACAACTCTTCGGGAATCTCGCCGAACTTGGCGATGTCGTAACAGCGCTCAGCAAATTCGAGCGATGGAACCAGCGTGTAAAAGGTACGCTCCAATGGCGTGGCAGTCGACGAGGTTCCTGTGAACTTAGGCTCCTCAGCGAGCACAAAATTTACTTTGGCGCAGGGGCCGTCCATTTTGATTCCGCGCACAGCAAAAAGGAAATCTTCGGGTAGTTCTTTCGCGTCCAGGAATTTCAGGAATGTTCGTTTTGGGTCGGCATTCGAAAGTACCATGCGGGAACGGAACTCTGCGCCGTCTTCCAAGATGACGCCGCACGCGCGGCCATTACGTACATCAACTCGAGCGACCGACGCCGATGTGCAAATCTCCACTCCCAGTTTCTTTCCGGCCGCAGCCATCGCCTGCGTGATCGTTCCCATGCCTCCGATGACGTGTCCGTAGAATCCTTGCAGTTCATGCTCGCCGCCATTCAACAGATGAAAGAGAAGTCCGATTGCTGTTCCCGGCTGGTAAGGTCCTCCGTGTTTCCCATACACATTGTTAGCTAGGAAGAGGGTCTTCATTTTCTCGGACTCGTAGTTGTGGTCGAGAAATTCGCCCAGGCTGCCTGTTAGTAGCGAGACGAGGTTTGAAATCTCTGCGCTCGAGATTCCGCGGAATCGTTTGCCAACACGAAAAAGATCGGCCCAGCCTTTTACAGTGCAAGTGCCTACCTCTGGCGGTGGTTCCAAGAAAAACGGCTGCAAGTAACGTGCCAGCTTTTTCAGCTGATCGTCGACTTGCACAAAGCGCGCTGCATCTTTTGCGGAAATCTTGGAAAATTCTTTTTGCGCGCGTTCTCGATCGACCCACCACGAGACCACATGGCCATCTGGAAAGGGAACCTGGATCGCCGGGTCGCACGGAATCATACGGAGCCCGTAATCAGCAAGGTGCAATTCTGAAATCACTTCCGGCCGCAACATGCTCGCTACATAAGAAGTGGTGGAAACACGGCATCCAGGTGCGATTTCCTCAGTCACACAACATCCGCCTACAATTTCTCGACGCTCGAGCACAAGCACTGACAATCCTGCGCGCGCCAAGTAAGCCGCAGCTGTGAGTCCGTTGTGGCCAGCCCCAATGACGATGGCATCGTAAACGGCTCGCGATGGTCTGGCTGCGGATTGACTAACGGTCACGGAATATTATGAAACTGCATAACGTTATCTCAAACGCTAGCAAAAATGAATTGAAATCGTTCTAACCCTGCGATATGCTTCCATGACTAACAGTCATTTCTATGCCAGGAATCGCAAGCAATCGGGTTGCGCCTCCGCTGTACCAGAGGCAACCGCCGGCTCGTCCGCGTTCAGACGCGAAACGCACCCGCATTATCGAAGCTGCCACACAGCATTTCGCCGAGCACGGATATCACGCTGCGCGAGTCGGGGATATCGCTGCCGCTCTAGGAATTGCCAAAGGTTCCGTCTTTCAGCATTTCGGCAGCAAGGATGGGCTTTTCTTCGAGGTCTACAAGCGCGCTGTTCGTTCCTTTGCCAAGTATCTAGATGCCCCGTCGGAGGTGCGTGAAGCAGGGTTCTTCGAAGTGTTGCGCTACTGGCTTGTGCGTACCGAGCATCTTCTCCGTGAGGACTGGATTCCGTACCGCATCTCGCTGCTCGGCAACTACGGCACGGATCTTTTGCTTAAGCGCGAGATCAATCGTTTTCTGATCGCAGAAGACCCTTATGGAACAGTAAGCTTCGTCCGCTTCGGCCTGGAGCGGCGCGAACTCCGCAAAGACATGGACATCGAGATGATCGTCTCGATCCTCGATTGGATGATGGAGCGCTTTCAGGATGCACTGCTCACTGCTGAACTCGACCCAGGTCTGTTTCGACGCCAGGGTGAACCGACAGAAAAGAAAGAAGCTAGGATTCAAGAGTTCCTTGCTGTGCTGCAAAGGGCGATCGGCTCGGACGCTTCTTCCGGCAACACTAGCGGAACAAGGAAAGCGCGAGGAAGTCAGCGTAGATAGACGCGTGCTCGATATAATCTCGACGCAGATTTATTAAGGTGACCTGAGAACGCCCATGCAGCCTTCCATCGAACAAATTCTTTCCAGCTATAACGATCGCGCACCTCTGAACGAGGCTTCGACAATTCCCGCCTCGTGGTATGTCGATCCACGCATCGCGGAACTGGAACGCCTGAACGTCTTCAGTAAGACGTGGCAACTGGTCGCCCGTACCGATCAAGTGCAGCACGCTGGAGATTTTGTTTCTACGTATCTTGCGGGAGAGCCTCTAGTGGTGGTACGCGGTAGCGATGGAGAGTTACGCGCTTTCTACAACGTATGCCGCCATCACGCCGCGGCCGTCGTGACCCACCCCTGTGGTCAGGCAGCCATCCTGCAATGTCCATATCACGGCTGGAAGTATGGTCTCGACGGATCGCTGAAAGGCATGCCCGAATTCGAAGGCGTAGAAAATTTCGACCGCGCGCAGAACGGATTGGTTCCCATTCGAGTTGAAACTTGGGAATGCTTCGTATTCGTTAATCTCGATCCACACGCTGCGCCGCTGCACGAATTCCTCGGCGGACTGGTAAAACGTGTCGCACCGCTCGGCATTAGCAAGCTGCACTATTTCGATCGTAGAAGCTACGACATCCACTGCAACTGGAAGGTCTTCGTCGATAACTACCTCGACGGCGGTTATCACGTGCCCCACTTACACAAGGGCTTGAGTTCGGTGCTCGATTACAAGCAGTACACCATCGAAAACGAAGATCGCTATTGCCTGCAGTCGAGCCCGATGGTCGCTTCCGACGAAGATGCTGCGACTAGAGCGACACGCAAGGGTGATCGCGCGTGGTACTTCTGGCAATATCCCAACCTGATGATCAATTGCTATGAGGGATATATGGATACCAACTACGTAATCCCCGTCGACGCCGATCACTGCCAAGTCATCTTCGATTTCTATTTCAGCGATGTGAGCGAGGCTCACCGAGAGTACAACACCGAATCGGTCAACGTGGGCAACCGGGTGCAGGACGAAGATCTCGGGATTTGCGAGGACGTGCAGCGCGGGTTGAAATCGCGGGCTTATGGTGCAGGTCGTCTTTCGGTGAGACGCGAAGCTGGGGAGCAGTTGTTCCATCGTTTGCTCGCTGCTGATTTGAAGGAAATTTCTGCAACGTCGCTCGCGGCAGCTGACTAGATTTTCACTGATGATCGCGAGGAATGGTTTCCTGCCAGGTTTTTGTTTTCAGCATCTCCCCGTCTTTCAGCAGTTCTCGTGTGTATTTGTAGTAGAAATTCTTCTGATCCGTCGTGACCAAAAGATGTCCACGCCATACCAGCGTGCGGCCTTTTAGAGTGAAAACGCTCTCTGCTTCTCCGCGCACGGAAGATGTCTCCGGGTGCGCATCGTCGCCTTCATACGTGAGGTTTTCAAAATCATCCTCTATGCCCCACGGATACACGTAGCCATCTTTCCCCTTCCAATGCACAGTGGTTTTCTGGTGTACCTTGTCGCGTTCCACAGTCCACTCGCCCGGCCACGGGAATCCTTCACTCTTGATGTCCATGCGCTGCTCGGATGGCTGCGGCGGAGAGAACTCGGGCGCTACAGTGCCGTGCACAGGGACGACCGGCAATACAAGCTTCGATCCTGCGTTGCCGCCTAAATCCAGCGTGGTAGTCATCGAGTACGGAGTCGGCAGCACCATCGGCCACAGTGCGTTCGATATGGCAACGCGAATACGGTGGCCTTTTGGAAAGACCCATGATGTTAGGTGCATCGCAATGTCGAGCGAATAAACTTTCCCCGGCTCTAGGTCTTGCGGATTACTCGTCGATTCACGTTGCGCGCCGTTGATTCCCGCGCCCGTGATCTGTGTGACCGTGCCGTCGGGAGCGACGTCAGACAATCGCGCGAACCAGTCCGCGAGCGGCGCCGTGGCTGACGCCACCTGCAACAAAGCATGGGGTCGCCCGAGAATCGCCAGTTCCTCTTGCAGTGGCGCTGAATCGTAAACGAGGCTGAATGCGTCCACCGGGCGCGGATCGTTCAGCAACTCTCCCCACCAGAAACCGGCTTCCACGCCAATAGTTGGAACATATTTCAGTTCATGACGTGCTTGCGCTGCTGCAGAATCGGCCAGCATGTGATTCGCTTGCAAGAAGAGAGTTCTATTTTTCGTGTCTTTTGGCGGCCAGACATCTTCGCGCCGCCATTCGCCCGGCACACTTTCAAGATTCGGATCGGGCGGATGCCAGTGCTGCATATAAATCACTAAGCGCGGATCTTGCAATACTCCAGTGTCGCGGCCCTTCAGCCAATGATCGAACCAACGCACTGCCTGATCACGCCATTCGACTCGAGGTCCGAAGTCTGCGTCATTTGGAAAGCTATGGTTCCACGGGCCAACGATCGCCTTGATTGGAGTTTTCGATTGCATCAGCATGTCGATGACATTGTCCCTATAACCGTCCTGCAATCCGCCGATCAGAAAACTTGGAGTTGTGATCTCACTGAGTGGCCGCACCCGGTCGCGCCAAAAAGGCCCGTCATGCTGATGCTTTAAATAGAGCAGCGACCACGGCGGCGAGTCGAAGCGCGGCCCAAGGATTTTTTCATCGAGCGAATAATCGGGCGCTCCAACCCAGCCCTCCGCCAAATCCATGTTCAATTCGAATTCATCGATGTGCACCATGCCGTCGATATAATGGACGTCATCGTGGAACAACTCTGCGGTTGCGTCGACCGCAAGGATTGCTTTCAAGGCAGGAGGATGCCGCATCGCCATCTGCAGCGCGCTGAAGCCTCCCCAGGAAATTCCGAACACACCGACATTCCCGTTGGACCAAGCCTGATGTGCCAGCCATGCGATGACTTGCTCGCCGTCAACCTGCTCTTGTTCGGAGTACTCGCGCTCCGGTGGAACTCCATCACTGGCACCGAAGCCTCGAATGTCGACGCGCACGCTGACGTAACCCCGCCGCGCGAAATAGGAATGTTTGGGATAATCTCCGGCCGCTGTACCGTCATCTTTGCGGTATGGCAGATATTCAAGCAGGGCGGGGAACTTCTCTCCGGATTTCGCGCCGTCGGGCATGTACAAAGTGGCAGCCAGGCGCACGCCGTCTTTCATCGGAATCCAGGCCTGCTCCATTCGCACGCCATAAGTAGGCGGCGAAGGCGGTTCATTCGCAACGGTGCCTGTAGAACAAATACAGAGGACTACACATATAGTGAACGCTGTTCTGGCCAAGATTGTCTCCGGAGAATCAAATCTGACCTAAAGGTTAGTCGCGAGCGTCTTGCTCGCGGCGAAGAGCGCGCAGATCGATTCCCAGTTGTTCGGCTTTTTTATACAAGTGACTGCGCTCCAGGCCAAGAGCTTTCGCAGCTAGGCTCATATTCTGGTGAGTGCGCCTCAATTCAGCTAGAATCACCTCCCGCTCGAACGACTGAACGCGTTCGGCAAGGGGGCCAGACAAGGGAGTGGTTGTGGATGCAGTCGCGCCAGACGACGTTTTCGGTAGTGCCGATTGCACAGTGGCCAGATCAACCTGACTCTCGGTCGCGAGCAGCATGAGCCGCTCGACCATGTTGCGTAGCTCGCGAACGTTTCCTGGCCAGGCATAAGATTGCAACGCCTGCATCGCTTCATCCGTGAACGGAACCGGCTTCCATCCATTTTGCGTGCAGACTTGCGCCGCAAAATGTTCGACCAGAGTTGGAATGTCCTCGCGCCGTTCGCGCAACGGCGGCAGCACCAGCGGAAACACAAAGATGCGGTGAAATAAATCCTGCCGAAATCTCTCCTCGCGGACTCGCGCTTCCAGGTCGCGGTGGGTGGCGACGATTACGCGAACATTTACTGCCACTGGCTTGTCGCCGCCAATGCGCTCCACTTCACCTTCCTCGAGGACGCGAAGGAGTTTTGCCTGCATATTCAGAGGCATATCGCCGATTTCGTCAAGAAAAATCGTCCCCTGATCCGCTTGTTCAAATTTCCCAATGTGCCGTCCCGATGCACCAGTGAACGATCCCTTTTCATGGCCAAAGAGTTCGGATTCGATCAGCTCCGCCGGCACCGCCGCGCAATTCAGAGTGATAAAAAGCTCATCAGCTCGCGCGCTACGTCCGTGGATTGTCCGCGCGACAAGTTCCTTGCCGGTTCCGGTCTCGCCAAGTATGCACACGCGCGACTCGCTTGCTGCCACGCGCTCCAATTGAGCCATGACGCGCTTCATGGCGTCGCCCTTCCACACAATTTCGTGCTTGCCCAAACGCTGGCGCAACTGCCGATTCTCCGTTTCCAGACGCCGCAGCTTTAACGCGTTTTCCACGGTAAGCAGCAGTTTGTCGGAGGAGATCGGCTTCTCCAGGAAATCCAGTGCTCCCAGCCGCGTGGCCCGCACTGCCATTTCAATGTGCGCCTGTCCGGACATCATGACGACCGGCGCTGAAACTCCCTGTTGCTTGAGTTCCTCCAGCAGCGTCAATCCATCTTTTCCCGGCATCACAACGTCAGAAAAAATCAGATCAAAATGCTGCGCCTTGGCCAGCTCCAAAGCTTTCGCTGCGTTGTCACACACAGTAGCCTCATGTCCGGCCAGCCGGAAGGCGCGCGACAGAGATGCGAGGGTGTTGGCCTCGTCGTCAACGATCAGCAAATGTGCTTTGAGTGGCAACCGTCCTCCTGGCGTTCGCCGAAAATCTTAACTGATGCTCTTGCTCGCATCGCTAGTGAGCGCCGATTCTTGCGATGCTGCGGAACCGTCCGGCAATTCGATCACGAACGTCGTTCCACGTCCAGGCTCACTGCGCACGCTGATTCTGCCGCCATGATCGCTCACCACCGACTGCACGATCGCCAGGCCCAGCCCGGTCCCGTGCTGCTTGCTGGTGTAGTAGGGAGTGAAAATGCGCTCGCACTCTTCCGGCGTAAGCCCCGTTCCGGTGTCGGATACTTCCACGATGACACCAGCACCACTTCTGCTGCTCCCAAGCGTCAGCGTTCCACCACTGGGCATTGCATCCATTGCGTTGAGCACCAGGTTCGACAGCGCGCGATGCAGTAATTCAGGATCGGCGGCAATCGCACCCAGATTCTTATCCAAATTGAACTTACATTCGATTGGTTCTCGTCCGGGGGCCTTGAGTTGCGCCTGGAATAACTGTGCCACAGCTCGCAGGATTTCATTTATCTGCACCGCCTGCAACTGAGGATGAGGCATTTTCGAAAATTCACTGAAGCGCCCAATGATCGTTTTCAAATTCGAAATCTCCGCGAGCAACGTACGCGAGCTTTCGCGAAAGACCTCGTCAAACTGTTCCGGGCTTTGCATTCGTGAGCGCACAAGATTCTCTACCGTGATCTGTAGAGGAAATAACGGGTTTTTCAACTCATGTGCCAGCCGCCGCGCCAGTTCGCGCCATGCGGCTACGCGTTCGGCCTGCACGAGGCGTTCTTTTTGCGCGAGCAAGTCGGCGGTCATGCGATTGAACGACTCGGCCAGTTGTGAAACTTCGTCGTGCCCGTTTACCTCGACACGGGCATCCCAATTTCCCGACGCAACATCCTGTGCCGCACGCGCCAGTTGCTCCACGGGCCGCGTGACGCGTGCTGCGACCCAACTGCTTAAGATGATCGCAAGAACGATTCCGCCGCCGCCTGCGAGCAGAGCCGAATCACGGATGTGACGCTTTAGTTCCACGTACGAGCGTTGCGAATTTCCAATCAGTAAAATTCCCAGCAGTGGGCGATCTTTTCCCGCGCCCCAAAGCGGAATCGCGCGAAACAGTTCGTCATCCGCCTGGTCGTAAGACCACTGAATTTTCGCAGTCATTTCCTGATGAGACTGCCGGACCGCATCGACCAGCGCGGCAAATTTATCGGGCGGTCGAGACCTATCAAGAGCGCTGGACGTAGCCGAAGGATCCAACACCAGTTCGCTGGAAAAACGATCACCTCGGTTCTGATACAGCAAGGCCCGCATCCCCACTGGCAGATCGATGGACGAAAGAAAGTTCTTATCCAGTCTCCGCCCGCCGATCACATAGACCGGATGTTCCCCGGCGTGCGACGTTTGCACAGCGAACACACCTAGAGTCGTCGAGTCTTGGAGTTCCTCTTGCTTCAGGAACGCGCTTTGCCCGGCCGCAGACGACAAGTTGTCAAATCCATTCTCCGGATAGCCGAATTTTGCCGGCCACTGCGCCGAGGAAATGATATGGCCATGCCAATCGACGAATTCCAGAAAGTCGAGCTGATTGCTCTCCGCCATCGACCGCGCCAGATCAAAATATCCCGCTGAATCCGCCCCGGTTCCGCTGAGCGCTGTTGCCATGCGGCTGACTGGATCAGACGCTGCGGTCGCCCCCACGCGCCGCGCAATGTCTTCGCCCTGGCGATTGAACTCCCGCTGAAACTGTCCGACCAGAGCGGCAGTACGCGCATCCTCACTCTTTTCAAATGCGCGCCGCGTGACTGCAAGCACAAGGCCGGCGATCAATGCGACTGAGAAAAAAACCGTAAGCGCAAACACAGAAAGCAGCTTGCGGCGAAAAATCATGGCTTGCTGCTCCTCAGCCATACATCCGCCATAGTTAGCGTTCCATCAGGGCGCACATTCCAGTCTTGCAATGTAGGTGCTGCTGCGTAGGACACAGGTAGATGAAATAGAGGAATGATGCGTTGCGCCGTCAGCAGCGTTTGCTCTGCCGCATATAGGTCCTCAATTGAAGTACTTTTGTTTTTGGCTGGTGGTATCCTGCAGATCGCAGACACTTCCGCGATATCAATCCATGGATCCGCCGATGGCAGGGGAATTCGCATCAATCGTATATCCGACGTGCCGGCAGAAGTCAGTTGCAGCGCCAATCCCGCATCTTTGCCGTTGAGCGCGATGCGATCTGCAAGCAATCGCGCCACCGGATCGCTGCCATCGTATCCCAGAGTCCATGTCGGAATCGTGCGGACCTGCTCGCGTGCGTGGCGAGCCCGCACCAAATCCGCATCCGTAGAGAAAACGAAGTCGTAGCCACTCATCCAGTTTGGAAGCACACCTCCCGTAGCTTGGCCAGAACCCTGTAACAGTACGCTGCGGATCGATGCACGGTCGATACTGAGTGCCAAAGCCTCGCGTAGCGATCTTTCTTCCGACGCTTGTGCGTCGCGGGTAAATACGAGTGCCAGCAATTCCACCGGAGCCGAACTCACGATCCTGCGACCTTCTAGCGATACCCGGTGCGCCTGCTCTAGAGCGACTTCTACGAGATCTACACGACCCAGCTCAAGCGCGGTCAACTGATCGCGAAAACTCTTGCCCATTTCGATTTCGATACCGTCGAGAAATGGACGGCCTCGCCAGTAGTCTTCGTTAGCGGTGAGCGTTAGTTTTTTTCCAAGCTGCCAGTCGACAATATGAAACGGTCCAGTGCCGATCGGGTTGTCGAGACTCCGTTTTGCGATCGCGTTTCGTGACTGCGCCAGTTCTGCAGGCAATTCCGAATCAGGGCCATCACACTCGATGACTAAAGAATCTCCGTCGGTGGCTACTTTCCATGATGGATTCGAGATGCGCAACGAGGCGGCGGCAATTTCCGCTGTGAGTGCTGTACCGTCATGAAACTTTACGTTGTGCCGCAGATGAAACTGCCAGCGCGCGTTACCGGATGATGCTTGCCATGACGTTGCAAGTAGGCCGCGCACGCGGTTACTGTCATCTGTCGTCACGAGCGTCTCGAACATGAGCAATGTAATGTTGCGTCCGGCAAATGAATTAGCCGTTAGGCTGTCTGCAGGGTCAAGCGATGTCGGTACAGCGTGTACAGCAATATGCAGCGTGCCACCGTACTGCGGCCGTGTTTCAGCCTGCAACGCCAGCGCTGCGATCAGCAGGCTACTGACCGCAAGCCATCGCCACACGATAAGCCTCATAGCTTCCTGTCTCTCGATTTCTTGCCACTGCGATTGCGGTGTCACCTTTCGATTCGGTCCACAACGCGGTAATCGGACCAGGAAAATCAATGGCTGGGCTCACCGCGACCGGATCACGGTCCGGAAATTCGTAAGCACGCAGTGAATCCTCTGTCTGATCCTCTGCTTGATCTGCGGAACTTGACAGCACTTGCCAGCCCGCACCACAAGCCGTCTTTACGCTTGCCAGATCGCTACCCCAACCAAGCCGAGCGGCCTGATCGTTCAGGCCATCGACTAAATGAGTCTGTCCATCGATCGCCGCGAACAACCAAAGCATATATTTGTCGCGCGGCAGTACCGCTGCGGAATAAAACTTTGGCACTGTGGTGAACTTACCCGTGCCGGGAGTAATTGCTCCCGTGAAGAAATTGCGTGTAGGAGCGAAGAACGCCCTCAGCTGTGGAACCACCATCGATGCGCCACTCGACAGCCCAGCGCTTGGAAAGACCGCCAACGCGCCTCCATTCAACGTTCCCGAAACAAGCGGCCAAGGATCGTCACTCTCGCGGCAGTTCAGCGTGAGTGGAGATGCCGCCGTACTCGTGCATAACACACCGGGAAGATACGCATCGAACAAGTGGTCCCTAGCAAGAGTGAGCCTGCCACGCAGATCGCGCGGCCATGGTCGCTGATGAGCAATAGGCAACTCCTGCTCCGGTTGCCACTTCCCGCCTTGCAGGTGATACAGAGAAATTTTTTCCGGGGCGAGCACTGCGATGTGCACGGGAGAGGGATTTTCATCCAGAACTGCGACATCGAGGATAGGATCGTCTTGTGTCCACAGCGGAGTCTTGCGCAAAGTGAGTGGCACAGAATCGCGCGCCACGCTCGAACCTTCTGGCCGAGGAGTAGACACCATCACAACCGCGGCGTCGCCAGCGACTTGCCGAATCTCCGCCACCCAAACGTAAGATGTGGAGTTTTCCGACAGCGAAATCGTCACTGTTGCGGCGGCATGGTCAGCCTTCACAAAACGAAGTCCAAGCGCTTCCAGCACGGCGCGCAATCCATTCTGAATAATTTCCGCATCGCGCTTTCCGAGCGACGAGCGATTTTCCAAGCTCAAAGCCACCGCTCCCGGTCCCGTCACCGCAGCAATTTTTTTGGCAAGATGCTGCTCGGGGCTGTTCCAATCTGCGGTCCATCCAACTATTACGAGCCCTATCACGGCGAAACAAACTTGCGCAACGCGAAAGCCGGAAGGGAAGGTACGAATCACCGTATTCAGATAGAAGCTTGGGATGGCCGAATTATAAACCGCTGTCCACATGCAACCGTCCCTCCGCCCTGTACTCTTTGGACACCACCGCACACCCGGGTGGGATTCCTGTACTTAACAACTATCTTCTTGGTGTGCCCCATGTCTCGCCGCTTTTGCGAGACATGGGGATTCCATTGCCCGATAGAAATTCACACCTCATGAAAGAACTATCGTTGCTGCTCTTCACTCTGTTCCGGCGGGCTCGCTGCCGCGCCGAGGTTCATGCTGCGCAGCACATCATTCATGAAAAACTTGCCATCCGCCGGCACCATCATGATCTGTAGCTTGTCGGAAAGACGCTCAGCTACGATTTTGTTAATTAGCAGCGGATTCTGCTTCAAAATCGCCGCCTCGCTCTGCAGACGCTCCGCATCAGCCGCAGCGGTCACGCGAATCCGGTCTGCTTCGGCATTGGCCAGCATTTTCCGCCGCTCGGTCTCCGCTTTGCTATCAATCACCTTGGCCTGTGCCGCGGCTTCCGCATTCTGGATCGTCGCTTCCTTCCGCGCCTCGGCTTCCAGCTTGCTCTGCTGAATCTGTTTTTCTTTTAACGGCAGCGTGTACTGCATCGCGTCCGCCTCGCCTTTCGCCTGCAGCACATGCACCTGAGCCTCACCCTCAGCCTGCTTGATCTGCTGAACCTTGGTTGCCTCCGCCTCCAGCTCGGCGATCTTCACCTGCTTCTGCTTGAGCTCGGTCTCGACGCTCATGCGATCGTTTTCCTGCTCTTTCAAAAGCAGCGTCTCCAGTCCCTTGGCATACTCCTCGGGCAGCTGAATATCCCGCAGCATGACTTCCTTCACCACGATGCCGTCGGCTGCCAGCTTCTGCGTGATCATGCCAGCAGCACGCTGCCGTACTTCTTCTCGCTTCGCCGAAAAGACATCGCGTACGGTGTAGTTCGGAACCAGCTCTCGCCACACGCTGGCGACGATCGGTGGAACGATTTCTTTCTCCACCGGCCGAGGCAAATTGCTTTGAATGTAATCGAGCCGCTTGGGATCAAGCCGGTACCGCACTGTGATCGCAAGGCCAAGTGTCAGCCCTTCCTTGGCCTGCACGTCGAGCAACTGCGAGCGGCTGGAGACATTCGCTGCCGCATTCTTGCCGTCCTCACCGACTCCCGTGGTGAAGACCTGGTCGCGTGTGTCAAATAGTGCAACGTCCTCGACCAGTGGCATCACATAGTGCACCCCGGGATACATCGTCCCGGGCAGCGTCCCGCTGGTCTGGCTGACGCGTACACCGGCCATGCCGCTGGGCACCACCACGATGCTGAAGGCCAATAGAATCGGTCCCCAGGCCAGCAATACCAGAGCCAAAGAAATGCGCCACCGGCGATGCGGAAGCGGCAGCACCGCACCTGTTCCCGGCGTGGCCAGCGCCTGCCGATACAGCCATTCCCGATACAAATCGAACCCCAAAATGCTCACAGCCACGAGAATCATCCCGAAGCCACCGGCAATCAGCAGATACCTCAACGCCAACATGGTCGTTCTCCTTTGCGAATGTTTTGACTCAGCGTTTTTGCACTGATTTCAACAAATCGGACTTCACCGCAACCGTCTGTCGCGCCAAGTTTGAAGCAAAGAACAGACGGAAGACTTGCCTGAAGATCAGTTCCTCGGCCAGCAGTGCTACCGCCAGCGAGAAGATCATTCCTGCTACGACTGCTATGAATGTGATTAACATTTGCATGATGCCCTCCTTTAAAAACTGACCTAAGACTTCGGACCTCGGACTTCAGACCTTGGACCTCAAATCTCGACTTCAGCTAATTTCCGGACGCCGGGTGTGGCTCCGCTAATTCCACTACCTCGTTTGCGTCGTCTGCGTCTCCAAAGACTTGCGCGATCTGCTCGTCGCGCTCGCCGCGAATCACAACCGAGTCGCCGACGTGGAGCATGGTGAACAAACTCTCCATATCCCGGTTGCGCAGCCGGATGCAGCCGTGCGACGCGGCATGCCCAACCGACCTCGGCGCGTTCGTTCCATGAATGCCGTAGCCTTTCTGGCTGAGCCCGAGCCAGCGCGTGCCGAGTGGATTGTCTTTGCCGGTCGGAATGACCTTGCCAGCGTGGTAGTAAGTGGGATTGGAAACGCGGTTGACGATCTGAAATTCACCGGTAGGGCTCGGACTCACCACCGCGCCGACCGCGACTGGAAATGTGGCGATGACTTCTCCGCCGTCGATGATCGCGAGTTTGCGGTCTGGAATACTGACGAGCACAGTTCGCTTTGAAAGAGCAGCAGCCTCATGTTGAGCGGTCTGAGCAAATGAAGGAATTGCCAGAGCTAAAGTGAGCACTATCGCTGCCGCTACTACCTTCGCTTTCTCAGTTGCTTGCCTCATCGCCCGCCTCCCCTTCATTGCCTCGCACACAACTAGAAGGCAGGACGTCAGCCAAAGCGTATCTGATAGAAAAAATAGATACTTAGTAGATGGTGTGAGTAGTCTCTTTAGTGGTCCGCCAACCACGGTGTGTCAGCGGTTATACGCCTCTAAGCTGGTTGACTTCCCCTGCTCTGGCGGCTATCGTTGCGCGCTATGAACGTAGTAAAAGCGACGCGCCAGTTTGAAGAATGGCTGGGCCATCGCACCGACTTGGTTCAAAAGGACCTCCTCCTCAAGCACGTCAACATGAAGGCCGCAGTTTTCCCCTTCCTGCGGGCAACTTACTATCGCTGGGCGCAGGTCTGGCCCAAGGTCTGTCCCGATCTCGCCAAAGCTCCCGTGGTGCTCGCAGTTGGCGACTTGCACGTCGAGAACTTCGGCACCTGGCGCGACGTGGAAGGCCGACTCATCTGGGGTGTCAATGACTTCGATGAAGCTCATCCCATGGCCTATACCAACGACTTGATCCGCCTTGCAGTGAGCGCCCACTTGGCAGCTGAAGCGGGACACCTGCCCGCGAAAAAGAAAGACATCTGCGATGCCATTCTCGAAGGCTATCGAGAATCGCTCCGCGCTGAAGGCCAGCCCTTTGTTCTGGGCGAGACGCACAACTGGCTGCGCCAGATTGCAGAGAGTGAACTGCGCGATCCGGTTCGCTTCTGGGCGAAGATGGATGCCTTGCCTACCGTGAAGGGAGCGGTGCCGATTAGCGCGATTGATGCCATCGAACACCTGATGCCCGCCCGCGAACTTGCCTATCGGGTGGCTCATCGCGTGGCTGGATTAGGCAGCCTCGGGCATGCTCGCTACGTCGCCATTGCGACATGGAGCGGCGGCAGAATCGCCCGCGAAGCGAAGGCCCTGGTTTCGTCGGCCTGCTATTGGGCCGAAGAACGCGGAGGTCCGTCGGAGATTCTTTATCAGACAATCATCAGCCGCGCCGTACGCTGCATCGATCCTTTTGTCCAGTTGCGCGGCCGCTGGATCGTCCGCCGTCTCAGTCCGCATTGTTCGCGCATCGAACTAGCCGGGCTCCCATTACAAAGCGAAGAAATACGGCTGCTGCGGGCCATGGGATGGGAAACCGCAAACATCCACCTCGGAACGAGGTCCGCGCGCAAGGCCATCCTGCGCCATCTGCAAAAGCAGAAAGGAAAATGGCTGCACGCGGCCACCGAGAAAATGCTGGAGGCGGTCCGTGACGACTGGAAGACGTGGAAGCAGGATGGATACGCTTAACCAGCCCTGCTGATCAGGACTGGCTAAGCAATTCCATTGCATGCAGCGACTGCCACTGCTGGCACCCTGGCCACGGGCCGACGCAGCGGAGCCAGCGCGACTCCTCGATCGCGGTCGTAGATCAGCGTCCATTCCAGCGCGCAGTTATCGCACAGCCAGTAGTGCTCAACTTCGCGTTGGTGCTGCTTTGCACGTACAAAAGGAGGCGATGGGGAATCCCCCGGTTTGGTCAGACGGTCGGTCTCAACCAGAAACAGCTTGCCTTCTCTGAGTCGGAGAAAAGGTTTCGAACATTGCGAATTGGCGCATCGGCTCAGCATTCTTCTCTTTTAACCTCTCTAAATTTGCGCAGACGAACCCTTGGCGAGCAACGGGATTTCACACGATGAGCATTTCACATGCCACTCAGCACCGAGCGAATATAGTCCACCGGATGAAGAGTGACGCACCATGTGTCTCCCGGTCGCAATGACCTCTTGCCGCCTAATCGGCAATCCATGCCGAAACTTGATCTCTACAGCATGTTGCTCGGTCGCACCTAGGCAGCTAACATCGTCACTACGGACCGAGTTCTCATGAGTCCATCTGAGAGATTGATTCGTCGGCCCGAAGAATCCGTATATGACGCGAAAAAACCCAGTGGGCAGAGGAAAAATCCTCGATCCGCGAAACATTTAAAGTTCCGTTTTGAAACAGAGAAACTGCGGATGACCCGAGTCCAGCGTTCATGACAGCTCTTCCCGCCACGATGCCTTCTGACCACGAAAGAGACTGGGCCTTAACCCGGACTGCACGCTTCCCTGGACTACGAGCACTGGCATGGTCTGGCGATCAACTCTACGCCTCGCGCGGCTATCAGCTCGTGCGAGCGAAAATCCAGAATGCTTCTGACACTCTGCCTTGGCAGCCAGTCGCGCATTTCCGTCCCACTTTGAAACGGCGTTTGTCAGTGGCGAACCGGCTCACTGCGCGCCTCTTACGCGATGGTTTCCACGCGCTGGCAGTCCTGCCGTCAGGAGGCTTCGTCGCCGCTGTCGCCGGAGCGATCGTTACGCTCCGTCCGAATGAGAGTGAATTTCGAGTAACCCACGCCATCACGCGCGGCACGCGCCCGCTGCACATCACCGCTGTTCCCCAAGGGGCGGTCTTCTGGGGAGAGTATTTCGACAACGCCTCCCGCGACGAAGTTCACATCTACGGATCGACCGACGGCGGTACAACCTGGGCCGTTGCCTACACGTTTCCGCGCGGCGCGATCCGCCATGTGCACAACATCGTCTACGACCACTGGGAGAACTGTCTGTGGGTGCTCACGGGCGACTACGGCGACGAATGCCGCATCCTGCGCGCGAGTTTTGACTTCAGCCGCGTCGAGGCCGTATTGCAAGGCAATCAGCAGGCGCGTGCTGTCGCGCTTGTACCGATGGAAGACGGGCTTTATTTCACTACCGATACTCCGCTCGAATCGAACTATGTCTACCGCCTTGGCCGCCGGGGAGAGTTAACGCGCTTCGCCCAGATCAGCGGTTCGTCGATCTATGGCTGTAGCGTGGGAGACCGCGTATTTTTCTCGACCATGGTTGAGCCGAGCGAGGTAAATCGCGACCAGCACGTGAGAATCTTCGGCGGCCGCGGCTCCGGAAGCTGGCAGTCCCTGCTCGCATGGCCCAAAGATCGCTGGTCGATGCGCTTCTTTCAATACGGTAACGCCTTCCTGCCCGACGGCAGCAACACCACTCCTTACCTGGCCGTCAGCACGATCGCAGTCGAGCAGGATGACATGGCGACGTCGCTTTGGTGCGTTAGGCATCAGTTGGGGTGAGGAAGAACTCCCGGCCGAATTCCTTTGCGTTCTCCGCGCCCTTTGCGGTTCAAGCTTTTTTGACCGCATACAGTGCTCAATACCGCCGCCCGCCAAACCTCCTGCCGTAAGATGGATACCGAAACCCTGTGCCCAGCCTCAGCTACTATCGACGCATCTTCAGTGCCTATCTTCTTGGGGGCAAGAGTCACCTCACGTTCTGGCACGAGACCCCGGCAGAGAATCCCAACGCAACTCCAGAAAAACTCGGCGAATATTATATGTTGTTCGCGGAGAAGGCCGAGTACCCAGGCGCGCGCGACGTTTCGGGCATTCCGATGCTTGATTATCATGGGCAGATCGGTCTGCAATACAATCCCATCGCGATCGCGCAGTACGGACTGGGGAACTACAATCTTTTTCGCCGCGGCGGAGATGCTGACCGGCGAAAAAAGTTCTTTCTGTGTGCTGACTGGCTCGTTGCTCATCTTGAGCCGAACCTTCACGGTCTTGCTGTCTGGAACCACCACTTTGATTGGGAATATCGCAATACGCTGAAAGCCCCTTGGTACTCAGGGCTCGCGCAAGGGCAGGGAATTTCCTTACTGGTACGCGCGCATGTAGAGTCCGGGGATGTGCGTTATCTGGTCGCGGCTCAGCATGCCTTAGCTTGCTTTTATCACCCTATGACCGAAGGTGGCGTCGCCTATACCGACGATCGTGGCGACCTTTGGTTCGAGGAATATATCGTCTCGCCGCCCACGCATATTTTGAACGGCTTCATGTGGGCCTCATGGGGCATTTACGACTACTTTCTTGCTACACGAGACCGCGGCGTGCAGGATCTTTTTTCGCGTGCGGTGCAGACGCTGGTGCGCAATCTGGATCGCTATGATCTGGGATTCTGGTCGCTCTACGAACAGTCGGGTACACGCCTGCCCATGGTGGCGAGCGCTTTCTATCATCGATTGCACATCGTGCAGTTGCGAGCGATGCAACGGCTTACTGGAGAAGAGAAATTCGCGTGCATCGCAGACCGCTGGGAAGGCTATACGCGCAGCCGCGCGAAGCGCGCCCGGGCCCTCTGCTACAAGAGCGTGTTCAAGCTCTGTTACTACTAGAAGCTGCTACATAAAGGTTTTTGGGAAGGGTACGGCTTCAGCCGTACCGATAATGTCTGCCAAGAGACAATAGGCTTTAGCCTCTGAAGGTAACAAAAGCTAGATACTGCAAAATCGCGTGAAGATTCTCTACGTCTCACAATATTTTCCGCCGGAGATGGGCGCGCCCGCAGCGCGTGCTGCCGAACTCGCCCATCATTGGGCTGAAGCTGGCCACGAAGTTTCAGTGCTCACGGGATTCCCCAATCACCCCACCGGAGTCGTTCCTGAAGAATGGCGTCCACGACTGCGACACCTGACCTACTTCGAGAAATACCGTGGCGCGAATGTATATCGCACCTGGCTCTGGCCGCTGCCCAACCGCAAAGCGCATGAACGCATGCGAAACTATGCGTCTTTCTTCGTGTCAGCAGCCTTGCGTGGCCTTACCCTTCCACGGCCAGATGTGATCATTGGCACTTCGCCGCAACTGCTTTGCGCACTCGCCGGATGGTGGCTCGGCTTTGCGCGCCGAGTGCCATTCGTTTTCGAAGTCCGCGATCTTTGGCCAGAATCGCTGACCGCCGTCGGCGTCGGCAACGAAAATTCCTTGCTGCATCGCAGTCTGGCGTCGATCGCCCGTTTTCTATACGAACGATCAGACTACATCGTCGTCGTGACGCCAGCATTCAAAGAGCATTTGATCCAGCGCTGGCGCGTGCCGGCACAGAAGATCGACATCGTCGAGAACGGCGTCGAAACCGACTTGTTTTCCCCTCATTCTCGGGACGCCAACGTCGCGCTGCGACAAAAACTCGGCGCCGATGGCAAGTTTGTGGTTTGCTATGTCGGCACTTTAGGCATGGCGCATGGACTCGAAACCTTGCTCGACGCCGCGTCTCGTCTTCGGTGTGACGATCCCGATGTAATGTTCATTGTCGTTGGCGAAGGCGCGGAAAAAGAACGGATCAAGACTCTGTCGCGTGATCGTGGCCTCGACAACATTTGTTTCCTCGATCAACAGCCTCGCGAAACTATTCCGGCATTTATCTCGGCGTCTGATGCTTGTCTCGTGCTTTTGAAAAAAACGGACGTCTTTAAAACAGTCATCCCCACGAAGCTGCTCGAGTTCATGTCCTGCGCCCGGCCAGTGATCGTCGGCGTCGATGGTCAGGCGCGTCAGATTGTCGAAGAGGCTGGAGCTGGAATCGTCATCGAACCAGAAAATCCCAACGCGCTAGCACAGGCTATCGAACAGCTTGCTGGGAACCACACATTAGGTGAAGAGATGGGAGGAAGAGGCAGAGCATACATCGTGCGGAATCTTTCACGACGTCAAACTGCGGAGAAATATTTGCAAGTTCTAGAAGACCTGCTCCAAACACAAAGGCAAAATAGCTAGCAGCTAGTAGCTAGAAGCGCTTAAGACCCCACCGGCACAGTCTGCCGCGCTCTGACTGCCTCCAGCGCGTGCTCCAGATCGGCAATCAGGTCGTCCGCATTTTCGATCCCCACCGACAGCCGGACCATCTGCTCGGTTACGCCCATCTTCTCGCGCTGCTCGGCAGAAATCATGGCGTGCGATGTCAGCACAGGGATCGACACCAACGACTCCACTCCACCCAGGCTTGTCGCCAGCGTGAACAGGCTCATCGCTTCGCTGACTCGGCAAGCATCTTCGCCAGTCCCCTCAACCTCGAACGTTACCATGCCACCGCCGCCGCTCATCTGCTCGCGCGCAATTGCAACTTGTGGGTGGTTTTTCAGAAACGGATAATGTACACGTCGCACTTTGGCATGCTGCTCCAAAAATTCTGCAACGCGCAGCGCGTTCTCGTTCTGTCGCGCCACACGCACCGCGAGAGTCTTCAATCCACGAATTAGCAGCCACGCCGCATGTGGATCCATGCAATTGCCCAACGTCGTTCGCGTGTCGTGAATTTGCTGGATCAAATCCAGCCGCCCCGCAACAACCCCACAGGTCAAATCGGCGTGCCCGCTCAAATATTTCGTGCCAGAATGCATGACCAGATCAATGCCATACTCCACCGGACGCTGATTGATCGGCGTGCCAAATGTGCTGTCAGCCATGCTGATCAGTCCATGTTGCTTGGCGAGCGCCGCAACTTTTCTCATGTCTATGACCCGCAGCACCGGGTTCGTCGGCGACTCGACATAGAGCAACTTCGTATTCGGACGAATCGCCCGCGCATGCTGGGTGTAGTCAGTGGTGTCAACGAATGTGGTTTCGATTCCCATCTTCGGCAGCCATTCAGAAAGGAATTTCATGACGCCGCCGTAGATGTCTCGCTGTGCAACGATGTGGTCGCCCGTCTTCAGCAGCGCCATGATCGTAGTCGTGATCGCTCCCATGCCGGAAGCGAACACCCGCGCGGCTTCTACGCCTTCGATGGTGGCAATCGTTTCCTCAGCCGCGGTGATCGTGGGATTTCCCCAGCGCGTGTAGTAGCGGTCGGTTGCAGTGACACGCTGCTGTTCGTCATTGTCGGTGACTTCGAATGTTGATGTCTGGTAAATCAGCGGTGCGACCGGCCCGTTCTTTTTCTCCAGGTGAGACGCGCCACGAACTGCGGCTGTCTCCGGACTGCGATTGTGGCGTTTCATGGTTCCTCGCTACCTGCTCTGTTCAAGGTTAATGCGCCATTCCGACTCCAGCAAGCCAAAGTCGTCTATAGACCATTTATAATGCCGCCTTCGCTGACTTGTTATGGATTTGGGACTCAAGAACCGCGTAGCTTTGGTGGCTGCATCGAGTCAAGGGATTGGCCTAGCCACGGTTGAAGCCTTCGCAGCCGAAGGCTGCCGTGTGGCTATGTGTGCCCGCAACGCGCAGACTCTGCATGCGGCTGCCGAGAAAATCCGAGAACAACCCAAAGCCGAAGTCCTGGCCGAAGCGGTGGATGTTACCAATCCCGCTGCCGTCAGTCGCTTTGTCGCCACCGTCGCCGATAAATTCGGTAGCGTGGATATTTGTGTCACCAATGCCGGCGGGCCTCCTGCAAAGGGATTTCTCGCTGCCAGCCTCGACGACTGGCAGCATGCGCTTGCAGCAAATTTCCTGAGCACAGTTTACTTCGCTCGCGAAGTCATCCCGCACATGCAACGCAAGCGCTGGGGACGGATCATTACCATCACGTCGATTACGACGAAGCAACCCGTTGCCGATCTCGTACTTTCGAACGCCGTGCGTGCTGCGGTGGTGGGGTTGGTAAAGAGCCTGGCCAACGAATTCGGCAAAGATGGAATCCTGGTCAACAATGTTGGGCCAGGTTTCACTGCGACTGATCGCTTGAAGCAACTGGCCAAGACGCGCGCCGTGGCCTCGGGCAAAACCGAGGAAGAAATGTTTGCTGCTTGGGCCGCCGATGCTCCGGTCAAACGACTAGGTGAACCGCGGGAGGTTGCCGAAACGATTATCTGGCTGGCGTCGGAGCGTGCATCCTATGTTACCGGCCAAACAGTTTTGGTGGATGGCGGCATCTACAAGGGATTGTGAGTTGAAGGCTTCGTCCCACTGGTTAGAGGACATCATGAATCTGTCACGATCATGTCGAGTCGGTTGCATCCTATTGTTGCTGGGCCTGTCCGTATTCTCGGGTGCACAGGCACGCCCTTTCCCCGGCCCCGACGTTCAGCAAATCTACCAGCGGTTGCTCCCGCAGATCGAGAAAATCCCGGCCTTTGATCATCATGCCCATCCTGGCTACTATGATGATCCTGATGTAGATGCAATGGCTGCTCCGCCTGATGCCAGCCTGCCTCTGCGCACGCGCGACGACAATCCCGAACTCGCGGTCGCAGCGAAAGACTTGTTCGGCTATCCCTACACCGATTTTTCTCCCGAACACGCGAAGTGGCTGCTTGAAAAGAAAGCTGAACTAAAGAAACATCTCGCCGGCCCTGCGTATTTCGATTCGATTCTCGATAAGCTTAACATCCAAACATCGGTTGCCAATCGCGCCATGATGGCCGATTACCTCGACCCAAAACGTTTTCTATGGGTCTTCTTTGCTGACTCGTTCATGTGGCCATTCAACAACGAGCGCGAAACCGCGCGTAACCCTGACGAAGGCGTCTTCATACCACTGCAGGAAAAAATGCTGCACCGATGGATGCAGCAGGAGGACGTGACCAAACTTCCTGCGAAGTTCAGCGACTATCTGGAGTTCATCGTCAAAGTGCTTGCTCACAACCAGAAGAAGGGCGCCATCGCCATGAAGTTCGAGGTGGCCTACTTCCGGCCTACGACATTTTCAGACCCTCCGCGTAGCCAGGCTGAGGAGATTTATCAACGCTACGTTTCGGGTACGGTCCCTGGCGAACAGGAATATCGCATTTTCCAGGATTACATTTTCCGCTATCTGATCGCGCTCGGCGGGCGTCTTAACTTGCCTGTACACATTCACACCGCGGTCGGCATCGGCGATTATTTCAACTTGTCACAAAGCAACATCATGAATCTGGAAAGCGTTCTGCGCGATCCTCGTTATGTCTCGACCACCTTCGTCATGATCCATGGCGGCTACCCACTGGAGCGTGAGGCAATCTGGCTCGCGGCCATGAAGAACATTTATCTCGATTCATCTTTCGGTGAGCTCGCCCAGTACCCATCCGCATTCAAAAACACCCTGAAAATGTGGCTCGAAACTTTTCCTGACAAGATCACTTTCGGTACCGATTGTTTCCCGTACAATCAAGTTCTGGGCTCGGAAGAAAGCTACTGGCTGGGCGTGCAGTCGTCGCGCACCGCTTTGGCTGCGGCCTTAGCCGAGATGGTTTCGGAAGGGGAAGTAACAGAATCTCGGGCAATGGAATTAGCGCACGCCTATCTGCACGATACGGCGGTGAAGTTGTATGAAGGGCGAGTGCGCTGAATCGACGCATTGACTTAGGTAGCACTGAACATGCCAAAGACGAAATCTAAATCTACCTCCCGGTCTAAAACCAAATCCCACTCGCGTGCGAAGCGCGCCCTCATGAAGCACGCTGCAAGCCCAGCACCGCTGCAATATATTCCGTGGATCTCCGTTCCGCTCGAAGATCTCAATCCGCTGCTGCAGCGCCAATTCGTGGTCGGTCAGGAAATCATGCTGGCGCGTGTATTGCTGAAAAAAGGATGCATTGTCCCCGAGCACAGTCATCACAACGAGCAGTTGACCTACATCCTCGAAGGTGCGCTCAAATTCTGGATCGACGGTAAGGAGATTGTCGTCCACGCCGGGGAAACGCTTTGTATTCCTTCGAACATGCCGCACAAAGCGGAAGCTCTGGAAGACACGGTGGACCTCGACGTATTCGCGCCGCCGCGCGCCGACTGGATCAACAAGAGCGACCAGTATCTGCGGGGGAAGACTTAGACCGAGAATGCTTCCTCATGCGTCCACCTCTCCGCCGAGCGTGTCTCAAGCCGATTTCCGTTTCCGTTGTATTAATTGCGGCGATCTGATCGACAACGCCGGCCGAGATTTCCGTTGCGCCAACTGCGGAGATCTACTCGAGATCACCTATCCTCAGTGGAAAGAAACGCGCCCTAAGGTAGATCAATTACGGTCGACTTGGTTAACCCGGCGACTGTCTTCCGATCCGGTTGATATGAGCGGCGTCTGGCGTTTCCGCGATTTGCTGCCTTCTATTGAGAACGAGCAGGTGGTTACACTGCGCGAAGGCAATACCCCGCTGTACGAATTGCCGAAGTGTGCGCGTATCACTGGTGTGCCGCGCCTTCTCGCCAAGCATCAGGGGATGAATCCCACCGCGTCATTCAAAGATACCGGCATGACCGTCGCCGCCACGTTCGCGCGGCACGCGGGATTCCGTTGGGTTGCCTGCGCCTCGACCGGGAATACTTCTGCTTCCATGGCCGCTTATTCTGCACGCGCAGGATTGCGCTGCCTGGTGCTGGTTCCCGAAGAAAAAATCTCCTGGAGCAAACTGTCACAGGCACTCGACTACGGCGCCGTTACTTGCCAGCTTCGTACCGACTTCGACGGATGCCTGCGCCTGTTGCAGCAGTTAGTCGTAAAAGCGCCAGTCTATCAATTGAATTCAATCAATCCGTTCCGTCTGGAAGGACAAAAGACACTTGCGATCGAATTGTTCGAACAACTCAATTGGCAGCCTCCCGACCACATCATCGTGCCAGGGGGAAATCTGGGAAACAGTTCTGCCATTGGCAAAGCGTTGCTCGAAATGCACGACCTCGGCCTGATTTCGCGATTGCCGAAGTTGTCGGTTATTCAAGCCAAGGGTGCGAATGCGCTCGTGCGCACGATGCGCGAGGGCAGTAAGAATCTCATTAGCGTGCAGCCTGAGACTCGTGCTACCGCGATCCGCATCGGCAATCCCGCATCGTGGAAGAAAGCCGTTCATGTCCTGCAGGCTACCGGCGGCGCGTGCGAGGAAGTCAGCGAGATCGAGATCGCTCAAGCGAAGGCCGAGATCGGCTCAGAAGGCATTGGATGCGAGCCAGCTTCTGCCGTGACGCTGGCCGGATTGAAGAAGTTGCTTGCGCAGAAGTTTGTAAAACCGGAAGAGACGGTTGTGCTCGTACTAACGGGGAATTTGCTAAAAGACCCCGACTACACCATCGAGTTCCATCGCGGTGATTTATTCAAAGATAATGCTGAGGCCGATCGCGTGCTGAAGCCGATGCGCCGCCCGCCAATCGTGCTCGATGCAACACTCGACGCTATAATGCGAACGCTGGAGCATGCCGAGGAATCGAATTAAATTACCCCGAATGTCATCCAAGACCAAATCCTTGAAGCGTCTCCGTCTCTCTCTTCCGGCAACCTCGGCCAACCTTGGTCCAGCTTTCGACGCGACCGCGCTCGCCATGGATTTTTACATCGAGATCGATGCGCGTCCGTCCGACGGATTTTCCATCACCGCGACCGGCCGTGATCCCGAAATCTGCGGCAAACTCGACGATCACTTGATACTGAGCACATACCGTGAAGTTCTTCGAGCCGCCGGGAAGCCGGTAACTCCCTTGTCCCTCCGCATCGTCAACGACATTCCAATCGGCAAAGGCTGCGGCTCATCCGCCGCTGCACGGCTGGCAGGAATCGCATTGGCGAACCACTTCGGCAAACTCCGCTGGACCGATGCTCAAATCATCGGCGAGGCGTCACGCCGCGAGCATCATCCCGACAATGCCTCGGCTTGCTGGATGGGTGGCCTCACCGTCGCACGTATGGCAGCAGAGGCCGAAGCGCAGGTCGCGTGTTTCCGCCCGAAAGGGAAGTGGCCGCTGTTACTCGCGGTTCCCGAACAAATTCTTTCGACCGAAGCAGCGCGACGCGTTCTCCCGGCCCAATATTCCCGCGCCGACGCGGTAACGAACATTCAGAATTCCATGCTGCTGCTCGCCGCGTTTGTGCAAGGGAGGCTAGATTTTCTTTCTACGGCGCTCGATGACCGCATCCATCAACCCTATCGCGCGGAGCTGTGTCCACTGCTTCCAGGCCTGCAGCAATTGAAAGGGAAAGACGGAATTCTCGGAGCAGTGCTCAGCGGGGCGGGCCCGTCGGTACTGATGTTCCTCGATCCACGATCATCTGCAACGAGAGTTCGTCGCATCGTTGCCGATCAGTTGTCGCGAAATGGTCTTATAGCCGAACTGATTCCAACATCAATTGCGCTTCGTGGAGTGCGGTCGCAATGATTGCATCTGAGTTGATTCAAAAGTGCAGAACTGCTGGAGAGCGCAGAATCAGCGGCGGCTGGCGGGCGGCACGATCCCGTTCATTCGCAGATACTCCACCATTTGTCCATAGTGGTCATATCCGTGCCATGAAACACTCATGGCCAGGCCCAGGCGTGTTACTTTCCCCTCGCCCCACGGGCTATTCACTGTGCCGACGAGATTCTTCTCGTTAATCGTGGCAATCGCTTTGTGAACGTATTCGAAAGATTCTTTCAGGTACTGCAAAATGTCGGCTTTGGACGTAATCGACGTCGGGCCTGCCTCATCATTGATGATGACTGGAGGCTTCTCCTGCAGAATGGCGGCACCAAGCTCATAATTGACGGCAGCTACGTGTTTAACCTGTTGAGCGAAAGTACGCACGCCTTTGAATTCACCCTCAGTCGGCGCGAATCCGTACTTGTCTTCGGGCATGGCTTCAGCTGCTGGAACGAATTCACTCTCTAGATTGCTGACGGTCTGGTTCAAAACCTGAGTGACGGTGCGATGTTCTTCCTTAGGTTTAGGCATCGCCTGCGCTGCGCCTGCAACGGTGAATACCAGCAGACTCCACGCAATTGATGCCAGAAACCGTGTCATGTATGTCCCTTAGTCTCTCACCACTGCCGGAGCCATTTTCAACTCCGCAGCCGTCAGGCGATGTCGCCGAATCGTAGTCAGTCCCGCCACCATTGCGAGCGAGGACCACATCAGCGCCGACGGAACGCCCTGCCGCGACGCCAGTGCACCCCAGACCGCGCTCCCCACGGCCATTCCGCCCTGTAGCACGAGAAGATACATCGAGAGCGCCCTCGCCCGCATCCATGACGGGCACATGGTCTGCGCTACCACATTGAAGCAGGCCAGAATGCTGATCCAGGCGGCTCCCGCAGTAAACAATACCAAACACATCGCCTCAAAGATATGTGTTTCTCCGGCCAGGAAAGTCATGGCGGCGAACACAACGGTAGCTCCGGCAACTAGCCCGTCGACCGAGTACAGCAACCGTAATCGCGGCAACGCGGCCGCTCCAGCCAGTGCGCCCAGGCCAAAACAAGTGAGCAAAAATCCATATCCCTGCGCGCCATGCGGCTGGCAGATCACCGGAAGCAGCGCCAGCAGCGAAGTTGCGCTGAAGCTGAAGGCCCCGGTACGGATCAGCACCGACCTCACTTGTGGAGTGGCGCGCACGTGGCGAAAGCCCTCGACAATCGCATCGCGGACGCGGCGCGTCTGCAACGGCTGGTGCGGCGCACGCTTCCAGTTGTAGAGAAAGAAAATCACGCCGAAGAACGACAGCGCATTCACCAGAAACGACCACCCCGATCCCGCGGCTGCCACTACAATTCCGCCCAGCGCCGGCCCGACGGCGCGCGCTACGTTGAACCCTGCGGAATTCAGTGCGACAGCCGAAGCATGCCGTTCCGGTGAAATTACTTCCGGCGTAATCGCCTGCCACGCTGGATCGTTCATTACCGCGCCCAGCCCGAGCAGAAACGTAAACATCAGCAGCACCCACGGATTCACCGCATGTACCAGCGTCAGTACACCCAGCGCTGCCGATGCTGCAACCATCCAACTCTGGGTGAACAGCAACAACCGTCGCCGGTCGACCATATCGGCCAGCGCGCCTGCCGGCAATACGACGAGAAATACGGGTACCGCAGCAGCGGCCTGCACCAGCCCAACCATCAGCGGTGAAGTCGTGAGCTGCGTCATCAGCCAGCCTGCGCCCACATTCTGCATCCATGTGCCGGTATAGGAAATGACCGCCGCAATCCACAGCGACCGGAACAGCGGTTCGCGCAATGGATCCCAAGCTGCGTCCGCGCGGCGAATCTGTGCGCCCGCAACTGCCGGTACTGTGATGTGATCCGCCAATCTGTACTTTCCCTCTGTGTTCCTCAGCGCCCTCTGTGGTTTAAGTGTTCCCAGTTGCAGCCCTGAATGGCCACTGCGATTCCTTCCAGGCCCGTATCATGTAAATGATTACGCCCGTGATCAAGATCACCGCCGCGTAGCGGAATTCCTTCTGCCAATTCTCTCGCTTGAACAAAATGAACAGAAAACCGGCGCTCGCTAGTAACGCGGGCAGGGGATACAGCCACATGCGAAATGGCCGGGGGAGATCCGGACGTGTAATTCTCAACACAATCGAACCGACCGCCTGCACTAGAAATTGCAAGATCAGGCGAATCACAACCAGTGCCGAAATCGCATCCTTGAGCCGCAGAAAACAAAACGCAGCCGCCACCACTCCCAACGCCAACAACGAGACCGACGGAAACCGGTATACGGGATGCACCTTCGCAAACGCCTTGAAATAATTCCCGTCTTTGGCCGCGGCATAAGGAACCCGCGAATACCCCAACATCAGCGAAAAAACCGATGCAAACGCTGTCACAATGACCAGTCCCGTAACCAGCCGCCCCGCCCAGGCCCCGTAGACCCTTTGCATGAATAACGACACAACGTACAGACCTGTGCTGTTCTGTCCCACCTGCACCATCTCGCGCCAAGGGATGACCGCGAGAATGCACACGTTCATCACTATGTATAGACAGGCTACGAGCAGAATGGAAAGCAACAGGGCCCGGGGAATATTTTTTGCCGGATCTTCGATCTCGTCGCCAAGAAAAGCCACGTTGTAGTAGCCCCAGTAGTCATAGCTGGTAAACAGCAGCGCTCCGCCCAGACCAACAAAAAATTGGTATGAAAGTGTGAACGCCCCAGGCGGAAAATCGAATGCCCGCGCTGCGTTGAAATGGGTTAGTCCGGCGAAGATGATCCATCCCATCGTCCCCATCACGCCGAACCACAACACCTTCGAAAGGCGCCCGATCACGGTAATGCGCCGGTAAAGCAGTAGAACCGTAAAGAAACAAATTATTATGGCAACCGCCGTTCCTGGCGTGACGATCCAACTCACCCGTAGCGATCCAGACCAGGGAATGTGCAACGCCGCATCATGATGTGCGTATACGGTATCGAGTCCCGGCCAGTAGTAGGCCGCATATCCCGCCAATCCGATGCAGCCGGTAGCAATCGACAGCGGTGCGGAAAATGAAACCTGCCAGATGAAGAGAAACGAAATCAGGCGTCCCCACTTCTGGGGTCCGTACATCTCGCGCAGATAGCGATACGATCCGCCCGACGCGGGCAGTGCCGCGCCCAGTTCCGCGGACACCAGTCCGTCACACACCGCAAGCAGTGCGCCCGCCACCCATCCCAGGATCGCTTGCGGCCCACCCATCGCGGCGACCACCAACGGCATGGTGATGAACGGCCCAACGCCGATCATGTCGATCATGTTTAGAGAAGTGGCCGACCAAAGCCCCATGCCGCGGATGAGGCTGGGAGAACTAGCGTCCGGATCTTTGGGAGGTGGCATCGGAAGTCAGGGGTCAGGGGCTAGTGATCAGTGGCCAGTACTTTGACTTTGACAGTTTTCAGTAAACTGCTAATCCGGATCGATCTTAACTGTCCACTGATCACTGTTTTTCATGCCCCGCGCTCAACAAATTCACATACAGCCGTACCGCACCCGGCACCCCAGTGGGCAACTGCCGGAAGAACGCGTAGCCCGTGTAAATATACGTTCCCTTGCCGAATTGCGCGCGCAGTAGCCCCCCCTTTTGCGGATCTTCCCCCGGATCGTGACATGCAAGCAGAGGGGCGAAATGGTCGTCCCAAGTGCTCATGAAGTACAAACCCCGCTCCTGTACCCATCCGTCGAAGTCACGTGCAGTGATTGTATTGGGATAGTGAAAAACGGAATCATTCGGCACCAGAATGTCGACCGGAGCTTCCTCCACCGAGACGCGCGCGCGGCTCAGATCGGCAGGATAAGGCGTGAACTTTCCGGTGTTGAAATCTCCTACACCAGTGTTGTACTGAACGAGCAAAGTTCCACCTGCTGAAACGAAATCGAGCAGCTTCTGGTTATTTGTGACAACGTCTTTCTGCGTGTCGTAGGCGCGAATCCCCAGCACGATCGTTTCGTATTTGTTTAGATCTTCCGAGGCCAGTTTTTCCGCGGGAATCAGCGTTACGTTCATACCAACCTGCTTCAGCACCGTCGGGATATCATCGCCCGCGCCCATGATGTAGCCAACTTTCAGATCATGCGGCGCGTGCACGTCGACAATGCTTACCCGCTGCCGCGCCGGCTGGTAGTAATAAAAACTACCGAGATCTTCGCGCGTGACCAGCGTGTATCCCTCGCTGTATTTTTCGCCGTCAGATTCCAACACCGCGCGCACTGTCGCACGGCCTTCCTGCAATCCGGAAGGGACCACCTTGAATTGAAACTCCTGTTTCTGTCTGCGCTGCGTGAAGTCCACTGCGGACTCTGCTGGTTCCGATCGCCAGCCTTGCGGCAACTCCAGCCGCAGAACTCCACGTGCTTCCCGCGCTGAATTGCTGGTCACGGCCGCGGTCACTGTGGTGATCGAACCGTTGTGCGTCGAAATGACTTGTGTTCCCGGCTCCAATTCAACCGAGAACGCCGGAACGATCGCCAGCGGGCGCGAGCGTCGCGTTCCCGCCTCGTCCAGGAATGGCGTGACGACCACCGCGTCGATTCCGTTCCCGGTCTTTACTCCAGATTCACCTGTTCCCGCTCCGCTTGCGGAATACACCACACGCGCGTGCAGCGCTGGAGGCGGGAAGGGAAGCGTCGCATATTGTTCATTGTCGATATGGTTGAGGCTATCGCGTTCGGGATCGTCGCGATGCCAGTACGGCCGCGTGTAAGGAGTATCCTTCGGCACGCGCAAACGAAAGTTCGCATGAAGATCTTCTCCCGGCTTGACGGCCTCCGGCCTCGTTTTTCCGTCGAGAGTGTTCCACCCCGGCGGAACTTCCATCTTCAGCTGATCGATAAACAACGTCTGTTTCGAGCCATTGTGAAACGTCACGGCGACCAGAAATTCCTGTCCCGGCGAGATCGTGGTCAGAGCCTCGGCTTCCTTCGCGGCAGAAGCGGAAGGTTCGCCGTTCGAGGAAACCTCCGCGGTGAGGTGCACATCGAGCGCAAGATTTAGGGCGGACTCTGCCTGTTGCTGCTTCTCCGCGATCCGCAATAACAGGTCGGTTCTCGCAGCCGTGTTCAAATCGCTTCCAAGAATTTCAGTCTTGACTCGGTACAGCCCAGCTACGGTTTTGATCAGCGGCGTTACGGCTGCTGAAACATCGTTCCCCTTAGCGGCTTCCGTTGCCTGCACAATGTCTCTGGCAATTTCAGCCAGATGTTGCCGCAGTTCAGGAACTCCTTTTCCCTGTGGCGGCAGCGAGCGCACCAGACCACTCAAAGACGTGTCAACCCCGTCGAAGAAACTCTTCTCGTGACCATCCTTGCCCTTGGTGGAGGGCAGAACCGAGTCCTCCAGCCGGTAAAACGTAAACCGATCCCCGTCATCGATCATCCAGTTCGCCGCGCCCTGCGACAGTTGATGCCGCAACCCTTTCATCGCGAACTGCACGTATGACATGCCGAGGTCTGCGCTCTTCTCGCCAGTGTTTAACTTTAGCGTCCATTTCTCATCCGGACAGGTCGTCGCTCCAAAGCCGCATACATTTCCGATGTAAAACTTTTTCACCTGCCACGGCTGGAGTCCGGCGGCAATCTGCTCGGGAAACCGTTTCGGATCAGCCGCTGCGCGAAACGCCTCTCTCGCCAGAATGCTCGACGCCTGATGATGCCCATGTCCATCCGCCGATGTTCCAGAAAAACGCGGCGTCAGGACATCGGGTCGGAATGTCCGAATTACGCGCACCATGTCGCCTAGCGCGATGTCGTGCCCGCCCCATTTCGCGAAGGTTTCATCAGGATTTTTCGAAAATCCGAAATCCGCCACGCGCGAAAACCGCTCCTGAACTCCGTAATATTGATCCGAAGCTAGCAGTTCCTCCGCACGCAGCACACCCAGCACGTCCGACAGGTTGCTGCCGATTTTGTTCTGCCCACCCTCACCGCGATTCAGCGTCATCAGCAGTGTGCTCACGCCGCGGCCGCGCGCCTCAAGCGTGAGCATTCCGCCATCTTCGTCATCGGGATGGGCGACCACCTGCATCAACCGCGCCGTCGTGCCGAGGCGCAACAGTTCGAGCCGCAGCCCAGCCATTCCCTGGTCCTGCGGAATCTCGGCTGGGACGCCTTGGTATAAAAACCCGGGACGTTCGATAGCGGCGATGTCAGGCGCGGCGGATTTCTGAGATACGGGCACCGGAGCCGATTCCGTTTTGCTCTTAGCCGATGGGGCTTGCGCAGGTGCAGTCAGGGCGAAAATCATTAGGATGCATGCAATCTTCAACCCGAAAGCACGGATTTGCTGAAGAATTTGTAGAGAGCCACGACTAGCGTGCCGCGGCCTAGGGACGGTTCCGGGATGTCTCACGCTACAAGGATGGGGCCTGTCCCCGGTTTGACGCAAATTCTTTCGAGAATGAGTACCCAGTACCTAGTACTCAGTTGCCAGTCTGCGTCGAACAACCAGGTACTGAGTACTAGTTTACTGCCTGCCCTCTTTCAGCGCCGCCTGGCAATTGCTAGCTGCAGTCAGCACTTCATTGAACGCGGTTTCTTTGCGCAGATCTTTTAGCAGTGGATCATCGAGAAGCGCTGAGTATGCGCAGTAGTTCTGCTGCACCGCGGCCTTCAGTAACCGCAGGGCGGGCTCATTCTGACCGCAGGCCGCCATCAGGGCCCCTATGTGATACCAATTCTCGGCGTCTGGCTCCAGCATGACTGACGATTCGGTCGCGCGCACGATTGTCACTAGGTCCATCGGAGGTTGCGCGGCGGTGCAAGCTTCCATCAATGGTTTGTGATACGACGACGATGTTCCCATATTTCTCGCTGCAGCCCGCGCTTCGCCTACGTTCCCCTCGGCGAGATAAATGTACGGAGTCACCCACGCCGCCCACTCCGAACCCGCATCGAGATGGACGAAGTCCATTGCCCGGTCCGTCTTCCCCATCTCTAGGAACGACCACGCACATGAGCGGAAAGAGAAATTTCCCGGATCAAGTTGCCTCGCCGCGTTGCACTCTTCGGTCGACCGTTCGAGCATTCCTGCGTAGCGGAGCACATAGCTCAAGGCAAAGTGCGCATCGGCGCTTTGCGGACGTCGCTTTACCAGTTCAGTAGCCGCATCATAAGCGCGTCCCAGTTCGCCGCGCTCCACGCGGTTCGTAATCAAGTAGCTCGCTGCCATTACCCGATTAGGATCGAGCGTGACCGCCCGCTCGTATGCATTGTTCGACCGCTGGAACATCTCCTCGCCACCGCCGCCAAAAGTCGAGTCGAAGTAATAACGCAGACCCAGCGCTTCCCACGCCGGCGCATAAGTGGGATCGATGCCCACGGCCCACTCCAGCATCTTGATCGCTTCTTTGTTTGGCTTGGGATCGTGCGGTACCGCGACGCTACGCAAATAAAAATCGTATGCCTGCTGATTTTTTGGACGCGACGCCGCCTCGACCGCACCGCCTCCTCCGCCCAGAATCGGCAGCAATCCGTTCTGTACTTGCGCCGTGAGCTGTTGATGCAGCCCGATCAAATCATCTGCCTTGGACGCAACTGTGGTCTGCCACAGCAGCCGGTCGGTGGGTACATCAATCGCCTCTAGTGTGACTAGCAACTGATCGCCCTGCTTGCGGAATGATCCTGAAATCAGCCTTCCGACACGCAACTCCTGACCCACTTTGTGCGGATCCAAATCCAGCGCAACGTATTTGCGCGTGACCGACGCCGGCCGCACGTCGAGAGACCGCGAATAAGTCAGCACGCTGGTCAGTTCATCAGCCAGCGCAAACCGCAGATAATCGATGTTGAAATCTCCGCCCAGATTCTGAAGTGGCAGCACCGCGATGGCGTTGCGCTGTTCTGCATTCGCCACTTCCCGATGCTTGTACCACCACGCCCCTACCGCTCCGACGATGGTAATCAGCAGCGCAGTCAGCCCGACTAATAGATACACCTGCCATCGCGGAGAACTGTGCCCGAACGTCTTCGTCGCCGCGCGCAGCTTTGCCGTGTGGCTTCCGCTCTTGATCTGGCCGGATTCACTCTCCTTCTTCAGCAGAGTCAGATCCGATTTCATCTCCGCCGCGCTCTGGTAGCGATGGTTGCGATCCTTCTCCATCGCTTTGCCGATAATTCCCTCGAGCTCTACCGGAATCTTCGGGTTCAATTCGCGCGGCGGCGTCGGCTTCGAGTGCAGCACCGCATCCAGCGTAACGAGCGAATTATTTCCCGTGAACGGCTTCTTGCCCGTTGACATTTCATACATGACCACGCCGAAAGAGAACAAATCGCTGCGCGCATCCACGGTCTCGCTGCGCGCTTGCTCCGGCGACATGTAAACGGCCGTCCCGGGAATCACTCCCACAGCGGTCAGCGAATTGTCGGCGCCGGCATCGTCCTCGGTTCCCAGGTTGTGGACGAGCTTCGCCAGCCCAAAGTCGAGGACCTTGACCTGCCCACTCGGCGTCAGAAAGATGTTCGCAGGCTTAATGTCGCGGTGAACAATGTTTTTGGCATGCGATGCAACCAGCGCATCTGCGACCTGCACGCCTACGTCGAGCACCTTGTCGATTTCCATTGGATGCCCGGCGATGTGCTGCTTCAGACTTTCGCCATCGAGCTTCTCCATTACGATGAACGGATGCCCGTTGTTGTCTTCAATGCCGTGAATCGTGCAGATATTGGGATGATTGAGCTGTGACGCAGCCCGCGCTTCGCGGGTAAACCGCTCCAGCGACTTGGGATCGCCGGCCAGATTTTCTGGGATGAACTTCAGCGCGACGTGGCGTCCGAGCTTTAGGTCCTCAGCCTCGTAAACGACGCCCATACCACCACCCCCGAGTTTTCCCAGGATGCGGTAATGGGATACCTGCTGGCCGATCATGAGCGCGTGTGACCCTGCCCGGCGGTAATGTTAGGCTGCTGCGCGACTTCGGTCAACTCCCATGTTTCAGCGGGCATAGCGCGGAATCGGACGCCCAGCAGCGGCGAGGAAAATCGAGATAATCTTGAGGTGGTTTTGCGCATACCAGCAGTGATCAAAAATGGTTTGCCATTCCCGAAGTTGTCCACAGCAGCCCTTCGTAAGATGCCCATCGCTTCGCCGATGGTTGAGCACGAACCTAATGCGAATACCATAAGGGAGAACACATTTTACGAATAGCGCGACGAGCGTGGCAGGGAAAACGACATTATGGAAAATTCAACTCATTCGAATCGTACGCCCGAGATTTTGCGCGCGGCTCTCGATGAATTGCACGATGCCATCCGCAGGCGTGCCGAAGAAATCTACATTCGCAACGGCCGTATCTCCGGCTGCGACGTACAGAACTGGGTGCAGGCGGAACAAGAAATCCTTCGCGAAGCCGCTGAGCGTTCCTCGCGCCGCACCGCTGTCGTGATCAAAGTCAACGGAACGCAATACATTGGCGAATACGGCACCGAATCAGCCGAGGGCTACACCCCGGGCGAATTCGCAGCCGGCGATCCTGTTCCCGTGCGTTTCGAAGGCGGCCACATGTTCGTACAGCGGCCCAACGGGCGCGAACTGAAAACCACACTCGTCAAACAAGCCGGCTAGATCAGCGACCCATTTTCGCTAGAGTCGTCGTCTTCCAAAAATCCCAGATCGAGCCGCAACAGTCTTGCCGCCGGCCAAAATCGGTGTACAATCGCCTGCCAGTCGGAATGATGTCCCGCCGGCGTACGGAAATTGAAGACAGATAAAACCAGGGAGGACGAACGATGAACCTCAAGGGCCGATTTTTCGTCGGAGTACTGACAGCGTTGGTCATGATGCTGCTGACGTTTGCGTTGCCTCGTGGAGGCGCCTTGCGCGACGCGCAACTGGTGCAGTTTCCTATGACGGTCGGAATCTGGGCGATTTTCGTGTTGCTGTTTGTGAAGCTGAAATGAAGTGTGGAGCGGCGGACGCCTTCGTCCGTCGGGCCCCGGACGAGGGCGTCCGGGACTCCACGAGCCTAGTTGGGGTCCAGGTACAATCCTGCCGACGCGCCAACCCACTCCATGTTCTTGTTGTGGTCGACGCCCATCATCAGTCCGCGGCCCATGCGGATGATCGTCAGAACCGGCGTCAGTTCATCCAGCCAGATGTACATGACTCGCACCTCGGCCTTCGTCCCGCCGAACGGAGTCTCGATGACTGGTTCAAAGTGCATACGCTCCTGCAAGATGTAGTAAGGCCGCTTCTCCGCCGGAATGGCTGTGATGTCTTCCTTTTTCGGCGCAATCACCACGCCCAGCCCGGCGAATGAATACAGCGGCTTCAGCGCGTAATTCTCAAGATCGGCAGGAATCTCTGGCAGTCGATCGAGGAACCAGGTTTTTGGCACAGACGCATGCTTCAGATACGGAATCGAAAACTTACTGATGCGGAAATACCAGTTTGGATGTCCTGCCCATTCGACGTCGAGCTCATCGCGCCAGTCGAAGTTGAGCTTTACGTTCTTCCGTTCAAGTTCATCAACGATGGCGCGATTGTAAATCCGCCGGATAGGCACGCGCTTTCCGCCACGCTCGTAATAGAGACGCGATCCTTCCTTCTTGATGTCGACAATATTGATCGCCCGCACCCCAAGCATCTTTTCCGTGAGCAGGAAATCCGGCAGCGTCTTCTGATGCGCCGGATCAATCTCCATCAGAATCACGTTCTCGGGATCATGCAAGCAGACAATTGCCCGGCGCAAGAGTTCGCGATAAGAATCTTTCTCCAGCCCACTTAAAAAGTATTTCAGCTGTGCAGAGGTCTGAGGTCCGGCGCCCGACGTCAGCTCCCGCAGCCCGTATACGTCGATGTAAGCTTCAGCCAGCGGCCCCTGATACGCATACAGCGAAGGAAACGCCTGCAACTCCACCAGCTTCGGTTGCAACTCGCCGCGCACATCTCGCACCAGCCCAAAGTCGACCTGCACAAACATCGGATGCGGCGCTTCATTCGGGACTTTGAATTCCGCCGGCACGGCTTCATCTGATTTCTTGCGGTACTCCGGATTGTTGACAAGTTGCCGGATCAGTTCTTTGCCGTCAACAGCCATCCGGTCGAGTAATTCTTTGGGGAAGAAGCATGGCGTCTCAGAAAGCCGGAACTGCACATGCGTGCGGGAAGCATCGTCGATCTGCCGCAGAAATGCCTGATATTTTTCAGGAGTGAAGCGTTCGTTGAACCGCCTGCGCAGGAAGGGGATCACGGGAAGCTGTTCGTGCCGCGTCCCCGTAGCGCCGGTGTCCCGCCGGCTGTCGCGAGGGCGTCTCGCCCTCGCACTCTACCGCGTACCAGGTTATTTTGTCATCCTCTGCGGGATCGCGAGCCGTCGAAATGCGCTCGACCCGGACAGCAGAGGCGGCTATCTCCACATGACCGCTTATACCTCGACCAGAAACTTCCCGTCGCGCATGATCTGCTCGTCGTCGACCCAGATGTTGAACTTCCGGCCGACAACGTCGATGTGCGTGGTCGAATCCCACTCTGCGCCCGTGTGCGCGCCATAGGGATTGCCAAAGGCAATATGCACTCCGGGATATTTCTCATCCTGCAGAATTTGCCCGATGACGTCTTTCAGATCTATGTTCGTACCGATGGCGAACTCGCCCACGCGGTCGCTGTTTTCGTCGGTGTGCGTGTACTTCCAGAAGTCGTCTTCTAATTCGCGATTTTCCGAGTGCGCCTCGGTTAAGCGATTTTCTTTCATGCGCACGGTCAGCGGATTTTCGTTCAAGCTGCCAAACTTGGCGCACAAATAATCGCCGACGACGCCGTCGATCACGAACGTCCCATTCACCTCGCCCGGCGTTGTGAAAATCTCGCCACCCGGCAAATTACCCCATTTTTCCGGCGAGATGATACCGCTCGTTTTCAGCCACCTGTAGTTGGGATTTAAATCCGCGGTCAAATCAGTCCCGGCCGCTGTCTTCGCGCGAATCTTCGAGGCCTTCCGCACCATCTCAACGACTTTCTGGCTGAGCCGGTCGACGCGCGCAAAATCCGCGCGCATTCCTTCCAGCATGATCTGCCGGTTGATGTTGACCATGTGCGCGTGGCGAATCTTCTTGCGGTTGACCACATCGGTCATTTGAATGCGGGACCGCAGTTCGTTCGTCTGCGCCTGCACGGCAAAAATGGAAACCTGCGACTTCTCCAGGTCGTTGACAATTTCGCGCGGCAAATCCTTCAGCGGCCGCGGCGCCAATTGCTCCAGAACCCACGCGTGGTACGGCGAACCGATTTTTTCGAGCTCAGCCACAATCGCCGCCGCGATCTCAATCGTGGCGTCATCGGTGATGACGCACACCTGCTCGGTCGGCTGCGCGCGCAGGCAAACATTCACCGCGTTATGCGCGCCGGGAATATATTCAGGATCAAAGGGAACGCGAAGGCTGTTCGAACCTTGAGTGCCCCATTTCTCGCTGCTTTTGCGAGAAATGGGGCCTTTCGCTTGCTCAACGGGAATGCTCATTACCCTACTTTTCTGACCGCCTCAGGCTCTTCCAGCCCTGCTTCGGTCTCCTCGATGATGTAATCGACAACTTTCTTCAAATCTCCAGTTTCCTGGAATACGCGCAGCTGCCGGTCGGCGCCGCTTCCCGTCTCCAAAATCTTGTGGATGTAATTCAACTCTTCGCGCGAATCCAGTTCATCGACCACGTCGTCGACAAATTCCAGATATTCGTGCACCAGATCGCGCGCCGGTACTTCTTTCTGCTTGCCGAAATCGATCAGCTTGCCTTCCAACCCATAACGCGACGCACGCCACTTATTTTCCATAATCAGTGCGCGCCGGTAGAGCCTGAATCCCTGATTCGCTGAATACAGCTTGTACAGCTTCGCCACCGTGGCCTGGATCAACGCTGCCAGCGCGATGGTTTCGTCCGCCCGCATCGGGATGTCGCAAACGCGGAACTCGATCGTGTTAAAGAACGGATGCGGGCGAATGTCCCACCAGATTTTCTTCGCGTTGTCGATGCAGTTGGTTTTAATCAGCAGCTTGATGAAGTTCTCGTACTCACCCCAGCTCGGGAAATAATCCGGAATGTTCGTGCGCGGAAACTTGTCAAACACTTTGCAGCGGTACGATTTCAGTCCGGTATTCATCCCCAGCCAGAACGGCGAATTGGTGGAGAGCGCAAGAATGTGCGGCAGGAAATACCGCGCATGATTCATCATGTGGATCGCCGTCTCACGATCCTCAATCCCGATATGCACGTGCAGCCCGAAAATCAGATTAGCCCGCGCGACGAGCTGCATATCTTCAACGATATTTTTGTAGCGCTCGTCGGGGTGAATTTCCTGCGTGCGCCAGTCGGAAAACGGATGTGTCGCTACCGATGCTACCCGTAGACTATTCTCATGCGCCAGGCGAATAATGTTGCGGCGCAGCTCTTTGACTTCGTTCTTCGCCTCTTTGATGTTCTTGCAGATTCCTGTCCCGACCTCGACTACGGACTGATGCATCTCGGCCTTCACACGCTCCTGAAGAACCTTCTTACCCTTTTCCAGAAGTTCGGCCTGAATATGCGACCGCAGGTCGCCCGTTGCCGGGTCTACAGTCTGATATTCCTCTTCAATTCCGATGGTGAAAGTTGGCAGCATAGAAAATCATATAGGACAGCCCGCCCTCGGCTGTCTGTGCGTTCATGTAACGCGGGTACTCATATCCGCGAAGTCTAACCAAGATGCCGATCTCGGCCGCGTTTCCAGACCGCCCAACTCCCAAGTCTTAGTCATTCCGACCTAAGCGGAGCGAGCGGAGGAATCTGTGTTTGCCGGCAGCGCCTGCACCGAGGGCACTGCGCGCAAAAACAGTATATCAATGCAGCGGAGGCGTTTCGTAGGCGATAAATCAATCCCACTCGCGGTTTTCCTTGACTCTCGCTTTCACGATCTTCTTCACAAGCGCATCGGGCAGAGGCTTGTCGGAAGGGAAATGAATCGTGCCCTTGGAAACTCTGTGGCCACGCAACTCATTTTCAAACTGGTCGAGCACGCCCGACCCTGTTGGGAACAAGCTGCAATGGTTCTTGAACGCCGCATATCCTACCAACATCCCATTGAACTTGAACATCGGAATCCCGTAGCTGATGACCTCAGTCGTTTCTTTCGGCACTACCGACTGAATCACGCTGCGGATGTGCTTCAAGGTGCTGCAAGCTGGCTCCGGGAGCCCGGCCAGATATTCGTCCACGGTCTTGGGAGCTTTCCCTTTTCGCATCGTATCTCCTGCATTTGTGATCCTGAGCACTAGGGAGAAGCGGATGTGGGGACAGCCGCCCCGGCTGTCCTCTGAGCGAACCCGATCGCATCGGCAGAAATTATTTCCCTGCTTTACTCTTCTTTCGCGCCGCGGGTGTTGCCTCGATTTCACTTCCCACCAAAAACTCCGCCCACCGCAGCTCCTTCACCGGATTTTCCCCGCTCGTTGCCATCTTCACCGCCATCTCCGCGACAGCATTCACGATCCAGTCAAAATTTTCTTGCCCGACGGAAGTAATCTCCGCATCCGGCGCGGGATTCAGGAAGTCAATTGCATATGGTACACCTCCCTCTACCGCGAACTCGACCGTGTTCAAGTCATATCCGAGTGCGCGGCACAAGCTCAAGGCATCTTTCTCGATGCGATCGCGCAGCGCAGGGGTCGACGGCGGTGGATTTCCCTTCACATACCGTTCATGGTGCGGCGCCCTGGGATCGTATTTCATGATGTGCACTTTTTCCTGACCTACCACATAACACCGGTAGTATTCCTCGAACTCCACGCCGCGTTGCAGCGTCATGCACAGGTCGCCGGTCTGGTTGTAGTGATGAAAGAATTCCTCCGGTGAATGCACCTTGTAGACGTGCTTCCACCCGCCGCCGGAATATGGCTTAAGAAATGCGGGGAAGCCGACGTAATCAAACAACTCCTGCCAGTTTAGCGGGAAAATCAGATTCCGCATCGAGCGGTCGGTCGTACCCTCGGGATGCTTATTGTGCGGCAGTATTACTGTCGGCGGAATCGCCACGCCCATCTTGTGCGCCAGCGCATAGTTGAAGAACTTATCATCGGCTGTCCACCAGAATGGGTTGTTCACCACAATCGTTCCATGCAGTACGGCGTTTTTCAGGTACGCGCGATAGAACTGAATATCCTGCGAGATGCGGTCGATGATGACATCATATTTCTTCGGCTCATCCATCCGGATGCCGCCAATCTTCACAAACTCCGCCTCCACACCGTCGGCCTTCATCGAGTTGATCTTTTCCACCACGGCAGGAGGAAACGTATTTTCCATTCCAAACAGAAGTCCAATTTTCTTCATTGCAAACCACTCCGTTTATTGCTTGTCATTCCGAGCGGCTTCTAGCCGCGAGGAATCTGATTTTGAATTTCTCCAAGTCTGTCATCTTGAGCGCGAAGCAAAACCGCACTCGAAGGATCTTGCCCTACTTTACAAACTCTCCCGTCTCGCCCTTTGCCCACGGATCATACGTCAAACAAAACTGAATCCGGTCGGGAATGCTCGGGTGGCTATAAAACAGAAAAATATCCATTGGATTCGGATCGGGATCGGCTAGATCCACTTCCCCCAAAATCTGAAACGACTGCGCTGCTACTTGGTTTGAATCCGGCGTGAGTCCATGGGTAACTTCCAATCCATATTGGTCTGCCTGATGTTCATAATGCCGGCTGAAGGCATTGAGAGCAGGATTCGACAAGAACGTGAATACCGACAGCAAAAGAATCAGCGCCGGCAATGATGCCCAATCATCCAGACCACGAATTGCCCAGTTTGCTCCCCAGCGCGCCAGCACCCATCCAATCAATCGATAGCCCAGGTAAAAGAAAAGCAGAAAGACCAGATCAAAAAATCCGAGCAGCTTATAGACGTGGTACAGAACGTAGTGCCCCATCTCGTGCCCGGCAACAAACACGATCTGCTGCGCATTCATTTTGGCGATCGTCGTATCGAAAACCACAATTCGTTTTGAGGAACCCATTCCGGTGACATAAGCGTTCAGCGCGTTCGTTTTTTCTGCAGCGCCCATCCAGAACATGCGCTCGGGCGGGATGTCTTCTCCGGCGCGTTGCACCATCTGCTCAAGTGCTGCCGTCAGTTTTGGCTCTTTTTGCTGCAACGGCTCGAACTTGTTAAATAGCGGTGCGATCACCCAGGGGCTGATAAAAAACACAAACAACAGAATCGGCAACGACACCAGCCAGAAATAAAACCACCATCTCCGCGGACTCCGCCGGATCACAATGTAAAGAATCCAGATCAGGATGGTGAAAATCACAATCGAGATCAGTTGCGCTTTAATCCAATCCAAGCTCCACGAACCCCAGGCCTGCACCGAAATCCCATACTTTTTCTCTATCGTTTCCGAATAAATATCGAGCGGCAGGGTAAGCACGCCAATGGTAAGTAAAAGCAGTGGCGAGAATATGAGCGCTTGTACAAAACGCCTTCCCGATGTTCGCTGGGCCCAATCGCGGTATTTTGCGCCGAACTTCCAGCGCAGGATGATCCACAAAACCACTAACCCATAGACGAAGCTGATCAGTTGCAATCGAAAGTCGATCCAACTCTTATCGTGAGTTTTTTTATAGAGATCTGGAGGCAGCATGTACGCTGTTACCTTACGCGCTGTCTGGGCATCGGCTGATGCAGGCGTCACGAGAGTGTTGGAGCCCGGAGATGGAATCTGGGTGCCCGCCGAGGCCGGCTGCTGATCGGCAACACATAAACAGGAAAACATGAGAGCAAAAGCGAGTACGGCAAATGCAATGCGGAATTTGCTCATCTCAAGGCCTCCCATGTTGCTCGTCTAGGATCGACCGCTAACGCCTAACGACCCGCGACTAACGACTGAACTAGAAGTACTTTCCCGCCATCTTCAGCCACAGCGGCCAGTCGTGCTTCGAATTGTCTCCCCAAACGTCCAGCCAGTGCGGGATCGCCTTGCCATTCAGCATCGCCGAGAACTTGATGTTCGCATCCAGGCACATATCCCAGTCCGCTGATCCCAGCACAATCTTCATCTGCCGGTAGCGGCTCAGAAACCAGTCATCGCTCATGTTGGGCAGAAAGTCCGGAGGGTTGTTGAAGTAGCAGTCGTCGTCGTAATACCCATCTAGAAACTGATGAATATCGAACGACCCGCTCATGCTGACGCAATGCGTCACCACGTCCGGATGCTTGAGCGCAAAATTCATGGTGTGATATCCGCCGAAGCTGCAGCCGGTGACGGCCAGTTGTGGCGTCTGATTTTTCCAGCGGATAAACGGCAACAACTCGTGCAGTATGTAGCGTTCATACTGCAAATGCCGCAGCACACGCACCCGCGGATGCACGTGCTTGTTGTACCAGCTCTCGGTATCGACGCCGTCAGGGCAAAACACCTGCAATTCGCCTCGCTCGATCTTCGGAGCCAGCACGCCGATCATCCCCCGGTCTTCGTACTCAAAAAATTTCCCCATTGAAGTCGGGAAAACCAGCAGCGGTGTACCCGCATGCCCGAACACCAGCGCCTCCATGTCGCGATGAAGTTCCTGACTGTATGCCTTGTGATATTCGCGGTTCATCGTGAGAGGAAATCCCTTGTCGTAGAGACGTTGCTCATCACGTCTCTTTCGTGGACGAAGTATCTTACCCGATCACATGCAGAATGGCCTACTCGGGAGCTGGGGAAGAGAACTGAGACTAGGGTTTCACTCAGAAAAGGTGGGGTGCAGAAAAGGTGGGGGTGCCCCATCCTAACGTCGCGCTTTTTGCGATGTTAGGATGGGAAATTTGTTAGCGAGATTCGTAGCGAAAACGCAACCCGCGATCAGCAGTCGTCTACTCCGCCTTCGACATGTGCACTGCAATCACCTGCCAGCTGTCGCCGTGCTTCTGAAAGACTGTCGTCATGCGGACATCTTGAGGCTTCTGTGGCGCCTGCATTTCCACCGACCCCATCAGCACCGCCGTGTCACCAAAGATGTGAACCGTGGAATCAAGCAGCTTTGACTTCGGCAAATGGGTCGCCGTCGTTCCATCCGCCGGTATGATGTCATCCTTGCTGAGGATGTTTCCGCCGGCGAAAGATGTTCCCATGAAGTCATCAGAAAACATCTTCTGCAGTTTTGGCAGATCGGGCGCAGCCGCCGCATCGAGCCAGTTCTGTTCCAGTTTGCGGAAATCGTCTTCCGTCATGTTCGCGGGTGCGCTTACCGCCGATGATGGACGTCCGATGACGAGCAGGCACAGGCAACCCGCGACGCAAAGTACCGTTAGCCATATACGCATAAAAAACTCCTTGCCAATCTTGAGATTTTGGGTTCGGCCCCCGATAACCGACAGACACCCTCTGGCTGTGGAAAGTTCCCGTTGTTAACCGAACACAGTTGACCGGCACGCAGTGAACCCGCACCCACCGGGATTTTGCGGCAATTTTGCGGCAATGATGATTTACAGTAATATCGGCCCCCGATACATGTTTCAGGCGCTCGCCAAATTCATCCCGCGCTCCGCTGTGTTCGTCTTGCTCGTGCTGACTCTTGCCGCTGCGGTGGCCTTCGCCGCGGTCAGCCATCTGGTAGCGCGCTTCAATGCCAATGCCGAGGCCCGCGGACGAAAACTCTACACCCAGGGACTGGCCGACCTGAGCGCTGGCAAGCCCGATCGTGCCATCGATGAATTCCGTGCCGCCCTGACCTGCGACCGCAACAACTCGCAATATCAGCTCAGCCTCGGACGCGCCCTGCGCGACACTGAACGCCTCGACGAAGCCGAATCTTATCTTCAGTCGCTCTGGCAACGTACACCCGACGATGGAACCATCAATCTGGCTCTGGCTCGCGTGGCTGCGAAACGCGATTCTCTCGACGACGCGATTCGGTACTACCACAACGCAATGTACGGGACGTGGAAGTCCGATCCTGATGGAAACCGCCGCAAGGCTCGTATCGAGTTGATTGAATTTCTTCTGCAAAGGAATGCTCGTGCTCAGGCGCAGTCGGAACTTGTGGCTCTGGCAGCTTTTCTGCCCGCCGACCCCGTACTACATCTGCAGGCGGCGCAATTTCTCACTCAGGCGCAAGATTACCCTGACGCGTTCTCAGAATATGAAAAAGTCCTGCGCCTTGATCGCGGCAATGCCGCTGCTCTTGGGGGAGCGGGGAATGTTGCCTACCACGCCGGCCGTTACCGTACTGCCCAGCATTATCTGCAAGACGCGGTCAACGCCAATCCGCAGGATGCCAACTCACGAAGCCAACTGGAATCGGCCAGCATGATTCTCGAAACCGATCCCTTTGTCCACCGCATTTCCGATGCGGAACGCAACCGCCGCATTAAAGCGGCATTTGTAGCCGCGGGTGAACGTCTGGCTTCTTGTGCGCAACAAAAGGGTATGAACCTGGCACCCACCAATACTGACGCATCGCCGGATTCCCCGCTGGCAACGCTGCAATCGCGCTGGCTCGCTACCAAACGCGATCTCCCAAAACTGACTTCCGCCCGGGAAACCGATCTGCCCGATGCCATCATGGATATTGTCTTCCAGATCGAACAACAAACCGCCAACGACTGCGGCGAGCCGCAAGGCGTCGATGAGGCCTTGCTCTTGATCTCGCACAACCGCGAGGCCGCCGATCAATGAGCGGCAGCGGAACCTTCGACAAGAAACTGACCGGACAGGAAGTCACCAGTCTTCCCGCAACGCCCAGTGCAGCGACGCCTTCATCCGTGTCCGACCCTAATTCCGGTTTTCTCTTTCGCCCGCGCCGCATGTTTGCCGCCTTTGACGATGTCTTCGATGAAGACCGCTTCTTTCTGATCCTTTGCGTATTCATCGGAATCTTTTCTGGCCTCGCCGTCGTCTGCTTCCGCCTCGCTATTGACTGGATACATCTTGCGCTGCTGGGTCCGCTACCGCAAACCCACACCTGGCGAATGTTTGCCGTTCCATCGCTTGCCGGACTCGCGGTCGCTATTCTCGTGATGCACGTTTTCCCTGCCATCCGCGGCAGCGGAGTCAACCAGACAAAGGCCGCACTCTACATCTTCAACGGATATATCCCATTCCGTACCGCAATCGGAAAATTCCTGTGCGCCGCGCTCGCCATCGGCGCTGGACACTCGCTCGGTCCCGAAGATCCGTCGCTTCAAATCGGGGCCAGCCTCGCTTCCGCGCTGGGACGCCAACTAAAACTCTCACGCGAAAAGCTGCGCCTCATCGCCCCGGTCGGTGCGGCCGCCGGACTCGCCGCCGCCTTCAACGCTCCTATTTCTGCGGTGCTCTTTGTGATCGAAGAAGTCATCGGCCGATGGAGCGCGGGAATCCTCGGCTCAGTTGTTCTTTCGGCAGTCGCAAGCGTAGTCGTCGAACGCGGGTTTCTGGGCTCCGAGCCGCTGTTTCGCATTCCGATCACTGCGTTCAAGCGTCCCGCTGAACTCATCGCGTATGTCGTTCTAGGCATCGCTGGTGGTGTGGCTGCGGTCATCTTCGCCAAAGGCATTGGTTTTCTTCGCCCACGCCTTAAAGCAATGCCGCGTTGGACGCAATATTTCCAGCCTGCTATCGCCGGGCTCCTCATTGGCCTTATTGGCTACTTCGGCGCTCCGCAAGTGATGGGCGCCGGCTATGACTTCATGGACCAGGCGATGCACGGCCAATATGTATGGCAGTTCTTTGCGACGTTGGCGATATTAAAAATCGTGGCAACGACGCTATCGTTCGTAAGCGGAACGCCTGGCGGCATGTTCGCTCCTACGCTTTTCATCGGAGCGATGCTAGGCGGCGCCGTCGGAGGCATTGAGCGCATCTTCCTGCCTCATCTGACGGCATCGATTGGAACCTACGTTCTGGTTGGCATGGGCGTACTCTTCGCCGGGTTTCTCCGCGCTCCTATGACGTCGGTTTTCATGGTCCTCGAGGTCAGCGGCAACTACGAAATCATCGTTCCGGTTATCGTCGCCAACACGTTCGCCTATGTCGTCTCGCGCAGCCTGCAGCCCACGCCCATCTTCGATATGCTCACACGCCAGGATGGCCTTGTCTTGCCGTCGCTCGAAGAAGAGCGCGAGGAGGCGATCCTCCGCGTGGAGGACGCTATGCTGCCTCCGCCTGCGATTATTCTGAGTGCTTCGGATTACGTTGACGCAGCCGCCCGCCGCATCGAAGATTCCCCGGAAACAACATTTCCGGTACGCCTGCCAGCGAGCGGCTGGAGCGCGGTCACGCGCGAACTGATCCTGCGTCGCTTGAGCGAAGGCAAAGGCGAACACACCCTTGGATCGCTGATCTCCGCGCAGCCCCTGCCATCGCTTTTCCCTGATCTCCCTCTCGATAGCGCAATTCGCTTCGTGCAAACGAACTCCATCGTTCCGGTGGTCAACCGGGCAAACCCACAAAAGCTGGAAGGAATTGTTTCGAGTCAGTCGGTCTTTGCGAAATACGGTGCGCAACCGCGCTAACCATCTCGAAAGTACAGACAAGACAAAAACAGGCCCGCTTTACGAGCAAGCGGGCCTGTTGGGGGTGGGGCAAAAAACAACAGTTCTCGACGAACTATTTAATCGTTCCGAATTCTGATCCTAACCTACGATCCATTCGAACACATCGAAAGTGATGTATTGTCCTGGAAGCTCAGCCATCCATGCAGCGATGTACTGGATGGCGCTCCGAAATACGTCAGGAACACCAAGTCTTGCAGGTTGTAAGTGAAACCATGCAGGACATAGGGGAAGCCTCCAAAGTTGGCGTCTCCTTCTTCTGGATCGCCCACTTCTAGGATTCCGCACGGCGTGTTGTTTCCGTTGAAGTTGACGGTCAGTGGATCGTCCACCCACTCGCCTACCTCATGCGATAGCGCCGAGACATCCTGCGAGAATGCGCCAGGATGATCCACGTAGGTTGCCTCAGCATACGACTGCGGATTGCTCGTGCTGCCTTCTGAACTGTGATAGCCGCCGATGCAGCAGCTTCCGCTCTCGGTCAGATACGTGTCATAAAGCAGGAAGATAGGGAATTGGCTCGGGTTGATCCCCAGCTTGCTCACTAGGCCGGGAACTTGGGAGTCAAACCAGTTGATATCCACCAGCGCCGCCGTGAAACCGAACGGACTCCCGGTCGTTCCAGAGCTGCGTGGTGGACTAAGTGTTTGTTCCGCCAGAACCGTTGGACTCAGCAGTACGTGCGAATTGATGTGCGTTTGCACCGTTCCCCAGAAATTCGCCCGTTGAAACGCGTCGATGTACTGGGTTGTTCCAACGTCGGTTCCACCCTGTGTGTAAGTCGTCGTCGAATCGAAGATTGGCGAATCAAGAGTGTTGGTCGTAACCGTGTTTCCGTTGGAAAGCACGTGCGAAGGATCGAATGTGATCGTTGAACCTCGCCGCGGGGTGATCACGATCTTCACCGGAATGATATAGGTCGTGACAGATACGGAGGTGTTGGTCGACGGCGCCGCACCGACCATGTTGTAGTTATAGGTCGTTCCACCGAAGCTGAACGAACCATTCCACGTCTCCAGCGATGCGGCGGGCACCAACGCCAGGTCGTCACGGAGATGCGGTGCCATGACCACGTAGTGTGGACGCGGCTTCTGCACTTGGGCATCCTGCGCCCAGGCAGTAAGGCTGAGGCAAGCGGACAGGGCAGCGAGCGAAAGGTAAATCAAACGGCTTCTTTTCATAGGGGGATTTATCTCCTTGAATGTTCTATGGACGGAGCGACAACAAGAAGCACTGAACTGCGAAACATCGAACTGCATCCCGTGTGGGAATGTGGCCCGGCCGAAGTACAGGCCCAGTGCTTCTACCACTGAGTAAACAACTTGTCTGTGTGCAAATGTTTTGGAAGTGTTATTTGTTCTGTTTTTGTAAATCGCACACGAATTTTCGTATTTCGTAACAGAGGATCGTTAGGGAATTGGAAGCGGGAAAAATGCATTCCCGTTTTTGGAAGCGGCAACTTTTCGTCAGATGCTTCCGGGCCATGCGAGATTCCAACAAGTGCTTAAAAAACAGGGGATCGCGGCCCAGCGAATGTGAATAGGGCGTGCGAGGAGTTATGGAGGCGGGATCGTCTGGCTTAACGAGGCTTGTTGTACCAGTAAATGGCTAGGCCGACTAGGACCACCGTGATAATCCACAGAACAATGTCTTTGCTTCGATTCTTTTCTTCTGCCATGTAGGGAGTACACCACAGCTGAAATCACTGTTTCAAGTAACGCTTTCAATTCCGGCACTCAAGACTGTTTTCTGGCAACCAATATAAGGCTTGCTTACGGTTTCGCGCCAGCTCTCGCTGTTCCCGCCCGTTTGTATCCGGTTAACTTGAGGATCTCGCGCACATGCACTGATTCGGCGCGGAAGTGCAGGGTGTCATCGACGCGCGCATAGGCCGGGAACCAGTTCCCGTCCACTGGCTGGCGGTATCCGACAAACATGGGGCGTATCTCCTGCGGCTGGTTCTTCTTCGCATGGATAATGTCAGGTACGCTCTTGCCGCACAGTTTCACCATCTGCAGGTCGTGATTATCGACCCACACCCGTCCCTGAAAATATCGCTTGTTCTTTTCTTCTTTCTTGGGCACGACGTGAAAGACATAGGTGTCGAGATCATCCACATGCTGCTGCCCGGCATAAGTCAGGTTGTATTGCTGCAATTCTTCGGTCGTCAGGATCAGCTGCATGAATTCGCGGACATCCTCCATGTCCTGGGCCGATAACTGGATGCCGCGTAGCGTTGACTGCTCGGCGAAGGTCACGTTTTCGATGCGCTTGCCTTTATCGTCGTAGGAGATCGCGGTGACTTCGTGGAACTGCCCGTCAACTGCTTTGTCGTTCAGGGTTTGCACCATCAAGTCTTGAGTGAAGGTGTAATGCGAGCGCGCCTCTTTGACTTTCGTCTCCCCTGCGCCGAGCTTCTGAATCAGCTCCGGCATCGTGATGTCCTTCGGCGGAGTCATGTCCAGAACGCCGTTGCCTTCAGCGCAATCGTTCTGCGCGTGGGCGCGAGGACTAAACGCGGAAAGTGCCACGCAAAGAATAAGAAAGAGGCTAGTCTTCGAGCATCGGTTGCAATTGCGTGGAGTCATGCCTTCGTTCAGAGTTCGTGCGGGAAAGATACACCGAGCTTCGGGGGTGCGCAACTCAGTCGCGCAGCGAGCAGTAGTAGTAAGGATTTTCTTCGCGTACTCTGCGCAACCTTTGCGTTCTTTGCGGTCAAAAGCTTTTACCGCCGAGACCGCAAAGAACTGCCGCCAAGAACGCAAAGAAAAGAAGCACAAATCTAGATCGAGCCCCTGAGACAGATATTTTTCGGAAAGTAAAACGGAAATATCAAGAGTTCCTGGTGTGCAAGACCTTGCGCAATGCTTCAGTGATCAATCGTAATCTATTGATAATAAATATTGTTAAGTTGGTAAGCAGGTTGCACTGAGAGTGTTGAGAAGTTTGAAACATAGTTCAACCAGCAACTGGGACTTAATATGAAAACCACTTTCGTTGTGCTGTTTATGCTTTGTGCTGCCACGGCTTTCGGACAAACCGGTGCCGGGGCTCTTTCCAGTCAGGTTTCGGTTTTGGAGCTGCCTGATCATCCGCAGCATGCCGACATGCACGCTATGGGCGTCGAACAATCTCTGGTTGGTGGTGGATCCTACACCTACGCCCAGGGAGAGCGTCCTGTGTGGGAGTTCGGCGAGATTAAGCATGAGCCCTCTCTCGGCGACATCGCCCGCGCGTACCGCAAGGAAAAAATGGCGGCCAAGAAAGCTGAAATCGTGTTCGAGAAGCAAGGCTCGTAGATTTTCGCCGCGCATTGCCTTCTGTCTTTGGGAATGCCGGGTCAGGTTCGACTCAGCCGATTTGAATCAGCATGACCCGGCCACGCCGAGCGCCAGCTCGGCCAAAGGCCACAGAGCTGCATGCTCTCCTGCCTAACCCCCAAAAATTGAATACTGATGGGTCCCGCCGATTTTGCGCAGAACTGCGCTCTCACTGAGCACATGCTCCAGTAGCGGATTGTGATAGAGCACATAGGCCGGCCGCGGACGCTGCTGCAGACTCTGCTCCAGATTTGTCACAACCTGCCGTAGCCCGGACTCTGGGAACGGATTGAACAGATAGAGCACCAGAGACTCTTGAGGCAAAGCGAACTGCGCCGCATCCGCGCAGATCGATTCCAGTGCGAAGCATTGTTGTGAATCGCTTTTGTACTGACCGAGATTCGCGCGCGCGATACGGTCGAGTGACGGCAGAAGCTCCACGCCAATGATTCGACGGAAGGGATAGTCGGACGCCATCAGCAGCGTGCGTCCTTTGCCCGAACCAAAGTCGAGGAATGTGAATTCCCGGAAGTCGATCTGAGTCTGCCTTCCCAGAGCGCTCAGCATTTCGTGAAACAATGCCGGCTCGGTCGGCTGATAGGGAGAATGAAATAAACCAAGCAGGCGGTCTCGCCATCCAACAGCGGCGCTGGTGGTGTTGACGCGGTGGTCCCAGTCGTAGTCCGCGTCGCCGTAACGCTGGCGCAGGCGCGCGGGAGTCGAGTCCCGCGCAAATTCCCAGAGCGCGGCAAACAGCATTCGCGTAGCTGCGATGCTGCCGGTGCGTGATGCTTTGTCACTCCAATAACCGAGCGCGGCTCGCACAATGCTGGGCTGAGGCCTGGCGGCGGAATTCATGAAAAGTGAATATCGCACTCATTGTCATTCCGAGGAGCGAAGCAACGAGGAATCTGCTGTCTGCTCGCGGCCACAAGCAGATTCCTCACGCCAAAAGCTGGCGCTCGGAATGACAAGATTGATTAGGATGGCAGAGTTCAGAATACGCGACCACGCTACAGCTTGCTGTGGAATTTCAGTTGCGCCGGCCCTTTATATCCTGGCGGTGTGCCCTTGGTTATGAAAGGGAAGTCGTCCGGATTCTCGACCAGCACTCGGCCTTCGGGAGTCAGTTTATAGGCATTGCCATCAGGGTCACCGGGAATTCCAGGGAGATGTTCAGCGGCTGCCAGCTCCGCCATGCTGGAAGGAAGACGTCCCGTGCGCTCGCCAAATCGTGTGACTGCAGCCTGTAGGTTGGTGACGTCTTCATCCACCTGGATCGCACGCAGGTGCTCGAGCGCGTTCTCCTGGATATTTTTTTCTTTACTGGTCTCAAACGTGGCGCTCCAAAGCATACGGGCAGTGGTGTAGTCGCCGGCGTGTTCTGCAGTCTGGGCGGCCATCACTTTCATGAACGGATGTGCGTCCGGCACATGGGAACCCCGCTCGAAAGCCTCGGAAGCCTTCTTGTAATCTTTTAATCCGTAATAAACGAAGCCAAGGTTGTAATAAAGATGCCAGTCGTTTGGATTGTGCTCGATCCCGTACTCCATTAGCTGAACGGCGCGGTCCGGTTCGCCGGCTCCGCTGGGTGGAGCGGGAGCAAGAAAACTTGCGCCAAACTGGTAGGCTGGCAGCAGATGCGGATCGAGCGTGGTCGTAATCTCCAGCAGCGGTGCGAGTTCGTTATAAGTGTGTTCGTTATCGTAATGGCGTTGGCCGAAGTACTGCACGGTGCGGGTCCAATACATGCAGGCCATCAGCCCGTCAAAGCCGAGGCTGGCACGTTTCACTAACTTGGGTGAATCGATGTAGAGCACGTCTTCGATCGCAGCTTTGGGACGGACCCGGTCGAGATGGCGGAGCAGCAGTACGCACGACGTCATCGAAACCACGAGGCACGCGCTGGCGATGATGGTGGTGCGCTTGCGCCCGGTCATTTCAGGTTCTTGCGGTCAAAGATGAGGACCGCGCCGCTAAGGGCGGTCACGGTATAAAGCAGGGCGTATGCGGTGTTCTGTAGAACAAGTGACGCCCCCAGTGGTTGCTGATGCGCCACCGCGCTGATGACGTTGAGCGCGGAGAAATTGGGCACCAGATACGCCGCACCGGTGGCGAACCACCGCGTGAAACCGTGGGTCAGGCCAGCGAATCCACGAAGATCGTCAGCGAAGCTGCCGATCACAAACAAAGAGAACGCAAACACCGCCGACAACAGCGGCGACGAGAAGGACGAAAACAGTAGAGCTAGGGAACAGATGATAAGAAATTCGAGAATGATGAAGTAAAGCGCGACCAGGATCTGCGCATCCGGCACAGAAAACTTGTGTGCGACGTAGAGCAACGCGCCGAAAACTCCGATAGCCATGAAGAACGTGTTCACCACCAGCGTTCCGGCCAGTCCGAAAAACTTGCCCACGATAAATTCCCAGCGGCACACCGGCCGCGACAGCACGGTGTATAGCGTGCGCTTCTCGATTTCCTTCGATACCAGCCCAATGCCGATGAAGATCGCGATCACGACTCCAAACAAAGAAACGGCAGTAAGTCCAAGGTTGACGACGACGAGCCGCTCGATATCGATCGAGATTTGGCCCACGAAAATCGCAGCACCGGAAAGCAGCAATGCAAAACCAATCAGGTTGTAAAGAACGCGGTCGCGAACGGCTTCGCGGAAAGTATTCGACGCAATGTGAACGATGCGAGAAGTCATTTTCTAGAACCCATTGCCGAACCTGTAGCTGAACCCACTGCCGTACTCATGGTGGTGACAGCAGCCGTTGGCACAGGCTGCAGCTTTTCGACGAAATATTCCTCCAGGGAAGTGCGCAACGGTGTGATCGCGATCAAACGAATGCGCTCGCGGCGTAAAGCGTCGATCGCGGCGTCCTGCTGATTCTCTGCAATGACGGCGCGGACGGTATCTCCCGTTACATGGCAATCCGCTCCAAGCGATTTCATCGAAGCTGGCACCAGCGTTCCTTGCCAAACGACTTCCACTTTTCCCTGAACGCTCGAAGTCAATTCTTCTACTGCTCCAACCCCACGCAATTCACCTTTGTGAATGATGGCCACTCGGTCGCAAAGAGCCTCAGCATCGGAAAGAATATGGGTCGAAAAGAAAACTGTTTTTCCTTCCTGCTTAAGCTGCTCCATTAAATCGCGCACTTCGCGACGGCCGAGAGGATCGAGTCCCGACATCGGCTCGTCGAAGAAAACAAGCTTCGGATCGTGCAGAATGGCCTGCGCAATTCCTGCACGTTGCAGCATGCCTTTAGAGAACTTGCGGAGTTGCACGCCTTTGACGTCGGTCAGGCCAACGCGCGCGAGAACCTCGGGAATGCGCCGCTTACGATCCACGGCGGTCACGCCGGAAAGCTGTCCGTAGTAGTCGAGCAGTTCGTGGGCAGTGAGGTAGTCGTAGAAGTAAGGCTGCTCGGGAAGGAATCCGATCTGCGCTTTCACTTCAGGATCGGTCCATTCGTGCCCCAGGATGCGCGCCGTTCCGCCCGTAGGAAAGACCAGGCCCATCAGCATTTTCAACGTTGTGGTCTTGCCGGCGCCGTTCGGTCCGAGAAATCCGAAGATCTCGCCTTCTTCCACGGTCAGATGCAGCGGCTGCAAGGCGCGTTTGGGCCGCTTGCGCCAGAACCCGACCATGTAGGTTTTTTCCAGCCCCAGAATTTCGATAGCAGACATAGAACGCAGGAAAAGCGAAACAGGTTTCCAAAATCAAATTATATGCAAGAAGTACCGCAGAAGAATCACTGTGACAGTTACGTCGGTCATAGCGACCAAAGAGTGCCAACGCGAAAGTCCAAAGGACGCGGCCGTTTTATCTCAGAACGAAAATGTCGATTGGCGCAATCTGAGACGGAACCCGGAACACAAGGGGGAGCGGACTTCGACAGCTGCTGAGTTCAGTTACGAAATCCGCAGCTAGTTCATCGGCGACCAGCCCCGGCAAGCGTTTTCAGAACCGGCAATCGCGCCCGCTGGATTGGCCCGGGCTACGCCGTCCTCAACGGAGCAGAAACTGCGGTCGCCGGTCGCATGGAGCGTCACCGGAGTGGCTGTAATGTAGTAGCTGTTGGCCGGAGGTCCACCCGCGCCGGTGGCGGCAAAACTGAACCCCGCCTTGCCCGCGCCTGCTGGAATGCCGTTGTTGGCCAGGGCGCCATCAATCAGGCAGGCCGAGGTCGAACTGGATGCACAGGGCACAGCCGCGGATGGCCCGAGATTCCCGAGCACGGCGGCGTATCCAACTGTGGGATATGTCGAGTTATAGGTAATCATCGCGCTGTTGATGGTGCGAACGCCGGCGACGGCCGAGGACTCATTGGCCGCAATGCGCGCCCGAAGCAAGCTGGGGATGGCGATCGCGGCAATGATCAAAATAATAGCCACAACGATCAACAGCTCGATGAGTGAGAACCCCGTTTGTTTTCGCATGTCCCAATTCCTTGTCTATCGGTCGGCTTGGGCTGCTGCCCCATGTCAACGTGCATTAACCCTTCATGATTAGTCTTGCAAGTTGGCCGCCAAAGCAGAGGCTCCAGGAGAAATCCGAGGTGCCGGAAACGCTTTTCCTTTGTTGGGAATAGAGAATCAGTGTCTGCAGGGCAGACATTCTAAGAGCCTGGCCAGAGCGGCGTGGGTCCCAATATTGCCAAATTTTGTCAGACCGTGGAGCAATCCGTGTTCGCGGTTCCTGTTGAAGGCAGCGATAGCTAATGGAGGTAAAAGACAAAAGAGCAGCGAACTTGCGTTCGCTGCTCTTCGGGCTTGTACCCTCCCCCAGGTACTTGCCGAATCGAACTAGTAATTACTGGTTGAGCGGGGCAAAACCCTGGCAAGCACCTTCGGTCGCGATCGCTGCACCTGCCGGGTTCACGCGCACCACGCCGTCTTCATAAGCGCAGAAGCTGCGGCCACCGGTCTGATTCAGAACGATAGGCGTAGCATTCGCGAAGTAGAGGACGTTGGTGGCGCTGCCGCCGCTAACCGCACCCGTCGCCGCAAATTTAAAACCGCTCTTTCCGCTGCCAGCTGGGTTACCGTCGTTGGCCAGGGTAGCGTCAATCAAGCAAGCTGAGGTCGAACTTGCCGTACAAGGATTCGCAGCAGATGGACCAAGATTCGTCAGTGCGGCCGCATAGCCGACCGTGGGATAGGTGGAGTTGTAGGTGACTTCCGCCGTGTTCACGGTACGGAGCGAAGCAACCGCAGACGACTCGTTAGCCGCCATACGGGCGCGGAGCAAGTTCGGAATAGCGATAGCTGCAATGATCAGGATGATGGCCACCACGATCAGCAGCTCAATCAATGAAAAACCTTTCTGTTTGCGCATGAAAATTGTTCTCCGTCTCGATATGCAAAGTAGTTTTGCAGATCGCCCTCTCTGCAAGTTTCACTTTTCTAATAGGCAAGTAATGGACCAGACATGAATATTCTTTTAATTTTGTGGTAAGTCCCGGCAACGTCCTTGTTTTGCAAGTCTATAGCAGTGAGTAATGTTCGGATGGATAACGGAATGACTTGTACCAAAGTTACAGGTTGACGTTTTGTGACATCGCAGATTGGCGATCGAAGAAGGCTTAAAAGAGCAGAAACCGGAAAGGCGCGCCCAAAAAACAAAGAGCAGCGAACTTGCGTTCGCTGCTCTTCGGGCTTGTACCCTCCCCCAGGTACTTGCCGAATCGAACTGTATTACTGGTTAAGCGGGTTGAAACCCTGGCAAGCACCTTCGGTTGCGATCGCTGCACCTGCCGGGTTCACGCGCACCACGCCGTCTTCGTAGGCGCAGAAGCTGCGGCCACCGGTCTGGTTCAGAACGATAGGCGTAGCATTCGCGAAGTAGATGACGTTGGTGGCGCTGCCGCCGCTAACTGCACCCGTCGCCGCGAACATGAAGCCGCTCTTTCCGCTGCCAGCTGGGTTACCATTGTTGGCCAGAGTGGCGTCGATCAAGCAAGCTGTGGTCGAGGTTGCCGCGCAAGGCGAAGCAGCCGACGGCCCAAGATTCGTCAGTGCGGCGGCATAGCCGACTGTGGGGTAGGTGGAGTTGTAGGTAACTTCTGCGGTGTTGATTGTACGGAGCGAAGCAACCGCAGACGACTCGTTAGCCGCCATACGTGCGCGGAGCAAGTTCGGAATAGCGATAGCTGCAATGATCAGGATGATGGCCACCACGATCAGCAGCTCAATCAGTGAGAAACCCTTTTGTTTCCGCATCTCTATTTTCCCTCGTTGAAAGTCGTTAGATTTTGCTGCTCAGTGATGACGCAGTCGTGCTTAATGTTTGCACTTGCCGCGCCAAAGCCATAGTTACCTTGGTTCCGAGCACTGCTTCAGCAACGGCTTTGTTTTCAGCAGAGGGTAACCGTTGGCCTACTTTTCACCTGTCCTAACGGCCGCAGAATTAGCAAAATGCGGCTATAAGCTGACAAATCCTGTCAGTTTGCAAACTCGATACGAGTCCCATTTCAGAACGTCGTAGGCGTAGAACGGTGCGTCGGAGTTTAGAATGTTCGCGCAGATCAGAAGGACGAACCACTTGATGGAAATTCCAAAAGATGCATTTCAAGTTGAGGCTGAGATCGCGCGGGCGTGGACACTTCCGTCTTCTTTCTATACCGACGCGCACGTCTTCGCGGAGGAGAAAGAAAAAATCTTCGCGCGCACCTGGCAGGCGGTGGGGCACGTAAGCCAAGTCGCAAATCCCGGCGACTATTTCACGTCGGAGCTTGTGGGCGAGCCTTTGCTTTTCGTGCGCGGGTCCGATGGAAAGTTGCGAGGTTTCTATAACGTCTGCCGCCATCGCGCCGGGCCTCCCGCAGATGGATGCGGCTCGCGCAAACTTTTCCGCTGCGGTTATCACGGATGGACGTATGGCCTCGATGGCACGTTGATCAGCGCCACCGAAATCGAAGGTGTGGAAGGATTCCGTACCGAGGATTTCGCACTTGTGCCAGTGCGAACGGAAGAATGGTTCAATCTTATTTTTGCCAATCTTGATCCGGACGCACTTCCTTTAATCCAGAGCTTGGGCGAGTTGCCGAAACAGGCAGAGAAATTTTTGTTCACGCAGATGAAGCTGTTCGAGCGCCGCAGCTACGACATGAAGTGCAACTGGAAGACATATGTAGACAACTACCTCGAGGGATATCATCTGCCGAGCGTGCATCCGGGGCTGAATCGCGAGCTCGATTACAACGCCTATGTCGTTGAGCCTCACGTGCCATGTGTTGTAGGCAACAGCCATGAGCCGGGTTATCAAGGACGAGTTTGGGAGGGATACGTCCGGCAGTTCAGCCCAATCCGCGGAGCGCAATCGGGAGATGCAACGCCACGGCGCTATCAGCAAGTCCGCGAGGATCTGACCACGGATTACTTCTGGATTTTCCCCAACTGGATGCTGAACTGTTATCCCGACAACGTTTCGCTAAACATCGTGCTGCCAGTCGAGCCAGAGCGGACGTTAGCGATCTTCGAGTGGTATTTGCCGGAGAAAGATCACGCGACGCCAGCAGCGAAGGCGTCCGTAGAGTTCAGCGATCAGATTCAGATCGAAGACTTGAGCATCTGCGAGGCGGTGCAGAAAAATCTGCGGTCAAGAAGTTATTCGCGGGGAAGATTCAGCGTGAAGCAGGAAAAAGGCGTGCACGCTTTCCATCGGATGTACGCGGACGCGATGAGCGCGGATTGAACTTTCGCAATTTCTTTGTACGTCATAATCTGTAATTACAGGTTTGTACTGAAATGTGTATTAAAATGAGACAGTCTTGCGGCCTAAATCCGAAGCTTATGCAGAGCCGTGTCGATGGAGTTTTACAATGCCCATTGCGGAGCAGAAAACGCCCTGGCGTCGCGAATTATTGTCGGGAAAGCGGTGAGGGCTGTCGCGAGAAAAATCCCGCGCCCTGCCGCCCGCTAGACTCTTCTACGACATTTCAATCACTTACACGAAGGCTCAACGACTTACGCAAATTTGGGCAACAAATACCTTAGCTAACCAACGACGAGAGAATATGCTTTCAGGATGTCGAGAATGTGTGCCTTTTGTCCCAGAGATGCAGTCGAAACAGGCGGGGAGCACATTTGGGACAATTGGCTCAATAAACTTCTGCCTGAAACTCGCTATCGGGCTCGTATACGGTACGAATTAGATTCTCCACTCATTCAGTACGACACCGACAGCCTGAACGAAAAACTGCCGGTCGTATGCATGGATTGCAACAACGGTTGGATGAGTACACTCAGCCTCAAAGTTAAGGATCGGTTTTCGCGGGCGATGCTAGACGCTGAACCTTTTTCTCTTGGAGCCAGAGATGCCATCGTTCTTACCGCTTTTACCTTTATGAAGGCTGTCGTCACTAACCACTGTAGCGAGAAGCACGAGCCGTTTTTTACGAGAGCCGCGAGGGAGCGTTTCGGAACTTCGCTTGCCCTTCCGCCCCTCATTAAAGCGTGGTTCGCCGCCTATGAAGGGGAATCCAGAATGAGCACTAAGAGTAATTTCGCCGTCTTCGGAAGGAGTGCTCCGGGACCTCTTCACGGGATCGAGTTTGGTAGTTTCACATACGTTGTCGGGAAGTTGGCGCCCTTCAACTTTTTGCGCCACGATGGAAACACATAAGTCAGAGGGGCAGACCCGTGCTTTCGCTCACCCCTAACGCTTACTGGGAGCAAGCTGCGATTCTCTTTTGGCCTCACGATGGAGGCTTCCTCTCGTGGCCGCCGCCGAAACACTTGGCGGACGATACGATCCAAACATTTGTCGAGCGCTTTGGTCGCCCTGTCAATGTCCCTCTCTCTATGTTTTGAAAGCAGTTTTTACTGCTGAGCCAGCGGCTTCGCAATGTCGTCGAGGTATGCAGGCGTTCCCTCCACCCGAACCAAAGTCGGGTAGCGTTCGCCGTCGTGATAGTCGACATCAACCTCGGTCACAAGCGTGTCGTTCTGCAAAATGAAATGGATCGGCGTGGATGAAGTTTTACTTTGCTTGATCGCGGCGTGCAGCACATCCTTCGAATAAAGTTTTCCATTTACCGCCATGATCTTCTCGCCGGGGACGAACTTGGCTTTGTCGGCTGGGCCACCGACACGCACATCGGTGATGGTGAGGCTGTCTGCGTCGAGCGCGATGCCGAGCGAGAACCAAACGTCCACCGCGGCACCACGGTTAGCGAGCCTCGCCTTCTGATATTCGCTCGGCTTGTCGGTGTAAACGAGCTTGTATCCACCTTGCTCAATGCCTTCGACATTGACGTGGGGATTGATCCCGTTGACGCGATCGTTCAAGAATCCCGCCCAGTCGTATTTCACGACCTGGTTCAGATCGGCCACGATTTCATTGAAGTCGTAGGGCACCACGACTGGAACTCCAGCGCTGCCTTTGTCGAGATAAACGGTCATGAAGTCGCGAAGGTTCTTGCTATTCCCAGTGAGCTTGCGAATGGTTGTATCCACGTCGAGCCAAAGCAGATTGCCCTCGGGATAGTAGTCCGTGCCGCGGCGCCAGTTGGCCCACGCGCCTCCGCTGCGGAACATCGAGACCGAGATGGCGGTGTCGCCAATGCTGCGCCAGGCGCGGCCGGTGGTGTTGTCCATGTTTGCAGCGTCGAGTGCAATTTCCTCACGATAGTGCGCGGCAGAGATGGCTCCGCAGCGCGCGCCCAGCAGGTCGCCTAAATAATCGGTCAGCCCCTCGTACACCCACAGAAGCTCGCCCTTCATCGGCTGCGCGTAATCGGGCGTCGCCAAGCCGGCCGGTCGGCGATACTTTCCGTTCCACGAGTGCGTGAACTCGTGCGGCAAAAGTTCTCCCGCAACCATTTCCGCGTCGTCGGTCATCAGCGAACGTTCGGGCAGGCTGTTGTCCGAGGATTCGTGATGTTCGAGTCCGCCTCCGCCTTGCGCGCCGCGCAGCGCGAGCAGGAAGTGATAGCTCCGGTAATGCGGGACGCCATACATGGCGAGCGCTTCCGGAATCAGGCGATTCCAATGTTCGAGGACGGTCGGGCGGATCTCCACGTCCTCAGGCGCATCGCCCGCGACATCCATGTAATGCTTGGGACTGACTTGAGGCGCGAGCGCGTATTCGTGGAAGTAAGCGCCAGTCAGGATCGGCGAGTCTTCGAGCATCTCAACCGTGGTTGCCGCGTAGTGAACCATACCTCCTGTGGGGTGCTGCGGATCGTAAGCGGAGATCGGAGTCAACGACGTGCCGATTCCCCATCCGGTTGGCACATTCACCGAGGCTTGAATGGGAATCTCGCGGACCGGAATGCTGGCAGGGTAAAGCAGCAGCCTCTCCCACTCGAGGACAGCCAGGTTGTTGGTTGCGTTCGTCGCGATGCAGTCGAGGTGCGCATGAATGGAATTCGTGCCCGCCGGGACGGTCAAGTGAAATTTGTAAAGGTCAATGTCATCGCGGCGCCAGGGAAGAGTCTTGCCGTTCGCCGTAAAGACGACTCCGGTGATATCGGCGAGCGTCGTGCCGGGAGAGTGATGCCCGGGAATCCACTGTGGAGTTGTGATAGCGAGCGGGCCAGGGGTTACCGGGATGTCGACTTCAGCGTGGAATATCTTGCGTGGAGCTTCAGTGAGATCGGCAGTGATCTGGATGGGCTGTTTCTGGGCAAATGCGGAGGTTGTTGCGAGCACGAGCGGCAAAATGCAATGACGGCGGAGCATAGGCGGAAGTTCCTTATTGTTGGCGACAGATTGAAAGTCGCCACGTAGGGTACCAGAAAAATGCATCCGGCAATGAGTTCTAGAGGTTCTCAGCCTTCAGCAGCATGCAGGTGACATCGTCGTGCTGAGGCGTCGAGCCGACGAAGAGATCGAGAGCGGACATCAGGCGCTTCAGCAGGTCGGCGGGACTCACAGAAACTCCAGCCTCCAACACGGTCATGACGCGGACTTCGCCGTACTCTTCCTGGCGCGCGTTTTCGGCTTCAACCAGGCCGTCGGTGAAAATGATCAGCCAGTCGTTGAGCGCAAGGGTCACGGTGGCGGAGTCGTATTTCGCTTCGGGCAAAATGCCGAAGGGCAGGCCGCCGATGTCGAGGCGCTCGATCTGTCCGCTGGCGCGGCGCAGGATGGGATTGTTGTGCCCGGCGTTGATGTAGTCGAGCGTGCGGCGAACGGGATCGTACTCCGCGAGAAATGCCGTGGTGAAGCGCAGTCCGCCCTGGCTGTTGGAGCAGGCGTACTTGTTCATATTGGCCGCGAGTTCCGGCAGCGCGACTTGCGCCGTGGAGAGCGTCTTCAGACTGGCCTGAAATGTGGCCATGAGCATGGCGGCGGGAATGCTTTTGCCCGCCACGTCGGCGACGGCGATCACGACGCGGTTGTCTTCGGCAATGCGCCCGGGGCGCGGAAACACGTCGTAGTAGTCGCCAGCGACGGTGTTGGCGGGGCGCGTGGCGTAGGCGAGGGCGAGTCCGGGAATCTGCGGCGGAGCGCCGGGGAGCAGCCAGGTCTGGATTTCGCGGGCGATCTGTAGATCGCGCTTCATCACTACACGGTCGGCGATTTCGAGCATGAGCAGGATGAGTAGAAGCAGCCCGCCCCAAAAGTGCAGATCGAATTCGACGCTGTGGACGCTGCCACCTTCGCCTTCGAAGTTGAATCCAGTGTGCGGCAGAACAAGCAGGACGAGTGCCGCAAGCAGAAGAACGCGGCGCGCGGGCGACAGTTTTTCAAAGACCGCCCAGAAGAATTCTTTTACGACGTGCAGATGGCGGCCGCGGGTGGTCAGTCCTTCGGGCGTTTTGGCGGCGACATCCTTGGAGTAGAGCTGATAGCTGGCCCGCGCCTCCGACTCGAACTGCGACCAGAGCTGGCTGACTTCAAGTCCTTCGGTGACGCGCCGCCAGAACCGCTGCAGCCGCACGCTGAATGGCGCGTGCTGCGCGGCAGGCTGTCCAGCGGGTGGGGATGCGGTCGCCATTGGGCTATGGGGATTATAGAAGAACAAAGCGGCTGGATTTTCGATTGAGGAGTTTTTCGATTGCGAATTGCAAAACACTAAATGTTCGACGATCTACAGTTTGTCATCCTGAGGCCTGCGTTTTTTGCAGGCCGAAGGATCTGTGCACTTTGCCAACAGCATCGGCGCGGCGGAAGAGTGCACAGATCCTTCGCGGAAAAAACGCCGCTCAGGATGACAACGCATCTACTCCACAATCGGAAATCGACGGTCGAAAGTTCAGAACAAATCCATCTGCTCTCCCTCTGTATGCATCTTCGGCACGATCGTCTGCGAACGGTGGAAATCGCGCCCGATTCCATACTTTTCGCGCAGGCGTTCGACGAGCTTGGCCAGAGGCTTGGCATACGACGCCGGCAAAAATGCGCGCTCATGATAGCGGCGCTTGTAGTTCTCCGCCAGATGCGGGAACTGCTTTTCGAGAAAAGGAAGGAAGACCGCAGCAGAACACGGCTTCAAGTACAGAGGCCCGGCAAACATGTGATACACGCCTGCCTGGGCTGCGGCGCGCACGAGTGCCTCAAGATCTTTCGGAGAATCCGTAATCCCCGGCAATACGGGAGAACCGCTCATGCCGACTCGTATCCCGGCCTCCTGCAGCGTTTTGATGGCTTCGAGGCGCAGATCCGGACGGGGAGCGCGCGGCTCAAGAATTCGCGCCAGCTCGACGTTCAAAGTTGTGACCGTAACGTGAACAGAGAAGCGGTTGCGCCGCGATACTTCCTGCAGCAATTCAAGATCACGCACGATTAGATTTGACTTGGTGATGATTCCGAGATGGAACCCTTCGTGGCGGGCGAACTCTTCGAGGATGCCGCGCGTGACTTCGTAACGTTTTTCCGCTGGCTGATAAGGGTCGGTCGCCGCGCCAATGGCGATCGAGTCTCCTGGTTTTACCTGGCGCAATTCCTGACGCAGCAGTTCCGCGGTGTGCTGTTTGACGTAGATTTTCTGCTCGAAGGCGACGCCGTCGCGCATCTCCATGAATTCGTGGGTGTAGCGCGCGTAACAATATTTGCAGCCGAATTCGCACCCGCGGTAAGGATTGATCGTCCAAGTAAAAGGCACGCCGCGGCGGCTCACGCAGCGGTTCAGCACCGATTTGGCGGGAAGAGTGAAGTACTCGACGTTATGCCCTTCGCGCAGCGACTCTCCTTCGGAGGCGAGGCGGGCGATGCCCACGAGGCGTGGCTTGTCGGGCTGTGGAAAAAGCGGGAGGGACGACATAGGCGTATTCGCTTTTTATTCGCCTACGATAATTCTGAAATGATGGCCTGTCAAGAGGGCAAGGGGGTAGTACCTTTCGGGAAAAATTCGGCTACCCCGGTCCCATTCCCAGGTCCCCGGTTTGGCTGCGCCCCCGCCCGCCCGAGTGGGGGCTCGTGCGTGCGGAGAGCGCGGGACGAGTGGCTAGGCACGAGGCCCAAAGGAATGCCCGCTGGTCGTCAGGCACAACTGGAGGCTAACGATCGATCCGAAACTTTCCTCCCGCGAGAAGCTGGTTTCGAAAACGGACACCACCCTCCGAGAGATGAACGGTGTTGCTGACCCGACCCACAAGACCAAAGGCCTGCAGCTCGTCGAAGATTGTGCCGTTCGGGCATGCAAGTTGTCCTGCCTTTAATACGTCAAAGACACCGATGAATACTTCCAAAAGATTACGAAGCGGGGGACCTTGGGGTTGCCACCTTGAGTCGGCTGAGGAGGCAATGTGCACCTGTTGTGGCGTCACCTTGTGTTCCGAGAGCAGGCGGATTAAATTGTCGAGGTCAAGACCTGCAAACAACTCCTGCGAGGCACTCGCGGTGGCGCGCAATTCGCGGTTCTCGGCGGAAAGACGTGCGAGTTCATTTGCGGTTTCCGGGCTCGATGCCTCATCTCCACGCACCCACCCGATCACGTCTTCACGCTGCGCCCATTCAGGCAGCTTTTGGAATATCACACTCTGAATGTCCTTCCGATCATTCCAGAACTTGCAGTGCCATTTAGTCACTGCAACCCTAAATGCCTTGTAGCTGTCGGGATTCTCGCGCTCGTCCACCTTGCTTCCAAATTGTTTCAGACGCTCCTCGTGATGCGCATTGCTGACAACAACTGCGAAGAAGGGCTTCTTCCGTTCGATCGCATATTCGTATTCCATCTCGACGTAGCTCTTTCCAGATTCCGGGTTGATCGATCCGTACCGGCCGCCGAGAATCAGGATGAAGGCGTCGGATTCATCAATCCATCTTTTAATCTTGTCCCATGCGGTTTCATCGCCCGGAGAAAACTGTTCCATCGCTGCTGGTATATGCCCTGCAGCAAGAATGGCCTCCATAGCGGCCAAGCGATGATCGATAAGATCCTCGTAGGTAGAAGACAAGAAAATCTGGAGCTTACGCTTCCTCATTCGCTTACCTCAGTCTCGGGAAGCTTATGCACGATAGAGCAACTGGAAAGTCCTGACCGGATGAAAGATGGCTCCTGAAAACAACAAAACGAATTTCCATCCCGCGTGGTCTCTCTGTCCGTTACAAATTCCGAACATTCCTAATCGTAATTTACGAATTCCAAACAAATTTGGCCTTGACTAGCAATCGCTACTCTGAGAAACTCCTCACCGCTCGTCCTACCCTGGGGCTCTCTTCTAACAATGGTTTCGAAAAGCATCTCTAAGTTAGGTGCTTACAACGTCTGCGCAGAGGTGAGGAAATATGAACAACTATGCCCACGGTTCGATTGCTTGCGTGATTGTACTTCTTATTAGTTTACCTGCACTCGCAGCCCCCAAGTTCACGAAGGGTACTGCAGTAGCAGGTGTGATTGCATTTCAAGACGACTCGGATCCTGCTCAGTTCTTCTGGGTTCCTGGCCGCGTCGATCTGGCCTTGGGGACAAACCTCAAAGCTTTCAAGACCCAGTATTGGGGAATCGGACCTGTTCACTGGGCTCAAGATTCAACAGGAGCAATCTACTCAATCGTTGGTGCAATTCTTGCTGGGTCCGCTAATCTTGACATTACGGACGCGCAACGAAATGCTCTCATCGGTGAAATCAAAAAAGCTTACGGTATCCCAAACGCCAAATTGCTGCCACTCGCACTCAAGAACGTTAAAGTGACACCAATTTTAGACGCACAAACCCTTTCTCTTGGGAATAAAGACGTGACACTGTCTTTTCCCTCGACTTACCAGTTTGGTACGGACTTAGTCTACTCGATTGGTACTGGAAACTCGCTCTTCGCTCAGGTCGTCGCTGCGCGGGATGCCTCAGATACTGCAATCACACCAAACCCTACATTCGGCCTGAGCATCGTTGGAGATGCTGAATTTGCCGGTGACCCTTGGACCGCCGAAGTCACATGTGATCTCAGCCAAGTGTGGGAACAAACGCGCACGAGGGTGAGCGCGTCCGTGTCACTCGGATGGTTTCGAATTGGTTCGGCTGATTACGCTAACACGGTGCAGGACCTCCAAAAATCCGGGGCGTGCAAATTTGATATGAAGGAAGGTTCTTTGGATAATGAGAAATATGGCCGGCAGATATTCGATATGGTGAAGAAGATATATGAAGAGATAAATAAAAAAGCTACTGACGGCGATGGTTTCTTCAAGTTTGAGCCAAATCCACAGGCCGGTGATCCGGGTGGCGGCGGTGCCAGTTCTTGGTGGCCGTGGTCAGTCAGCATCAACGGCGGATATAGTCATGCCTATTTCAAACAATCCATCTCTTACCACAACACGGTCTCTTACACAGGGCATTTCCTGTACACAATGGCGGCATCAATGGTTCTTGCCGTGAACTGTAATAATGCCACAAGTTCGCACTTTGTTGATCTAGGAGATGCCAGCCAACCGTGTATTAACCAACAAAAAATCGACACCTTCAACGCGCGGATGAAGTGTGAAGCAGCGGCGAAACAGCCTAAGCTACTTCAACTAGAAGAGCGCTTGGCGCTTAACGAGATTACTCAAACACAGTATGACCGTCTTCTTGCGTTGTATAATCGCCTCTCCTTTTGTGAAACTGTTAGTAGCCCAAACATGGAACTAACGAATGCAGTCAAGTCGCTGAAATCATTTGGTGTGCAACAGATCTCAGAGGATAAGCTCCGCGAGTTTGAGATTCGGGCTTTACGATAGAGGAAAACCCATTAACCCTCGTTGCTTGGCCCCCTGGGTTTATTGGTTTCGGTTCGGCATACTAGCAACCGCTGGCAGCATATTTCTTTGCGGGTGCTGTGCGCGTAGGACTGCGCACTTCACGCCAATTCGAGATCGATTCAGCACGTACGTCCTAGTAGGTATTGGTAATCCGCCAAAGTGCTGTGTCTTGCCGCCAAACCAACGACTGCTTTATCAGTCGAAGCGTGGCTCGCAGGTTAGCATCTGGGTTAGAGCCGTCTTTTATGATCATCTGCAAATGCCGGTTCAGGGTGTTGATATTCGATTGGAGGTTGTAGATGCGTTTGGAGATCCCGCAGCGGGTGCGATCTTGGAACCTAGGTCCTTGACTACAGCAAAAGATGGGTTTGCCCCCGACGGGGCCCGTCTTGTGTCCAACCAAATTGGGACTTTTCGCATTCGCGCTTCATATCCCGATAAAAACGCAGTGGCCGTCAGTCTTAGCCCTACTGTTGTCATCGTTGAATGACGCAAACCGGAAACTAACTGTTGAAATCGGGCGGTAGCACGCAAATCCCTTAGCGCCCACAGTGCATTCACACACGCTGTCGCGGGGGGAGCCGAATTTTTCCCGAAAGGTACTACCCCGTCAAGAGGGCAAGAGCAGTATTTTTCGGAAGGCTAGTGGAGTGTGCGATTGTGGAGATGGCTAAAAACGATGCTGGAACTCAGCATTGCGTCATTTCGCTCGTCTGAGAAATGCGTTTGATAAATCTGATGGTGAGCGCGCTCACGTAGATATAAGTGCTGCAACTCCATCGGTTGATTCGGCTATAAAAATACGGAACAAGTATGCATCGGATCGGGATCATCTTTCTCCTAGCAATCACGCTGCTGGCCATAATGGGCTGCACGTTGCTCGCGCAGGAGGTCCCTGTGAAGGGGCGAGTGCTTGATCCGGTAGGCAAGGCTCTCGCGGATGCCACTGTCCAACTGATGAAGCACGATCAAGTTCTCTCCAGCACTACATCCGGGGCGGACGGACAGTTTCGGCTGAATGCCGGCTCGAGGGGAGAGTTCACGATCAAGGTCGATGCACAAGGATTTCGTTCGATCAGCCGGACGGTCAGTGTTCGTGCGACGGGCAATGCAGAAATCATCATCAATGTCGATCAGCTCGAGTCGCGGGTGGAAAACGTCACCGTCACAGCGGACATAAACGAAGTTGATGTGTTGTCGCCCGATCCGGGCGAGAAGGTTTTTGTGCGCCAAGATCTGCTGGACGCGAATCCGGGGCGTCCCGGCGCGCCAGTGTCGATTCCGGGATATCCCATCGAAACGGCGTCGAGCGGAATCAAGGCGCCACAATATTTCGCGCCGGGCGTGGCCGGAGATCACGGAGAACCGATCGCGCAATACATGGCGGTGGGCAGCTATCTTCTGCCAAACAACTTGTCAGCGAATGCACACGGCAACGGCTATTCCGATCCCAATATTTTCATTCCGGAAATTCTTGAGAGTGTGCAGATCGATGGTGGCGCGTTCAACGTGCGCGAGGGAAATCACTCCGTCAATCTGGCGGCGACTTATGGACTGCGCACCCGACTCGATCCCTTTCTGGCGGTTACGGCGGATTATCGCGACATTGATATAGCGGGCGGGTTCAGCCCGTCGCCGGATTCATTGGTCGCTCTGTCAGGTTCCTATGGAAATGGCTTTTTGGATCGGCTGGAGCATCGGCAGCAATACAAGTTTAACGGCCAGCGGATTTTTCACGTCGGTGAACATAAGCTCACGCTGTTGGGGATTGGATATTACGGGTCTTCGTATGTGCCGGGATTGACGCCGATTTTTGCGCTGAATGCCTACGATATGGGCCTGACGAACTACGACGATACGATCGATCCGCGGCAGAAGGATCAAACTCACACCGCGCTCGTAGCGGCGAATGACGTGTGGCAGTTGAGCGGAAGTCAGGAATTGCAGCTTTCCGGTTTCTTTCGCACTTATAACCTTTCTCTTTTTTCAAATTTCGGACAGGGACTGATCCGACAAAGCGAATTCCGAACCGCTGCGGGCAGCAGCGTGAATTACGTAAACAAGATTTCGGAATATGTATCGCTACTGGCCGGTTTCGACTATGAACGGGAAGCGCCGCGGCGCGACGATCTCGACCACTACAACTGTCCATTTTTTAATTCGTGCGCCGCTGGTTCCTACGGACCTTTTACGCCGGTCGACGGAAATAATGTAACCATCGGATCGCTGACGCCGTACGTTGCGGCCGAAGGCGGCGTGTCGCGTTATTTCCGTTACTACCTGGGCTGGCGGCGCGACGAGATCAATTTCAACAACGATGATCTTCTGCACTCGGAAAATTCTTTTCAGAAATGGGTGGGGGTGAATTCGCCCAAGGCCACGTTTTCATTCCTTCCGAAGGACTCGTGGTACGCGCCGCTCATCGCCGTCAGCTTTGGACAGGCGTTCTTTACCGAGGACCCGCGCATCGGAATGGGAGCAACCCCGGGGACTCCGGTCGCGACTTCGCATTCGTATCAGTTTGTGGCCAGCAAGACTGTGCATAAAACAGATGTGAAGCTTACGCTCGGTCACGTCACCAGCAGCGCGGAGCTGGCGAAGATCGATCCGGATACAGGACTGCAGTTCAACGAAGGGCCAAGCCGGCTTCGATTTGCGGCCATCGCGGTCCGCAGAAATTTCGACTGGGGCATGATCCAGACGACTTTTTCCAAGGCCGACGCGCGCGATCTGCTCTCCGGCGATCCTACGCCGGAAGCTCCACGCACCATTTTCGATGTGTTAGGAGCCATGCAACGACTTCCGTTCCATCTACAGGCGAAGGGCGAGTTCGAATATGTTGGTACAAAGCCGCTAGGGACCGGCTGTAATATCACGAACTTGAACGCAGAGTGCACCGGCACGCCAGTAAAAGAATTTCGCGGCGCTGTGGTTCGGCCATTCATGAATGGCCGCATTACGGCGGGAGTCAATTTCCTGATCGCGTGTGGCTACACAGGGCAGACGACCGAGAACTTCTATAACTCCGACATTCAGGAAGTTGTCGGAGTGCGCATTCCTTCTTACGCGAGCGCCACGTTCACTTATCACTTCGGGCGAACTTCAAATTAGGATCAGGAAGAAAGATCCGGCGCCTCGATCCGCTCCATTCTTATTCACTTCCGAACTCCCGATTTATTCAACTCTGAGGGTCGCCATAACACCTCAGTTTCTCCGTTTCCGGAGCCTGGAAGCGTTACGATGTAGGCGTCCTCGTCATTGACCTCAGTGATGCGAACGATTCGGCCTTCTTCTTTCGTCACTTGGTTGTAGACAATGTCCCCTACAGCATACTTCATAGAACCATTGCAACTCCTGGGCGCGGGGCTGCACAATGAGGGAAAGACCGTATTGCATATCGGTTCAGATTGTGATTTTGATTAACCCCTAATTGCGGTTCGTGACAATTTTCAGAATAGGTCGCGTATCTCACAATCAACTAAAAACAACTTCATACAGGCATAAAACGTAAAGCTGTCTGACTATTGGCGATTGTGTAGGAGGAAGTTGTTGTTCTATCAACAAGTTGTCATTTCTTGTTGTTTTCGCATGAAATCTATGTATTCTGGTTGCGACCTTCCTCGGCAGTTACAGGTTTCAGTAGGATGATTCCCTTCTCACGCGGCTAACTTGCCATTTGATCTGCGTTTCGTGAACAACTCCTTTGGAATGCTGCTTGCACGTTAGGTAGCGAGTAAGAATTCGGACCTCAGAAAACGACTGAACACAACAATAGCTTTTAGCGAATGTTCTGTTGCTGGCTGCCCTGTAGGTACACACTGCATCTTCTCGGGGCAAAAGTGATTTACTAGCTCCGCCGCGTAAGTGGTTGGAGGTTCCGCGATCGAAGCAAGCGTCCAGGCAGAGAGGGCGCTGACTTCCGGTCGCGGATTTTTCTTTAGTACGGTTTAGGCGTGGTTTTCCCGCGATTTAGTTTTTATTTAGTAGAGCGTACGTTCGGTTTCGCCAGGAAGCGCACACCTCTGCTTTTATCGCTGAAGGCGGTTAAGTCCGAAAACCTGGGAGAAGCTCGTGCTCATACGCGGGGTATGGGCTTGCCTGAGCGCATCAGCCCCGGAGGGTAGGATTTCGACCACAAACGATCCGCTGCTTGAAGTGATGACTGCGTACAGATATGTCCCGCTGCCATTGTTGTTAAGGGTGAACAAGTCTGAGTTGCTCTCAAATCCGGAACCGGTCAAACTGCCTGTGCAGACGGGGTTGGTACCTGAATAATTGTATGTGACGTCAAACACGTTGTTGGTTCCCTCTTCAGTGAAGGTCCCACTGACAGTGCAGCCGTTGGCGGCCTCGGTGCCCGTGAAGGTAATGCTGCTGCTGGTGCCACCGAGCGTCAGGATGAGTGAGTCTGATATCTGGCCTTGAGCCACAGCGCTCACCAGCCCAGAAAGCGCTGTAACGGAACCTGTCAGCGGGGAGTAGGACGAGAATGAGAACGTGCCACTATTGCCGCCAGAGATGGACTCGGAGCCACTGAGAGCGGTATCGGATGTGACGTTGCCGCTCGCAGTACCCGAGCCAGTTGCTGGCCCCCCGTCCGCGATGGATTCGTAAACAGTCTCGGTCGAGGAGAAAGAACAGGCGCCGGTAAGCGGACTTACCGTCACTATATCGGCGGCAGGGTCGAAGAACACCGCATTTCCTGCAGTGTCGATTGTTCCAAGAAAGTCGACGCTAGTACCTCCACTTGTGACCGAACCTTGCCAATCGCCCACGACGTTGAACGCGCCGGTGCATGGGGTGGGGCCGGAATGGGAAGAGCCGCCGCAGCTGATGATCAGTGAAGCAAATAGGACCATCGAGACTAGGGAGAGAAACAGAGCACAATGACGAATCATGGCAGGCATCCCTTCTGATGAACGAATCGGTCGGCAGTTGCAACTGCTATCCCAAAAGTGAACTCTTTCGGAAAAGGCAACTGCAATTGAAGCGCAGTATATGTGTGAGAAGTTAGCCAGGCAAGTAACTTGTAAGCAACTCTATGGTTTGTCAGCTGGCTTTTCGAAAAGCTTAGGGTCAAGCTGTGGATTGATCTCGATCTTTTTGAATTCTGCGATACTGGTCTGCTGACCGTTCTGTTTGTTCTCATGCTGACGCGGCATAGTCAAGCCGTCGGCAGTGTGCCAGTCCGAGAGATTGGTCTCGCCATCGAACGGGCCGGATTGTCCCATGCCTTTGTATTTCTCACGCAGGATGTAGCCGGTTTTCGGATCGATATACCAGCGTACCCAGGGAACTGCGCCACCGATATCCAGGATGGCAGCGTCGATGTCGCCGATCTTTTCCGTGCCCGCGGCCGCAAAAGTGAACGCGGGATCGTCAGCATGCTGCGCGATGTAGATGAGATCGTGATGCAACTGCGACAACATTTCATTCTTTTGCGCCGGCGGCATGCTGCGCGTACCCATACCGGCCATGCTCATGAAGGCGGCATCGGGAGTGGTCACGATCGTTAGATTTCCTTGTGGCGTTTGCACGTCAACGTGCATGCTGTCAGGGAAAGCAATCATCACGTCGACCGGAGAAGATGGCCCTCCCGAATCGCTCTCAGCGATGTTTACATGCACTGTCTTAATCGATTGCAGCTTGGTCATGCCTCCCATAGCCGCAGCAACTTTGGCCGCAAACGCTTTGCCTTCGGGATTGGATGCCGTGGGCTTGGCTTCTTCTTTCGCGCCGGGCGGAGGAGGAATCGTGATGTCGATTTCCTTCACAGCGCCGAGCGACGTGAGCGGCTTATCGAATTCTTTCGTGTTGCCGACGACCAGCACGGCGAGTTGATCTTTGTGCAGGTACTTGGCGGCGACGCGGTTTACATCCGCGGCTGTGACTTTTTTGATTTCTGCCTCATATTTGTCGAGCCAGTCGGGAGGATATCCGTAGTACTCGTAAGTCATACGTTCGCCCAGAATTTTGTCGGGCGAGTCGAGGCGGAAGATGAAGGCATTGAGGATGTTGTCTTTTGCACGGCGAATTTCATCTTCGGAGATCGGTTGTGTCGCGAGTAGGTCGATGTCTTCACGGGCAGCCTGGATGGCTTCGACAGTGCTCCCGCTCTTGGTGCCGATCGAGATCTGCAGAACACCGGGATGGCCGAAGTTGGTGCCAATGCCACCGCCTACGCCGTAAGCCAGACCGCGCTTGGTGCGAATGTCGTTGAACAGGCGTGAAGAAAATCCGCCGCCGAAGGCCTCGTTGAAAACGTTGATCGCGTAGTAGTCGGGATTATCGCGTGTGGTGCCGAGCGCGACCATGCGAATGTTGCTCTGGTTTACGTCTTCTTTCGGAATGACGTAGTAACCGGTTTTCGCGGGAGAAAACTTAATTTCATATTTTGGGAGCTGCGGACCTTTCGGCCACGATTCGAAAGCCGCACGCAGACGGGCTTCCATCGCCGCCGAGTCGAAGTCTCCGCTGACGCCGAGGATGATGTTGTTGGGATGCACATAGCGCGCGTGCCAGTCGAGCAGATCCTGGCGTGTGATCGCGGCGACGGTGGCATATTCCGCAACGCGGGCGTAGGGATTGTCGGCACCATAGGCCAGCTTGGCGGACTCGCGAGCGGCAATCTCACCGACCTGATCATTGCGGCGGGAGATGCCGTCATCCTCTTCTTTCTGAGCGATGTCGAGTTTGTCAGCGCGGAATTCGGGATTCTGTAACACGTCGACGAAAATCTTAAAAACATCGTCGAGGTCTGCCTTGAGGCATGAAAAGCTGATGGTGGTCGAATCGGAACTTCCGCCAGTTTCGACCTTAGCGGCGCGAACTTCGAGGAAGTCATCGAGCTGATCACCGGTCTGGGATTTGGTGCCGCCGGTACGCCAGACTTCACCGTAGAGATCGACCAGTCCAGTCTTGCTCGCAGGTTCGTTGATCGAACCGCCACGAATGCGGGCAGTGCCGTCGATCAGCGGGAGTTCATGATCCTCCTGCAGAAAAATCACTATGCCGTTAGGAAGTTCGATGCGCTTGGGCTGCTGCGGCTTGAAGGCAGGCAGCGGAGGGATGGGAATTTGTTTCCAGGTGGTGGTGGCTTGGGATGCCGCATGGGGAAGAGTTGAAAAGAACGAGAATGTCAGGAAGAGAGCGAAGAGTGTGCATTTGGTCCTTTTCATTGCGCACCTCCCTGATCGGCGGAATCGTTCGAGGCCTGATCGCCTCCACCCCCGCCTCCTCCGGTTTCGATAATGCCGACGGTGCGGTTGGTATCGACGAAGATTTGATTGGCGATGCGGCGGATGTCAGCCTTGGTGACCTGGTCGATCCGGTCGACGGAGCGGAACAATTCACGCCAGTCACCGTAACGCCGCTGGAAGGTAGCGAGTTGCGTGGCCAGGCCTTCGTTGTCGGCGAGACCGCGAATCAGATTGGCTTTGCTGCGCGTCTTGATCATCTTCAGTTCATCGTCGGAGATGTCTTCCGTTTTCAGGTGATCGATTTCAGCGTGGATCGCATCGCCAACCTCCTGCGTCGTATGGCCCGGCAGCGGAAACGCGTAAAAGGCGAACAGGTGCGGATATTTTGTGCCGGGCAGGCCGCTAAATCCAGCGGAGAACGAGGCGATTTTCTTGTCGCGCACGAGTGCGCGATAGAGGCGCGAAGTGCGCCCTTCCGACATGAGGTCAGTGATGGCATCGAAAACAGCGTCATCTTTCGTGCGATAGTCAGGACGGTGGTAGCCCTCGAGGTAGAGAGGCTGGGTGCGCTCTTTCAGCACGACTTTACGCTCGGAGTTTTGCGGAGGCTCGGTGGTGGTCGTTTCGTCTGGCTGTGGGCGTTTGGGCAGACGGCTGAAATATTTTTCGAGGATCGGCATGGCCTTTTCGGCCTTGATGTCACCTACGACGGCGACGACCATGTTCGATGGGACGTAGTATTTATCGTAAAACTTCTGCGCATCGGTGGCGGAGAACGAATTAAGGTCCGCCATCCAGCCGACGGTGGGGCGATGATACGGATGCGCCTCAAACGCGGCGGCATTGAACTGTTCGAGTAGGCGGCCGATCGGGTTGCTGTCGGTACGAAGACGGCGTTCTTCGATGACGACGTTGCGCTCTTTGTAGAACTCGCGCAGCACAGGATGCAAGAAGCGCTCGGATTCAAGATAGGCCCAAAGTTCGAGGCGGTTTTCGGGCAGTGAGTAGTGATATCCGGTTTCGTCGTAGCTGGTAAAGGCGTTCATGTCCTCGCCGCCGTTCTGCTCGACGATCTTGCCGAATTCGTTGCTGACCACATACTTATCGGCCTCGGCAATGGCGTCTTTCCATGCCTTTTCGAGCTGTTTCAACTTTGCGTCATCGCGACCCACGGTTTTGTCGCGTTCGTCAATGTAGGCGGCATAAGCACTCTCAACTTTCGCCAAGGCGACCTTTTCGGCGGCATAGTCCTTGGTGCCGATGGTGTCCGTACCCTTGAAGGCCATGTGCTCGAACATGTGAGCGAGGCCAGTGGCGCGGATAGGATCCTGCGCGGAACCGGCATCGACAAGGGTGAAGAAAGAAAAGACGGGAGCTTCGGGCCTCTCGCAGATCAGCAGCGTCAGGCCGTTGTCAAGCTTTTTGACCGTGATGCGCTTCTCGAATGATCCAACGTTCTGAGCGGAGACGCAGGCGAAAAGAAGAAAAATGTTGATGACTGCAAGAGCGCAATGTGTGATCAGACTGCGTTTCATTGAACCTCCAGGGCAAACCATAGAGACATAAAGTATTAGACGGACAGGCAGGGCAGAAGTTTGAAAGTACGTGGGAGTTGGGCCGGTTGTCAAACGCGCAGACCGGGTGAATCTAGCAGGAGCTATCGTAATGACCTTTTGCCTGTCGGAGCGTCGAATTCTTTTATGTCACTCATCACTTTCCAAGAGATGCAATCGACCATGATTCGAGTAAAAGCGGCACTAATAGTTGCCTTCCTGTTGAGTTTTCGCCGTCGCATGGAATGTAAAGCCTTCAGCGGCACAATCTGTCACGTCTCCGGAGATATTCGCTCCGGGGATGATCTCAGGGTCGGGTGGTGACGGTGCCCCTAGTTTTACACCCGACGGGAATACGCTGTTTTTCACACGTAGCGCCGCACGTTGGTCGGTGATACTTGAGTCGCACCGGGTCAAGGGCCAATGGAGCAAACCTGCGATCGCTTCATTCTCTGGTGAATGGTCGGATGCCTCGCCAGCGGTCGCACCGGATGGATCGTTCCTGGTTTTTGTTTCAGTTCGTCCGGTGGATACGGCTACGCAGGGCGAGGCAACTCGCAAGATGGCGTCTCACATCTGGCGGGTGGACCACGAAGGTGCGGGCTGGAGTACGCCAGTTCAGTTACCGGACACCGTCAATTTTTGTCCCAACATTTTCCGTCCGAGCGTAGCTGCGGATGGCAGCATCTACTTCACGGCCTTCGAAAAAGGCAAAGAGCTGCGTTTGTTCCGTTCTATTTATCAGAATGGAGTGTATGGAAAAGCTGAGGCACTATCCTTCAGCGACGGCACTGTCAAAGATGTAGATCCGGAGATCGCCCCAGACCAATCGTTTCTGATCTTCAGCAGCCGCCGCTGGCCAAAGGATACAGTCCACGAGCACTTGTTCATCGCATACAACAAGGCTGGCACCTGGGGCGAGATTACGCCTATGCATTATGCTGGTGACGACGCCAATGGTTCCAGCGACGATAATGATCCACGCTTAAGTCCCGACCACCGTACGGTGTATTTCAGCAGCGACCGCTCACCGATTGTTCACTTTCCTCGTATCAAGGCACAGGCAGAAGAGGATGTTCAGCGCATGGAAGCCTGGGATAACGGCAATACCAATGTTTGGATGATGCCTTTGGCCCCCTGGCTGCATACCGGTAGCTAACTCTAATTTAAAAAATTAGCGATTGCTGACTTGGGGTTTTAAGGCGGCGTTGCAGGCATCCAGACTAGTGGGAAACCCTGATTTTGCAGCCGTTTGAGTTTCAGGCACAATGGCAGGCGGAGCGCACGTGACCGACTCAGCAATCGACGTTCAGGGCAAACAACTCAAGCTGTCGAACCTTGAGAAGGTGTTGTATCCGGCTGCCGGGTTCACGAAGAAAGATGTCATCGACTACTACGTGCGCATCGCGCCAGCGATAATTCCGCATCTGGCTGGGCGAGCGCTAACGCGCAAGCGATATCCCGATGGCGTGGAGGGCGAGCCGTTTTTCGAGAAGAACGCGCCGATACACAAGCCGGACTGGGTCAAGGTTGCGCCGATCTGGAGTGGGCGCAACCGGCGGACAGTGAACTACATTCTGGCCGACGACCTGGCGACGCTGGTGTGGCTGGCCAATCTGGCAGCGCTGGAACTGCATCCGTCACTGTCGCTGGCGGAAGACATTACGTGTCCGACGGAGATGGTGTTCGATCTCGATCCCGGGCCACCAGCCAACATTGTGCAATGCTGCCAGGTGGGGCTGTGGCTGCGGGAGATCTTCGAGCACTTCGGGCTGCAGAGTTTTCCCAAGACTTCAGGGTCGAAGGGTTTGCAGATTTACGTTCCACTCAACACTCCGACGACGTACGACGCGACGAAACTTTTCTCCCATGCGCTGGCGCAATTGCTGGAGCATGAGCATCCGAATCTGGTGCTTTCGGAGATGAACAAGCAGGCCCGCACCGGTAAGGTGTTCGTGGACTGGAGCCAGAATGATGAACATAAAACTACGATCGCCGTGTACTCTTTGCGGGCGAAAGAGCATCCAACCGTTTCAACTCCTGTGAGCTGGGATGAGGTCGAGCGCGCTTTCAAGAAAAAAGATGCCGGATCACTGGTGTTCGAAGCAGGGAAGACCGTGGCGCGATTCGAAAAATTGGGAGACTTGTTTGAGCCAGTGCTGGAGCTGAAACAACGATTGCCAGACCCGAAAAAAATGGCGGCAGCTCAGATAGCACCCGAGGGAATCGAGATTGCGGCACAAGCGGATGAGGAGGAGTCGTCGGTGCCTGTGAAGAAGAGCGGGGCAGGGAAGAAGGCAGCGGAGAAGAAATCGAAGAAGTCGTAATCGGGAGAATGCATGGCGCAATTCTTTGCTGGAACTTCGGGGTGGGCGTATCCGAGCTGGAAGCCAGATTTCTATCCCGCCAAGCTGGCGCAGAAAAATTTTCTGAACTACTACACTGCGCAGCTCAACACCGTAGAGGTGAATTTTACCTTCCGGCAACTTGTAAAAGAATCGACCATCCTGAATTGGCTGCAGGCAACGCCGGCGCATTTCCGTTTCGGTGTGAAAGCGCACCAGGTTATTACGCATATCAAGAGGCTGAAAGGGACCGAGGATTTCATTTCGCGATTTCTGGCGACGATCGAGCCGCTGGCTGCCGCAAACAAGCTGGCCGCAGTGCTGTTTCAACTGCCGCCAAACCTGAAGGCGGATGCGGCCTTGCTCAAGGATTTTTTGACGATTTTGCCGCGTACTGTGCCCGCTGCGTTTGAGTTTCGCCATGAATCGTGGTTTGCCGATTCCACATGGGAACTTCTGAAAACCAATCATGCTGCCATTTGTGTCGCCGAGACAGAGACGATGACTACACCAGACGTACCAACCGGAGAATTCGCTTACTATCGATTCCGCAAGCCCAACTACACGGGTGAGGAGCGACGTTCTATGCTCGACCGCATTGAGCAACATGTCGCGGCTGGACGCAACGTCTATGCCTACTTCAAGCATGAGGAAACGCCGGAAGGCGCGCTGTATGCCGCAGAGTTGTTGAGAAGTGCGGGACAAATGTTGCAAGCGGCTGTTCCTGGAACGTAATGACCAGTATCCTTCTTCATCACTGTTGTCTGTGTCCGATAACGCGCATACTGAATTCCTCCGATCATGCCTTCCGAAGCCAATAAGCGCGTCGTTGATGCGTTCCGCGACTATCTGCGGATCGAGAAGGGACTGGCGCAGCTTTCCATCAATGCATACATGACTGACATTGGTCAGTTTGCTGAATTTCTGGAAAAGAACAAACGCACGTTGCAGACGGCTCGGCGAGTCGACGTGCGCGAGTTTCTGCAACAGCTTTTTTTGCATCAGGTGGACGGGCGCAGTGTAGGAAGAAAACTTTCTGCGCTGCGGCATCTTTACCGATATTTATTGCTGGATAAAAAGATTGATCACGACCCGACGCTAAATATCGAATCTCCGAAACAATGGAAGGTTTTGCCGAAGTCGTTGGCACACGATGAAATTGAATCGACGTTATCGAATCGCGTCGTGCAGAGCGTAGCAGGGCGTACACCGACGAAAGTAGCCGTTGCTCTGGCCGCACGCGATCGAACTATGCTCGAAGTGTTCTACGCCGGAGCTTTGCGCGTCTCGGAGATGATCAGCGCCAAGCTGGAAGATCTAAAACTAGAAGTAGGATACATGCTAGTTCGCGGCAAGGGAGATAAGGAACGCGTTATACCGCTGGGAAAGTCAGCACAGGATGCACTGAGAGAATACTTAGCGCAGTCGCGTCCAGCGCTGATGGCAGGCAAGGGGAGTGTTGTTCCTAAAAGCTCACCTCTACTGTTTGTGGCGCGCGGAGGGCACAAGCTGACGCGCCAGCGAGTTTGGCAGATGGTGCGGGCAGCATCGGCTGGCTCGGGGCGGAAAGCGTCTCCACACATGCTGCGGCATTCTTGTGCAACGCATATGGTGGAAAATGGCGCAGACTTGCGCACAGTGCAGACAATTCTGGGCCATGCCGACATTTCGACGACGCAGGTGTACACGCATTTGGCTCTGGACCGGTTGAGGATGGTGTATCAGAAACATCATCCGAGGGCGAAAGCGAGATAGGGGAATTGTTGATTGTTGAATGATGATTGTTGATTGAACAGCCTCTCGGTTTTTCATTCAGCAATCAACAATCAAAAATCAACAATGGGTAGAGCCAACACAGTCGTCAGCAGGGCCGCCACCGATTTTCTGCGGCATTTGCGCGAACGGAATGCCTCACCGCATACGATTAAAGCCTACACCGGCGATCTGGCGGAGTTTTCAGCTTACGCTGGTTCTCGCGGCTGGAAAGAAATTGACCATATCGCCATCCGCGGGTTTCTCTCACAGCTTTACGAAAAAGGTTTGAGCAAGACTTCAGTAGCGCGTGCGCTCGCGGCTATGCGGTCGCTCTATCGCTGGCTGGCACAGGAGGGAATGGTTGAGCAGAATCCGGCGAAGCTGGTGGCGACGCCGAAGCTGGCCAAAAAACTTCCGCGCGTGCCTACCATTGAAGAGATGAATTCCGTGCTCGACGGAAAGATGCCAGAGTCGGCGGCCTTTTCAGAGCGTGACCGGCTGATGCTCGAGTTGTTGTATGGATGCGGTATCCGCAATTCGGAGCTGACCGGGATCAATCTCGACGATATTCGGCTGACTGCAGAAGCGATCCTGATTCGCGGTAAGGGAAAGAAAGAGCGCTACGTTCCGTTTGGCGATTCGGTCAAGGGTGCGCTCGCCGCTTACCTCCCGGCGCGACAAGCGGTTCTTAGCGAAACACACAAGAATGCTGAGGCGCTGCTCATCAATCGGCGCGGCGGGCGGCTGACTACGCGTAGCGTGGGGCGCATCGTCAAGCAAATTGCTGTCGCCAAAGGGCTCTCGCCAGACGTTCATCCTCACACCCTGCGCCATGCTTTCGGCACACACATGCTGGAAGAAGGCGCGGACCTGCGTGCTATTCAGGAATTGCTCGGCCATGAGCGCCTGGCTACGACGCAGCGTTATACGCAACTCACGATGAAACACGTGCTGCAGGTTTACGACCAGACACATCCGCGAGCGAAGTAAATCACGGCTTGTGGAATCGCGATTCTAAAAATTCCCTAATCTGTCAGTTACGAAGGAATTTGTTCTTCGGAAGTGTTGCCGTCCACGAGGGAAAGAATATCCTCGTTGCGGAGGATCTTTCAGTGAAGGTCGAATCCAAGGCAAGGGCTGATATCGACGATCGGCTGGGAAATGCAATCGTGGAATTGCTGGCACTGCAAGAAGTGCTTTCTTCCGATGAAGTGGACGGGCGTGTGTTGAGCGATTTTCGCGATGCGCTGAACCGGGTTCGGAATACAGCCTGGGCCGCTCAAAAGTACGTGGCATCGCGCGAGTTCAGTGAGGGCACAGCGGGGTTGACGTCGTTTCTGGCAGGAGAGCGCGTGCGCTGCGCCTTTCAGCTTTGCCGAACGATTAACGAAGACCTGGAGCGCGATGAAGTTCAATTTCAGAAGGGCCAACTGGCGCAACTCCAAACTGCTGTCAGCGGCCTGAGCAAACAGTTGCAGGAAAAGCTCTGATTCACACTTTGCTGAAACACATCTATTTTTTCCGCAGTTCTTCCCACATGGCGACGATACGGGCTTTCAAATCGGCGGTGAGTTTTTCGTAGGTTTCTTCCGACGCTTCCGATTCCGGCGGCGGCATGATCGGTTTGCCAAAGATCATTTTCAGCAGGGTTAGTTTCTGGAAGAAATTCCTGTTTCGGGGCCATGCATCGTAGAATCCTTCAATCGCAACCGGGACGATCGGCACCTGCATGTGGATGGAAAGGATGGCCGCGCCTTTTTTGAAAATCCTGGGAGTGCCGTCAATAGAGCGCTCACCCTCCGGGTAGAGAATCAGCATCTGCCCCTGGCGCAAGCCGTAAGCTCCGGCGCGCATGGCGGGGATGAGGTTCGCATCCGGGTCGAGTACGATGACTTGCAGCCAGCGCGCCAGCCGGCGCATGAATCCTTTGCCGAAAATGTCGCTGGTCCCGACGGCAAAGGAAGTTTTCAACATCTCTTTCGGCAGGATGCTCGCCATCACCACCGGATCGAGGTAGCTCTGGTGGTTGGAAGAAAGGATGAACGGGCCGTGCTGGGGAAGGTTTTCCATCCCCGAGACGCGCAGGTGAAACAGGTCGCGCGCAATCATCTGGAACATGCGCGATAACGGATACCAAAGAATATCGAAAGCCGGTTGAGGATCCTTCAGCGCGAGTACTTCCGGATCAGTCGGCTCCTCGGCTAGAACGGCTTTCCATCCGGCGAAAACGGCGCGGGGTGCGGTTTGGCCATCGGCGGCGCTTTTGAGGACAGCATCAAGCAGGTCGCGAACGGTGTAAATTTCGGCAAGCTGTGATTCTTCAACATTTCCGCCGAGTTCACTTTCGAGCTGGCTGAGCAACTCCACACGCTGCATCGAATCTAGGCCGAGATCAAGCTCGAGATTGTGCGTCGGGCGCAGGCTGGCAGGAGCACTGCGCGCGGCTTGCTGGACTATCTTCAAGCCGCGCTGAACTTCCGGCTGATTCATCCACGCGGTTTCGTCTTCGGTCAGCGGCTTTTCTGCCGGCAACTCGGCATCATCGGAAAGTTTCTTAGTGCCATTCGCCTTGACTCGTTTCTCGACTTCGAAGCGTTTGATCTTGCGTGTGGTGGTGCGGGGCAAATCTTCCTGCCAGATTTCATAGCTGCCGATGCGCTTGGTCGATGGAATTTGTTGCGACAGGCTTTCGATATCGAAGCGGATCACTTCTTTAGCGTTGACTATCTTTTTTTGCCGGAGGACGTCGAAGTTGGGAACGATGACGGCATGCAGACGATCGCCGCCTTCGCCGGGCTTGCCTTCGAGTCCCATGACCGCCATTTCTTTAATGAATGGGGACTTCAAGTAGTACGCTTCGATCTCCTCGGGATAAATATTCTTTCCGTTACTCAGCACGATGACTTCTTTTTTTCGCCCTGTGAGGAACAGATGACCGTGTGAATCGAAGTAGCCGAGATCGCCGGTATAGAACCATCCGTCGCGGAGAACCGCGGCGGTCGCGTCGGGACGGTTCCAGTAACCTTTCATCACCACCGCGCCGCGCACCGCTAATTCACCCACAGCGGGGCCGCCGTCTTCCTGAGGCTGCGGGTCGACGATCTTACCTTCGACGCCTTTCATCGCCTTGCCGCAGGAGCCAATCACGTTGTCGTTAGGCGAATTTACATAGATGGCTGCGGTCGTCTCCGTCAGGCCCAGAGCTTGTAGCACGTCGATCCCAAGATCATAAAAGTCTCTCATGATATCCGGATCGAAACGCGAACCTCCGGTCGCGAGGTAGCGCATTTTCGGTCCGAGCGTGTTGTGAATTTTCGAAAACAGGATGCGTCCGGCGTTTATGCCAACTTTGCGGAGAGCTCGATTCACGAGGACCATGCCGGCGAAGACCTTCTTCGTCAATGCGCCACGTTTCTCGACCTCCTGAAAAATCCGATCGTGAATCAGATAGTAAAACTGTGGCACCACAGCGAACGCAGTAATGTTGCGCTCGTTGAGAGCTCGCAGCAGTTCGGTGGTGTTGAGCGTCTCCAGGTAGACGACGCGCGAGCCTTTGACCAGTGGCAAAAGAAGATTTGCCATCTGCGCCAGTACGTGGAAGAGCGGGAGTACACCGAGCAGCGCATCGTTTGGTCCGAGATCGATCCAGTTGAACACGGCTTCCACTTCGCCCAGGAAATTCGCGTGTGTCAGCATCACGCCCTTGGGGTCGGCGGTGGTGCCCGAGGTGTAGATCAAGGATGCGAGGTCGTCGTCATTCGCGGGAGCAGTTGTGAAGTTGCCGGGGCCAGCGTTGAAGATCGCCGGGAGGTCGGCCTTCCACTCTTGTTCGATGGGATGGTCGGTCATGCGATCGGGGTCCATCAGGATGAGGTCCAGGTTCAGTTCGGTTGCAGCCGGGCGCATGATGGGCGCGTGCTTAGCGTCGCAAAAAGCCGCCGTGGAGCCGCTGTCTTTTAGAAGCTTTGCGGCTTGGTCGGCATGCAGGGCGGTATCGAGCGGAACAGCTGCGCAACCGGCAGCGATGATTCCAAGATAAGCCGCGACCCAGCGAGGATGGTTGTCCGCGAGAATCGCCAGGCGTGAACCACGTGCGAAGTTGTTCTCCGCGATCCAGCGCCCGACCGACTCGGCCATGCGTCGAACTTCGGCATAGGTGCAGCTTTCGAGATGATCGTGGCGCTGGATTTCCAGCGCAACATTACCGGGCCAGCGCTCGGAACATTCGATAAAACGATCATAGAAAGTGGGCATGGGTCGAGGGGAATATACACGAAACGGCAGTCACGCAAATGTAGGTTTGCCTTGAAATTCAGCCATTATACTGAAGGTGTAGGGCACGTGTTCCTCCACGGGTTGCGCGTGCATCTAATGTGCTAGGCTTTTAAGGGTAGGTTATGGGCGTGTCGCCCTCCGAAGGATTCCGTTTTGATCAACCAGCTACTAGGCAAGGTCTTCGGCACTAAGAACGAGCGCGTTATCAAGACGCTGATGCCGAACGTCACGGCGATCAACGCTCTGGAGCCGCAGATGCAGCGGCTCAGCGACGCTGAACTGCGCGCCAAAACCGATGAATTCCGCCAGCGCATTCAGGAAGGTCTGAGCCGGGTCACCAAGAGTCCTCGGCCGGAAGCGCAGGAATCGTCCGAGGAAGATAATGCCGACCTTGACCAGCAGAAGCGGCTGGAAAAGGAAGAGTACGACGCGCTGCAAGAGATTCTCGACGAGATTCTTGTGGAGGCTTTTGCCGTAGTGCGCGAGGCCGGACGCCGTGTGCTCAATATGCGTCACTTTGATGTGCAGTTGATCGGTGGCATGGTGCTGCACAGCGGCAAGATTTCGGAGATGAAGACCGGTGAAGGAAAAACGCTGGTCGCTACGCTTCCCGTCTATCTCAACGCGTTGAGCGGGCGCGGCGTGCATGTGGTCACGGTCAACGACTACCTGGCGAAACGCGACTCAGAGTGGATGGGCAAGCTCTACCGCTTTCTCGGGCTGACCGTCGGTGTCATCGTCCACGACTTGGACGATGAGCAGCGCCGCGCTGCCTACGCAGCCGACGTCACATACGGCACCAACAACGAATTCGGCTTCGACTACCTGCGCGACAACATGAAGTTCGATCTGAAAGATTGCGTGCAGCGCGGGCACAATTACGCCATCGTCGATGAAGTCGACTCCATTCTGATTGACGAAGCCCGCACGCCGCTGATTATTTCTGGTGCCAGCGAGGAGTCGACCGATAAGTATTACAAGGTCAACCGGATTATTCCGAAGCTTGAAAAAGGCGAGGAAATTGAAGTCGCTCCTGGTGAGCCCGCGCAGTTGACAGGCGATTTTGTAGTCGACGAAAAGCACCGCAACATCACCGTTACAGACGAAGGATGGGTGAAAGTCGAGCAACTGCTCAGCATCGGAAATATCGCTGATCCCGAAAACTGGGACCTGAAACATCACGTTGAGACGGCGGTCAAGGCGCATGCGCTTTATCGCAGAGATGTCGAATACGTGATCAAAGACGGGGAAGTCGTCATCGTCGACGAATTCACTGGGCGCATGATGCCGGGGCGGCGCTGGTCGGACGGCCTGCATCAGGCGATTGAAGCCAAAGAAAACGTCAAGATTGAGCGCGAGAATCAGACGCTGGCTACGATCACGTTCCAGAACTACTTCCGCATGTTTAAGAAGCTGGCGGGCATGACGGGCACGGCGGAAACGGAAGCAGCCGAGTTCGACAAGATCTACAAGCTGGAAGTGGTGGTGATTCCCACCAACAAAGCGATGCTGCGGAAAGAGAATCCCGACATTATTTACCGCACGGAAAAAGAGAAGTACTTCGCGGTTGCCGACGAGATTCAGCAATTAGCAGAAAAAGGCCAGCCAGTGCTGGTTGGTACGACGTCGGTCGAGAAATCGGAACGGCTTTCGGATCTGCTCAAGAAAAAAGGTACGAAACACGTTGTGCTCAATGCCAAGTTTCACGAGCGTGAGGCTGAAATCGTCGCGCAGGCGGGACGCAAGGGCGCTGTGACCATCGCGACGAATATGGCCGGCCGCGGTACCGACATCCTGCTGGGTGGCAATCCCGAATTCATGGCCAAGCAGGAGATGGTCAAGAAGGGAATCGCACAGCAACTGCGTGTGGCCGAGGGAAAGATCGAAGGCCCGCAGGAAGACGGGCAAACTTCCATTTTCTATTACAACGGCAACGAATTTTTAGTTCCGACCGACAAGTGGACCGAAGCTCTCAATCGCTACAAAGAGCAGACCGACGTGGAACACGACGAAGTCATTGGCGTCGGCGGCCTGCACATTCTGGGTACCGAGCGCCATGAGTCGCGCCGCGTCGACAACCAGCTTCGCGGGCGCGCCGGCCGTCAGGGGGATCCCGGATCTTCTCGGTTCTATCTCGCGCTCGAAGATGATTTAATGCGCATCTTCATTGCGAAAGAATGGATCTCCAATCTGCTGCAACGGCTGGGTATGGAAGAAGGCGTCCCGATCGAATCGAAGATGATGACGCGCCGTGTCGAGACCGCGCAGAAGACGGTCGAGGCCCAGCACTTCGAATCGCGCAAACATCTGCTCGAGTACGACGACGTAATGAACAAACAGCGCGAAGCCGTCTACGGCCTGCGGCGACGGCTGCTCGAAGGCGTGGACCAGAAAGATCTGATTCTCGAAGATTATGTTTCGGCGATCCTGGGCGAACTGCTCGGAGAGCATTGCCCAGAGAAAGCGCATGTTGATGACTGGAACATTAAGGGGCTGAAAGACGCGATCTTCACCCGCTTCGGCGTCGATTTTCTTGCCGAGGGTGTTAAGCCTGAAACATTGAACCGGGCGGAACTCGGCGATGCGATTTTCGACAAGCTAAAAGAGCGCTACGACGCTAAAGAAAAACTGATTGGCCCCGATGCCATGCGTCATCACGAACGCATGATCATGCTGAGCGTGCTCGATCAGCAGTGGAAAGACCATCTGCTCAGCATGGACCACCTGAAAGAGGGCATCGGCCTGCGCGGATATGGTCAGCACGATCCGCTGGTCGAGTACAAAAAAGAGTCGTTCGAGATGTTCGAAGCGATGATGCAGCGCTTCCAGGAAGACACGGTCCGCTATCTCTACCTCATGCAGATTTTGGAACGGCCGCCGGATGCGGGTGCAGGTGGTCCTCCACCAGCGAGCCCTTCGGGACAGGGCCCAGACTCTGGCGTTCCGGCGCAACGCGGCGGAGATGGGAACGGACGGCGTCCTCCGCGCATGGTTTCAACGTCCGCCGACGAACTCGAAGAAGCCTTCATGCGCCGCAAGCGCCGCGAACTCGAGCAGGCCCGCATGGCGGGAGGCGGTGAAGTGCAGCAGGTGCAGCAGGTCGTGCGCGGGCAGGAGAAAGTTGGCCGGAACGATCCTTGCCCGTGTGGATCAGGGAAGAAGTATAAGAAGTGTCACGGCGCGTAAAAGCGGAATGCAATACCCACTAGGGTTTTTCCGAGCCCCGGAATGCATCATGCGCACGAATCATCAAAATGCCAAGCCAATCGTGAAACTGCACGCGATATTCACGATGTTGGTGTCAGTCGTGGTTTTACTCATTCCCACCGTTTCTACTGCGCAATCCTATACCTTCGAAACTCTTTACACCTTTGTCGGTGGTGCAGACGGAGGACCGGCAACCGCTGGATTGATTCAGGATGCCTCGGGGAACCTCTATGGTGTGGCCCATGGGGACGGCACCAATAACAACCATGGGGTCATATTCAAAATCAGTCCTACAGGGGAATACAGCGTGCTGCACACGTTCTCTGGTAGTCCCGATGGCACAGACCCGGGAGCACGGTTAGTAATGGATACGACAGGCAATCTTTACGGTACTGCTGGGGGAGGCGCCAACGGATTCGGCACCGTGTTTAAGCTGACCCCCTCAGGTCAAGAAAATGTGCTGTACAGCTTTCTGGGAGGGACGGATGGAGTGGGCCCGCAAGGCGACCTGATTATGGATACGGCTGGGAACTTTTACGGGACCACGTTTGAAGGAGGGGGCACGGCGTGTAGTTCTTTCGGTTGCGGAACAGTATTCAAACTGAGTCCCGATGGTAGCGAAATCGTGCTTCATAGCTTCACTGATACCCCGGATGGTGCGAACCCCCAAAGTGGACTAGTCATGGATGCGAATGGAAATCTATACGGTACGACCTTTTTCGGAGGAACTTACAATGCCGGGACTGTTTATAAAGTGAGCCCGACTGGTGCTGAGGTCGTACTTTACAGCTTTAAAGGGAAGGACGGAGACGGGAAATATCCATTGGCGAAATTGTATATCGATAAGGCCGGCAACCTGTTTGGGACAACGCTTGAGGGCGGCCGAACGGCACAATGCACCGGCTGTGGAACGATCTTCGAACTGTTTGCGAATGGCAAGGAGGTTATCCTTCACGCCTTTAATAACCAGACAGATGGAGCACAGCCGAGTGGTGAGCTCGTGCGCGACAAGGTAGGCAACTTTTACGGTACAACTGTAGCAGGAGTGCACGCCGGAGTTGTGTACGAGCTGAGCCCAAACGGTACACTCACTGTCTTGCAAACGTTCCCCAACGGGAGTGCCCGCGACCCTTACGATGGGTTGCTTCTAGATGCATCGGGCAATCTTTATGGCACTTTGGTGGCTGGAGGCGCTCATAAGCTCGGTGTTGTGTTCGAGCTGAAACACTAGATCTTCGTGGCGGCGAACGTCATTTCCCGCGCAACACTTTTCGTCTTTTATTCCATTCGAGGGCGTAGTTTTTTGTGATGTCAATCCAACATAGTTATTAGTTGTAGTCCTACCCGCACTGATTCACTCTGACTTTTTCGGTTCTGGCGCGGCAGTAGCCGTCGCAACTCGCTGTCCTACTCCGATACTCATGGCCATATTTTTCGGGAAGACGACTTCGCGTCCGCGCGTCATGAAATTTGAATAGACACTCAAAGCTGCGCCATAAACACCCATGGCTCTGCCTAAGGTGCGGGAGCGAACAGCAAGTCCTAATGTAAGCCCAATTAGTTTAAATCCGTTTGCGCCACCGGCAGCTCTCCCAGTGGTATCCCCACTGGCGCTGCTGGCTGTACTTCCGTGCTCACGGTCTCCGCCGCCGGACATCGCAGCAAGTCCCAGGGAGATGCCTGTGGCCAGGTAGCGAGTCTTCGGATTCGTGGCTTCCGCGCCGCCTTCCTCATCGAGCTTTACATTGCCACTCTTGCCGGCTTCCACACTCTCCAGAGTGGCCTGCACTTTCTCCGGAACGCCATCTGGCGGAACCAGCTCACGAAAAGTAATTCGTAATTGACCGTTCTTTTTCATCCAACGCGATGGTCGAGCTTGAAGCACCGAACCTTCGAGTCGGCTACCCTGCGGCAATATTAAGCGCTCACCATCAAACAGCGGTTGCGCCAGCGCGGCCTCGACCGGATCGTCTTTCTTTGCCGTTGCTGAACTGAGAGGCGTCACCAGGCGCGCGTGCACGACGGCGCCCTGGGGCAAATCACCGCCAATGGACGAAGCGACTTGCGCAGTCATGACCTCACTGCCGAAGTTGAGCGGCTCGTTAAGCACGGCGAGGTAGACCGTTTGCACTGGAACATATTGTGGATGGGCGGGCAACTGTGCCTGCAAAAAACGCTTCAGTCGATGCATCTTTCCCGGCGCCTTCAGTTGCTTCATCGTGTCGTCCCACTGCTGCTTGGCCTGCTGTTTTGCCTCGCTTACCTTTTGCGAGGCAGTGTCCTTGACGGATTTCTTTTCTTTTTCACTTGCAGTGCTGAACTTCAGCACTTCGCCTGATCCTGCCGTCACGGTCGTATTTACCGGGATATGCCTGCCGTCTTTCAACACCAGGTCAGTGAACTCAACGTGCACTTTGCGAGCAGGCGTGAAATCGGCGTCTAATGCAGCCTCTGTGCGCTTAATTTTTGGAATCGCCTCAACCTGTGTGATCTGTCCGAGGGCCGCCGTTCCTACCGGTATGACGAGTTTGTCGAATGCGTACACGGGTTCGACGACCTGCGCATGAATTTTCTGGCCCGGTCCATGCACCTTGACTTCCTCGTCCAGTGCTACTTGGATGGGTGTCCCCTTGGGCACAATGAGGTCGATGTTTTGCGGAGAGGCCGCGGGCGTTGGTGACGCAGGCTGCGAGGGCTTACGCCCGGAGCCGGGCGTCAACTGTGGAATAGGAGGTTCTTGCGCGAATGCCGCTGCGGAAAATCCACATCCCAATACAAAAATGCCCAGCGGTAGCCAAATTTCGCTCATCTTCCTCATGCTCATGCACAGATCCTCGTCATCGCCCCAGAGCTGCAAAAGTCATCTCTTTCGCTGCATTTCCGGTTAGATGCGTCCACTCCTGAAACAGAGTTGCATAGTTCTTGGTGATGTATTCCTTCGGAGTGATTCCCAACTTTCTCGCTGTCGCATCAATCCAGCGCGGCGGGCCTTCGATCTCACAAAAATTTCCGATTGGAGTCTCGTCGACGACGACTTTGCTTTTGCCATCTGGCCTTGTCTTATCAACCCATTCTGCGCGAAATTTTTCATAGCGGAATGACGGTGCATATCCCAGTGCGTGCAGGATCGTATTCATCTTCTTCCCATCCGCGACTCTGGTTTCGAGCTCGACCCGGCTGCTGTGCTTTCCGCGCTTGGTGCCGCTTTTGTGAGTCAAAGTCCACGTCGAACCGTATTTTCGAATCCGCAGTAGTTCCTTGCGTTTCCGCAGGATTTCCCCAGGCAGATCATAGAGTGTATTCATCTCGTGCGTTCTTGGCGTGACCAAACGAAACCCTGAAGCCTTCAGTTCCCGCGTGAGGCGACGCAAATCCGCAACCCGGAACTTGATTTCGATTTCGCGACTGGCGCGACCCATGCAAGGAGTGTATTACGTCTGTGGCGCGGGACGAACCTCGACCGGCAGCACCCGCGGCGGATACGGCCTCCAATCGATTTCCTCCAGTGGTCCCACCACGAGGCACCACCCAACGGCGCCGACCCAGGCGGCGACCGCAGTGACGTAGAAAGGCCAGTGGAAAGAGCCGGTCAGATCGAGCAGACGTCCGGTGACCAAGGGAGCCAGGGCTCCGCCGAGATTACCGACGAGGTTCTGCACACCGACCCAGCGTCCTATCATGCTCGGGCCTGCCAGAGTTTGCGCGATCGCCCAGGTATTGCATATGGCCGTGCCCAGACAGGCTCCAGTGAGGGCGAGCATCGCGAGAAATGTGAATCCCTTTGTGAGCGTCATCCCTACAAGAAAGGCGCCCACTCCGGCGTGGCCGACCAGCATCATACCTTTGCGAACTCGCGTCGGGGATGAGCCTGCAAGAATCCAGCGATCGGAAAGCTTGCCGCACACGGCCGACGCTGCCGCAGACATCAGAAAGAGCATCGCACTCTTCCTTGCCATTTCATTGAGAGACAGGTGGCGCTCGCGAACGAGATAAAACGGAAGCCAGGTCACCAGAAAATACAGATAGTAGTTGATCGACGCCAGTCCGAGGCAAGTGCCCCACGCCGAGCGCAGCCGCAGGATGGGGAGATAACCGCCACCCGGTGATGAGGAAGACTGGTCTGGCGGCGTGGTGTGGGTCGGCATCCAGAAAAACCAGGGAACGAGCCAGAGCATGCCAGCCAGGCCGAGCGCGACGAAGAACGAGCGCCATCCGAAGCGGCTGACAACAGCGCCTCCGACGAGCACACCCAGCGCCGGGCCAAGAGCGAGACCGACCATGAGCATGGCGTTAGCGAAACCCCGGCGACTCTCACGAAAATGGCTGCGCAGGATCTTGCTGTAGGAGGGCATCGCAACCGATTCCCCCAGTCCGAGGATGACGCGGACGGCGAGCAGCGCGACGAAACCGTGCAACACACCAGTGATTGCCGTTGCCGACGACCACACGAAAAATCCAATGGCAAACACCCACTTCACATCAAAGCGATCGACAAGCCAGCCGGCAGGAATCTGCATCAGCGCGTAGGTCCAGAAGAACGCGGAAAGCAGTGTGCCAAGCTGCGATGCGGAAATGTTCAGTTCGTCTTTAATGAGCGGCGCTGCGATCGACAGGTTGCTGCGGTCGATATAGTTAATAAGAACGGAAAGGCTTAGAAGAAAAAGTACCCAGTTCATGCTGGGATATGTCTGGGATGCAGGCGGCTGCTGCTTCACTGCTTGGAACCCGGTCTCCTCGCGACTACCGTTGCGATTCATGGCGGCGAAAACCGCCCAATTGTATACCTCTCAATACAATGATTCTCTTGAGTTCTGCACTACGAACTATGCTTCTTTGCTGGAAGATGAGACTTTAGGATATCTAGGAAAACGTCGGCAGCTTGATCAGATCATTCTTCGGCACGGACTCGAGCGGGCCTCCGGCTTTGCGCCAGGCAGCGAGGCCGCCAACGATCACAAACGTGTTGAATCCTTTTTCCCGCAGCAGGTGCGCCACCCGGGCGCTGGTCGCTTCGCGCGCTCAAGTACAGTAGAGATAAATGTCCTTATCTTTCGGCAGGTTCTCGATCTCCTGGTCGAGGTTGTTGGGTTCGATGCGGATGGATCCCTTGATGCGCTCGGCTCCGACATCGTAGTAGCCGTGGCTCCGCACATCAATGATCATTACCTGCCCTCCTTCCTCCGAAGCCAGACGTGCCGCCAGTTCCTGGACTTGGATGCGGGGCACAACGTCGTATTCACGATATTTCTGGAATTGAGCGATGCGGTAGACGGCATAAACGGCAAGAGCAGCGATGATGATGACTTCCATCGCCTGTCCGGCGGCGTGGAAGCCCCTGAGGGTCGCGACCAGAAAATCACGCGATAGATATCCCACCGACAGATAGGTCACGGAGTACAGCAGAGATCCCATGAAATCGAAGCGGAGGAACTGGCCGAACCTCATCTTCATGCTGCCGGCGAGCGGCGCCGCCATCGTGTTAACACCGGGGATAAATTTGGCGATCACTAGCGTCAGTTTGCCGCGTTTGTAGAACGACTCCGCCGAGCGCAGCATGCAGGTCTCGGGATTCATCGACATGCGGCAGAGGAAGCCGAGGAGGCTCCATCCCATGGCGCGTCCCAACCAGAATTGGACCGAGTCGCCGATCAGCAACGCGGTCATGGCTGCCAGCAGAATGCCGCTCGCCGAGAGTGTGTGAGACGCGATCGCTGCCCCCGCGGCCACCAGCGCGATGGAAGCCGGAAAGGGAAGGCCGATGGCTTCGGCGAGCAGCAAAAAGAAGACTAGGGCATAGCCGTGCCGCGCCATGGTCGAAAGCAAGTCGTTCATAGAGTTGGCGGTAAAGTGGTTGGATAAGTTAGCACAGGAAAAGGTTCAGCTATTTCTCTCGCGCCACCACGTATTCCGGGGCCCACAGCAGGGCGCGCTTGATTTCGGAGTCGGGGAAGGTGCAGATGGCCTTGCAGGCGGACTCTGCGTACTGGCCCGCACGGGCAGTAGCAGCGTCGAGGGAGCCATAGCGATGTAGGATTTCAAGAATCTCCGCGTGAGTCACGCCATTGAACGCACGATGACGAAGCACGGTTTCGATTTGAGTGCGTTCGTGCGGCGTGCAGCGCTCAAGGGCATGGATCACCGCCATGGTGACCTTCCCCTCGCGCAGATCGCTGGCCACCGGCTTGCCCAGGACATCTTCCGACGCGGTTAGATCGAGCACATCGTCGACGATCTGGAATGCCATTCCTAGGTCATGTCCGTACTTGCCGAGAGCTTTTTCCTGTTCGACGGTAGCGCCTGCCAAAATCGCTCCGAGGCGCATGCATACCGAGAACAGGCACGCCGTCTTGCGGAAAATGAGGTCGAAGTGTTGGTCGAGCGTGATGAACTCGCCGAGTTTTTCCATCTGCAAGAGTTCGCCCTCAACCATTTGTTGCGTGAGTTCGATCAGCGTGTCGAGAATGCGGAAATTCCGTTCCTGCACAGCGATCTTGAAGGCCTGCATATACAGCCAATCGCCGGCCAGCACGCACTTCGAGTTGCCCCACTGCGTGTTCGCCGCAGGACGACCACGGCGTGTCTTGGCTTCGTCGATGATGTCGTCGTGAACGAGGGTCGCGGTGTGGATGATCTCGACTACTGCGCCAAGGCGAACTGCACCGCGTCCCTGGTAGTCGAAGAGCTTTGCAGCCAGCAGCAATAGGGCCGGGCGGATTCTTTTGCCTCCACCTCCACGCAGGTATTCGCCGATTTCTGTGATGGCCTGAACGCCCGAAACGGTATCGCGGCCGAACTCATCCTCCAGAGCGACGAGATCATCCCGTAGCAGATCGAATACCTCTTTTCCGTTAATGGCGGCGGTGGCGCTCAAAATTCGTACCTCAGACCTCGGACTTCAGACCTTTAGGGCATTGGACTTCGATCCTGCTACGGTCTGCGGTCCGTAGTCCAAGGTCCGTCCTTAGTTTGTTCTGTAATTCGTAAACTGCAAGTCGATGCCAAAATCTTTTTGGCGCAGCAGGGCGATGACTTCCTGCAGCGTGTCGCGGTCCTTGCTTGAGACGCGTACCAAATCGGCCTGGATCGATGCCTGCGCTTTCTTCTTCGAATCTTTGACCAGTTTCACGATCTCGCGTGCTTTTTCAATCGCGATGCCCTGTTGCATGGTGATGCGGCGTTTCGCGGTACCACCAGCGGCTGGTTCGACTTCACTGTAAGTCAGGCCCTTCAGCGAGACGCCGCGCTTGACCAGTTTCTGCTGCAGGACGTCGTTTACTGCCTTCAATTTGTATTCGTCGGCCGAGTGCAGCACGATGGCGTCTTTCTCGAGTTCGATGTTCGACTTTGAGTCCTTCAGATCGAAGCGGGTATGAATCTCCTTGAGCGCCTGCTGGATGGCGTTCGAGACCTCCTGCAAATCGATCTTGCTCACGACGTCGAAGCTGTTATCGGGCATTTCTATTCTTTCTGAAACAATGGAATCTTAACCTGAGAGTAACAGAACGGCACGGCTATGGGGCGGGAACTTTGCTTTCAGCGATTTCAGCCAATTTGAAAAAATTGTAGAAATTGCGGGACGTCCGTTCGCCGACTTCTTCCATGGAGAGGCTGCGGAGTTCACCCAGTTTGCGAGCCGTTTCTTTCACGAAGGCAGGTTCATTGCGCTTGCCACGATTGGGAACGGGGGCCAGGTAAGGCGAGTCCGTTTCGATCAGCATACGGTCGAGTGGGACTTCGAGGGCCGCGTCGCGAATCTGTTGCGCTTTGGGAAAAGTGACGTTTCCGGCGAACGAAATCATGAATCCCATGTCGAGCGCGCGCTTGGCTTGGCTCCAGTTGCCGGTGAAGCAATGCAAAATGCCGCCGAGCCCTTTCGGTGCCCATTGCTCATGAATCAGGCCCAGGCAGTCTTCCCAGGCGTTATCGCTGCCATCGGACGGCCGGCAGTGGATGACGATAGGTAACTTCGCCACCGCGGCTAATTCCATTTGCTGCGAGAAGACTTGTTTCTGCGTTTCGCGCGGAGAGTGGTCGTAGTGGTAGTCGAGCCCGATTTCTCCCCAGGCGATGATCTTTGGATGCCGTGCCAGTTGCGCCATGCGGTCGAATGCGGCCTCGTCTGCCAGGCGTGCTTCGTGAGGATGGATGCCGATGGTGGCGTACATGAAGTCGTACTTCTCGGCGAGCTGAATGCCACAGTCGAAGTTTTCGGGGCCATCGCCGTTGCCGATGGCAACGATGTTCGCGAGTCCCGCCTCGCGCGCGCGAGCGATGACCTGATCGCGATCGGTTGCAAACTGCTTGCCGTCGAGATGGGCGTGAGAGTCGACAAACATTCGGAAAAAGGATCTCGGACTTCGGACCTTGGATTACAGAACTCCGACGTCAGACAATCGATGCTGCTCTCTAGGAACTAAGGACAACGCGGACCGTCTGATGCCGAGGTCCGAGGTCTGACGCCGCACTATTTCAGTCTTGCTCCGACCGGGACTTCCTCCAAAAAGCTTGCCAGCACTGGCTTTCCGCCTTCGAGCGATGCGGCTACGATCATCCCATTCGATTCCAGGCCGCGGAGCTTGCGTGGGGCAAGATTGGCAACGATCACAACTTTGCGGCCGACGAGAGTCTCTGGCGCATATGCTTCGGCGATTCCAGCAACGACTTGGCGGACCTCGCTGCCAATGTCAATTTCGAGGCGCAGCAGCTTGTCGGACTTCGGCACGTGCTCCGCCACCTTGACCACGCCGACCCGCAGCTCGATCTTCGCGAAGTCGTCGATGGTGATCTTCCCGTCGCTAGCGATAGAAGCAGGTGCGGTCGCGGTTTGCTGAGAAGGCGCAGCAGGAGCTGGTGTAGACGATTCCTTTGCAGGTTCGAGTACCGGACTTCGTTGCTGATCTTCCATCTGCTGCATCCTTTCGACGGCGCTTTTATCGGCGCGCGGGAAAACCGGGCTCACGTCACCCAATTTCGTTCCAAGCTTCAGCTGTCCCCAAGCGAGTTCGGTCAAGGCGACCTTCTTAATATCGCCGAGCCCCATTTGCGACCAGATTTTCGCGGTCGCTTCCGGAATCACGGGATGCGCCAGAGCCGTCGCAATGCGGAGCGCTTCGGCCGAGGTATACAGAACCGTCGCGAGGCGCGATCGGCTATCCTCATCCTGTTTTTCGCCCAGCGACCACGGTTCGTTTTCCACGATGTATTTATCGACCGCGGCTACCAAGTTCCATGCGGTTTCCAAAGCACGCGAAAATTGGAATTGATCGAATAACGTTCCAAATTCGCGAATGGTCTTGCGAGCAGTCTCAGCTATCACATCGTCCGCTGCAGTCTTCGACGCAGCGTGCGAAGGATAAGGCACTTCGCCCTTGAAGTAACGATTGATCATTGTCAACGTGCGGCTAGCTAGATTCCCAAGGCCGTTGGCAAGATCGGAGTTATAACGCTGCACGAGCGCATCGAAAGAAAACGATCCGTCCTGGCCGAAGACGACTTCGCGGAGCAAAAAGTAACGCAGCGCGTCGGCGCCAAGGACATCGAGAATGGTCTCTGTCCGCACAATGTTGCCGCGCGATTTCGACATCTTGCTCTCTTCAAAGAGCAGCCAACCGTGCGCGACGATCGCTTTGGGCAGCGGCAATCCGGCTGCGAGCAAAAACGCCGGCCAATAGACACAGTGGAATCGGACGATTTCTTTGCCGATCATGTGTACGTCGGCTGGCCAGTACTTCTTGAAAGCTTCTTGTGCACCTGCATGGGAAGACCCATAGCCGATCGCCGTGATGTAGTTGGCTAGCGCATCGAGCCACACGTAAATCACATGTTTGGGATCGTCGGGCACTGGGATGCCCCACGAAAACGTCGAACGGCTGATCGACAAGTCGCGCAGCCCGGACTTCACGAATGAAATCACTTCGTTACGGCGTGTTTCTGGGCGAATGAAATCAGGATTGGCATAGAGTGCTAATAACTTGTCCTGAAACGCCGATAGCTTAAAGAAATAATTTTCCTCGTGAACTGTCTCGGTAATACGACCGCAGGTCGGGCAGGGATCGCCCGGCTGCGCGCCGTCAACGTAGAGTTCGTCTGAGACGCAATACTGTCCTGTATAGGTCCCTTTGTAGATGTAGCCGTTGTCGCGAATCTGGCGAAACAATACCTGCACGCGCTTTTTGTGGCGATCTTCGGTGGTGCGGATGAAGTCGTCGTTGGAAATGCCCATCCGCTTCCAAAGATTGAGAAACTCCACTGAAATTTCGTCAGCATACTTCTGGGGAGTCTTGCCAGCAGCCTGGGCTGCACGCTCAATCTTCTGCCCGTGCTCGTCGGTGCCGGTCAGGAAGAACGTGTCGGAACCCAGCATGCGCTGCCGCCGAGCTACGGTATCGCAGGCAATGGTGGTGTAAGCGTGGCCGATGTGCGGACGTGCGTTGACGTAGTAAATCGGCGTCGTGATGTAGAACTTGCTCATAATTTGTTTTAACCACAGAGGACACAGAATTGCACAGCGTGCGTGTGTCCCTAAGGCTAGTGATCTTTGCCTTTCAGGAGATACATCCGGGTCGCTTCCTGCATCACCGTCTTCAACGGAATATGGTGTTCGGTCGCGATGCGCCGGCAGTCTTCGTATTCGGGTGCGTAGTTGGTGACTGTGCCATTCATACTGCCAATCTTGATGCGAACTTCGCCCCATTGCGTAGGCACGTTCTCCCAGCGGCGTGCCAATGTTTGTCGAACTTCATCGCGTCTACGCACACCGAGAGTAGTGGTCTCAGCGAAAATCAACTGAGTCAGCTTCGTAGCATCTTCAGGTTTGCATAGCACGGTCAGCAGATTTCCGGGCCGATTCTTCTTCATCTGCACAGGCATACCGAAAACATCGAGTGCGCCTTCTTCGAACAGGCGATCGACGACATAGCCGAACACCTGAGGATTCAGATCATCGAGATTCGCTTCCAGCACAGTGATAGTCTCTGATGCTGTTTTCGCGGCGAGCTTTGACGCTGCTTCGCCGATAGTCAGCCGCACGACATTTGGATGTCCGGGAAAATCCCGCGATCCAGCGCCATATGCTGACTTTTCCACCGTCATCTCAGGAAACGCCGCGAACCTGTTAGCTAAAGTGCGCACAATGGCCGCACCAGTGGGAGTGACCAGTTCAGCCTCAATGCCGGACGAATAGATTGGGGCGTCCTGCAGCAATTCGACCGTTGCTGGAGCGGGAACCGGGAACGTGCCGTGCGCACACTTAACGGTTCCACCGCCGACATTCAATGGCGAGCAGATGATTTCATCGACTTCCAGTGCTTCCGCTCCAACGGCTGCGCAGACGATGTCCACGATTGCATCGACGGCACCAACCTCGTGAAAGTGAACATGTTCGACCGGCACATTGTGAATCTTGGCTTCAGCTGCACCCAAGGCCTCGAAGATCACAATGGCAGTCTTCTTTGATTTTTCGCTGATGGGTGCTTTCCCAATAATCTCGCGAATCTCCGTTAGGCCGCGGGCATGCTCGTGCACTACGCCTGTGGCAATCGATGCCTCAGATTCCGAATGCGAGTGATGATGGGCGTGAGCATGCCTATGCCCTTGGTGATGCTCAGAATCGGTGTGCGAAAGCGTCTGCCGTTCGCTTTCCTTTTCCCAAAATTCCTCTCGCGGTAGGTCTTTTTCGCCGTTGACCCAGATATCAACTTTGGTCGCTGAAATTCCGCTGCGCACCACTCGAGAAATCTCCAGCTTTGCTCCCACCCCCAAGGCCGCGACCGTTTCTTCCAGCACGCGAGGCGGAATCCCCGCGTCCACAAGCGCGCCCAGGAACATGTCGCCGCTCATGCCGGAAAAACACTCGAGGTAGGCAATGCGCATAAAATCTTTAACCACAGAGGTCACAGCGGATCACGGGGCCATAGCTGCCTCTGTGAGACTCTGTGCCCTCTGTGGTTTAGGGTTTATAAATCAGAATCTTCATCATAGGGAACACGGGATTCCCCGTCAAACATGCGCAGGTAGCGCATTCTGCTAAAATCACTGTTTCTTCAACAGCTTAGAGGATCCCTTGTATCGTACTCTCGAACGCCTTCTAACCCAGCGTGTGCTGGAGTGTCTCCAGCGTCGTTATCCGGATGCGACGCTGCCCAACATGGTCGTCGAGCAGCCTCCAAAAGTTGAACTTGGCGACTTCGCAATCCCAATCTTTCCGTTCGCCAAACCGCTGCGTTCAGCACCACTGAAGATTGCCGAGACGATTCGCGCTGAGATTGGAGTGATCGAAGGCATCGCGGAAATGCAGGTGGTGCCTCCGGGTTATCTGAATGTCAGGATCGATCGGGCTTGGCTGGCGCGGGCGCTTGCCGCAGATGAGAAGCCGCGAGCCGACGATCCGCGCGGCAAGATTCTGGTCGAGCACACAAGCATCAATCCCAACAAAGCGGCGCATATCGGGCATCTGCGCAATGCGATTCTTGGCGACACATTCGTGCGTTTGCTGCATTACGCCGGAAGGGAAGTCGATGTTCAGAATTACATCGACAACACCGGAGTTCAGGTGGCGGACGTAGTCGTCGGGTTCATCCATATAGAAAAAAAGTCTCGTAGCGATGTAGAAGCTCTTGTCCGCGAGCCGCGATTTGATTACTACTGCTGGGATTTGTATGCGCGAGTCTCCCAGTGGTACACCGAAGACAAAGAAAATCTGAAAACACGCGCTGGTGCGCTGCATGCCATCGAGGAAGGGAACAACGAAATCGCTGCCATTGCCGACCTGATTTCGACGGCAGTTCTGCGCCGGCATCTTGAGACCATGAATCGGCTCGACATCAAGTACGACTTTCTGCCACGCGAGAGCGAAATCCTGCATTTGCATTTCTGGGACGCGGCGTTCACCAAGTTGAAAGAAAGCGGTGTGCTGGTCTTCGAAAGTGAGGGGAAGAATAAAGGCTGCTGGATCATGCGGCGGGCTGGGACTGGAAAAGCGGATTCAACCACGGAGGTCACTGAGAACACAGAGGAAACGCAGGAAGACAAAATTTCAGAGGAAGACCAGAAAGTCATTGTTCGCTCGAATGGAACAGTCGGCTATGTGGGTAAAGACATCGCGTACCACATGTGGAAGTTTGGGCTGCTGGGGCGCGATTTCAGGTATAGGAAGTTTTACAAGTATCCGAATCAGCATGATTGCTGGATCTCGACCACTGATGGTGAGAAGGAGCATCCACATTTCGGCGATGTGGCGGAAATCTACAACGTCATCGACGCTCGGCAGGCGGAGGCGCAGAGCACCGTCATCGAAGCGCTGCGTGGCCTGGGTCATGACGACGCGGCCGACCATTACACGCATTTTTCCTATGAGATGGTGGCGTTGACTCCGCGCTGTGCCGCCGAGCTTGGCTACACACTCAGTGATGAAGACAAGACGCGATCTTACATTGAAGTCAGCGGGCGCAAGGGGTTTGGGGTGAAAGCTGATGATCTGTTGGATCGGTTGATTGCCTCAGCTAAGAAAGAAGTCGACTTGCGCCATCCGCAAATCTCCGATGCTGAGCGTTTGCAGATTGCAACGCAGATTGCCATCGGCGCCCTACGTTACTTCATGCTCAAGTACACAAAGCAGTCGGTGATCGCTTTCGATTTCAAAGACGCGCTCAGCTTCGAGGGCGAGACCGGACCCTACGCGCAATATGCCGTGGTGCGTGCCACAAGCATCTTCCGGAAGGCCGACATAGAGCCCGAAACCTTCTCCAGAGACATTGCTAGCAAAATCTCGTCCAACGAATTAGCGAAATATCTGACGGGTGCCGAGGCCGATGAAATCTGGGAGTTGTGGCTGGCTTCGTCGAAGACTTCTTACGTGATCGATCAGTGCATCGCGACGACCGAGCCGGCCTATCTGGCCAAACACGTATTCCAGCTGGCGCAGCTTTTCAACACGTTCTATCACCGGCATCCCATCCTCAGCGAGGCGGACGACGAGCGAAAGCAGTTCCTTCTGGCGACGGTAGCCGTGGTTCGCCGTGAACTGATTCGAGCACTAGCGGTCATGGGCATTACTGTGCCGCCAGTCATGTAAAATGCGGTCCCATGAGGCTGGGGTGAGCACGGGGGCGATCCGGCTTACGCTGCTTCCACCTTAAGCGATGACCGAAACACCGATCACCATCGGGCCGCGAACTTCGTGGTTGCGTCGTATCGTGCTTGTTCTGCTGGTGATTGCACTTCTCCTGGCGGCTGCCGGGTTTCTCTACGAAAATATTGCCGAAGCTCGCGACCGGCGCTTCAATCCTATGCCGGGGCAGCGCGTGAACGTCGGCAGGAACGATCGTTCCTCGCTCTCTATGCATATTTACTGCACTGGCGAGGGCTCACCTGCCGTGATTCTCGATTCTGGTCTTGGAGATTCGTACATCTCCTGGCGCAAAGTGCAGCCGCAGATCGCCAGCTTCACCCGCGTGTGCTCGTACGATCGCGCCGGGATCGGCTATAGCAGCCCGAGTCCCGGGCCGCGCACGAGCCAGACTATTGCCGAAGAGTTGAACGCGTTGCTGCACGCCGCGGGCATCCCCACGCCTTATGTTCTGGTGGGGCACTCGATGGGCGGGTATGACGTGCGCGTCTTTGCCAGCTCGTATCGCAATGAGGTTGTGGGCATGGTTCTTGTGGACGCCTCTCATCCGGATCAGGATAAGCGTTTTCCGCCCGAACTCAAGAACATGGAAGGAACCTGGCAACGGGAGGCGGAGTTTCTGGAGCTTATGATGCCATTCGGAATTCCACGATTGATTGGCCTGTGCGATGACGGACCGGTGCAGCGTGCCGTCGAATGCAACTTCCACACGGCGCGCGAGGGACTCGCCGAGCTAAAGGCGTTTCCGGTCAGTGCATCGGAAACTGCCGCGACTGGCACTCTAGGCGATCTGCCCCTCGCCGTTTTGTCGCATGATCCGGAGAAGCCATCCGCGGAGTTGCCTCCTGATCTGTCCCAGCCCACCAACGAAGCTTGGGAGAAAATGCAGAAAGAGCTCGCGCATCTTTCTACGCGTGGAACTCAGACGATTGCGAAAAACAGTTCGCACTACATTCAGATCGACCGTCCGGATGTAGTGGTTGAGGCCGTTCGCAATGTCGTTGGCCAGGCGCGCGTGGCTCAGACTGCTTCGCGGTAATTGTAGGGAAACTCACAGAAAGAAATTGTCGGCAGTGATGATCTTGAAACGCAGAAAAAAAGGGGCGAGTCGTAATGGCTCGCCCTCGGTTTCAAGTGGTTGGTTTAGAGCGTAACGGCAGCAGTCAAAGTTGTCACTGCACCATTGGCAGGCACTTTCCGGGTGTCGAGTGGAGACCGAGACGCGGTGCGCGTTGCCGCACCGACAGTCGTTGCCCCACCAAGCACCGTATAACTGGTGCTCATGGTATCGGTGGCTTGGGTTGCGAGGCTCCAGGCATACGGGATGGACAACTTGCATGTTCTTGTAGTGCCGGTGCCGGTGGCGGTTACCGAATTCGACTCGTCGTAGAAAATGGGGGTCGCCGTGGTTACGCCATCGCTTGTGGAAGTCCCGATTTCGCAGGTCACGGTTGTGATCGTGGTGGTCTTTAGCGTGACCGTAATCGTCACATTGATTGTCCCCGTAAACACAGTTGCCGCAGGCGGTAAATCTGCATCATCTGGCAGAGCTTGAGGCAGAGGACGGAAAGCCCCTGTTTGCGGGTCGAGGTAGCCCAGAATGCCGGGTTTGGCCTTGGCATTTGCCGCTTGTCCCCAAGCTGCCGTCGTAGCAACGAGGCAGCACATGCAAATCAACAACAGTTTTGTAAATTTCATATTGTCTCCTTGTTTAGTTGTAATGCGGCTGTCCGAATCGGATCCAGTGTGCGGCGGTCGCGTTCTGGCCTCAGAGCGAAACACTTATCCCCAGGAAGCACACGAAAAGCAGAAAGAAGAGTCCAGTGACTCACACGCACACCTCCACCAAAGTTTGATTTGCTAAACAGATTCAGCAAGCGTCCGGCTAGGGGGGACAGCGGGCCAGGAGCAAGCAACAAAAGTGGCACCGAATTATGCCTCCGCCGGGCTGTGGCGTCAAGAGGGTTCTGTTCAAACGGGCCGTCAAACCTAGGGTTGGAACGCGCGTCAGGTCTGGACATCCTGACTCCGGGCAACGGAACCTGCTAACCTCTTTTCTCCCGGTGAATCTCGCACTTCAGACGAGACTTGCTTTCCCATATCTAGGAGCAAATGATGGAAAAGGCTCATCGCCCTGCCCCCTGCGCTCGACTGGCTTGGTTTCTCTTAGCGAGTGCGCTGTTCCCGCTTGCTGGCATTGCGCAAGATTCTGCAGTCCCCGTGCCGGCCGGTGGGGCCACTAAGGAGGCGTCGAATCCGCCACAACGGCGGCGTATCGGGCTGGCGCTCAGCGGTGGGGCCGCGTTCGGGCTGGCGGAAATTGGCGTGATTCGCTGGATGGAAGAACACCACATTCCCGTGGATCGCGTTGCCGGAACCAGCATGGGCGGCATCATTGGCGCGATGTACGCCACAGGGATGTCACCTGCCGAGATTCAGACCTTCGCCGAGAAGATCGATTGGGATCAGGCGTTCCTGCCGGAGCCGACTTATTCCGATCTCTCGTATCGGCGTAAGCAGGACAGGCGGGAATTTTTAATCACTGCGGCGCTTGGATTGAAGCACGGTCTGAGCGGGCCGAACGGTTTCAACGCGGGCCAGGGTGTTGGATTGTTGCTTGATCGGATCGCGTTTCGTGAGTCTGACGTCGCCAGCTTCGACGATCTGCCGATTCCTTTCCGCTGTGTCGCCACCGATATGCTGAGCGGTGAGGGAGTGGTATTGCGTGATGGGTCTCTGGCTCAGGCGGTGCGGGCGTCGATGGCCATTCCGGGCGTGTTTACCCCCGTAGAACTGAATGGCCGCGTGCTCGCCGACGGCGGGATGGTGCAGAACGTTCCGGTCGAAACTGTCCGCGATATGGGAACCGACGCGGTGATTGCCGTGCAACTGCGTACGCCGCCTGGCGACCGCGCGCAGCTGGAGACGATTGCCGGCGTCCTCACGCGCGCCGTCGATGTGATGATCACGCAGAACGAACGCCGCTCCCTGGAGTCGGCGCAGGCCACCGTGAGTGTGGACATGAGCGGTTTTTCGGTGACGGACTACGGGCGCGTGAAAGAACTCGTTCAGCTCGGTTACAAGAGCGCGAACGCGCAGTCTGCAGCATTATTGCCTTACGCGGTGAGCGAAGATGAGTGGCAGCAATACTTGACAGATCGCGAGGCGCGCAGGCATCCAAAACCAGACAAGGTCAGCTCTGTCGAGGTTACAGGCGCGGACCCGGACACAGATCGCCGTCTGCAAAAGCGCATCAGCAAGATCGTCGAAGGGCCACTCAATCTCGGCAAACTGGATAAGCAGTTGACCCGCATTGCCGGAGAAGGCCAGTTCGATCGCCTGGGTTACGAGGGATTCACGCAAAACGGCGTTCCGGGATTACGAGTCACGACGCACGATAAATCCTACGGCCCGCCATTTGTGGATCTTGCGGTGAATGTCGATGGCTCGGGCGTGGCCGCATTCGATTTCGCGGCGGGTGCACGCGTGACGTTTATGGATTTCGCCGATCAGGGCGGCGAATGGCGCAGTGACGTACTTTTTGGGTCGAGCAATCTGGCCGCCACCGAGTTTTACCAGCCGGTGGCAGGGACGCGATTCTTTGTAGCTCCCTATGCTTTCGCCGACAAAGTCTCGAGAAACTCATTCAACGGGCTCCGGCGCATCGCCGTATTTGGCGATGAGCGCGCGGGCGGCGGATTCGATCTCGGCTACAACTCAGGGCGCCGCAGTGAATTTCGCCTTGGTTACGAAAACTTCAACGGCAGGCTGAGTCCTCTGATCGGCAGCCAGGGCCTGCCCATCGTCAGCGGTGATACTGGCGAGTTCCGTGCCCGCTACGTTTGGGATGGGCAGGACAGTCCCGCGGTGCCGAGCACGGGAATACGCATTGTTGCTACAGCTTCGCGTGTTCTGCAAAGTCCTGGGCTTGCGCATCCTATCGGTCAGTTGGACGTGCAGACTTCCAATTTCATCCCGGTTGGTGGGAAGACATCGCTTTTCCTGGTTGCCTCGGGAGGGACAACGTTCCGCGGATCTGCCGGGCCGTTCCAGGTGTTTGCGCTGGGAGGATCGTTCCACCTGGGCGCGTATCTTCCGCAGACTTTTCTGGGCAATCACTACGCATACTCGTCGTTCGGATTCCGTCGTGAGCTTTATCGCCTGCCGCAGTTTGTCGGCAAAAAGATCTATTGGGGCGGATGGTATGAGGCGGGCAGCGCGTTCGGCACGACTGCCAGGGATCCCGGCCCTGTCGCTGTGCGCGGCACTTTCAATATCGGCCTGATCTCGGAGACAATACTCGGCCCGATCGCACTCGCGGGCAGTGTCAGCCCGACGGGCCAGAGCCGTGTGAACTTCTCGATTGGGAAACTGTTTTAGTTACGTGAACGATGTGCACCGGATCAGTGCGTCACTACGCATTCAATCCTTGGCCAACGATGCCATGTCGATCACGAACCGGTAACGAACATCGCCCTTGGTCACTCGCTCATACGCTTCATTGACCTTCTGAATTGGAACCTCTTCAATGTCGCAGGCGACGCTGTGTTTGCCGCAGAAATCGAGCATCTCCTGCGTTTCTGCGATGCCGCCGATCTGAGAACCTGCCAGGCTGCGGCGTCCCGCGGTCAGGGAAAAGGCGCCGAGAGCGACATCTTTTTCTGGCAGGCCGACGAGAACCATGCTTCCGTCGACTTTTAGCAGGTTCAAATATTCGCCCCAGTCGAGCGTAGCGGACACGGTATTCAGGATGAGATCGAACGATTTCGCCAGTTTCGTAAACGTATCTGGATCGGATGTCGCGTAAAAATAATCGGCACCGAGACGTTTGCCGTCAGCCTGTTTTTTCAGAGACTGGCTGAGCACAGTCACCTCTGCGCCCAGCGCATGTGCCAGCTTGACGCCCATGTGGCCGAGTCCGCCAAGTCCGACCACCGCGACGTTATTGCCCGGACCAGCCTTCCAATGCTTGAGCGGGGAATACAGCGTGATTCCGGCGCAGAGCAGTGGTGCACAGGCTGCCAGCGGAAGATTATCGGGCATGCGCAGCACATAATTCTCGTCGACTATGATTTTGTCGGAATAGCCGCCGTACGTCGGCACACCTTCTTTGTCGCGGGCATTGTAGGTCCAGACAGTTTGTACGGAGCAATATTGTTCGAGTCCACGCTTGCATTCAGCGCAAGTGCGACAGGAGTCGACGAAACATCCCACTCCCACTTTGTCACCCACTTTGTATTTCGTGACTTTCGCGCCCACAACAGTCACGACTCCGGCAATCTCATGGCCGGGAACCATAGGGAAGATGACTTCCTCCTGGTATTCGTTCCATTCGTTGCGGGCCTGATGAATATCGGAGTGGCAAATGCCGCAGTGTTTGATTTCGATGACGACATCGTGCTCGCGCGGTTCGCGACGCTCGATGGAATAGGGTGCCAGAGGCGCTTTTGCGGACAGTGCGGCATACGCTTTCGTCTTGCTCATGGGATCTCTCATTGAAAGAAGTGAACGATCATTCTAAATGACGCTGACCTGGAAAATGCCCTGTGTGCCAACAGTGCAAAAAAATAGCGGCCCGAAAATCCCGGGCCGCCAGATCTTAGACCTCAGACGGCTGAAGTCTGAGGTCTAAGATCCACTATTGACATGCACCGAAGACAGCTATCTTGATGGCCGCTATGCTTGCAAGAGGAGCTATTATTTGCCGCCGGCGTTGCCGTGCTGTCCCAGCCACGATGCCAGTTGCGGCTCCTGCTGTGACTTCAAATCCACGCAGTTGTTGATGCGCTCAATCGACTGTTTGTAAGTGCGCTCTGCTGCTTCGATTTTGTGGGCGGCGAAAAATTCCGTCACCTGGTCGCGCAACCCGGCATCGCAGAAGACGCTCGTCGCTCCGACAACCTGAGCACTGGCAAACGGTCCGCCAGCCTTTTCAATCGCACTCCAATGCTGACGAATGAAATCCCATGCCTGTTGCTGGCCGGCAGGATTTCCCATCACGCTGGTCACCAACTGCAGTGCATCCTGCGACCGTACATCAGGAGAGATTGCGTATTCCAGCGTTCTCTCCAACAGCTTCGAGTCAGTGAACTGGGGCAGGCTGAAGAAATACAGGTAGTATTCCTCCGGCGATTTTGGATTCTTCAGCGCAGCCATCAGTTTGTCATAGAACGCCGGATCGTTATTGAGGGCCGCCAGCGCAAACGCGCCGCCGGCGATTTGATGATCGACCGACGATGGATCGGCCAGAGCCTTATCCGCGATTTTGCTGGCCTCGGCCAGCGCCTGGGGATCGCGGGCGTCGTAGCCCAGAGCATTTATCAGCCGCGAGCGCAGAGTCCGCTGTTCGTCGGTGTCGCCGGGTTTCGGTTCCCAGCCCACGTCTTTCATCGCTGGAGTGAGATATTGCCGCAGCCACGCGCGGTAGGAATCGCGATCACTGTCACTGACCAGGTATTGGCCGATGAAGTTCAGTCGGCCCAGCACATCATCGAGAACGGCGCGATTACGGTCTGACTGCAGGCCCTGGGCGAAGGCGAGGTAGTCGCCCACCGGTTCGCGACCGACGCGAACGGAGGCCCAGATGTCGGTCTGCAATGCGATACGCTCACCCGGAGTCAACTTGGTTTCGGCATCCTTGGCCAGCGCGCGAACTGCATCCGGCTGGTAGCCGACGCGGTAGTAACCGCTCGCACCCGCGTTGGCGAGAACCCAGTTCGAGCAGCCCGGCAGCGTGAAGGTTTCTTCCTTCTTGGTGAGGAGTTCGCACTTCGCGGCCGTTGACGCCGAACCTTTCATGCACAAAGGAATCTGCCAGAGTTGGTCGTTGGCTTCTTCGAACTTCGCGCGATCGAAGTAATAACGCTTTTGCGACAGAGTCACACTCGTGGAGCTTCCCGAGCATTGCGCTTTTACGTTGACAATCGGCAAGCCGCCTTGTTTGACCCACGTGGGCATAATCTGGTCCACAGGCTTCTTCGAGGTCTTTGCCTGCGCATCCCAGAAATCGCTGGCCGTTGCATTGGCGTACTGGTGCTCTTTGAGATAGGCATTGACCCCGGCGCGGAAGGTGTCTTCGCCAAGGTAGGCTTCAAGCATCCGCAGCACTGCGGCAGCTTTGCCGTAAGCGATTCCATCGAACAATTCGAGGATTTGACCCGGAGTTTCTGCGGCCTGGTGGATGGGGCGCGTATTTGCCAGCGAATCGACGTTCATGGTGCCGCCGGTTCCGCTGACATTATCGAGCCGGGCATTCCATTCGGGTTTGAACGCCTGCACGGGCTTGCTCGACATCCAGGTGGCGAAGCCTTCGTTGAGCCAAACATCGTCCCACCATTTCATGGTGACGAGGTCACCGAACCATTGGTGCGCCATCTCGTGCGCGATCACGCCGGCGATCCCTTTTTTCAGGTCAACCGAGCCTTGCTTTTCGTCGATCAACAGGATGACTTCGCGGAAGGTAATGCAACCAGTGTTCTCCATCGCACCCGCGGAGAAGTCGGGGATCCCAATCAAATCCAGCTTGCCGTAGGGATACTTAATGCCGAAGTAGTTGTCGTAATACTTCAGCACGCTGCTCGCGACTTCGAGCGCGAACTTGCCCATTTCCTTCTTTCCGGGCGTCGCGTAAACGCGGATCGGAATGCCGTCGGCTTCGCCTTCGACATATTCGAAGTTGCCGACAATAAGAGCGGCGAGGTACGACGACATCTTGGCCGAAGTGGCGAAGCGCACGGTGTGCTTGTCGCTAGGGCCGGGCGTGTCGGAGACGATTTTCTGATTGGAGATCGCGACCAGTCCCTTGTCCGCTACGGCAGTGATATCGAACGTCGCCTTATAGTCGGGTTCGTCGAACGAAGGAAACGCGCGTCGCGCGTCAGTGGCTTCAAACTGAGTGGCGGCATACTTGCGGCCCTGATCGTCTTTGCCCAGGTAGAGTCCGCGCATTTCGCTGTTGAGCGTGCCGGAATAAGTAATGTGGATCGTTGCCGGGCCGGCAGTGAGCGGCTTCGCGACGGCGAGCACGACCATTTCCTTATCTTTCTCGGGCGTCACGGTCGCCTTTTGGGTTGTACCGCCGCTGGTGATGCTGACTTCGTGGAAGTCAATGTCGGCCGAGTTCAGCGTAATTTCGGATGTCGGCTTGAGCACGCGGACGGAAATAGTCTCATCGCCTTCAAACGTGGCTTTATCAAGATCGGGCGTGAAGGTGAGCTTGTAATTCTCAGGGCGGGCAACCTCGGGCAAGCGCTGGGCAGCGGCCATCGAAATTGTCAGCGCAACAAAGGTCAGAACTGCAAGGATTCGTTTCATAGGTTTTTCCTCAGGAGATGTACTCGGATCGTCTCGTCGTGTGAATCGTATTTACTTCCAAGAGGCCAGGGTTAGTAAAAATGACAACAGAAAATGCCCCAAAACGCAGAGATACAACCCCACTTCAGCATCTTACGCAGAGCGAAGTACGAAAGTTCAATGGTTATTCACCGCTATGCCATTTAACAGGGTCATGGCGCAGTGATTCGCTCCAAACCAGTACGGGATCTCGCGATAGTCGTCCACCGCAAATACCGCCAGATCTGCGTCCTTGCCCGGTTCGATGCTGCCTTTTCGTCCTGCAAGTCGCAGGGCGTGTGCACCATTAATTGTGGCCGCCGCGATTGCTTCCGCCGGCGACATCTTCATGTGAGTGCAAGCCAGCGACATCGCCATCGGCATGCTGAGTGTCGGCGACGTTCCCGGATTGTAATCTGTCGCCAACGCTACCGGCACGCCGCAATCGATCAACCGTCGCGCATCGGGATAGTCCTTCAGCCCCAAAAAATAATTCGCTCCCGGTACGAGCGTGGCGACCGTGTCTGCCTTTGCTAACTGTGTGATGTCGTCGTCGTTTACATGGTCCATGTGGTCGAACGACGCTGGATCGAAGCGCAAAAACGGCGCCAGACGAGTCTCGGAAAGTTGCCCCATGTGTGCCCGAACGCTCAGCCTGTACTTGGCAGCAGCGTCGAAAACCTGTTCCGTTTCCTCGGGAGTGAAAGCGCCCTTGTCGCAGAAAACGTCCACGAATTGGGCGAGCTTTCGCCTCGCCGCCTGCGGGACCATCTCTAGACAGACGGTTTCAACATATTTTTGTGAGCATCCCTGAAATTCTTTTGGGACGATATGGGCTCCGAGCAGCGTGGGAACGACCGTTCCCGGCCAGCCCGAGGCAGCCTGCCGGATCGCTTCCAGCGATTTCAATTCCGATTCAACCGTCAAGCCGTAGCCGGATTTGGCCTCAACGGTGGTTGTACCGTAGGCAGCCATGTCTTGCAGAGCGTTCAGAATTTTCGCTGCAAGTGCTGATTTTGTGGCCTTGCGTACGGCTTCCAAGCTGGCGCGGATGCCGCCGCCTGCGGCCGCGATCTGCTCGTAGGATGCACCTTCGATACGCTTCTCGAAGTCCACTAGACGTGGGGCAGCAAAGGCGGGATGCGTGTGAGAATCGACAAATCCCGGAATGACGACTTGGCCAGTGCAGTCGATTTCGCTGACTTTCTTCCGATTTTTCTTGAGCCAGGGATCGCGGAGGAGGGCATCTTTGGTGGTGCCGACGGAGACGATCTTGCCTCCGAGGCAGAGGACGGCGCCGTTGTTGATGATGCCAAGTTCTTTCAGTTGAGTGCCGCGGCGGGGGCCGGGCCCGGCGGAGGGCAACGTGAGCAATTGTGCGACATCGACAAGCAATAGGGCCGATGCCTTATGCACCCTGCCTCCGCACACAGAGCATGCACCGCCGGAACACAGACGCATGCAGCAGAAGATAAGTCATAGAACACGGCAGATAAATTCTCTGCTGGAGACGATGCACGTCAGATGTATCTTGTGAAATCGTCGAGACCATACTGCTGCGCGACCACTTGGTCGAAATACCTAGCACGACCATGAGCGTTGTCGATCGTCACTTGATTAAAATGCCAGGCTTGGCCGTTGCGCCACACGTAATCCTCTATCGTGAGCAGGTTTGGAAATCTTCTCACTTCCTTTTCGCGGTGCTCGAGGGTTTCGTGGTCGTTGATCAACCTGCTTACAACGTTGACAAGGTCTTGGCCGCTACGATCGTGTGTCGCTTGCTCGAAACGGGTTGCGGGATCTCCCTGAGACTGTGTAATCACCCGGTGACAGGCGTCGGCAAGATTGTCAGCTGTGGGCAGTGGACGCGCTTGGGGAGTCGTCGAAATAGATATCACCATCGGGCAATTTTACACGAAGGTTGCCAAACGCTGCCGTGCTCGAAAATTTTCTCTATCACCTCTCCAAGAGAACCATGCCGCCTCCGTGGCTGAAGTTCATTTTTCCATCGGCACCTTCACGCCGGCTTTCTTCGCAAACTCTCTCGCTTCGTCGTAGCCCGCGTCCGCGTGGCGAATAATTCCCATGCCTGGATCCGTCGTGAGCACCCGCTCGATGCGCTTCGCCATCATCTCTGTGCCGTCGGCTACCGTGACCTGCCCGGCGTGTAGCGAATAGCCAATACCCACGCCTCCTCCGTTGTGAATGGAAACCCACGACGCGCCGGCGGCCGTATTGAGCATGGCATTGAGCAGCGGCCAGTCGGCGACGGCGTCGGAGCCATCTTTCATGCTTTCGGTTTCACGAAAGGGAGACGCAACCGAGCCGCAATCGAGATGATCGCGGCCGATGACGATCGGCGCTTTGATCTTTCCTTTCTTCACCAAATCGTTCATGGCCAGGCCGAATTGCGCTCGCTCGCCGTATCCCAGCCAGCAGATGCGCGCGGGCAGTCCCTGAAACTTGATGCGCTTGCGCGCGAGATCAATCCAGCGGCGCAGAATGCGGTTGTCAGGGAAGAGTTCGAGCACTAGATCATCGGTGACGTGAATATCGGATGGTTCGCCTGACAACGCGACCCAGCGGAACGGTCCGCGACCTTCGCAAAACAGCGGACGAATATACGCTGGCACGAAGCCGGGGAAGTCGTACGCGTTTTTAACACCCCGCTGAAAGGCGAAGGTGCGAATATTGTTTCCGTAGTCGAAGGTGACCGAGCCCATCTTCTGCAGGCGCAGCATGCCTTCCACATGCCGCGCGATGGCGTCGAGGGACTTTTCCTGATACGCCTGCGGATCGCTCTTGCGCAGATCAAGTGCTTCCTCGAATGCTATGCCGTTAGGCACGTATCCGTTCAGTGGATCATGAGCTGAAGTTTGATCGGTCAGAATGTCGGGGACAACACCGCGCTCAGCCAGCTCCGGAATGACATCCGCGCAATTGCCGACGAGGCCGACGGAAACATTTTCCTTCTTGCGCACAGCGTTTTTCAGGATGCGCAAGGCTTCATCAAGCGTCGTGACCATGAAGTCGCAGTAGCCGGTCTTCAAACGCTTCTTTATTCTCTCCGGGTCAACGTCGATCCCAAGAAAAGCCGCGCCGGTCATAGTTGCGGCGAGCGGCTGCGCTCCGCCCATGCCGCCCATGCCACCGCTTACGATCAACTTTCCTGCGAGGTCGCCGCCGAAATGTTTTTCGCCCGCCGCCGAGAATGTCTCGAATGTCCCCTGAACGATGCCTTGCGATCCGATATAGATCCACGAGCCGGCTGTCATCTGGCCATACATCATCAGTCCAGCGCGTTCGAGTTCGTTGAACTTCTCCCAGTTCGACCAGTGCCCAACCAAATTCGAATTGGCGAGGAGCACGCGCGGCGCGTGATCGTGAGTCTTGAAAACGCCTACCGGTTTGCCCGATTGCACCAGCAGGGTCTCGTCGTTCGCGAGATTCTTCAGCGTCTCGACGATGGCATGGTAGGCTTCCCAACTGCGCGCGGCGCGGCCCGTTCCACCGTATACGACTAAATCTTTTGGGCGCTCGGCGACTTCCTCGTCGAGATTGTTCATCAGCATGCGCATAGCAGCTTCCTGCTGCCAGCTCTTGCAGGTGATCTGATTGCCGCGGGGCGCGCGAATCGACGCAGGGGCCTGGGTGAGTTCGGTGTCGACGGGCATAGCAAGATGTTACTTGCTCGACACAGGGGAGCACAAACACATCGAGGCGGCAAACCAGATCAGACGTATATCGTAAGCAAATCTGACAAGAAATCTAGACCACTCTGGCCTCAAAACGAGATGCGTGCGCTGACTTGCATTTCGCGGCCGGGTGTCATCGGCATGGTCACGGTGCCGAATTGCGGTTCGTTCACATAGCGGTTCGGAGTCCCTAGGTTGACCATATTGAGGGCATTGAAGGCTTCGCCACGAAGCTGGAAAGCGGCGCTCTCAGTAAGCTGGAACGTGCGTGCCAGCGCAAGGTCGAGTGTACGCAAAGGCGGTCCATAGACAGAATTGCGGCCAACGTCGCCGAAGGTGTAAGCAGGAGGCGTCGCAAAGGCATTTGCATTGAACCACTTGTTCGCGGTGCGTGTGCCCGGTCCGAAAATCGGTTTTCCCGTGTAATTGGCGCGGATAGGATTTTCGCCAAGAACGGTACCGGAGTTGGCTGTGTCTCCAAATACAGAGATGGTAAAGGGCATACCGGACTCAATCTGATAAATCGAGCTGAGCTGCCAGTTCTGGGTGACGAGCCGAATCCACTCTGACTGCTTGTACGCGGGAATGCTGAAGACGCTGCTCAGGGCAAAGCGATGGCGCACGTCGCATCCTGGGCCTTTTTCAGCTGCGAGGTTACTGTTGTTTTGTGGGATGGCGCTCTCATCCATGGGCGAGCGGAAGTCAGGCGCGTTGGTTAGATTCTTGGAGAACGTGTAATTTGCCAGCAGACTGAGGCCGTGGGAATACTTGCGGCGCACGTTGACGTAACCTGCGTCGTACCAACTCTGAGCTGTGTCCTCGAGCAAATTGATGGTGCTGACAGGAAAAGTTTCGCTTTGTATGACCGCATCTGTGCTGCTTGGAGTCAGAACAGTCCCCGGCACAAAGCTCAGCGTCTTGAAGGGACGTCGCGGCCCCAGTGGTCCAGGTCCGGGAGGGGCATTGTTGATCAGGTGCGAGCGCTGAAGGTGGAAACCACGCGCGCCAAGGTAGCCAACTTCGATCGTGGTATTCACGCCAAAGGTCTTCTCGACTTGCCCGTTCCACTGCTGAACGTACTCCGCGGGAGCGTGAGGATCAAAAGCCGTGAAACTCACGGTAGTTGGTGTTAATGTGCCTTTCCCCAGAACCGGAGTGCCGAAATTCAGTGTGTTGGCGAAGAGGGAAGCAGGCGGGGTGAAGTTGTCGGCTTGCTGAGTTTCTGGAAAAACATAGGGCACATTGTGCCGTTGGTTGCACCAGGTATTCTGATCCACTGGCGTGAAAAACACGCCGTAGGCTCCGCGCAAGATAAGTCCAGGGCCGGGAAGTTGCTTCGCAATTCCAATGCGTGGCGCAAAGTTGTGTTTGTTGGAGTACATTAATCCGGTGGGGTAGCCTTGCTCGCCGCCAATGAAGACAGAAGGCACGCCGTTGTTGAATACCAGGTTGCTGTTGGTTTCGGCGAGATCGTAAAGCGGACTGGTATATTCGTAGCGCAGGCCGAAATTTATGGTCGTAGTCGGTGTTGCCTGCCAACTATCCTGCGCGAATCCATCCCATCCCCAGTTGCGAAGATTCATCTGCGGAACCCCCGCCTGGCGCTGCTTCACTGTGGGTAGACTTAACAGTAGGCTGGCAAATCCAGAGCCGCTGCTGTCATTGAAGCCGAATTCCGTCGTATAGCCGTTGGTGAATTGGTAGTAGCCGCGATTCTGGAAGAAGCCCCACATCGGCCAGATATAGCGACGCGCATCGGCGCCAAAGCGCATCGCATGATGGCCGTGCTGCCAAGAAAAGCTGTCCCGCAACTCGACGGTGGTATCCCACGCATGCATGGGTGTTGCGGCAAACGTGTCGCCGATGCCGGTGTAACCCTGCGCTGCAAACCACGGCGCGCCCCAGGCTCCCGGCCCACCGAATCCGATGCCCTGAATGCCTAACTGACCGACGATGTTGTTGACGTTATTGTTCTGTGACGTGCGGTCCATTGAGAGGCGCGAGAGCGCGAGAGAGGCGGTATTGAGTTTCGTGCTGGAAAAGATGTGATTCCAGGAAATGACAGACTGTTGCGAAAGATTGTCGAAGTTCGCGCTGAAGCCGGGAAGATTTTCGGTGGTTGAGGTTACTCCGCTGCTGGGAGAGAACCCATGCTCGGAGCCTGCCGAATAACGGGCCATCAGGGTGTCGTTGTTGGCGAAATCGTGATCAATACGTGCTGTTCCTTGACTCTGATAGTGCGTTTCGTTGCGGATGTCGAGGTAGTTGTTGGAGTCTGGGCCCGAGGTCATCATCGTCATGTTGGGCCGTGGAACGTACTGAAGAAGAAACGCTTCGAGCTGCGTATTGATGCGATTGATGGGAATCTGATTATTGGAAAACTGACTACGGGTGTAGGGAAAGTTCGATGGTCCAACCGGTAGAGAAGGATTGTAGTTAGGGTTCGCGACAGCTGTGGTCGGATCAAAGATGTTGATACCGCTCATGCTGAAATCGCCCTGGATTTCGTTGAGAGTGGGGACGGTGAGAATTTGAGCATCAGCCTGGGAAAGACGGAGACCTTCATAGTTGAGGAAAAAGAAAGTTCTTCTGTTTTTGCCGAGCAACGGTCCTCCAAACGAAGCGCCGTAGTTATTTTGGACGAGATGGTTGTTGCCCATGGCAGCGAAAGGACTGGCGTCCAAGGCACTATTGCGCAGGAATTCGTAGGCAGTGCCGTGAAATTGGTTGCTGCCGGAACGCGTGACGATATTGATTTGTCCGCCGCCAGCCCCGCCCATGTCAGCGGTATAGCTGCTGGTCTCCACTTGGAATTCCATCACGGAATCTGGAGAAGGACTGAGGTTCTGTGTATTGAAAGTGGGGTCGGTGTTGGTGGCGCCGTCGAGCAGGAAAAAATTGGCGTTGGGACGTGCTCCGCCGATCACGACAGCGGAGCGTTGACCCGGCCGCCAGTAAAGGGGATTGGTCTCTCCAGTCTGTGCGCCAAAACCGACATGAGCGCCTGGGACAGTGAGGACCAGATCGATAAGCATGCGACCGTTGAGCGGAAGCTCCTGGATCGACTTGGGCTCTACGACCTCGCCTACGCTGGCATCGGTCGAGCGAAGTACATCCGCCGAAGCACTTACCTGAACGCCCGAGCGAACCGGACCGATCTTGAGGGACACCTCCAACGCAAGCTTCTGCCCGACTTCCAGGTGCAACGATTGCGTAACCGGAGCAAAGCCAGTGGCTGACGCCGTCAATTCGTAGTCATCGGGAAGGAGCGCCGGAGCGGAGAAAAAACCGCTGTCGTCAGTCGTGGCTGAACGCATCGCTCCTGTGCTGGCCGCTTTAAAAAGTATGGTGGCTTTGGACACAGGCAGCGATTGGGAGTCCATGACTTTGCCTGAAACTGAAGCATAGTTGCTTTGGGAGAAGGCGGCAGTGGACAGGCATAGAACACACAATGCAATCGACAATCGTCGCATGAATACCCCTCGTGGAGATCTGCGAGCTGCCACGAAGTCGAACTCAGAGAACATCGACTTCCAGGGAATGGAGTGGCGCCACAAGTGACCGATACTCTAGTGAAGCGAAGAGGGGAGGATCAATAACAGGAAAGCACTATTCGGAGTATCAGCGCGTGGAGTTTCGAGCGAGAAACCTGATTAGGATGTTCGATCACCAGCTACTGTACGCAGTGCCGTCACTCGCGGTGCTGTTTGAGGCGGAATGTACATCGGTGATGCCGGGATCCTGTTGGTCGACGGCCATCATTACGTCTTCCTGCACGACTTCCCAGTTGGGCTGGCGAGTCATGGGATCGACTGGAACCTGCCGAAGATATCCGGCGGTAACGAGATCGTCGAGGCCTTGCGGCGCTTTCTGTTTATCGAGAGTGTATTGCGAGATGACATTGCGCAGCGTGCTCAGGTTTGATCGCAGAACAGACTCGCGCGCCTGCACAATGGACTGGTTGTACATTGGCACAGCGACGGCCATCAGGATCATGATGATGCTGAGGACGATCATCAATTCCAGCAGCGTGAAGCCGCGGGAACGGCGTCGCGCAGATATGCGATTACACCTTTCTGCCATCCACGTTGTCGTGGTCGTCGACTTGTTCCAAGACTTCTTCACGCTTTACCAGTCCTTGTATTTCGTTCCGTCGAGCGCCTCGCCCGTCGATTTGGTGTAGACGTCGAAGACGCTCTGTCCGCCCCAGGAATCGGAGTCGGGGTCGTCCTGCATCGAGCGCAATCCCCACTCTTTATTTTTCGTCATGGGGTCGGTAGGGATAGAACGCAGAAAGCGGAGTTTCTTGCCGCCGGCGATTTCCACTCCCTTGACCAGTGTATCGAGGTCGGGTGGGTAACCCTGGCTGTCAACCTTAGTTTGAAAGGCGTTGCGATCGGCAGCGTCTTTGTAGCGGTCGATGGCGTCGCGCATCTCCCACAATGCTGCACGGAGCTGTCGTTCTTTCTCGCGCTGGATGGTGATTCGCGCCAGCGGCAGCGCCATCAAGGTGAGAATCGAGAGGATGGTCGCTGCGACGATCAACTCCAGCAGCGTGAAGCCCCGTTCAGCTTTTGACCGGCGCATCAACCTCCCGCCGTGTGCAGGAGGCGTCGCATGAAGTTTCGGGCCCGCAATCACCGTACGCATGACCATCTCTATTCTACTGTCACCGACGCTTGCGCTCCATTGACCGCAATCGGCTGTAGTCCCGGATCGCGCGCACCACCGCGCGTAATGGTCAGAGGAGTCTGCCCGCTGGCCAAGGCCTGGAACGTTAGGGTCACGACGGTACCCTGGCCAGACACTCCTCCAGCGCCCGGTGGCCGTGTCGCCGTGATTGTCACCTGCCCGGCCTCCTCGCGATGGACCAAAGCAACGGCCTGTCCATCCTGCGACAAGAAACCGCCGTTGGACACATTCACCATTTGCAGCATCTTTGGATCGTAGTTGAGTTGTACTGGCACGGAATACACGTTCTGCGCACCGGAAATGAGCAGATTCACAGCGAACGTATTGCCCTTCGTCGCCTGAATCGTGGCCGGATCGAACAGGAAATTCGCCGGCCCGCCGGCATTCGGAGTGGTCGGAACAGGTGTCGCCGGCGTCGGCGTAACCGGAGTGATCGACGGCTGTACCTGTTGCTGGCCCGCCGGTGCATTCATGTTCGCAGGTGGCACAGCGCCTACGCCCTGCGGTGGGATGGCCGGCGGTACCGTAGCACGCTGGCTCACATGCCGCAGTTCGATCGTATTGGCCGTGCCGATCTCGATCTGGCGTTGGTTGATCTCATTCACATCGGGGCCGCGAATAATGTGTGGCGTGATCGCAAATACCGTCTCGTCCTGCGAATGGTCTTGTTGCACCTGCCCAAACAGGTAGCGCAGGATCGGAATCTGCGCCAGGCCCGGAATGCCAGCGAGCGACTTGGTTTGCGTATCGTCCATGATGCCGCCAATGAGGCTGGTCTCGCCGTCTTTCAGACGGATTTCGCCCAAGTCCACTTTCTTCTGCCCGATGATGGGCTGGGTGATGCCGCCGATGCTCGCCTGGCCTATTTCCGACGAGATTTCCATGGCAATCTTCAAGGTCACGTCGCGATCGGCATGAACGTGCGGCGTAACATCGATGTTGACGCCGACATCGATGTATTGGAACTGCGTGTTGACCAGCGGGTTGATGCCGACACCGCCGATGCCGGGCTGAAACGATCCGGTAGCCACTGGCAGACGTTCACCGATTTTTAGCGATGCCTTCTGATTATCAAGCGCGCGAATCTGCGGACTCTGAATCAGCTTGGTATCAGTGTCTCCCATCACAGCAGACAGATTGGCGGAGCCGATCGATACGTTGAAGTTGGTCGCGTTGAGGTTGCCGAGGTCGTTTAGATTGATGCCGTTGCTCGAGTTGGTAGTGCTGGTGGTTGACGTCGTGCTGGTTGTGCTCGTCGTGCTCGTAGTGCTGTTGAGATTGCTCTGTAATGTGACTGTGGCGCTGGTTGGCGGGCTCAAGCCGAGCGTGCGCGAGCGGTCTTTGCTGATCTGCATTACGTCAATGTCGATGATGACTTCCGGCCGCGCTTTGTCGAGATCATCCACGAGCTTTTCCGCCAGCGCGATCTGATCGGGAGTACCGCGAACTACGAGGGCGTTCTGCGAGAGCAACTGCTGTACGCGCTGCACATCGAGCACGGCGCGGATCGCGTTGACTACATCCTGTAATTCGGTGGGCTGGGAGAGATTCGAAAGATAAAAAGTTTTGAGGACGCTTTGTTCCAGCTCCTTGCGCTTGGCAGGATTGTCTTGCGCGACGAAAATCGTATTCGGAGTAACAGGGCGCCAGAAGGTTTTCGACTCCAGCGCGGTGATCTGCAAGGCTTCTTCCAGCGTGACGCCGTTCAACTCAACTTTAATTTGCTTTGAAGTCACCTGGCTTGAGTCGGGATCGAACAGGACGTTAACTCCAGCCAATTGACCGATCGTGCGATAAACCGTATCGGTCTTGTCGGTCAGCTTAACGGTGACAGGGACATTGGAGATCGGCGCAAGCTCTACCGGACCGCCTGCCTCAAGCACTTTGCGTTCGAGGCTGTTCGGAGGTCCGGCCGCTTGCGGTGTCGGATTCGTCCGGTCGTTGATCATCTTCAACGTCCGCTCGAGTTCCTGCTTGGCAATGAACAAGGAGGGATCGACGGTCACCGCTTTGCGGAATTCAACTACCGCGTCTTCCAGCTTGCCGTCGTCGCGCAGGGACTGCCCGCGATGCACGATCGCCGCCGCCGCTTCAAACCGCGTACGCTCGAGGGCGGAGCGGTAGCGCAAATCTTTGGGCCTGAGATCGTGGGCTTGCCGGAAAAGGTCGTAAGCGGCTTCGTAATTCTGGCGTGCCTCGGCGTCCTGGCCTTTGTTGTACAAATCTTTAGCTTTGTCGGCGATGGCGGGCAGGGCCACAATGACAACCAGCAGCAGTACCAGGGCCTGGCGCATCAGGCGTCTCATGCGATGATCCTCATAGAAATTGACACTCGCGAATGGTGCATTCTGTCTTTCCGGACAAGCAGTTCTGACACTTCCGGCGCTAACCGCCACGTTTCAAGAGGGAGAAACGCTTCGACGCACAAAAACAGGTCGGACGCGATTATAGCATCGCGGTTTCAGCTTCCGAAGTGCTTGTGCGCGAAGCAGTTACACTCTTTAGTCTTAGGACCGGCAGGGAGGGGCTGTCGGGCTCCTGAGCTAACGTTGCAGCCGTTTGGCCTTTAGCTGGGGGAGTGACCTTCAGTTGTGCGCTCCTAATATACCCCAACACCTCCCGAAATGAATGCAAAATGATGCAATCCGAACGCAGAAAGCAGGGTATCGGCTTCCACTGCTAAGATAAATCGGTAGCCATGCCCCGCCAATCCACACACCAAACCAAGCCCAACCCGGAGAAATCCCCACGCCGTGATCCCACAGCCTCCGGCCAGCGTGATGCTGCCGTTAATAGGATCGCTTCGCATAACTACTTCTTGCTGGAAAAATTTGAGACCGGTGTAGTCTTGACCGGGACGGAGGTCAAATCCGTCCGCGGCGGCCTCGCCAACCTGAAAGACTCCTATGGCTTAGTGAAAGACAACGAACTCTGGCTGCTCAATGCCCACATCGGCCCCTACGAGCACGGCAACATCCACAACCACGCTCCACTGCGCACCCGCAAGTTGCTGATGCACCGGGGCGAAATCCAGAAGCTGATCGGCAAGACTCAGCAAAAAGGGCTGACGCTGATTCCGACACGGATGTATTTCAAGGGCGGTAGAGTAAAAGTTGAGCTGGCTTTAGCTAAAGGCAAGCAATTGTGGGACAAGCGCGAGACCGAGCGGCGGCGCACGGCGGATAAAGAGGCAAGGGAAGCGATCAGCCGCAGCCGGAAGACGTAACCCAACGTCCACAACAGAGTCACAGAGACACAGAGAAATCATGTCAGCCGTCTGCTTGTGTGGGGCGGACAGTCCTGTCTGTCGCCTTTGATGTTGTTCGGGATTTTGCAAGTTTTGAATTTTCTCTGCGACTCCGTGTCTCTGTAGTGAAGACTTATGTGGGAATCTGCTGTCAAACCGCAGTGAGAATCACCCGCCCAAGAAGCTTGCCGTTGATCCCAAAGCGCCAAAGCGGGCGTATGATTGTCGGCCAACAGGGTGACTCGATGGCAAATCCTAGATATCTCGCCGAGATTGGATGAAGGGAATTTCGGCAACCCAGCCGCGAAGCGGCGCAAGAATAAAGCCCACGGCGCAAGCCGTGGGTCAGGAGCAGAGAACCGAACCAGCCCCGTAGGGGCGAAAAATAACCGTAGCATGTAGGGGCAGCCGCGCTCGACTGTCCGGACGAACGAAGCTCTATATTGACAGTTTGGATTGGATCGACGGCGGGCAGGAACGAATGCCTATGGCGAATCGCGAACATCTTGCAAGACTATGTGAGGGTGGATGGCGTTGGAATCCATGGCGAGAAGAGAATTCCGACGTTATTCCCGATCTGTCCGGGTTGAATATTGGCGGATCCGATATGGAGGAAAGGTCGGCGATTATCTTGCACGCTGGATTGCGCTATTGCAATCTAAACGGGGTTGATTTGCGCGGAGCTCAACTGACACAAGAGGATCTTCGGGGGGTACATCTAAGCGGTGCTGGTCTAATGGATGCGGACTTAGGAGGCTCGGATTTGAGTGCTTCCGATCTTTCTCAGGCCGTGCTTATCGACGCCTATTTAGGTTTCGCGGACTTTACCGAAGCTAACCTTAGAAGTTGTAACGCTGATACGGCGGACTTTACGGGTGCAAAGCTGGTTCACGCAGACCTAAGCGACGCAACATTACAAAATGCCAACCTCAGCGACGCAGATTTAGCCGGCTCCGACTTCACCGACGCATCAGTTGGTTACACTGTATTTGGGAATAATGATCTGAGCAATGTCAAAGGGCTGGAAACTCTAGAACATTCTGGTCCTTCGACGGTCGGCATCGACACGATTTATCGTTCTAAGGGAAAAATTCCAGAACTTTTTCTGCGCGGTTGTGGCGTGCCAGAAGAATTCATCACTTTCGCAAACTCCCTCGCTACAAACCCCATTGAATTTTATTCCTGCTTCATCAGCTACTCCACGAAAGACCAAGACTTCGCCGACCGTCTCTACGCCGATTTGCAGAACAAAAGCGTGCGCTGCTGGTTCGCCCCGCACGACGTGCAAGGGGGCAAGAAACTCCACGAGCAGATCGACGAAGCCATCCGCCTGCACGACAAGTTGCTGCTGATCCTGTCGCCGCACAGCATGGCGAGCGAGTGGGTGAAGACGGAAATCGCCAAAGCCCGCAAGCGCGAGGTGCGTGATCAGCGGCGTGTGCTATTCCCCATCCGGCTCGCGCCCTTTGAAACTCTGCGCGACTGGGAATGCTTCGACGCCGACACTGGAAAGGATTCCGCCCGCGAGATTCGCGAGTATTTCATCCCCGACTTCAGCAACTGGAAGAATCACGACTCCTATCAAGAGGCTTTCACAGCCCTGATCCGCGACCTGAAAGCGTCCGACCCGATACGGAAGTAAAGATTTCCTCAATCCCTTGTGACATATGACCTTGCCTCCCAAATTGAAATGCGCGATCATCGCCGAGTCGGACGGAGCGCGGCGAGCCCCAGTGGCCCGCGCGTAAGTCCCTTGTTCTCTGGATTTTGACCTCTAAGTTCTTTGAAAAACGGATTCTGGCGGGAATTTCGCGCTAGCATGATGATTCCAAAGATGGAGGGGGGAGGGGGGTACCTCCTATTTTCGGCGCAATGGGACCATCCAAGGCTCGCCGTGAGCCATGCCGCAAAATTTATTTTCAGATCGCAATTCACGCAACCGCAATTCGCAATGAAGACCGTCAATCTGAAAGTCGATCTTCCCCCTGTGTAAGAGGCATTGCGGCGCCTTGAACGGGAACTCGCGCTGGCTCGCCGGGATGGAATTACGATTCTCAAAATCGTCCACGGATACGGTTCCAGCGGTGTCGGCGGCGATATCCGGATCGCGGTGCAGAAGCGCCTGCGGGAACTGGCCGACGCCGGACAGATTCATGCCTGCATTTTCGGAGAGAATTGGTCTAAGTCGGATGAGCAGACCTGGCGCCTGCTTCAAGGCCAGCCCGAGTTGAAGAGCGACCCGGACCTCGGCCGTGGCAATCTGGGAATCACGATTGTCGTCTTCGCGAAATAAATCGGCGCTGCGAGTTCGCGGTCGGATTCAAGCTGTAAGCGAATGATGCAGATGACGCGGAAATTTTACCAGGCGAAAGGGAAGGCGCTCGTCCTGATTGGACGCTTTCATGCGATGGTAGTCTAGTTGCCTGCTTCTTCGAGAATAAACCAATCATTCCTATGCGCTTTCTTTCTACGTTTTTCTTAAGCCTCTCGCTTTCAGTGTCTGCGTTAGCACAAAAACCCTACGACCTTCTCATTAAAAACGGAAGAGTGATTGATCCGCACAACGGCGTAAATGCCGTTCGCGACGTTGCGATCCGGGACCATAAGATCGCCGCCGTCGAGGCCAATATCCCGGCGAGCGACGCCACCAAAGCGATCGATGCCCACGGTCTATTCGTAGTGCCGGGGCTCGTTGATATTCACGTCCACGTCTATGCGGGCACTGGCTTGCGCGAGGCTTACGATGGCGACAACAGCGTTTATCCGGATGGCTTTACGTTCCGCAGTTGTGAGACCACCGTTGTCGATGCCGGCAGCTCCGGCTGGCGCAATTTCCCTGATTTCAAGGACCGGATTATTGATCGCGCGCGAACGCGTGTGTTTGCCTTCCTGAACATCGTAGGAAACGGCATGGGAGGCAAGCTGGTCGAGCAGAACACCGCGGACATGGATCCAGCTGCGACAGCAGAAGCAGCGCAGAAATATTCCGCGGTGGTGGTCGGTATCAAGACAGCTCACTTCGAGGCGCCAGAGTGGACGGCTGTCGATCGTGCGATTGAAGCAGGCACACTGGCACAGATTCCCGTCATGGTCGACTTCGGAGTATTTCGTCCGGAGCGTCCGTATGAACAACTGGTCACTCAAAAGATGCGGCCCGGTGACATCTCCACGCATATGTACATCGATTACATTCATATGCTCGATGCGAACGGCCGGGTGCTTCCGTATCTGTTCGAAGCCAGGAAGCGCGGCGTGATCTTTGATGTTGGACATGGAGGCGGCAGCTTTATTTTTCGGCAGGCGATCCCCGCTGTTCACCAGGGTTTTCTGCCGGACTCGATCTCAACCGACCTGCACGTAGGAAGCATGAATGCAGGCATGAAGGACATCACTAACGTGATGTCGAAGTTCCTGAATATGGGCATGTCGCTCGAGGATGTGATTCTGCGCACAACCTGGAATCCGGCTCACGAGATCAAGCACGAGGAACTGGGACAACTCGCTGTCGGCTCTACCGCGGACGTGGCGGTCTTGCGCGAGGAGAAAGGCAAGTTTGGTTTTGTCGACAGCCTCGGCGGACGAATGATCGGCCATCGAAAATTGTCGTGTGAGCTCACCGTGCGGAACGGCCTTGTCGTGTGGGACGCGAACGGAATCTCGCGTGACGACTGGAGGACTTCGGGAGGATTCCATCCTGCTCCCTCGTGGGACGGAACACTGCCGAACAAGCGGTAGCCTGGAGCCCCGCGTAGCACACAGAAGGAGCGCTTTACTTGTGCACAGTATGCGAAAGTTGAACTCGGTGGATAGGAAGTTCGCACAGATTTTTCTGTAAACGATGATACGGATGACGCGAAATTGCAGGATTCCCCTTATTGACTGCCCGCCATTGCGACTGCGTAATAGTGGAAATGGCTGCCGCTGCGCCGAACCAACCTACGCCGATTCGACATGCACAGAACCGGCACGAGCGGATTTTCAGCCTGCCATCCCGTCGGCGCAAGCGATGGTGGCGCTGGATATTCCTCGCTCTGGTGCTCGCAGCCATCGTCGCTGTAGTGGGCGTCCGCTATGTGATTTCTCACGCAGCTCCCATCTTGCGTACGCGAGTTATCGAAACACTTTCCGCTCGTTTCAAGAGCAAAGTCGATCTCGCCGAACTAGACGTATCCGTTATGAATGGCCTCACCGTTCATGGCAGCGGCCTGCAGATTTTCGGGCAGACCGATCCCAACCCTTACGAACCGGGAGTTCAGCCACTGATCGCGGTGCAGGAATTTCGTTTTCAGACCGGAGTCGCGAGTCTGTTCCGCTCACCAATGCACGTGCAAACTGTTTATGTGAAGGGTGCTGAGCTCAACATTCCCCCGCATAAAGACCGCCAGCAGCTCAGCGACATGCGCAAATCCTCAGGCAAGATCGCTATCATCGTCGATCAACTCACCTTCGAAGATACGAAATTGCTGATCAATACCAGCAAGCCGGGCAAGGCGCCGCTTACTTTCCAAATTGGCCAGCTGAAAATGCTTGATGTTGGGCCCGACCAGCCAATGCCATTCGAGGCGACGCTGGTCAATCCTAAGCCGGTTGGGGACATTCAATCGCACGGCAAGTTCGGACCGCTGCGCGACGATCAGCCGCGCTATACGCCGGTTTCGGGCGAGTATTCATTTACTAATGCCGATCTTGGCACGCTGCACGGTATCGCCGGAATTCTCTCTTCAACGGGAAAATATCACGGAAGCCTAGGAAGAATTGAAGTCGACGGCGCAACCGACACACCAGATTTTCGTCTGGCCTCGAGCGGCCATCCCGTAAACCTGCATACCGATTTTCATGCGATCGTCGACGGCACCGACGGCGACACCTATCTTGAGCCGGTGAGGGCGCACTTTCTGCATTCTGCGTTTACAGCGAGGGGTAAGGTCATTCGAGTTGAGCAGCCACACGGACACGATATCGAGCTGAATGTCGAAATGAACCAGGCGCGAATCGAGGACCTGCTCGCATTGGGCGTGAAGACAGAGCCGCCGGTGATGAGCGGAGCAGTTACTCTGCAAACGGAGATGAGTTTGCCTCCCAGTGCAGAGGACGTTGCGGATCGCCTCAAACTCAAGGGCAGCTTCAGAATCCCTGTAGCTCAATTTTCGAACGACAAGGTGCAAAGCAAAATCAATGCTCTGAGCCTTCGCGCCCAGGGCAAGCCCAAACTCGTAAAGGAACACATAGACCCGAACGTTTCATCTGATCTCAACGGGACGTTTCTGTTGAACAACGGTGAGTTCACGTTTTCGCAATTGCATTTTGCAATCCCAGGAGCCCGGTCCGAGATTCAAGGACAGTACAGTCTGGATGGGAATGTTTTTGATTTTCACGGAAAATTGAAATTGGACGCGAAGCTCTCGCAGACGATGACCGGATGGAAGTCAGTCCTGCTTAAGCCTGTCGATCCGTTTTTCAGCAAAGATGGTGCGGGGGCGGTGATCCCATTCAAGGTGACCGGTACGCGCTCAGAGCCACACTTCGGTCTGGATTTCGGCCATCAGAAGGGAAAAGCTGAAAAGGCCAGTGGAGCTGCGTCAGATTAACTTTGCGGTACGAGAACTACACTTCAAGCTTCTTCTCCGACCGACGGTGGCGCAGGAACGATAGGTGATGAGGGTTGTGGCGTGGATTCCTGTACAGGCGGCGCAATATGCTGAGGCGTAAACGGCTGCATCGGCGCAACCGGGACCATCATCTTCTGCTGCCAATATGTGACTGCGATCCCACGCTGCCAGAAGCGTGGGATCAATAGTAGAAACAATGTAAATTGGCTGATCACGAATGCACCGAGAACGCTTTCGGGTGCGACAAATTTCATCCACGCCCAAAGCCCGCCGACTAGAATGATTGCGGCCACGATGGTTACAAAAACATAGCTGCCCAGCAATCGAAAAAAGCTGCGGAACGTGTGCCGGAACCCGGCGAAAATCGATCTGCGCACCGCCCGCTGATCATCCAGAACGATGTCAGTTTCGGCGAGATCGAACCAGATACGCAGTGTGGTCATCACCAGAAAAATGACTACGAGACCCGTCATCTGTAATTCAAACGGCAGAACTTCGTTCGTACTCTCTCCCGCTTTCTTGACGATGGCGCCGTTGATACCGAACAAGACGCCAGCAAAGATTCCCATCATGATGCTGGCAATGATCATGAGCCGTATGAATCGCCACAAGTTGCGGCCGCAGACGCGAAAAAATTCTTCGCGCGGAAGGCGGTAGTTCGAGGCATATCCCAGAAAAACTCCCGGCAGAAACAACGCCGTTGCTACAAAGAAGAGAATTGAAAAGTACAGCGCTGGCATCTGCATGGCAGCCATTTGTCCAAATTCGGGCCGAGCGAACAGTTCGAACATCATGGCAAGGTCGAAGCCGTGAACCAGGCGGTCGCTGAGGAGACTGTGGTCGAGGATAGCGTGGGCGCTGCGGCGGAATGCGGCCGTGCCAAACTCTGCCAACGTCAGGTTCAGCAGCCAGAACCAGAAGATGTAGCGTTTGTTGTTTCCGGCCATACCCAGCCCGCTGCCGAGCAGGCTCCGTTTTTTTGTTTCGCTGAAAAGTGTCTGCATGGATTCCTTCTTTAGACAGCCCACCAGGCAATTGCCTGGCCGATCCACTGCGTCACGAAAAGCCAGTACATGGAGAGTTTGCGCGTGGCCTTGGGATTCGCGTCGACTACATAGCTATTGTTGAAGTTATTGCGATCGATCTGCACCGTGTGGTCGGGGTCGAGTTCCGCCGAAACTGCCTTCGCTTTTTTCTGATAAGTGAGCTTCGTCCAGCGGCTCTGCCCGTCCCAATGCTCGCGAACTTTTTCGCCGTTGTCGAACTTGATTTCCACCTCGACCGGCATCACAAAGTCTCCCTTGCGATGGAGCCATACGGTGGAGTCGTAAACGGTATCGTCCTTGTCTTTCCCTTTTTTCGCATCCTTCTTTTCTTCCAGATACCAGTTCGTCGAAGCAGATTCGATACGCAGAACCTCGTAGTCCATCACCTGCGTTCCATACACTGCCTGATTGAAGTACCAGCGCAAATCTTTTCCGGAAACCTCCTCAATCGTCTTCAGGAAATCTTCTTTTGTGGGATGGGTGAAACGATACTTCATGAAGTAGGTGTGCATCGCCTTCGCCATCGTGTCTTCGCCAACGATTCCTTCGAGGGTCAGTAACACGCTGGCGGTTTTGCCGTAGGTAATGCTTCCGTAGGAATTTGAGTCGTAGTAGTCGTAGGCATTCTCCGCTATAGCGTCAAAATCGGCGACACTAGCGTAGCCGCCTCTCTGGAGTTCACGCTCCCCGAGCGTTGCGCCGGCCAAGTTGATGATCGAAGTGTCCTTGCCAAGAATCGAATCAAGAACCTTCACTTCCGTGTAGCTATTAATGCCTTCGTCCATCCAGGCATCTTCAAATTCGTTCGTCGCGACCATTCCGTACCAGTACTGGTGGCCGAATTCGTGCTCCACCACGATCTCCGGCAGGTGAAGGCCATCTGGCATGAACCAGCTCGAATCGCCAGTAATAAATGTGGGATACTCCATGCCACCTGCTGCCGAGTCCGGCTCGGGATCGACCACAGTCAGCGTTTTGTAGGGATACGGGCCGTACCATTTTTCGAAGCGGTCGAGCGTGTCGCGTGTGATTTTTTCGTGGCGCTCGGCCTGGCTCCAGTGAGCAGGTTGCATGAGGAACCGTAGCTTGATCGGTCCCATCTGCGACTGATAAACGGCCTCGCGCACTTTGTAGCGCGGGCTGACAGTCCAGGCGAAATCGTGAATATCGTCGCCGTGGTAGGTGACGGTTTTCGTGCCGTCTGGGTTGTTTAGGTCGCTGACTTCTACGCCGCTGGCACCGATCACTTCATATTGCGGGACAGTGAGCTTCACGTCGTAGACACCGAAGTCGGCGAAGAATTCTGTGGTGGCGTGATACTGATGGCAATTCCACGCTCCGTGCCAAAAAACTCCCACCTTAGGGAACCACTGCCCGCCGAGCAGGAAATCGCGCTTCCAGCCGGAACGCGCCTGCGTTTCCGGCATCTGGTCGTGAAACGCAATTTTGAACTGCACATAAGCGCCTGCCGGAATCGGCTTCAGCACGCGAAAGTCTGCCACAGTCTTGTCATCTTTATTGCCGTCGTCTGGCGCCATGTATTGCAGAGTGCTAGTCACATCGCCCTGGCCGACGACCTCGATGCTCTTGATTTCCTCTGACCCGTAGAACTTGTCTTCCCACTTCTGATATTGCGAATCGCGGCTGCCGGTGCGTTTCGCCTCGCGCACAAATGTGGCCTTGGGTTGAAATGCATTCTGATAAAGATGGAATGGAAAGTGGTCTAATGCCTGTCCGGTGAGATTGTGATACGTGAGAACCTCAGTTGCATCGACGGTGTGTTTTGTGGCGTCGTATTTGGCGTCGATTTCGTAGTGCACAATCCGCTGGGACACCGGCGTGGGTGAGTTGATGGCTAGCGTCGTGTCGGGGATGGACACCGCGAGGGCGGAAACAGGGCTCGCGGCTTTGGCAGCTTTGGCGGGAGCCGCCGATTGCGGAGCTGCCGTCACTCGCTTGCCGGGTGCAAATGCGATCACACCGAGTGCCATCGTCACAGCGAGAACGACACTTTTCCATCGAATCTGCATGAGAAACCTCACTTACAAGAAAACTGCGGTCTGAATCATATCCTAGGGCGTCTGAATGCCGCTACCCGCTGCACCGTAAATACGGCGCCACAGATCAATGAGTTCCGAAGATTTTTGCTACTCAGCATTTCGCATCCGAAGAAATAGTTCTGCATTGGAGTATGCCAATCTAACCTAGGCCGAGAGTACAATCCTTTGCGAAGAACGATGTTCGTCTCTGCATGGTGATGCCGCGAGGAAAAGGGGAGGACAGCATGCGCTCCGTTCACCAAGGAGACCTTGGCCTTCTGCAGCTTCCGGTTGCGCAAGAACTTCTGCAATCAAAGATTCCCGCGCGCCTCGCTTACGTCTGGACCGACGGCACGCCCCGCGTGATTCCCATCTGGTTTCACTGGAACGGGCACGAAATCGTCATGGCTACGCCGCCTAAAGCGCCCAAGCTGAAGGCGTTGGCAACAAACCCAAAGGTGTCGCTTACGATCGACGACAATACGTTCCCGCACAAGGTGCTGCTGATACGCGGCACAGCGCGACTTGAGCCGGTAGACGGAATTGCTGCCGAATATGTAGCCGCAGCTGGGCGCTATTTTGATCCTCAATTAGCGAATGCCTGGCTGACACAACTCCGCACGCTGATCTCTTCGCAGGTGCGCATCATCGTTACTCCCGAGTGGGTCGGGCTGCTCGACTTCCAGACGCGCTTTCCCAGCGCGCTTGCGAGCTAAAGCCCGAATTCCAGCATCGATCAGGCGGTCCATTCCAGCTAGAACGTCTCCAAAACATTTAACACGAAAGTTAACTATTTTATTGACTTTTCCGAGAATGCCGCGCTATATACTTAACGCCGTGGTTAACAATGAACAAAAGGTTACCGCCACTTTTGCAGCATTGGCAGACCCTACTAGGCGCCGGATTGTGCAGCGCCTTTCAGAGCAAGGCGAGACCCGGGTTACGGGCCTGGCCAAGCCCTTTCGCATCTCGCTGCCTGCGATTTCGAGGCATCTGCGGGTGCTGGAGCGTGCCCGGTTGATTGAGCGCCGGCGATGTGGACGCGAGCACTTCATTCGCCCGCGTCCTTCGGGCCTCGAAGAAGCACGGAAATGGATTGCGCACTATGCACAGGCGTGGGATTCCTCGTTCGACGTTCTCGATCAGTTGCTTGAAACTGCGAAACAAAAGGAGAAGATCCGATGAAATCCGAAGTGACGGTTGGAGACAATCGCATACAGATTACGAGAGTTTTTGACGCTCCCCGGCAACTTGTGTTCGCGTTTTGGAAAGAGGTCGAGCGCATCAAGCAGTGGTGGGGGTGCAAAGATACAACCAAGGTCGAATGCCAGATGGATTTTCGCGTAGGCGGAACTTTCACCTATGTCATGCAAATTACCGGGGCGGGTGAGTTTTCCTACAAGGGGCAGTACGACGAGATCGTCGAGCCGGAAAAGATTGCTTACCACGCAGACTTCGGTGGCACTATCACACGAGTTGTCGTCGAATTTTTCGATCTGGGTGCTCAGACGAAGATGGTCTTAACGCAAGTAGGTTTCCCGGCGCAGGAAATTTGCAAGATGGTGTCGCAGGGCACGACGGAAGCGTTCGATAAGCTGGACGCTTTAGTTGCCAGCGAAGCTCTGGTAACCCGATAAATAGCGGAAAGGAGCACCCATGAATGTGCCACGTCTGGCTTTCGCAACTTTAGGAGGTTTCGTTACTTATTTTGTCTTTGGAGGTCTGGCGTTTGCAGTATTGCCGTCGCTGCGGGCTGAAATGATGAAGTACCCCGCGGTCTACCGTCCGCAGGAAGGTCAGATGAAAGCAATGCCGTACGGTATGGCGGCGATGCTGGTTTCGATCCTAGTCATGGCAGTGCTGTATGCCATGATCTATAAAGGTGGCTCCGGCCTCGTTGAGGGTGCACGCCTCGGTGCTCTGATCGGAGTCTTTGCTGTTGGTGCGTTTGTTGTGCACAACTACGTCAATCTGAATGTTGGTCCGAAGCTGATGCTGCAGCAGGCAGCAGCTTACTTCGTTGAATGGGTTGTAACGGGCATCGTAATTGGCCTGATTTACCGGCCTGTCCTGGCTCGTTAGGACTGCGTCAGTCACCGCCATTTCAACGCTGCCGCACTACCGCGTTGGATACTTACTGTCCAGTTCCCGTCAGTGCTAGAGTTTGAAAGCTTGGATTCGCCGTGTCCGTCACTGTGACCGCGCCAGTGCGAACGCCGATCGCGCTCGGTGTAAACGTCACCGTGAACGTGCACTTGGCGTGACTGGCGAGAGATCCAGTGCACGGTGTCGCTCCGCCTGGAGCCGCGGTGAACTCACCATTCGTCACAATCGTCGGAGTCACGGCGGTAGACAGGTTGTTGGTAACGGTCACCGTCTGCGCTGCGCTGGTCGTGGCTACGGTTTGCGCAGCAAAAGTTAGGTTTCCCGGTGCGAAAGTAAGCGCCAGAGTAGCGGTTCCTTTCACATCGATGACTTGCTGGCTCACCGCCGCGTTGTCGGTAATCAAAATCGCACCGTTCACCGCTCCACTCGTTCCGAAAGCCGGCGAAAACGTTACATTCATCGTGCAACTGGCACCCGCGCCGAGGTTGAGGCCGCTGGCGCAGGGCTTACCGCCGGTTCCAGCGACTGCGAAATCTGCGCTAGGCGCAATCGAGTTGATTGTGATTGCAGTGGCACTGGTATTTTTGACGGTCATCGTCTTGGTGGCGCTGGTTGTGCCCCCTTCCTGATTAGCAAAAGTGAATGGATTGGGCGTGAAGGTGAGCGGCGCCGCGCTGCCACCAGAGCCGGTTCCAGATAGTGGCGCCAGCTGCGGGCTGAAGGTCGTGCTGTCCGTGAGGGCTAGCGATCCGTTGATCGCTCCCGCCGTTGTGGGCGAGAACGTAACTGCAATCGTGCAGGTCCCTTTTGGAGCTAACGATCCAGTACAGGTAGTTCCCGTCGGACTGGTGGCGTAGTTACCACTCGCGGCGGACGAGAACGTCAGGGTCGTAGCTTCGTTATTGGTGAGCGTGACCTTCTGAGATGTGGTGGTTGTCCCCACGGCCGCGGTTCCGAACGAGAGCGTTGCTGGAGTAATCGAGAGCGGCAGATTGCCGGTTCCCTTCAGACTTACAACCTGCGGTGAGTCGGGTGCGCTGTCACTGATGGAGAGTGCGCCACTGATCGCACCGGCCACCGATGGGGTGAAAGTAAGCCCCACATTGCAGGATGCGCCCGCCCCGAGGCTTGTGCTGCACGAGTTGCTTGTGATGGCAAAATTTCCAGTTGCAGTAATCGAATTGATGCTGACCGAAGAAGAACTTGTGTTTTTGAAACTGATGGTCTTGGCCGCGCTCGTCGTACCAACGAGCTGCGGGGTGTAGCTGACGTTAATCGGATTGGGCGTGACGATCGGGGCGTGGGCGATGTTGAAGGGCACTGCAGCGAATGCCGCACACGACGCTCCGCTGGGGAAGTTCTCCACAAATACCTGAACGCCACCCGGAGTACTCAGAATCTTTCCACTGATCGGCACGGTAATTTGATTCGCATTCACGAACTTGTTCGCGACGAAGGTGTTGGCGACAAAGACTACGGTCGGGTTCGGCGCCCCAGTGAAGCCTGTGCCGTTAATGGTCAAGTTGAAACCGGCGCTGCCCGCTACCGCAGCCGTGGGACTGATGCTGGTAATCGTCAATGGTGTGGGAATGGTGCTGAAATCCGCGATGCCAGTGATCTCATCGTTCATGGTGACGTTCAGCGGATTCGTGGTGCCGCTCAAGTTTTGCTGCCATTCAGTAAAGTCCCAGCCGGCATTGGCCGTGGCGGTAAACGTGAGCGGCGAGCCGCCTGGGTAATAGCTGTCGCCAGTGGGAGAGGACGGAGTTACTCCGACGGTGCCAGCACAGGGTTCGTTGGCGAAGTCACTGAGGAAATAATCCGGCGTTATCGTCGCCGTGTAGTTGGTACTCGTCGAGGGCAGAGTGATGGAGTGGCTTAGCGCGCCACTGTCGCTCCAACTGCTGAACAGGTAGCGGGTGTTGAACGTCCATGGAAACTCCGGTGAATCGACCGTGATCGTGTGATTGCTGCCCACACTCCAGGCGGAGTTGTAGAAGGGGCTGAAACTGGTGGGCGCGGGCCAGAAGCTTCCGTCGACAATGACATAGAATTGCGACCCGTCGGGATTGCTGTCGACCGTGTAAATCGGCGACGACGTTGGCGTGAAATACGTCGTCATGTTGATGGGATTGCCGGTATCCGGCGCAAGAAACGTCTTGGGATTGACGCTTAGCCCGCCCTCAACCCAAAAAGGCGAATCGATGTACTGATAAAAATTCTGCCCTGCGCTGGGGGTTGCCGTGAGTGTGACCGGCTGTCGCGCAATGTAGAACAGGCCGGTCGCGCCGGGATAACTCAGCGGCGCCGGACTTGGCGCGATGGTACCCGCTCCGGCCGGGAAAGCGGTATTGGTGTAAGGCACCAGTTGGATGAAGCTCGCCATGTACACGGTGACCGCCGGGCTGGTGGCCGGGAAGGCAACTTCGTTATTGCCGGGTAGAACGGTGACGGTATGAGTCTGAGCGCCGTTGTCGTTCCAGCGGCCGTAGGTGTAATAAAAAGTCGTGGACGTCGTACTGCCCTGGATATCCCCGGTTTGCGTCTGCACTCCATTGGCAATGCTGAGCGTGTGGGTGGAGAAGAGCGGCCAATTGAAGGTCTGTGGTGTGGTGACCGTGGCGCCGTCGACGACCACCTGCAATCCCGCAGGATTCGTTGCGATCGTCACCTCAGTCGGAGCCGCTTGATAAAGACGCTTGATCGCGTCGATGTCTCCCGCGGAATACCCGACAAAGTTCGCCAGCGGCATACCCGGCGGAATGGTCTCGATGACGGGATTGCCGTTCTTGCTGAAGTTGTCTGGGAAGTACTCCATGATCGAACTCCAGTCATAAAGCGTCAACGGCTGCATGTCATCGATCTGTATCAGAGAGTTGGAATACGTGGTCGTGACCATATTATTGAAGTTCATAGTCACGTAGTTGTTGCGGTCGGGGCGCTCCTGCTCGTGCCAGAATCCGGTGGCGTGCCCCATCTCATGCAGCAGAGTGGCGACGGTGCAGTTTCCCGCTCCCGTAATCATCTGCTTCCCGCCCACGCGGCCGATGAAGGACTGGCCCTCGCCGCCGTTATCGCCTGCGTTCATCAGGAAATCTATATAGTCCGTCTGGTTGGTAACAGGCACCCACTGGATCACTCCAGCAAGTTCCGAGTTGTAGGTGCTGATGGCGGTATTGATGTTCGCCACATCCGCCGACGTAGGATCAATCATGTAAGGGATTTCGTAGACACTCCCCACCAGCGGCCAGCGGAATTGCAGGTAGTCGATCGTGGCCCCGAAATTGTTGACAATGGAAAGCTTCTGGTCGACATGATCGAGGATGATGTCACCGTCGAACATCATCTTGCCGTCCACCACGACATAGCTGACACGATGGCCGCGGTAGATGCCGCTGCCAGTCTGTCCAACGGTGTTCGTGGGTATATGCCTCGGCGGCAATTGCCCAGTGGGACGGGCAGTCTGGGCGTTCACAGTTAGAGAAAAAATCAGAAGGATGACGGCAGACACAAAGCGGCGGACAACTTGCGCCATAGAAAACCCTCCATAGCCGGCGGCAAATGATTGGGAACCCAGAAATTTTAGAGAGGGGAGTGATGCAGTGTGACTCCAAAGTGTCCCCTGATTTTGCGAACCTGTCAAGGCTGCAAAAATTTGCGCAGCGCCTTATGCAGAACGTGCTACTTCTTTCGGGGCTAATTCAATCCTTGAACTTCAATTTGTTTTGGCCTGAATTCCCGAAAGGGGTGCTGTGAAGGAGGCTATGCATGCGAAGCGGGCAATAGATTTAAGAGGAATGGTGGCCAGGGACAGAATTGGTCAGTGCTACACACCCCAATTCGAATCCCGGCGACTGGGATTCTCCTCAATCCGAGGGCTTGTCTCGTATGAACGCTGACGGGCGGCTCCCGCTGGTCCCGAATTCAGTGGGCGGAAGAAGGCCGAGTGACACTAAGCGATCAGTTCCAGCATGGAAGTGCTGTGTTCATGAGGGTCTGACGCATCTTTGGTGCCCATTGCGTGTACCTGAGCGAAAGGGCCCGACACCTCCGGATGCGGACAAGGATGCGGGGGTTACGACACAAACTCCCGCGCGGACGATGCAAGCGGAATTCTCATATAGACCGACCACCCCCTGCCGGGTTCCTATTTTTTGCATCCGATGGGACTCCGGCTGGGTTCGATTCCCGGTAGCGCTACCATCTATCGTCCGCTAAGAACCGAGAGCAGATCGAATCACTCTGATTACGCCTTTGTTTACGTGCTCTTTTGCACGAGGAAACGTTCCATGGCGCTCAACGAACGGAAGTTGTCGGGAAGAACGGCTTCGTCGGGCACCTCAATCTGAAACCGTTCCTCTAGGAAGGCGATCAGCCTCAGCAAAGACATGGAATCGATCACCCCGGTCTCAATGAGGTTGGTCTCCGGCTCGAGTCCCTGTTCGTCGCCGTAGAGCAGTTCGTCAGAAATAAACTTTTTTACGGCCGCCATATCAATTACCCGTTCAGCAGCCATGCTTACCTTACCTCCTGTTGCTCAAGTGTAGTCTTGTCAATTTTTCCAGTAGATGTCTTTGGCAGCTGTTGGCGGATTTCAAATTTTTCCGGAATCATGTATTCGGGCAATCGGTCGCGGCAATAACTGCGCAGTTGCTTTTGATCCAAGCCGTTGCTGGAAACAATATAAGCAATGATCCGTGCCCCGATCTTCTCGTCGGCAACAGCGATGGCCGCTGCTTCACTCACCTCGGGATGAGAATACAAAGCAGCCTCAATCTCGCCGAGTTCGATGCGGTATCCTCGGCTCTTGATCATCTTATCCCGGCGGCCCACGTAGTGGTAGTTTCCGTCGGCCATACACTGGACGATGTCACCTGTCTTGTACATCACATCGGAGAAATTTTTGTTCAGCAGATTCGGCAGCACAACTTTCGCAGTTGAATCCGGGCGCCCCCAATAACCTTTCATCACAGTAGAGCTCCGAACGTAGAGCTCGCCTTGGTCGCCGGCACCGACGGGTTTCCCTTCGTCATTTAGGGCGACCACATCTGTGTTGGCGCAGGCCTTACCGATGGGGACAGGATCGGTGCGGTCCGCTGCCACATCTGACTCCGCAACCTTGTAGTAGGTGCAAACGTTGGTCTCAGTTGGACCGTACAGATTGTAGTAGGCGGGATGGGGAATGGCTTCCATCAGCTTGCGAAGGTATTTCAATGGGAATACCTCGCCGGCAAACAGCACTGTCCTCAAACGGCTGTAATCATGGTTATCAAGGCGGCCACGCTCAAGCAGTTGGATCAGTGCGGAAGGTACCGAGTACCAAATCGTCAGCCCCTGGTCGGCGATCCACTTGGCCAATTGAACCGGAAAAGCATGGGTCTCATTGGGTACGAGATAAATCGTTGCACCGGCTTTAATCGTGCAAAAAATATCGAAGATCGATAGATCAAAATGAAAAGGAGCGTGGCTTGAAACCTTGTCGGATGCAGTCACACCAAATTCGTCAAAGCACCAATTCACGAAAGTAAGCGAATTCAGGTGCGAAATCATGACTCCTTTGGGCTCACCGGTTGAACCCGAGGTGTAAAGGATGTATGCCAAATCGTTGTCGGTTACCGCCACGTTCGGATTCGCAGTGGAATTTGTCAGCACCTGTTCCCAGGAAGTGAAATGCATACCCTCGCGAGGGCATTCCGGTATTCGAGGATTACCCTGCGCCAGCAGAACGCTGCGAATCGAGCCGGAGTCAAAAAAGTCCTGGGGCAACACTGCAAGCTTTTCAGAATTCGTGACTAAAGCGCTGATGTCGCAATTGCGAAGGATATAAGCGGCGCGCTTGGAAGGTGAGTTGGAGTCGATCGGAACATATGCGGCTCCGGCCTTCTGAATGCCAAACAAAGCTGCAACACTGTAGGTGGACTTTGGAAGGAAAATTCCCACCCGGTCCCCGGCTCGAACGCCATCAGCACGCAGTTGATTCGCGATCTGATTGGAGATAACGTCCAACTCCGAGTACGTCAACGTGCATTCGGCGCCGACAACGGCGTTTTGATTCGGGACGCGTTCCGCACTTTCAGTCAGCAGCTGGTGTAGCAAAAATGCCATCAGTACTCTCCGCGTAAGAAGTTGTTCTGGTGTTGCTTGGGCAGAGCCTCCTCAGCCACTCCAGAGTTGATTCGATCAGTTCCTTCGTCTGTTGCCTTGAGGCAAACACGTGGTCGCCATCGTGCATTACGGCAATTGTGGCAGGAGGCACTTTGCGGTTTAACCCAAGTTTATCGCCCGCGTTTACGTATTTGTTGAAACTGACCAGAAAGGGATCCTTTTCTCCAAAGATCAGCAGCATCGGCCGATCATAGCGAGCCAAAAGCCCCGCTACTTTGCCGACATCGGCTTGCAGTTGCTTGATCCCGGAGTTGGTTCGCATGTGTCCGGCAGTTACCGCTCTCAACCATGCACTTGCACGTCTGCGATATGAGTCGTCAGTCAGCAAACGGCGAATTTTGTTCAGCCAAGTTTTGGCACGACTGCTTCGCAAGAGCCCCGAAACCGAGGTTGCCCCATAGCCAAAGTCGGGTAGAGTGACATCAGCGGCATGCGCCAGCAAGGAGCACAAGACCATCCCCTCCGGTTTCTCATCCCATTCAAGACGCGCAGCAGCATGAACGACGACTGCCGCGCCCATGCAATGCCCCCAGAATACAACCTCGTCCAAACGATACTGCTGGCGGAGAAATTTGCTGGCGGCACATAAATCGGCAATCCGATCACGAAAAGATAGCGCACAATCGCCTGGACTATCACTGGTGCCGCGATCGTCATAACGGAATGCGTAGACGCCCACATCGGCAAGCGCATCACCCATGCGGCGAAACATCCAATGTGCGCCAAACTTCGGCGACGAGTTGAGGTTGCCCTGGACTATGATGACTCCAATACGGCGTTGCGTTTCTCCCTGCGGAATATGCACAATGCCGTGCATCGGCCAGCCGTCGCACGAAAAAGTGACCAGGTCATTGCGCCGCATGTACACCTCCCGCAACGGTTAACCAGCGCAAGGTACGGCGGACAAATTCTTGCGGCAACCAACTGCCATTGTCCTCCCAGAAAATCGGTTCCGAGATGCTTTGGAAATCTACGTCGGCCCCGGCACTTCTCCAGGTTTCGACAATACTCGCGGCCCGCACTTGCTCATCGGGGCGGGACAACCACAGCACCTTGCGCGCCGGCGGCGATTGTGGCCACGATGATTGTGCTGCCATTTCAAGATACAGTTCGCGCGAGAGTTCATAGCCGAGAATGTCCAAATTGTTACCTCGCTCTATCTCGTCAATCATTTCCTGGGTGGTGACACGGATTCGATCCCGCCGCTGGTGAATCGCTTCCTTGGCCAGTTGCAGGCGCAGGAGTTCGCGGAAATAACGCCGCAAGTCGATGATGGGGCACCACAGAATTAAAAAATCTACAGGCTGAGCGGCAGCCGCTAAAACCGCCATCGAAGCACCAAAACGAAGTCCGAAGTAACCTATCCGTTTCACTTTCAATCTCTGCTGTGCGACTGCCCTGGCAATCGCAGTCTCTTGTAGCACGGAGGTCAATGTGAACTCGGCGGAGTCGCCTTCGCTTTCGCCCGTTCCGGAAGGATGGAAGCGCATGACGCCAACCCCATTCGCTTCCATTTGTTTGCCCAACCGCGCCAGTCGTGAGTAGGTACTGATGATTTCGTGGCAAAAGCAGGGACAGAAAACCACGCCGGTTGTGATCGGGTGGCCATCGTGGTGCAGTGCTCCGAACAACTGCCGCTGCTCCGGACCAAAATAAAATGTGTCCACACTCATATGACTATTCGGCTTTCGGCAATCCCAGCCAGGCCGCGATAATGTTGCGCTGAATTTCGGAGGTGCCTGAGTAGATGGTCCCCGAAACCGAATCCCGCAGGTTACGTTCATGTTCGAATTCGGTCATGTAACCGTATCCGCCATGAATTTGAACTGCGTCGAGCGAGGACTGCACAAAACTCTCACTCAAGTACAGCTTCGCTATCGCCGCATCCACCACAGCCTGCTTTCCTTCTTGCTTCAGCCACGCCACTCGATAGACGAGCCAGCGGGCGGTCTCGATCCTTACCTTCATGTTCGCGATGCGGTGGGCTACCGATTGAAATCTTCCTATAGGCTTTCCGAACTGCTTCCGCTGGCGAGCATATTGAATGCAGGTTTCCAACTGTCTTTCCATAGTGCCCAGGCAGTTTGCCAGGATGCTGCCGCGCTCCCACTCCATGGAGCAGTTGAATATGGCAACCCCCGCGCCCTCTGGTCCCAGACGGTTGGCTTCAGGAATAGCG